>Ga0213866_10002281_pt1 | contig 13668 bp, 12 predicted proteins | sample PICome_11_FD_160079 | JGI IMG/M metagenome (GOLD analysis project Ga0213866, IMG submission 160079) | Coastal seawater microbial communities near Pivers Island, North Carolina, United States - PICO284 | ecosystem: Environmental > Aquatic > Marine > Coastal | place: USA: North Carolina...
CGAAGACCATATCACAATTACCTTCACCTAATAAATGAAGGTCTTTCTCCAGTGTTTTAGGATATTGATCCAAATCATCTTTGTTATCAAATTGAGTGGGATTCACAAAAATACTAACAACAGTTATGTAATTCACTTTTTTAGAAGAAGAAACCAATGAGAGATGGCCCTGATGAAGAGCTCCCATAGTTGGAACAAACCCAATTTCCTTTCCTGAAGAAATAAAATTCTTTAAGTATGCTTTTACCTCATTTTTAGTATGGAAAACCTTCATAATTCATTTTGGTAAATGACTGCAAACTTAGCATTTTAACATGGATTTTGCATAAAAATTCGTACTTTTGCAAACTTATATAAAGGCTTAGATTTAATGAAAGATAAGAGAATATTGTATGTTTCCTCTGAGGTAATTCCTTACTTACCAGAAACAGAGATTGCATCTACAGCATTTGACGTTGCAAAAAAAGCTCATTCAAATGGGGTTCAGACAAGAATTTTCATGCCCCGGTTTGGTGTGATTAATGAAAGAAGACATCAACTTCACGAAGTGATTAGGTTGTCAGGAATGAATTTGATTATCAATGATATGGATATGCCTTTGATTATCAAAGTGGCTTCGATTCCGAAAGAGAGAATGCAAGTTTATTTCATTGATAATGATGAGTACTTTAAAAGAAAAGCTATTTTTACTGACGAGGATGACCAACTGTTTTCTGACAATGATGAAAGAGCCATCTTTTTTGCAAAAGGAGTTGTTGAAACCGTTAAAAAATTGAATTGGGCGCCTAACATTATTCATGTTCATGGATGGATGGCCTCTTTGTTGCCGCTATATTTGAAGGAATATTATAGTGAAGAACCTCTTTTTGCTGAAAGTAAGATTGTCACTTCTGTTTACAACAAGGATTTTGAGGGAATGTTAAATGAAGACATGAAAGAGAAAATAAAGTTCGATAAGATTTCAGAAGATAAAATCAATACACTAGACGAGCCTAACTACAATAGCATTATTAAAAGTGCCATAGAAAATTCGGACGCCATCGTTATGGGTAGTGAAGTTATTCCTAAAGAGCTTACCGAAACAATTAATAACCTAAACTTGCCGTTACTTTCTTATCAAAGTGGAGATTCATTCGAATTGTACTTAGATTTTTACAGAAGCATTGTTTCTAAAGATTAACTTAAAAGCAGTTATGTTAAAAAAAAATATCAGATTATTTGTTCAATTAACGATAATCACAACGTCACTTTTCTTTGTCATTTCTTGTGAAGAAGACTTTACAGACATTAATACCACGATAGTAACAAATGATCGATTTAGTTCTGGTGACACTGTCATAGAAATTGAAGTTACTGGAAAAGATATTGCAAGTGTTCGTGGAGATGGACTGAACCTTCAGGGAGGAGCGCTAGGACAGTATTTGTTGGGGGTATACAACAACCCTAATTTTAAAAAGATTGAGGCTTCAATCGTGTCTCAATTGGCCCTTCCAAGTAACTTAGCTTTGGTTGATAAAGTTTATGGAGCAGACACTACCGTAGTAACTACAATAGACGCAGTAATGTTAAGAATTCCTTATCAAGCAACGTCAAACACGACTGTAGCCTCGAATCCTCAATTTACCTTAGATTCCATAATCGGTAACAAAAATGTGCCTTTTACCCTCAATGTTTTTAGACTATCTACGTTCTTAAATACTTTAGACCCAGATAATCCTGCACGATTAAATAGCTTTTCATCTGACTTTATATATGATGTCTTCCCTGAAAAGCTCAATGAAACTGAAGATATTGCGTTTACCCCTAATGAAAACGACACAATACAAGTTATTAGTAGAAAGTTAAGTACTGGAGTTGAGTATGAAAAGGATACAATAAAATACATAAATTCCAACCCTTTTATTAGTGTTCCTTTAAAGAAAGACAAAATTGAAGATATTTTACTATCCCAGTACGGTACTACCGATTTATCATCTCAAGAGGCTTTTGATAATTATTTCAGAGGAATAAAAATTAGTGCAGAAGGAAATGACGGGTCATTAATTTCTTTAAATCTGAATAATACAACAAACCAGCCTATGATTGATATCTATTATACAAACACTGTTATTGAGAACGGAACAAGGGTAGTAGATACCATCAAGAAAAATGATGTTTTTCGATTATCTGGAGTACGAACAAGTGAATACAAAATGACTCCAGGGAGCGCTCCTGCTACAAATCAAATACCGGTTCAGGGAACAGCAGGCTCCATGGCTTTAGTGAATTTATTTGTAGAAGATACAGATAACAATGGAGTTCCGGATCTCGTGGAAACATTAAGAGGTAAAAATTGGCTCATTAATGACGCTACCTTAACCTTGTATATAGATCAAGGAGTTTCAACTTCAGATGAACCTGTTCCTGACAGATTGTTTACTTTTGAAAACGCTCAGGGAGCAAACAATACAGAAAACCCAACTCAACTTCTTGATTACATAACAGAAGGAGGAAGTAGGGTAGGAGGTTTTTTAAACAATGATGATTTTGGAAATCCAGACAGATACATCTTTAAACTTACAGATTACATTTCTGAACTGGCCTCAAACAGTATTGATGTGGCTGGTCCCTTAGGAATTAAATTATTTAACCCCACAGACTTGCCAGTAAGTGAAACAGATGTTAATGTAAGAAGTACTAACTGGAATCCCAAAGTAGTAATGCTATTAGATCATCAAATGACAAACGGAACAAGAAAAGCACAACTTAAGATATCTTATACAAAAAAGATAGAAAATTAACCAATCAACAATCAACTTATGTGTGGAATTACTGGTTATATAGGTCATAGAAAAGCATACCCTATAGTTATTAACGGTTTAAAACGACTTGAATATCGTGGATATGATAGTGCGGGTGTAATGATGTATGATGGAAATGAGATGCACCTATCTAAGACAAAGGGAAAGGTTGCTGATCTTGAATTAATTACAGACAGCGAACCATTTAGAAAAGAAGGAAATATAGGGATTGGCCATACACGATGGGCTACCCACGGAGTTCCGAACAACACAAATTCGCATCCACACTTCTCCCAATCTGGAGATTTGGTAATTGTTCATAATGGGATTATAGAAAACTACGATACTTTAAAAAAAGAGTTGACCTCTAGAGGGTACACGTTTAAGAGTGATACCGATACTGAGGTTTTGGTAAATCTTATTGAAGAGGTTAAAAAACAAGAAAATTGTAAGTTAGGAAAGGCGGTACAGTTGGCGCTTACTCAGGTAATAGGGGCTTATGCCATTGCTGTTTTTGATAGAGCTAAACCCAATGAAATTATTGTTGCTAGGCTTGGAAGCCCTATTGCTATCGGCGTTGGAGAAGGGTTTAAAGAATTCTTTGTTGCTTCTGATGCGTCTCCATTTATAGAATTTACAAAAGATGCCATATACTTAGAAGATGAAGAAATGGCAATCATCAAGCTAGGAAAAGAAGTTCGTGTTCGAAAAATTACTGATGATACGTTGGTAGATGCTAAAATTCAAGAATTACAACTGAATTTAGAGCAAATAGAAAAAGGAGGCTATAATCATTTTATGTTGAAGGAGATTCATGAACAACCTAAAGCGATTATAGATACCTACCGAGGCAGAATGCTGGCAGATGAAGGAATTATTATATTGGCCGGTGTAGATGACAACCTTGAAAAGTTCTTAAATGCTGACCGGATTATTATCGTAGCTTGCGGTACTTCTTGGCATGCAGGCTTGGTTGGAGAATATCTTTTTGAAGATATGGCGAGAATACCTGTAGAAGTTGAGTACGCTTCTGAATTTAGGTATCGAAACCCAATTATAACACCAAAAGATGTTGTTATAGCCATTTCTCAATCAGGAGAAACAGCTGACACTTTAGCAGCGATTAAGCTAGCAAAATCTAAAGGAGCTTTTGTGTTTGGGGTGTGTAATGTAGTAGGTTCTTCAATAGCCAGAGAAACTAACGCAGGAGCTTATACGCATGCTGGACCAGAGATTGGTGTGGCTTCAACAAAAGCATTTACAACTCAGATCACAATACTTTCTTTAATAGCACTCAAGTTAGCCAAAGCAAAAGGAACATTGTCTAATTCGGCATTTCATATGTATTTGCAAAAGATGCAATTAATTCCTTCAAAAATAGAGCAATTACTTGAAAAGGATCATCTGGTAAAAGAAATAGCTTCAGTATATAAACATGCCAAGAACTGCCTATATTTAGGGAGAGGATTTAATTTTCCAGTAGCATTGGAAGGGGCTTTAAAACTAAAAGAAATTTCATATATCCATGCAGAGGGATATCCTGCTGCCGAGATGAAGCATGGACCTATTGCATTAATAGACGAAAATATGCCAATCTTTGTTATTGCAACAAGTAAAGGGCACTACGAAAAAGTTGTTAGCAACATTCAAGAGATCAAGTCGAGGTCTGGTAAAATTATTGCCATCGTAACTGAAGGTGATGAGACAGTAAAGAGTATTGCAGATCATGTAATTGAAATACCAGATACGGAAGAGGCTTTAACACCTCTTTTAACAACAATACCCCTTCAGCTACTATCTTACCATATAGCTGTAATGTTAGGTAAAAATGTTGATCAACCTAGAAACTTAGCTAAGTCAGTTACCGTAGAATAAGAAAAGCCTGTTTTAACAGGCTTTTCTTATTATTGGATGTAGTAAGTGATTGGAAGGCTATATTGAACACCTACAGGAACTCCTCTTTGACGTCCAGGTTTCATTTGAGGAAGCTTTTCGATAATAGAAACGACTTCTTTTTGAATCTTAGGATGGGGAGCTCTAGCTTGTACGTCGGTGATCTTACCAGTTCTATCAACTCTAAAGAGTACAATAATTCGTTTCTTTCCCTCAGACAAACTTAATTCTTTTGATAGTTCAGTATTGAAGCGCTTTAAAAAGAAGCTTCTGATATTTTCTGTAAAACACTTTTTCAATTCTTCCTTGTTGCCAGTACATCCAGGATACACAGGCACATCTTCAATAACCATAAAAGGAACATCTTCTACAATTTCTTCTACCTCACTCTCTTCTCTAATGGCATTAGGATCAAAAGTAGAAACAACAGATTCAGTTTCATCAGTTTCTGTATCACTGATAATTGTCTCTTCAATATTCAAATCATTTTCAATAACCTTAATTTTCTCAGGAAGAGGTGGTGGTGGAGTATTCTTTGGAATTACAATTTCATCTCTGTTTATAATAGGAATATCTTCCTTGTCATCATCTATCATACTCACTTCCCCTAAAGTGTTATTAAAAGTACTTTCATATGACTTGACTTCTAGTAATTGATATACAATAAACAATGTAAGTACTAGTCCAATTTCAATAAATATTTTACTGTAATTTTCTAATCGTGCTTTTGGGTTCTTTTTGAGTTGCATAACTGTTGGTTTTAAGTTCTTTTTTTGGTTAAAAATCTGACTCAAAAAAGAGTCGAGATAAACACGAATGAAAAGAAATGTTCTTCTCATTTAAAAAGGTCATAGTAAAGTTATGAATCAAAGTTTTGAAGAAAGCTGATAAATGTCAGCTTAAAAATTAAATTTTATCGTGAACTTTGGTAGGAATGTTATGGTTCCAAAGTGTTAAAATATCTGTAGCAACACTAGCACCACTTCCTGCAGCAATTGGAAACTGACTACGCCATCCAGCCAAAGTTCCACAAACATATAACCCTTCCTTTATAACATGATTAGAGTTCTTAAGCTGAACCCTGTCTTTTGCTGGGTTCGCTCTTTGATGAGGTTCTATGTAGTCTTCCAAACCTTGAATTGAAAAAGGCTTAGAGTAATTTAAAGCAATTATAGCGATCTTGGTTTTATACTCGCTTTTATTTGTAGTAATGGTGTAATAAGTGTCTTGTTGGAGAACTGAAAGAACCTTTTCTTTATGAATTTGTACAACTTTAGGATAGTTTTGTTGAAGTTGTTCAATACCCGTAGTTAAAATTTTTTGTCCTTCTGTCATTGGAGGAATGCCTAAAACATTATTAAATAATGCATTTTGCAGATGAGAAGCTCTCTGATGAAGAATAATACCAACCTTTTTTTCTAAGGCATAGGGTTTGTTTAAAGCAGAACCTAATACCAACGCACATTGCATTCCAGAAACACCACCACCAATTATAAGAGCATCAAAGAGCACTAGAACAAAGCTTTAATATTATGAGTAAATAGTTTAACAGCGATGGCTAATAAGACAACACCAAAGACTTTTCGAATAATTTTTATTCCATTAGGCCCTATAATTCTCTCAATTTTAGAGGATGTTTTTAAGACAATATAAATAAAAATGACGTTTAAGAAAACAGCAACGATAATGTTTTGAATCTCAAATTCAGCTCGTAATGAAAGCAATGTTGTTAAGCTTCCTGGACCTGCAATGAGAGGAAAGGCTAATGGAAAAACAGTAGCAGTTATAGTTCCTTCATCATCATCTTTATAGAGTGTAACTCCTAAAATCATTTCCAAAGCAATAAAAAAAAGGATAAAAGCTCCAGCTACGGCAAAAGAGTTGACATCAATACCGATAAGAGATAGTAAGCTTTGCCCAAGAAATAAAAACACAATCATAATCCCCCCAGCAATAACAGATGCTTTCTCAGATTGAATGTGTCCTACCTTTTTTCGTAAGTCGATAATGATAGGGATGTTTCCAATTACATCGATAACGGCAAATAATACCATAAAAGCTGTAAGTATCTCTTTAAAGTTTAAGCTCATTTTTCTTTTTTAATGCTGCAAAATTAATCAAGATAGTTGAAGTAGAGCTGAATTGTTAGAAAAAAATATATGTACTTTTGTCACATGTTTCAGTTGGATAAAACAATCGTTTCAGAAGACATTATAGAAAAGGATTTTGTTTGCAATTTAACCAAATGCAAAGGAGTCTGTTGTGTTGCTGGCGAAGCAGGAGCTCCTTTAGAAAAAGAAGAAGTTTCTGTTCTTGAAGAGTTATACCCTAAGATCAAACATCTTTTAAGAAAAGAAGGAATAGAAGCTATACAGAGTCAAGGAACCTCTGTTGTAAGTGATTTTGGAGAATTAGAAACTCCTCTGGTGAATGGCTCCGAATGTGCATACCTCATTTTTAATGAAGAACATATTGCTATGTGTGGAATTGAGGAGGCCTACAATCAAAAAGTAATAGATTGGAAAAAGCCCATCTCTTGCCATTTATATCCTGTAAGAGTAAAAGATTACAGTGAGTTTGCAGCAGTAAATTATCACAAGTGGAATATTTGTGATGATGCTTGTTCTTTAGGGAAAGAACTTCAAGTACCTGTATATAAGTTTGTAAAGGAAGCCTTGATACGAAAGTTTGGAGAGAATTGGTATGCTCAATTAGAGAAAGTGGCCTTGGATTACAAACAAAAATAGCACGGTTTTTGAGGTAAAGTTGTAATTTTACGAAATAAATAATAAGACCATGAAAAAAGTACTTACCTTAATTTTTGCAATAATTCTAGTAACTGGGTGCGAATTGGGATCTTCTAACCCTATAGAATTGACGGCTGAAAGCACAATCAACGGAAATGTTTCGTTAGGAATACCAAAAACAAACGGAACAGCAGAGAGTTTTACTCAATCAATTTCTCAAGATTTAAACGATGTAATTGCTAATTTCTCTGATGTAAAGGATATTAGCATCACAGAGTTAAATTATTCTTATACCAATGCAAGCGGAAACTCAAATGCCGTTATTCAAAATGCTACCTTAAAAATTAATGGAAATACCATTGCTACTGTTTCTAATATCAATATAACGGAACAAGCTACAAATGGAACGGTTTTTTCTATTACTGATTCAGTAATTCGTGAACAATTGGAAACGCTGTTTCTAACCAACACAACAGTACTTATAGAGTTCTCTGGTTCGGCAGTTTCAGATGAAGGACCTATCAATTTTGATGTTCAAGTGAGACTCGGATTGTTGGTTACTTTCTAAAATTTACAGAGCACTAAAAACAAAAATCCCAATAGATTATGGTCTATTGGGATTGTAATAAAAAGGTGTGGTTACTTATATAACTCTTACGCTTACTGCGTTTAATCCTTTTCTACCTTCCTTTAATTCAAACTCCACTGAATCTCCTTCTTTGATTTCGTCAACCAATCCTGAGATGTGAACGAAATGCTCTTGATTTGAACCTTCTTCAGTAATAAATCCAAATCCTTTAGATTCATTGAAGAATTTTACTGTTCCGTTTTTCACTTGTAATAAATATTAATTAATAAAGCACAAAGATACTTTTAAATTGATAGCAAGCTCCTGTTTTTCAATGTTATTTCTAAAGAAAAAGAAGAACGCGAAAGAAAAGGGCTACAACACACTATTGAAAAGGGTCTGAGACAAAGGAACTTTTTTTTCAATTAAGCTCTTTTAAGAATGTCAGCAACAATAGGGCTTAACAAAAAATTAACATTATAATATGTTGATATACAATACTTTAAAAAAATATTTTTAAGATGGGGATTTCTTAACATAATGGTGTTTTGTTAAAAACTTCGCGGGATTTGTGAATAAGTAGAGCTTTTTATTTGTTCCTTTTTTTTGAATCTTTGTTAGCACCGTTTTTCAGGGTGAATAGTCTAATAATCAATTAAATTTATACAAAAATGTCTGCAATAGAACCTATTTTACAGCCGAATGATAACAGATTTGTAATATTTCCAATCCAACATGATGACTTATGGGATTGGTATAAGAAGCAACAGGCGTGTTTTTGGACTGCAGAAGAAATTGATTTACACCAAGATCTTACAGACTGGGAAACGAGATTAACAGATGATGAACGTTATTTTATTAAACATATTCTTGCATTTTTTGCTGCATCTGATGGAATTGTAAATGAAAATCTAGCAGAAAACTTTGTGAATGAAGTTCAGTATTCTGAAGCAAAGTTCTTCTATGGTTTCCAGATAATGATGGAAAATATCCATTCGGAAACCTACTCTTTACTAATTGATACTTATGTAAAAGATGAAGTGGAGAAAGACAGACTTTTCAATGCTATAGAAAACTTCCCAGCGATTAAGAAAAAAGCTGATTGGGCATTAAAATGGATCGAGTCAGATTCTTTTGCAGAAAGATTGATCGCTTTTGGAGCAGTTGAAGGAATTTTCTTTTCTGGAGCTTTCTGTTCAATTTTCTGGTTAAAGAAAAGGGGTCTTTTGCCTGGGCTAACATTCTCTAACGAGTTAATTTCAAGAGATGAAGGAATGCACTGTGATTTTGCGGTTCACCTACACAACAATCACTTGATAAACAAAGTGTCTAAAGATAGAATCAAAGAAATTATTATCAGTGCACTAGATATTGAACGAGAATTTATCACTGAGTCACTACCTGTTAGCTTAATAGGGATGAATGCAAAGTTAATGACTCAGTATCTTGAGTTTGTAACAGATAGGTTGTTAATGGAGTTTGGTTGTAAGAAAGAATACAATGCAACAAATCCATTTGACTTTATGGAAATGATTTCTCTAGAAGGAAAAACGAATTTCTTTGAGAAAAGAGTGTCAGAATATCAAAAAGCCGGAGTGAAGTCTGGAGGAACTGGAAGCATCAGTTTTGATGCAGATTTTTAGAAGGATATTCTAGAAAAAAGATTTCCTGATAATCTTCAGGATGTAACATCGAAAAGAACAAAAGAAATCGCTTTTGGTGGCGGTTGTCAACTAATTATAAAACCATAATAGCATGTATGTAGTAAAAAGAGACGGCAAAAAAGAGCCTGTGATGTTCGATAAAATCACGGCCAGAGTAAGAAAAATGTGTTACGGACTCAACAAAATTGTTGATCCTGTAAAAGTAGCAATGCGCGTAATTGAAGGGTTATACGATGGTGTAACCACCTCAGAATTAGATAGTTTAGCCGCTGAGATTGCAGCGACAATGACTACAGCTCACCCAGATTATGCGAAATTAGCTGCCAGAATTGCGGTATCTAACCTACATAAAAACACAAAGAAGTCGTTTTCTGAAACGATGGCAGATTTGTATGAGTATGTAAACCCAAGAACAGGGAAAAACGCGCCATTACTATCTGACGAAGTGTATAAGATTATTCAAGAAAATGCAGAGAAGTTAGACTCTACCATTATTTACAGTAGAGATTTCAATTATGATTTCTTCGGGTTTAAGACTCTAGAACGGTCATATTTACTAAAATTAAATGGAAACATCGTAGAAAGACCACAACACATGCTAATGCGTGTTTCTATTGGGATTCATTTAAACGATATTGATGAAGCCATTGCTACGTATGAGTTAATGAGTAAGAAGTTTTTTACACATGCTACACCAACCTTATTCAACGCTGGAACACCAAAACCACAAATGTCGTCTTGCTTCTTATTACAAATGCAAGATGATAGTATTGATGGAATCTACGATACTTTAAAGCAAACCGCTAAGATTTCTCAATCTGCAGGAGGAATAGGTTTGTCTATTCACAATGTACGTGCTACAGGCTCATACATTAGAGGTACTAACGGTACTTCTAATGGAATTGTACCGATGTTAAAAGTGTTTAATGATACGGCACGATACGTAGATCAAGGTGGAGGAAAACGTAAAGGTTCTTTTGCGATGTATATTGAGCCTTGGCATGCAGATATCTTTGATTTCCTAGATTTAAAAAAGAACCATGGAAAAGAAGAAATGAGAGCTCGTGATTTATTCTACGCAATGTGGATGCCAGACTTGTTTATGAAGAGAGTACAAGAGGATGGAAAATGGACGTTGATGTGCCCTAACGAATGCCCTCACTTATTTGATACCTATGGAGATGAATTTGAGAAACTTTATGAAGGGTATGAGAAAGTAGGAAAGGGAAGAAAAACCATTAGAGCGAGAGAGCTTTGGGAGAAAATCTTAGAATCTCAAATTGAAACGGGAACTCCTTACATGCTTTACAAAGATGCGGTAAACCGTAAATCGAATCAGAAGAATTTAGGAACCATCCGTTCTTCGAACTTGTGTACCGAGATTATGGAGTATACGGCACATGATGAGGTAGCCGTATGTAACTTGGCTTCCATTGCTCTACCAATGTTTGTAAGTGAGAACGAAAATGGTGAAAAGTATTTTAATCATAAAAAACTGTTCGACGTTACCAAAAAAGTCATTCGCAATTTGGATACCGTAATTGATAGAAATTATTATCCTGTGAAGGAAGCTGAAAACTCAAATTTCCGTCACAGACCTGTAGGATTAGGTGTTCAAGGATTGGCAGATGCTTTCATCATGTTGCGTTTACCTTTCACATCCGATGCAGCTAAGAAGCTGAATCAAGATATTTTTGAAACCTTATATTTTGCTTCTGTGACTTCTTCTATGGAAATGGCAAAAGCAAAAGAACCGTATTCAACGTTCAAAGGCTCTCCAATGTCAGAAGGAGAATTCCAATTCAATATGTGGGGAATCAAAGAAGAAGAGTTAAGTGGAAATTGGGATTGGAAAAAACTCCGTAAAAATGTCATCAAACACGGAGTAAGAAACTCATTGTTAGTAGCGCCAATGCCAACAGCGTCTACGTCTCAAATTTTAGGAAACAATGAGGCATTTGAACCATACACATCTAACATTTATACAAGACGTGTATTGTCTGGAGAGTTTATTGTGGTAAACAAGCACTTGTTAGAAGACTTGGTAGAGTTAGATTTATGGGATAACAATATGAAAGAAGAGATCATGCGTGCAAACGGATCAATTCAGCATATAGACAAGATCCCACAAGACTTAAAAGAGTTATACAAGACTGTTTGGGAAATGAGTATGAAAGATATCATAGACATGGCACGCCATAGAGGATACTTTATTGATCAATCACAATCGTTGAACTTATTTATGCAAGATGCAGATTTTGCAAAATTGACCTCAATGCATTTCTATGCATGGAAATCCGGATTAAAAACGGGAATGTATTATCTAAGAACAAAATCGGCTGTGAATGCAATTCAGTTTACCTTGTCTAAAGAGAAAAAAGACAACAAAGTAGAAGCAGAAGATGCACCAATGACAGCTGAAGAATTCAAAGCAATGGTGGAAGCCTCTAAAAATGCGGGGCCAGACGACGATTGCTTGATGTGTGGATCTTAGAATCTGTTTAATTAATTTAAGTTGAAAAAGAATCTCAATATCTTTGGGATTCTTTTTTTGTAAAAAATAATTTGAAGTTATGATGAACTGGGAACAATTACTTTCACTCAAAAGATACGGAGATACAGAAAAAAGACACCGAGCCCAACAAGATGAAACTCGTTTAGGCTTTGAAGTAGACTTTGATCGAATCATTTTTTCAGAAGCTTTCCGAAGCCTTCAAGACAAAACGCAGGTAATTCCACTATCGGAAACTGATTTTGTGCATACCCGATTGACGCATAGTTTAGAAGTCTCAGTCGTGGGAAGAACCTTAGGAAGACGTGTAGGAAAGGCTATTTTAGAGAAACACCCAAATCTCACTTCTTTAGGATATACTTTTAATGACTTTGGAGCCATTGTAGCAGCGGCATCCATTATGCACGATATTGGGAACCCTCCTTTTGGTCATTCAGGAGAAAAAGCCATTGGAGAATACTTCAAAACAGGAAAAGGAAATCAATACAAAGATCAATTAACAGAAAAAGAATATCAAGACCTAATCGATTTTGAAGGAAATGCCAATGGTTTTAAAATCTTGACTGAAAATAGAGAAGGAATCCAAGGAGGGCTAAGACTTTCGTATGCCACATTGGGGGCTTTTATGAAGTATCCAAAAGAATCATTGCCTAAAAAACCAACATCACATATTGCCGATAAAAAATATGGTTTTTTTCAATCAGAAAAAGAGGCATTTAATGATTTGGTCAAAGATTTAGGACTAAAAAATAAATCTCAAACCAACGATATAGGATTTTATAGACATCCTCTAGCTTATTTGGTTGAAGCTGCGGATGATATCTGTTATACCATTATTGACTTTGAAGACGGAATCAACTTAGGATTAATAGAAGAAGAATTTGCACTAGAGTATTTAATTAAACTCGTTAAGAACTCCATAGATACCGCCAAATACCATTCGCTGAAATTTAAAAAAGATAGAGTAAGTTATTTAAGAGCTTTGGCAATTAACACCTTAATTAATGAAGCTGTTGACATTTTTTTGAAGAATGAAGAAGCTATTTTAAATGGGGATTTTGAAAAATCTTTATTAGATCGTTGTCAATATGAGGCACAGATTAACGACATTATAAAAATAAGCATTGCTAAAATTTATAAAAGTCAAGAAGTTGTAGAGAAAGAGGTAGCTGGATATAAGATCATAGCTGATTTGCTGCATGCATTCGTAACAGCCTTACACAATTATCAAACAGGTCAGTCAAGCAATTATGACACATTGCTTCTTAACTTACTTCCCAAGGAGTTTAAAAAGGGAACCGACTCAACTTATGAGAGAATCATGTCGGTTTGCAGCTATGTTTCTAGAATGTCTGATAGTTACGCAATAAAGATCCACAAAAAAATACAGGGAAATATTATATAATTCTCAGTTATTCAGTAAATTTGGTACCCATTCCTAAAAAATAAACCAACATGAGAAAAAAACTACTCATCATTTTATCTTCAGTTTTCACACTTACAC
>Ga0213866_10002285_pt1 | contig 13650 bp, 19 predicted proteins | sample PICome_11_FD_160079 | JGI IMG/M metagenome (GOLD analysis project Ga0213866, IMG submission 160079) | Coastal seawater microbial communities near Pivers Island, North Carolina, United States - PICO284 | ecosystem: Environmental > Aquatic > Marine > Coastal | place: USA: North Carolina...
TTCTAGCATTTCTAATCGATCATTTGCAGCCGCCATTGCATCTAGTTCTTTCTGTATCGTTTCAATAATATCAGAATGTTCACCGATGCCTACTACTTTTTGCATATAAACTTCGATGTTTGTCTTGTGCAATTCTAACTCCGCCTCTGCGTGTTTCCTTGCGGCATTTACCATTTGTTCCTTCAACTCCATAGTCCTTTCCTTATTTTCTATAGTTACCTTTGCCCGGAAAAATGTTTCTAATCCCTCCGGTTGGATCTTCCATATCTCCATCTGTGCGTAAGATAAGATGAATGTGCGGATAATTAATAGTCTGTCCAGCACTGTCGCCTACATTCATTCCTACATTAAATCCTGTTATAGGCAATGCATCATCTAATACTCTTTCTCGTCCGATAGATATAGCATAACGAAATCCTTTTTGTATTTCTTCATCAGTATTTTTCTTTGGCACAATTAAGAAATGACCTGCTTCTGATACAGGATACTTGTCTCTGTATACTACAAAATCATCATTTGAAAATATTTCATCTTCCCAGGGAGCAACACCTGCTTTTTTTGCTTGCCAAAGTGTATACAACTCACTCATTATTATTCCCCTTTAAGTAATCAAAATAATTAGATGCTATAAGTTGATGAGTACTTTCTGGATAGTGCTCGCCATCTAATGTATTGTTTTCTATGTGTATATTTAAACTTTCTTGTAAGTAGCTTTCTGCACTCTTGGCTGCAATGGTGCATTCAGATAATGGACCAAATAAATCAAAATGTTTTGGAAAGTAAACTCGTTCGTTCATTGTCCAAAGATACCATTTGATACTACGTTCTTTACATAACGCATTAATAATATACATATCGCTTAGATAATCTCTATATTGTAGATGTGTTAAACTTTCATTATATAGTTTTGTGTAAGGATATTTTTCGTGAAACGGCGCCCAGTCAGGAGTAATATTATCGTCGTCGAAGTATAAACCTTTAAACTGTTCAAATAATTCTGCACGACATTGTTCCGGAATTTCGATAAAATCATCTGTAGCTCGCCAATCTGTGTAATATTTAATATGCTTATTGTTAGGACAAACATATCTATCATCTAAGAACATATCACTTTTAGTGCCATCGCCGTAATCTAAACTTTTACTAGCACCCATTAACCATCTATTCCAGTATGTACTTTGTACAAAAACTTCGTCAATATCATTATAACGATCTAACATAGATTTAAGCCAAATAGGATATTTCTTATTACAGGCACCGGGTGTAGCATAAACTACAACATCTTTATTGTGTTCTTTTGAATAACTATTACCGTAGTTATGTTCCCACTGATGAACAGTTTGATCAGGCTCTACCCAATATCCGGCAGCGTGACTGTCACCTAAGAACACAGTTCTACCCATAAAATTCTTCCTCAACATATCTCTTAAGTTCGTGATCGCCTACATTTTCCGGAACACGCTTTTTATAAAACAGTTCATAACTGTCGCTTCCGTATTTACCAATGCCGTATAATTCTGTAGCATCATTGCCGTCCCAGTCATTAAACTGTTCACTCATACGATATAAGCGTTCTGCACGTACTTTACGCATACCTAAAGGTGCAATGACTTCTTCTATTTCGTTGCGTGTAGCGTGTAATAAAGCGTCTGCACAAGACCATTTGCTAAAAAATGTAGGCAGTACTGCTTTTACTTGTTTGCGGTTAGTAAGGTTAAGGCAGATAACGCCAACCATATGTTGCCATACTGATTCTACCTGCTGCTGGACCATCAGGTCATCACGCATACGCACCGACAATCTCCCAAGGATAAACTAACCAAACATCTTCTTCTGCTTTGTTTACTTCGTGTACACTGTAGTCTACCTTCCCGTCAAACTCGCTTGATAGGTTGTCTGTGATAGTAGCAAATCGAACATTCTTATGCCATACGGTGTCCCAACTACTTTCGTCAGGCAAACAACTGTCTCGCCAGTCTTCTTTAATCCAGTTAAACGTAGCACCTGTGTCGTTGATATCATCTACAATAAGAATGTTTTTACGCTTACTGATATCCCAACGTGCTTTATAAATTTCACGTTCATTCTCTTCAACATATCCAAATGCATCGCTAGACATCCAGCAGTTACTTTCATTGTGGCCTTCGGCATCGCGCAAACTAACTTTAAGTGCTTCACAGCGAATACCAGTCATATTTGAAATAATAGTAGCAGGTACATTGCCGCCTCGTGTAATGCCTACAATGTAATCAGGACGCCAACCGTCTTTATACATTTGATTAACAATGCTGATACACATACGTTCTACGTCTGTCCAGGTATAATAATGTTTCTTAATCATACATCTTTCCTCAAAAATTTAAATGCAATACTAAATCTATGCGACTCTCTGAAACTAGTTGCAGAGTGCAATACGTCTCCCTTAAATATTACTAGCCTATTAGGAATAGGAGCAATAGAGATCATTACTGGCATATCTTCAGATTGTTCTTGTAGTATACAATCAAAAGGATTGTTTGTAAAGAAGAATTTTGTTTCTCCTTCATCGTTAATATTCCAACTAGGACCGGGATAATATAGTGCTGTATATTCTGTAAAATCGTGATGAAAATAAGTTCTCTCGTTCGGACCAAATATATTCACATAACTTCGATCGATGTAACAATCCTGTAGAAAATTAAGGTCATTTAGATAGGTCTCTAATATATTATGTGTATAATGTTGACCAGGATTTAAATCACATATCATACCGCTTGGTGGAGTGTTTGCTTCATCTGTTTCACCGTATGAAAACTGTAAATTAAACATCTCTCTCAATAATTTATCGTGTTCAGAATGTGTCAGTAAGTCGTCATAGGTCTTTATAAAACCATTAGCATAGTCGGTAATTTTAAAACGGGATGTCGTCATCAAGTTCACCTGCTTTCTTTTTGCCTTCGTAGTCTTGTAACACCATATCATAAACACTTTTAAAATTGCGCCATACTTTTTCTAGAGCAGGATATTCTTTGCACATATTTTCTACCTTGTCTGGATCTATGTTTATCTTATTATAAATCCAGTCTGTATTAATATCTGTAGTTCCGGTATACATATTTGATGAGTCAACTGTATAAGTAGTATCAAATGTGCCAGTCATATTGTTACCAAGATCTATCGTAATAGTATCCTTACTTGAATCGCTGATAGTAATGTCACCGATATTCAAATTGCTAGAAATGTCAAAGGTAAAATCATCTTCATTATTCATCTACAATCGTCCTATAAAGATCTGTACCGCTAAAAAATTCTTTGTTTAATTTTGTTCTTTGCTTATCTAAACTTACAAGAAAGTCATCGTAGTTTTCCATATACTCAACGATCTGTGCAATAACTTTGTCTTTATTATCCGTATAAGCATCATAATCTTCAGTCCACTTGCTTGGATACTTAAACTCAGGCAGTGCCATTTCTGAATAACTTAGTCTATCAGGAACCATTGGAATAGCATCTACTAGTGCGCCTTCGTACCAACTAATACCAAGTGTTTCTTGTAGGTTAGCACTAAACACAAGTTTTGCTTCACCTAACAAATTATGATATTCATTTTTTGTTAATGGATATTCTTGACATACTACAAATTCATATTGAGGTAATTTAATTGCAAGATCTTTAAAAATGTCAACTTGCTTTTCCGGAGCAATACGATGTGGAAACAAGATAAGATCTCGTTTTTCCATACCTTTGTAACTGTCTAAACTGTTCTTTAGATACTCCATAGGCCAACCAACACGATGTATTTTATCCATATCAACATTGTAGTCGTCCATCATTGTATCTGTAAACATATCAATATGGAATTCGCTTGCAAAAAAGTTATCATCATAACATTCAAACATTGACATTTCAGCGTGTCGAACCCAAGGCTTATCACCTATAAGTCTACCTAAAAAATCTTGCGGATCATAACTACCTGCGTGCCACAAACCACCAATGCTAATATCAACACCCAATAGCTCTGCCATATAGCGTAGTTGAATAACTGTAGGATTCCAGGCATCGGTATAGAGAAAATAGTCACCATCTTTAACAGATCCATTGCAAAACATTTCTCCTATTTTTTCTAGTTGTTTACTTTTATAAACGTTAGTACCGCCGAAGTTAAGAAATGCCCCAGGCGTAGTTGCCTGAGGAGTTTCTCCGCCGCTGATAGTAACAACTTCTTCGTTTGTAGCTCGTTGCAGTTGCCGTGGAAGGTGTTCCTTCCATTGCTTTGTGTATCTAGTATCTACTGCTTCGATGTCTACAATATGAATAGTCATTAATTTCTCCGTTGACTTATGTTCCGTCCTAAGTTACGTGCTTTTGCACGAAGATAATTTTGATGTTTTTGATACGCCTGCCAAACAGGTGCATCTTTCTTATAAAGGTCTGCTTCGTTAAAAACTTTACCTTCGAAGCGACAGTAGTCGCGGAATTTATCCAAGTCGTTAAAAACTTTCGTGTACGCATCACGATTGAACTTGATAGACATTTTGATTTCTCTCTCTTTGTCATTTAGTAGGGTAAAAAATCGAACAGCCGTTTTCATTATCTTCAGCTACGCTGATCTCTACAAACCGGCCGGGGTATTTGTTAGAGATTTCTTTATATAGATCGTCTGCAATCATCTCACAGCTCTTGTGGTTAAGCTCTAGTACGCCTTCGACATCATAGAGTCTTTGCATCCAGCGTTTAAACTGGATAAATTCAATGTCACGATCGTTGTGAAACACTTCAATACGGACACGGAAATGGAATATGTGACGATGTGGAATGCCAAGGAAACTAACGTCATCCCAATCACCAGTTGCTAGTTTAGGATCAGTATCTGCACCTGGGTACATATGTACACCTTCTTTTGCAAAGGTTACCCAAATACTACGTTGTGCTTTAGTCATAGAGTTTTCTTGTGCCATTTTTTCATCTTCTTCTTTCATTCTACGCTTCATATATGTATAATAACGTTCTTGTTCCATTGTCTTTATAGTATACTTTCATTTCAATACTTTGTCAAGGCCATATTTGCCCCAATCTGTAAATTTTTCTCTATCTAACAGATCGTGTAAACTATGACACCAAACGCCAGGATTAGTTGCCTTAAAGTCTTTATCATCAATCTTCAACATAGTGTTGTAGTTCCACAGTTTTGCGTAAGGCACTGGAACGCGAAGTTGTGGGATAAAGTTGTCGTATTCAATCAATGGTGATTCTAAAAATGCCTCTGCAAGTGAAATAGGAATATCTAAACTACATAGTTTACCTGCTGTCAAGAACGCCTTAATCATATTGTCCCAAGGGGTCCATTCATCAGCATCTTCGGGAAAGTTTGTACCAGGATTAAAACTGTGATTAGCACCAAAGAAGATGTGTTCGCATTGTTCTTCATCGTAATGCTTTTGAATAATATCACAAGGTTGTACACCAGTTACAAACAATGTCTTCAAACCAAACGCAGGAGTCTTTTCAACTTCTACACCTGTGAAGAATGTAACTTGATCTTTTGTACCTGTATTGTAATCTCTTTTCATAAATCGTACTCAAAATTTTGACAAATTCCGCCTTTACGTAAAAGTTTTGCACCGTTACGTATATGAAACTTTTCTGCCATTTCGGTTAAAGGGCTAAGTGTTACTAGTTTACTACAATTATCATCGATAGCACACTCTCTAAGAGTATTAATAATAGTTCTTCCTGCACCTCGACTATAACTCCAAACTGTGTATGCAACTAATATGTCACCACAAGGATTAGCATAATTAAACATTTCCTCTTCGGTTAACGGTACATCGTTACACAGTGCTGTACAGACGATAGCAACAACGTTACCATCTTCTTCTAGTGCTATAACATTACGTCCGTCTTCAAATCTTTTTTCATACGGAATATGTGGACGAACAGGATCGTCTTCTACTAATGCTTTTTCAGTATCTTTCAAACTTCTTATCAAGCTATTCCAAGCCTTTCTGTATCAAGTATGCATTTATTCGATGCATCTCATCCTTTAAATAAAGTTTCATAGTTTTCATTCTACGAACTTCTTCTGTTACTGTCATATTATTATACTTGGTTTCAAGTTCTTCGTCAAGCTCTCGATGTTTCCGTTTTAGCTCTTCGTAATGGGCTCGAAGTTTATCTTCCACGTTATCATAATTGCTCATCCTCAAGTTCCTCCAACTTAGTCTCGTCCAGTACATCGTCTTCAACAATAGGTTCTTCTACCTCGAACAAGTTATTAAAAAAAGTACTAGAATTAACAGTCTTTTTACCAATTGCACCTCTAGTACCCGGAATTGCCATCCAAAACTTAGAATATTCTTCAATCTTGGCTAGAGCTTGGTCTTTGTTTGTAATTGCAAATATTTCTTCCACAACATCTCTAAATAGAATCCTGTCAAATTGCTCTTGTACAAGCATTTTCGGAATGATCCCATTGTCGTACTGTCTGTTTGCTTCTTGAACTGCATTAATGTGACTCCACACGTTATGACCCATTTGGATCGCATACGAAAAACTATCCCACGATGTTTTTCCTTCTTTCCCTATCTTATTTAAGTCTCCGGGAGCATATGTACAAACGTCCGATACTTTGAGTTCGGCAGTGATAGGACTGTCTTCAAAGTTCTTAAATACCCCATCTGAAATAACAGCATCTCTAAAGAGACGGTTGTCTGTAGCATATTTTTTATCGTCAACGGACGGCACCATTCGATATGTCCATTTCGAGCGATCCGCTGTTTCATTTTGAATGTATATTTGTCCATTCGCGGTTGCGAGAAAAGGACTAGCACAATCAAAAGTAATAGTAAAGTTTTCATTATAATTTTTCCGTACTGCTCTTTGAATATCAGTAAGCAATGTAGCCCATTCTAGTTTTGATGTACCTAAAAAGTGCATTACATCGTGTACACCCTTTTGTAGTAAGTTGTCAAAGTGTAGTGTTACAATACGTTTAAGAACTAGATGCACATCACACATATTCTGACCACCCATTGACCATCCGTTAAAGTGATTGTCGGGATACTTAACTGGATCACAGTAATCTTTCATCTGTTCATACCAGTCATCTGCGTCTGCGTGATTCTCACCTTGTAGAACATTAAGGAACTTACAAGCACCTGTTCTATGCTTCATCCAATAGTCGTTGTTGATACGTGTTGCTTTAACTGCTTCTGCATATGTACTAATGCCTGTTGCTTTTGCACCTTCCGGTGAACGTGCTACCCAGGCTGGAATATCAAGTATCATTCCATAGTCCATATAAGCGTCCATCCAACGAAGAACACCGTCACGTTTCTTTTGTGCTTTAGGACAGTTAGGATCTTTCCAGTCACCTTCCCATACACCCTTACCAATTTGGAAACCACCAGAGTCTCCAAGTATCCAACTGTTTTCTCTATCTCTGTTACGCACCATATCTTCTTTAGGAGCGTGTTTGTTAATATCAAGTTCAGCGTGTCCTGCTGAATACAGTGTCCATTGATATTGGAACTGTCCTTCTTGTTTGTTTAGATAGTTTAGGCTTTCGACACCGTGGGTAAAGTTTGAAGGAATACGCGACTTATCCACATACTCGTCATAACGCTGTTTGCCCACGTAAGTTGCATAGAAGCCACTTAGTGCAGGCAAGAATCTAGCGTAGTCATTTTGTTCTGCGGTTAAGTCTTTTTTCATTCTTTACTTACTCTGTGCTGGCAGGATATAGTCATACTTGGCCATACCGCTGTCTACTGTAATTTTCATTGCACCTTGATCTGAAATGCTCATAGTTAAGTCGCCGTCTAAGTTTAAGATTGCTTGTACTTGTGCTACAGGCCAACTCCAAGTGTGTGAAAGTGTACCTTCAACTCCTGCTTCAAATACAAACTCGCCTGCGTGTGTGCTTGCATCACCAAAGCTGAATACTAGGTTGCCGTCCTTGGTCATTACGTTAAACGTAGGCTCTTCTGAATGTGCCGCACTCATAAGTTTCATACGTGCAATAGCTGCCATACTTGGAGTAAATTCTACTGCCCAAGCTGCACCTTTGAACTTAACAGTCTTAAGTTTTTCTTCGATGATCGCTTTATTCATAAAGCGATAGTCATTCTGGAAGTCACCTGCTGCATTTTCAAAGTGAATGTGTGTTGGAACAGTTTCGCCATTGCGTTCTGCTTCTACAACATTAATCTTTGCATTGTCTTTGTATTCTGGGTTTTTCAAATGCAAACTTAGTTTGTCTAAGTTTGGCATTCCAAATGTGCCTTTGAACTCGTTTACTTGCGATGCAGTTGATGCAGTTAAAATAACAGAACGATCTTCTGCCATCGAGTCAATTTGTGTGCCTTCTTCGTTGCTTACTTTTACAAGCGATAGAAAGCCTAGTGCGTGTGTATGTGCTACCACGTCTTGTAAGATGTCTTTCATTTACGATTCTCCATTGAATAAGTTTATTATATTGCCTTTATCTTCATTTGTCAAGAACTTTTCTACCTTATATTTAGGTTTAAAGCCCAACGCCTTCATTTTTTCTGTATTAGCGCAAGTCCATTCACGCTCTCCAGGGGTATTTAGACGCACCGGTAAATCTGGTGCTAAGTCTTGGATTTTAATTGGCAGACCTGTACCAATATCTATTACACCATTTATATGTTTGTTACGAATCAAAATATTGATTGCGTCAATAACATCTAATAAATGTATAAAATCTCTATAATGCTTGGTTGTATATTCTAATGTACCGTTACGTAATTTCTTAAAAAACATATTTTCTCTTGGACAATCGTCTGAATATACTGTATGGAAACGCATACCTAGTGTATCTGGATAACGTTCAGCAAGTTCTTCTAATACATACTTAGATGCCGCATAAGGGTTCAAATCGGGTTCGTAAGCACTCGAACTGCTCGCATATAGTATACGTGTGTTGTCACCATATCGTTCAAACAAGCGTCTGCTTGCTTCTACATTGTTCATCCAATAACTTGAAGGATCTTTAATACTTTCACGTACACCGCTCCGTCCTGCTAAATGTATTACTAAATCAAATTTAGTTTTAGGAAGAACTCCATACAGTAAATCGAAATCGTCTTGTTTATCTAAACCTGTAACTGAATGATCTTTTTCGAGCACTTTCATTAGTTTAGATCCAATAAATCCTTTATGACCGGTTAATAATATTTTCATTGTGCTATTCCTTGTTCACGAAACCACGACAGATATTCCCAAGTGTTTTGCCATTTTTGAACGTGACGTGTTTTTTTAATAAGTTTTGCAAGTGGATAATCATTACCACCTTTATCCATCCGATCACCGAAAAACCAAATTTCATCTCTTGTTGTGTTAAAATCTTCAATAATTTGACTTTTGTCTGCACCTTTTGGAGCAATGTCAATTCCTGTTTCACCACCCGGTCGTGCTTCTAGCTCTGGGAACATTACGTTAAATGCCTCTGCAATAATATTTCGTTCATTTTCTTTTGTGTCGTATGCAACATATGCCGCACGTTCTTCTGCGTTTGCGTTACGACCAACTACACTAAAGTTCACCATACCTGTGCGCTCTTCGATATGATTACCTGTACGTATATCAAATTGACTTTCGTACTCACAATTAATTAAAAATGATCTAGCAAGATCAGGCAACACCCAGTCATTTTTTCGAATATTCTTATTGCTTTGCCAAACATCATTACCTGAACAGTTGTATACAGTGTGTGCTAGATTGTAAGTATCCTTACCAATTTGTTCTACAGTTTTAGGTTTATCACTACCAGTTACAAGATACACATAATTTGATCTACAGAAATCATTAAAGAATTCTTTAAACTTAGGATCTATCTTACCTCTACTAGGAGTAAGGGTACCGTCTACATCAAAAATCCACCTAGTTGTACTATTCACAAACTCGTCTCCTTAAATCGCTGCTACTAAACCTGTGATCTCGTTTATTAAAATGTAATTCGATATCACGTTTGCGACAAATGTCTTTACCAGTAAAGTCTTTATCACGATATTCTTCTCCTAGTATGCGTACATCAATTGGATACATACTAAGGATATCTTCTAAGTCAGCTTCAGTACCATACGGAATAATTTCATCTACATACTCAACACCTTTTAGTTGAGTGTAGCGTTCAACTACAGTTTGCACTGGTGCATTCTTGTCTTTTCTATCTATGCTAGGATCAACTTGTAATCCGCATATCAAATAATCACATTGATCTTTTGCTTCACGTAACATAATTAAATGTCCTGCGTGTAGTAAGTCAAATGTACTACAGGTAAATCCTACTTTCACGATACAAACGCCTTTTCTTGTACAAACGTACCTGCGGTACGTCTAGTTCCTTCTTCCCATTTCCATTCTTGTAGCATCGATTTAACATCATCATTAAACGATAAACTACCGCAAATCATAACTTTGTTTTTGCTTGGATCTAATTCTGGAATTATTTGTCCTGCGCTAATCATATTTGTAATACGCTTGTTCATAAATGGCCATTCTGGGTCTTGTGTTACTGTTGGCATATAAACAATATCCTGATCTTGTAGGAAATTATTATATGCTAGTAGTTCTGCTTGCTCCCTAACACTCCATATAACAGTAATTTTATCAAACGAATCATACGTTGCAGGGTCTCTTAGAAGCGATATAAAGGGTGCTATACCGGTTCCTGTGGCCAATAGCCATAAGTTACCACCTAGCTCTAAATTAGCTAATGTAAGCGTTCCTGTAGGCTTATGACCTACTTCTATCTCATCTCCTACTTGAATCTTTTGCAGTCTACTAGTAAGAGGACCGTCTGCTACTTTAATAGAATAAAATTCTAGATACTCGTCATAGGGGCCGCTAGTAAGAGAATACGCTCTCATAATATCATTATCACCCATACCGATCATTGTAAATTCACCAGCGGTAAACCTAAACGATTGAGGACGCTCTGTTTTGAATCTAAAAAGCCGATCAGTGTAATGCTCAACTTCTGTTACTTTTAAATTCATTTAATTCTCGAATCTTTCTACTAATTCACGCAACATTGTAATCATCTCTTCTACTGTTTCTAGGTCTTGTTGCCTTTCTGTGTCAATTTCTAATTCAATTTTTACTTTCATAATATTTCTCTATAATATTGGAAATAACTGGTTTGGCGATATAACATCTGCATCAAACGTACAATCAAATCCTATTGTAATTCGACTGCCGTCCCATTTGTCTATATTTTTTACTCTGTGACGATAATCGTCGCCACAAGGACCAATATAGATATTTCCAATTTCGTTTTTAATTTCAAAGTTTACAAATTCAGTAATGGTCTTTTTCGGATCAATAGAAATATAACCGTGCATATCCCATCCGTGTCCGTGCATAGGAAGAACTTTCTCAATTTCTTCATATGATAAAAAGTTTAACCAAGACTGAAACCATATTCTACGATTGTCTCCTACATAATCTCTAATACATTTATTTAGATCTTTATACAGATCATAAAACAAAATACTGGAAGCTGTGTAAGAAAAAATGTTGTATTGCTGATAAATCCACGTTGTATTGTCTGCGTCTGGAAATTGTTGCTTTAGCATTGTACTTGCATATTCGCATTGATCGATAAATTTTTCTTTGTTGTTAATAACAACGTCTGATTTATATACCTTATAATCTTGCACATTAGTCTCCGAAATCAAATAAGCTGTGGAATGTGGTGTGTTGTTTTGTATCTTCTAGCGGATAGTTTAACACTCCAATCAAGTTGTCTAACTTATTGTCAATAATTGTTTCTGCCATAGCCGCATCGTCGAATGGCAATTCTTTGAACCATTCCGGAATACGTAGTTCGTCTGTTGGATATGCAACACTTGTATATCCTAGTGGGTTTTGTTTTAGTTTACAAACAATAACTTTCATACCATCTACAATTTCTTGCGAATACTTGTCACCGTTCATACGCTTGAGTGTATTCCAGTTGATACTTGCTCTTACGTGTCCAGGCATATTTGCCTTGCCTTGTTTCTGTTCAAGACGTTGATAATGACCAATCTTGTTTGCACGTTTGGGCGAACCTTTTTCCCAACCTGGACGATCTGAAAACTCTTTACGGAATTCTGTAATACGCTCTAAAACTTCCTCTTGAGGTTTATCAGTAAGCACCATAAGCAAAAGTTCGCTTAGAAACTTCTGCATAAACACAGGCGTATCTGATCTACGTAAGTCTAAGCCCATTGCTTTTACTTTGCCTGGACTATCTTCACTATCTGTTCTAAATCCTTCATTGTCTACAACTAGTGCCGCATAACGCTTCTTAGTAATATACAATCCGCTTCGTGCTACAATTTCTCTACCCGCCGCAATAACATCACTTCTGCTCTTTGGACAATGAAACGCCTTAACCATAAAGTCTGGGAATGTAGTATTTGCTTGCTCACAAACTTGATCCATAAGTTGAATACACTTTTCAGTACTCCATTCAAGTTTACCACTTTCAATATCTTCTTGCAATATAGGATATGCACTAAAGTAACACGAGTCTGTATCACCATAAATCATAGCCTTACCTACGTGGTCATATTCACCTGTGATAGTTTTGTTTACCTCGGCACTCATATGCTTAACAATAGTTCTGCCACTTAATGTAGTACTTTGGCCAATACGTTTATCAAAAAAGCGACAACCAGGATTAAGAATAGCACCATATAGACTGTTAAGATTAATCTTTTTAACAAGCTGTCTTTTATCCCAGTATTCGATTTCTGCGGCAAGTCCTGCATCTTTTGCTTTCTTTAGTTTTTTCTGTAGTTCTTTACGTTCTGCATACCAGCGTTTAAGGATACCTGGAATTACACCTTCAAACTCTGTAGTAAATATAGTACCATTAGCACTAATCATCCACGGCATTTGACTGTCGAATATCAGTTGATAAATCTCTGCACCACTTAGCACATCACTGCGTCCATCTTCCCAGTCAACTGTTAGTGCAATATCTTTGCGTTGATCCATTACTGCTTCGTATTCTTCTGTAGCAAAGCGTCCTTCCCAACTGCCTGCAAAGCTCTTCTTCTTCAGAGTCATATCTTCGTGTACACGAGCTTCAGTTATGTCAGGACGAATCTGTCCTACGATAGTTTCCGGAGCCATATTCAAAGCACGAATCACACTAGGATACAGTGAATTCAAGTCCATTGAAGCAATCCATTTATGCAAACCCTTTTTAGGAAATGCAACATATGCACCAGCCGCTTGTGTATTTTCTGTATCATCTCTACGAGGACGATTGGGTACACGTAAGTCTCTGTTGTGTGCTTCGTTGATGATTCCTTGCTCTGTAACAGCAACAGCACCCATAGTGGTCTGTAGCAACACAGTATTTTCGTGTGCAATGTTATTACTTAGATCAATAAATCTTAGTTTTTTGTCCAGCTTGTCCAGTAGTGCGGTATCTTGTATGTTGTATTCGATGAACTTTCTAAAGTCATTGTTGTACAACTGGTCCAAAGTACCTTCATAAGGGACTTTGTTTTCACCAACTTCGATCTCACCAATGGCATCAAGCCTGTAGCTGTGTCTTTCTTCATATGTGTATTTACGATATAATTCCAAACTATCTAAATGCACTCTACCTATTAGGTCAAAGGTAACAGCTGATTTCCCGTACTTTTC
>Ga0213866_10002286_pt1 | contig 13643 bp, 7 predicted proteins | sample PICome_11_FD_160079 | JGI IMG/M metagenome (GOLD analysis project Ga0213866, IMG submission 160079) | Coastal seawater microbial communities near Pivers Island, North Carolina, United States - PICO284 | ecosystem: Environmental > Aquatic > Marine > Coastal | place: USA: North Carolina...
ACTGTTTATGTGTAGAGTGGCAGATGGACTAGTTGTTCGAACGCCAACCTTACTACTACTTACTGTAATAAGTGATGCTAATTCCCGTAATTCTGTTGCCTGCGTCATTTACTTTTCCTACATTTCGTTAGATATGGCTATGAATCCATCACTTGTATTTATTCTAACCCAACCAGAACAACCAAGAGGCCAATTGCTATTAGTCACCGCCGAGTTTAATCTTATTGATCTTGCTGAAGAATCGCCATCTAAAACTATATCATTGCCTGTTACAGTATATCCCGCAGCCTTGAATGAAAAGTCACTACTGCCAGTACTTTTTACAACTGATTGATTATTTCCATCTCTCATTTCTGTGGGCAAATCAGTGAAGATAAACGTATTGGTTGAATTCCATTTATGCATTGTTCCTATTAAGTGAGATGAGCCACCTCTGTTTGCTCCTTCTGCTAACATTGTGAAGTATCTTTGACACAATCTAAGTTCTTCCCCGTATGATCTATGTTCGAAAGGAGTAGCCGCTTCGCCTATTTCCATTTGAACTCCTGTGAGTTCCCAAGTGGCACCACTATTTCCTATCCAATCCACTGCACCAGTATGAGCTAGAGCGTTTACATTAGTCTCCCATATGTTTAGGTTACTAGTTTGATATGCTGTGCCTCTACCAAAGTTCCAATTCAATTGCAGTCCTGCCTGATTATCATTATACCAAGTACCTGTTTGGGACAAGGGTATTACAAAAGTTTTATATTCCCACGCATTAGGAGCATCAATATTATAATCTGTGACATATGATTGTCTAGCACTGCCACCGGCTTCATTTTGCATTCCAAAAGCATAGCGTCCAGTGATACTACTTCTTACCCAAAATGATACAGTTACGGTCTTAGCGTGTTCAGTTCCCAATCCTAAATGGGCGACATCGTTGCCTTCTATTTTTGTTAGTAGATTGTAATAATCATTAGCGGCTTCAGTCGTAACACTTTGTTGAGTAAGTAGCAAAGATTTACTAAATCCAGCAGGATGAATTCCAGTAATATTATTTTGTTCTGCGTTGAATGTCCCAGTACTTGGTCTAACACTGCATCTAAATCTATCAACTCCCATTATTGCCCAATCATTAATAAGGTGTGCAGTATCTTGGTAACGCTGAGATATAGTCATTGCTCCATTATGCACAATATTCTTTCTTCCTGATCCAGTCAAATCAAAAGCTTGTGCTTTAGTTTCAGCCGCTAATATATTTCTGCCTGCTACTCCTTGCGGTGTACGCAATTCGGTGAGATTTTCTCTCAGATTCTTTTTTGATTTTGTTACGAAAGTTGACATAATTATTCCTCTGCTACTAAACCGTTGATTGCTGATATAGCGCCAGAACTCTCTCTTTCTGTATTGTCAGTTCTCACTAATCCTTCAAAAACTGATCTTCCGCTTGACGTAGTAGCGTGTAATTCGTCTGTGCCTTTATCATAAGCAATTCTAAGAACGTCATCATGCCCGCCATATAGTGTACACTTTGCATTAGGTTTGAATATGTGTTTTTCCATACTATACATTTTTCTTACTTGCTCTGGACTAGAGGCGTTGTCAGAAATTCTAAGCATAGACACATCACCTTCTAAAGTACCTAAAGATAGTGTCGTAGATTTAGTTGTAGCATCTCCTATTCGAAGTATTCCTTGACCGGTAAAATCTAATGTTGCTCCCGACACACTAGATGCAACGTATTCTCCATTGATGTATACAGTATTTTCTTTATTTGTACTTCCGCCACTTCTTGTAATTACAACGTGATTCCAATCACGTGTACTACCACCTTCTCCGGCAACTTTGACTCCATTGCCTGACCAGAATTGATAAGTTGTAGTTGATGGACCAGTTCTTACTCCCCAACCATATCCGCTGGTTTGTCCTGGATAATACACATGAAATATAGTTCTATAGTTTGATCCACCAGGCTTAGGCTTATGCCAAAATGCTATAGTAACATCATTCGTACCCTGTCTAAGCGCAGGATTATAAATCTGCTCGAAATAATTATTGTTATCAAAGTTGCCGCCATATGCTAACATTTCTGCTCCAGGCGCAACTTGGTGTGCTTGTGGTAAACCAACAGTGTGTAGTCCTAAAACATCTGTAGAAGAATCTGGCTGTGCTTCATATAAAGCCATCTGTGAAATAGTAACACTACCGCCTTGAAATACGTAAACTCCAGTCTGCGAATTACCATCTCTTGTTGCGTAATACACAATTCTATGAGTTCCTGTGGTTGTAAAGTCAGCATATTCAGAAGATGTAGTTCCGTAATTACCGCCTCCGGAATATGATTCCAATCTCAATGTGCCGGTTATAGCGGTTACAGTTACCTCTAATACATACTGTCTTCCAACTACCACTTCGTGTCCATTCTGAAGCAGCCCGCTTGTTGCGACTCCATTATGTACTGCATTGCCACCAGTAATAGACCAACCGTTTCCTAATTGCCAGTCGCTGTTTGTATCAAAAGAAGGATTGACTAAAAGATTTCTAGGTAAAACGTATCTAGTCGTATTCAGTGTTGATAATAAAGAAGTGCCTGGCATAAATCCAGTGTTCTTGTCACTAGTTATATAAGCTATCATTCCTGCTTGAGGCTTAGATGGATTGGGAACACCTACGCTAAGTCCAGTAGTGTTGTTGAAATAATGAGTTTCATCTTTACCTATCTCAACGTCTTTTGAGGCAACAGTCGAGTATGGCGCCATAAATCTTGGACCGCCTATATTCAGTTCAGAGGCGGACTTTGTGTATCTAGGAGATCCTGGTAAAAACACAGCAGTATCAAATACACCATCGTTAGCACTTGTAGTTTCATCTTGAGAAGGAATATCTACATAATTTACCTTTCTAGACGCACTGTCTTGCTCAAATACCAACTTGTTATTCGGCGTAAACTTCACAAAAGACGACGGCGTATAATTTGAACCACTAGATGATGTGATGTCAATAATCTTATTATCGTGACGTATGACATGTACTCCGCCATTGCCAGCAACTGCGATTGTCGGTTTAGGTAGACCAGTATTGGGATCTACTGGAGCATCAGGTAAAACTTTCATATCTACCCCATCGACAAATGTTAGAGAAGGCAATCTCTGAGTAGAATCAGTAATGTATAGTTCTGTCAGCACTCCGTTTCTATCTGCTAAAGAAGTTCCTCTCCTAAACTTTCCTGTTACCGAATCATAATGAATTGTAGTGTCTTCTAAGAAATCAATTTCACACAAAGCTTCAGTGTGTGCAGAAGAATATGAACCACCTACAACTAATTTACCATTCAACATAGCACAGCAATTTTTAGTGCTTAGAGTTCTTCCTATATGATAGTGATAGAAATGTGAATTTGTACCCACATCAAATACCATCCACATAGCCAAATCTTCATTGTCGGCATCGTATATTACAACAGAGTCTGGCATTACAGTTATTATCGCAACAGAAGGAAATTCTCTTCTTGACCCTCTTGTGTGAGTATTCAGTTCTTCGTTATACCAAGACTTAGACCCACATCTTTGTCTCCAAGCTCCACCATCACTGTCCATAGATGTGTCATAAACAAATACGTCATTTGCAGATTGTCCTAAAGCTTCTGCATATCCACCTATAGCGGAAAGTTCAGCGCCTCTCTTTGTTAGTATTTCATTAGAGTCTAAAAATGCGGCGCTACCTAAATCAGCGTTTGACGGTACTTGATTAGCGTCTGTTCCTATTAGTCTTTTAGCCATTAGTTTTTCCTCGTCAATGCTGAGATTTCGCTTTTACTCAGTGCTTTATCATATACTGCAATTTTACTATGTCTCGTATTGCTAGGGTATCCATACGTCAACCCGCCTATTTGCAAATATTTTATTGTTTTTGGTACAATAAAAGATGTGTCTGTAGCACTAGTTGCGCCGTCAAAAGCAGTCTCAAATAAATTTTCTTTATATGACCACGAATATTTATGTGGGTCTTCCCATGTTTCTCCACTGCCTATAGAAATAGATGAATTCACCTGTGCCCCTACAACTCCTTCTGTAAACGCTGCCATTCTTATTGCTGTTGAACTGTTAGTCTGCGATGCCATTCTAGCATCAAGAGTGCCGTCATCTAGTGATATTAGTCTACTGTTTCCTTGGTACACAGTTTTTTCAAATTCGTGATAAACTGTGCCTTCTTCCTTATTGTAGTCAAAATCTTCTACCAGCATTCTTGCTCTATCAACGTCCCTACTACCTTGAGTGTATAGTGCTACGTCTGCGGCTCTTGTTGATCCGTATTCTATAAACGATGTTGCTTTTTTGCCTACTTCAACTTGAGCGCCCCATAACCATATTGATGTTGTAGCAACACTAGTGTCTCCTGATAGTACAAAGTTTGTAATATCGTCATTAGCTGTAGTGGATATGGAACATCTATACCAACCATTTCCTACGTTTTCCATATAAGCAGGGAAATTTTCCGAATCTGTTACTTGAGTTATAGTTCCATTGGCTAGATCAAATGTAGCTTTATATAGCGTAGGCATATCAAGTCTTACTTGAAGCTCAGATGTTCCATTAGCCTTAGCATAAACACTTGCGGTATAAACATTAGACGTATTCGTCACACCGCCCATGTTTCTATATATTACATTACCGCTTGTTGAATTTGTAGTCAATAAAGTAGCAGAACTGGGAACGCCATCTGGACCAGTTTCATCGAATGGCGTAATTGCAGATCCACTTTGAACAATCCAAGCATTACCGCCTTGAGGCAAGGTTCGAATATAAGTTTCGTTTTGACTCAGTAAATTAGTAGAAGCGGCTTCTAGTATCAATCCAGTCTCTACAAAATTTTGACCGTCCCACTTATAACTATATCTAGGTCTATCAGCTGGAGCAAACTTCACGTGACCATTTTCGTCATAGTAAGACGCTCTACTATTTCTACTGTAGAATAGTACCTCTGGTTCGATAACCGATGATGCGAAATCGTCTTGTTCTAATTGTAAGCCCCAAAAATAATGATCTATTTCTCCACTTCCTACAGTCGTATGAGTGGTTCCATCATACGTGTTGAGTTGTATTGTCGAAGAGGTTACAGCAGAGTCGGTGAAAGAGCATTTGACTTCACATCTATACCAACCGTTTCCTACATAATCTATTCTATGCGATAAGTTAGCCGCCTGATGAGAAGAGTTGTTATAAACTGTTCCGTCTGTGAGGTTGAAATTGACAATGTGATACGAGAAGCTACCCGCATTGTTCATAAGTCTTACTTGTATTCCAGGTAGATTTCCTGCCTTAGCGTATACAGTAGCGCATCTAACATCTGTCGATGCGTGAGATCCCAAAGAAGAGTCTACTCGTAAAGTATGTCCACCGGCTGGGCCAAAAGTAAACGCTCCGTGTGCATTCATTTTGCCGTCAGGAGATATGGCACAGTTTGATATAACTTGAACGCCTGCTGAGTCTATGTACCACTGACTATTATTAGGATAATTACTCAAAACACGATTCGTAATGTTATCTTCCATTAGAAGACCGAGACTTTTTCCTGTTACTGGATCGTGGTCGAATCTTGGAGTATTGGGCGGTGCATATTCTATAATGCCACCGCTGTTGTAATATGAACCTATGCTGGGTCTTTGAAATTGTATTCTAGAGTCGAGTTTCTTAGATCGAGCAAAGTCCAATGTTAGAACTGGAGTTATAGGAGAGCGTTCTCCCTTGACTGCAATAGTGCCTTCAACTTCTAATGTATGATTTGGAGCTGTGTTGCCTATTCCGACTCTACCAGAAGATAGTATAGTCAATAAATTATTTGAAGCGAGATCAGCCTGACCAGTTACGCCAAACGCCGAACCAATGTGTATAGTTCTATTGTGATTTCCTATTACTGTTGAAGTTGTGGTAGGATCAGGAACTTCTGAAACTGCAAATATAGGTCTAAAATCTGAACCTGAACTAGTATCATTGTATCTGTTTGCTACGATGAATGCTTCATCAGTGTTAGTGTGTTGTACATGTAACAGGGCATCAGGCGGGTTTGTTGTAGTATTGATGCCTATTCTACCGTCAGTATGAATTCTGAGTCTTTCGGTGTAGCTACTACCACCCATAAACCTGACTGGACCTGAACCACTCCATCCCAGTTCAAATTCATCTGAACTGGTTATTCTAGCCATCGTTCTAGCCGTACCGCCAGTGTCAAATGATCTCAACTCTACATTATTGTTCATACTAACATTGCCGGTCATGTTACCGCCAGAGAGGGGCAAGTATGATGATGTACCAGTTGTAATCTGAGAGTTGACTTCTGCTTGAGTATATGTTTCAGTTTTTAGATAATATGAATCGTTTGTGAGTAATTCATATACTTGAATGTCTACTACGTCACCGCTTGATAAGTTAGAAGTGAATGTAACAGATGTGCCAGTCGTTGCTACGTAATCGTTTGATGAACCTTCAACTGCTTTTACGCCGTTGACATATACTTCGATGTTCTGTGTGCCGCCAGTTGTATAGAAGAGTACTTCTTTTGCTTTACCAGTTGTACCACCGCCAACATCTGTTGCAGTAAATTGTACACCAATAGCATTTGAACTTGCACCGATTGCAGTAAAGTCTGTATCGCCAACTGCGGTAATCTCGTACAGTCTGCCTGATATGAAATCGCCTGTAGTGACTTCATCATCTTCTTTACCAGATATTGCATTAGTTGTACCTGTAAGAGTGTACGTGTATTTTCTGAATGTAGCAGTAGCATCTGAAGAGCCACTACCTCCTCCACCACCGCCACCTGCGGGTACTGCGTCTACGAATGCAGATCCAGTGTAAACTTTTAGTTTCTGATTGAGAGCGTCAAAGAAGAAGTGACCTTGTGCAGGTGTACCGCTAAAGCTGTTACCGTACTGAACTTTTGCGTCTGTATAGTCGCCTGTGAGTGATCCGCCTAGAGTAATACCTGTATATGTACCTGCTGAAACGTTTGCAGTTGTTACGATGTTACCGCTTGCTGTCAATACTCCAGAAACATCAACACCACTATTTTTGATAACTAGTCTGTCCCAATTACCATTTTGTCTGAACGTGATTTGATCGTTAGTGTCTGCTTTTATTCCAAGCGTTGCATTAGCAGCCGCATTTTGGAAAAAGATACCTTTGTTATTATCAAGTCTCAACTCTTTATTGAGTGTCATCGATCCTTGTGCATCATTCCAAGCAAAGATTGCTCCAGCACCATCAATTGTGATGCCAGCACCATCTGCGGCGGCAGTTGAAGCCGCTCCACTTGCGAGTGTAATGTTTAGATCATCAACGTTCAGTGTTGTAGAGTTGATTGTAGTTGTCGTACCCTCTACGGTAAGATCGCCTTTGATTACAACTTCACCAGTGTTGTCGCCAATAGCGGCTGGATCAATTACGAAAGAAGCAGGACCTCTGAGTTCGCCAGTAAGTACTGCGTTGCCTGTGATGTCTATGCCAGAAGATTTGGCTTCGATTATGTTGCTACCAGCAACTTTTATCTTTACTCTTTGTGTTGAACTGTCGATGACCATGAAGTCGGCAAGACTACCATTTCCATCATCAACCCTAAATCTTAAATCCTTTCCTGCTATCTGATTTTGAATATAAAGATGTCCACTTTGGGGAGCATCAATATAACTATCAGTGCCGTCATGGTAGATAAGTAGGTCGGAATCAGTGCCGAGTTGTAATTGAACGCTATCGTCAAATTGGAGATTCGATGTGACAGAGCCAGATACGCTGATATCCTCACCAACGGACAGCCCATTTTTGACTATGAAATCTTTATTCGTTGCCACGGTTCACTCTCCCCAATAGCGTTATTGTATTATTTATGCAAATCGTCTTACAGGTGCGCTTGGCTCTTCAATGACCATATCTGCTAATGAAGCAGGCAGTTCTTCTCCGTGTAGTAGTAAGTTTGCGTGCCACCCATCAATGGGAGCATACTCTGGGTATTCATGATCTACTCCTTCAGGATCTGCAATAGTAACAGTTTCGCCTGTTGGTAGATTTATGATACCGATAATATCTAGGCTACGTGTAGTAGTAAAGGCGTCAATTCCTTCTTGCTTCAATACGACATCTTCTCCTTCAAATTGAACACGATTGCCCTCTTCGTCTAATTGATATACGGTGTCCCATGCCCACCCGGCTGCTTTTAGTGCTGCCGTAAAAGTTGCTTCATCGTCTGCTTTTAGATAAATCATTTTATTCTCCGTTATATGTGTCTATTACTGATTGTGGTGTAGCATCTACAACCGCTTGTGCTTCTGCACGTTCAGCATTATCTTCAGTGATCAGAGGATTCTCAATAGTCTCTTCTGTGGCTACATCGTTCTCATCATACACTGTCCTTGTAACGGTTGCTTCTAAAGCAGGAATTGCGTGTGATACTATGATTGTTTCAGTGACATCTTGCATGATATAATCGCCATTCTCATCCATAGTTGGCATTCCGTCTTCACCTAATACGTTTTCTGTACGTACTACAATATCTTGAGTAACTTCTTCTTGACCGTCTGCTAATACATATTTACTCAATCTTTCAACTGCGTCCGTATATTTGATCAGTTGATCTTTTGCTAGCCAAGCGTCTGCTTTTTCTTGTACCCAAGAAGGAACATCACCGATAGTTACTGTTCGTACTACTGTTTTAGGATGGGCATCTTTTACTGCTTGAATAGCATCAGCCCAAGTTGTAGTACCATTTTGTGCATCCCAATATTGCATGTCTAACTGCTCTTCTAACGAAGGATATGCTTCTGATCTCAGAACTTCATATCCTTCAGAAACCACATCTGGTCCTTCTACTGTAGCTGTACCCAAAGCAACTTCTTTGATGAAGTTTGCATAATCTGAATTTCCTTCCGCAGTGGGAATGGATTTGATTGGTTGAGGTGTTTCATCACCCTCTGGCTCAGTGAGAACAGTTATTGACCAATTCCCATCGAACTCCACTAATTTATATGACATATTGTTCTCCTAAGTTTATCACTTACTTATACCTTTATTTATAATTCTGCTTGTACCCAATATTGACCTGAAGCCACGTCTAAGTGATACGCATGTCCCACAGGTCCAAGAGTAGTAGGTGTGAAGTCAAATCCAAAATTTGTTTTGCTTACATATGTGTGTGGAATAGTGCTTGTCGGACCATAATTACTACCCCCTGAGTATAAGTTCATACTAAGACTTTTATTTATTCCTGTAGGAACGGCTCTCATCACAGTCGGCAATCGATACGTACCGATTACTCTACTATTGATATATCCAGAAAACACTTGTCCTTGCCATTGATGATACGGATGTGCGTTATTGGGACTCAAAAGAACATGAAAATATCTATTACATAAGTCCATCTCTTCCGCATAGCTTCTATGGTCAAATGGAGTTGCGCCTTTTCCTACTTCAACTTGAACTTGTGCGAGATCAAGATAAGAGTCAGTTTGTCCATTTCTATACCAAGTAAAGGATAAACTATCATCTGCTTCATTTACTGTTTTACCTTTTATAGAAGGCACTGGAATTTCAATTACAAACTTTTGCCATTCAGCAGATGTGGCTACTGCAAAGTTTCCTACAGCTTGATCTGATGATCCTGATGTGCCAAATTTCTGATTTACACCTAATGTAATTGCTTCTCCTGTTTGAGTTCTAGCATAAAACGATACGGTTATGTAGTCGCCAGCACCCCAATGACATCCCTCAACTAATTGCTCGATGCCAAAAAATTGTGTTGCTCCTGTTCCTAACCAGTCGAATCTACCGAAGTATCTAGGATTACCCTCAACTTCTGTTTGACCTGGAGAAAAGTCTTGTCTACTCAAAGTTATAGTGGTGCTTGTGTTTACGTATATCTTCCATCTATCGGCAGAGACATAATCTGGACCAGCAACAACTGATCCAGAGGTTCCTCTTTGCCAAATTTCAAAGTTACCGTTGATAATTAGATTTCTTCTACCAGAAATGCCCAGTAAGTGTTGCTGATCTTTTCTACTTTCTGCTTGAATCAAAGACTTAGCGGCTTCTCCCATTGTGGGAATTTCTGATATTTTTTCTCTTATATCAAATTCTGGTTTTGTAAATTTTACTGACATCTTTTATTCCTCAATGATCATTCCGTTAGTAGCAGATATCATAGTAACACTCTCGGCAGTATTATCTGTGCGAACCAAACCTTCGAATACAGACCTTCCTTGATTGGTGCCAACGTGTAACTTCTTTTCTTGTCTATCGCTTGCAAGTGCAGTCACATTATGACTTGTTCCGTATATCGTACATTTAGAGTTGGGCATAAACATTCTACGTTCAGTCTCATATATGTGTTGTATCTGATCTTCATTCGGAATAGATTTTGCTACTCTAAACAAAGATAAGCTTCCTTGAAACGGCTCACTCGCCGCATCTGATCTATTACCAATTGTCATGGTACCACCATCACCGTCCAGAGTGCCGAAGCCTCTTATGAACTGTGCTTCGACAAATTTTCCGTTTACGTACAGGTCTGCGTGATCACCATATTTTCTACACACAACATGGTGCCATTGACCTATTGGATATGTTCCATCACGAACATCTAGTGTGCCACTTCCATCATAAGCAGTAAATCTAACTTCACCAGATGCGAATTCCACCCTAGTGCCTTGTGCCGTGTGAAATATCATTCCTGAGTTTGCGTCAGGCTTCATCCAGAACATAACGGAATAAGTACTTCCTAATGTTAGAGTGTTTCTTCGAATATATGTATTAGCTGACCAATTACTATATCCCATCAACTCAGAGCCCTCTGCGACAGGTCTCTTTACTGGAGTTCCTGTGATCGTGCAAGGAGTCTGGTTTGTTCCTCTACTTGCTTCGTGTTCTTTTATTGTATAGGATGTGATTGTATGAGTGTTCCAAGTATGGAAAGTCCAATAAGGAAATCCTGTCACATAAACCGTACTAGTAACAGGAGTTGTTGATGCTCCTGTATCGTGAATGTTCAAAGTAAACTGTTCTGAAAGGTCTCTATGATAAACTCCATCTTCAGGAGAGCCATTAGGCCATGAACCGTCAATGTTTCCGTAACCAGACAAATCTACTTTGTATAAAGATTCTTCATTTAGATATAATGTACCGTATTGACCAGGTGCGCCACTGGTTCCAGTAAACGTACCATTCAAGTCTATGTTTAGTCTATCAGTTCTTCTACATGAGTTCAGAGTTGCTATCTGGCTATCACGACACATCCATCCACTGTTATATGTGTTGCCAATCTCTGCGGTCAAACTGTAAGAAGGATTCTGTTTATTGAGTTCTACTAATCCTAAACTCCAATCAGTGCCTATTGCGTAGTCTTCAATTATTTTGAGTCTATGTATGTTAGCGGCACCATATTGAATGTCACCTTGTTCGTTATCCGTGCTTACGCTGTATCCTTCAACTGCGGACGTATTGTCAGTGGCATTATCCCAAGTAAAGTTTTGACCTAAAGATTTCACGGGAATAGCATACGAGTCTCGGAGTCCTCCATTCGCAACATTGGCTGCGGTGTCAGCCGCAAACCATATGTATCCATCTTTAGTGATTGTATTTTGATTTGTATAACTGTAAGCAGAACCACTACTTGAAGTACCAGTAATCACTGTGCCGTCTTCACGAATGATAGCTAAACCAGTACCTGTACTTACGATGATTGTAGGCATCACAGCCGCACCATCTCTGTATTTTTTAGATGCGTTTGGCAATGTTATCATACTTATGTCTTGCACATCATCTGCTGGCATCTGACCATAAGCACCCATTTCCGGTGTTGGAGCCTGAGTCAGCGTAGTTGTTATATGTCTATTAGATATAGTATCTTGAATGTGTCTATAATATCCTGCTTCTCTAAACTCTCCCACGTCTCTAATAAAGTCCACTAACTTTAGTCCAAATGGAGTTTGCCCGCCTACGAGAAGTCCTTCTTTCATCACAATAGAAGTCATTACTGTGTTTGAGGATGCATATGAAAATGGAGAATTGTAAAACCACATGTTAGAACTAGGGATAGTTTCAAATATCATCCACATAGGAAGATTTGGATCATCTGCATCATGAATAGCGCATTTTATATCCACGCCTGTTCCATATGTAACAATAACTGCTACTTGAGGAAATTCTCTTCTTGATCCTCTATACGCAGTATTGAGTTGCTCATTATACCATGAAGTATGGGATGTCTTTTTTCTCCACTCTCCGCCATCATCATCTAGTCTTGTATCATAGATGAATACATTAGTAGCAGTTAGATCACTATTACCATTGGTAGCCTCTAGATTGATGATAGCTTCTACTGCATCTAATTTAGCGTTGTGCTTATTCAGCAGTTGGTCTACTTCGGCAAAGGCGGCAGATCCGAGATCAGCATTCGAAGGTACCTGATTAGGCTCCGTTCCTATTAGTTTATAACTCATGTGTCTGTCTCCGTCAATGCTTTCATCTCAGAAATATTTAGCTGAGTAGGATAATATACAAGTTTTCGTATATGGCCGTTCCAATAATCTGATGATCCAGCATATCCTATTTGAACCATAGTAGGTTGAGTGTATGCAGGCATAGTCGTTACGGAAGTGATTTGTGCGTCCCTACCGTCCGCCGCACCAATTTGATTTCCAGGAGATATGCTCATAGCCATTTTATGAACATTTGAGTCGTCCCATTCTCCTAAACCGTCTGCTGTTGGAGAGAAGAAATCGTTATTATAACTAGTGCCATCTGGCATAGTTTGCTGAAGTCTAAATGTGTATCCACCATAACTAGGATCATTTGTAACGTCATTACTAAATCTTCTCAATAGATATCTGTTACTGCTTGTTCCGTCAGTCAGTCCCCACAATGCCGGATTTGATCCAGTATCATTATTAGCAGATATAGATGTACCTTCACCATAAATAGTAGATTCTTGAGAATTATACCAAGAAAGATCATGTATCTTTATATCGTCTCCATATCTGGTAGCATATTCGGCATCACATTGATCTAATGCCCTAGTAACGGCAGAATCGTCTGTGTAAATATATGATGTGGGAGCACCTGAGTATTCCATCTGAGGTCCCCATAGATAAAATCCATTATTCACAGTATTCTGGTGACTGGTGTTTCCAAAATCGTCTGCGCTGTCAATATGGATATAGTAAGTACTTTGCCCGCCCGTTACGGTACCACTGAACCAACATCTCCACCATCCATTACCAGCATCTTCGATGCCCCAAGCGTCTGTGTTAGATGGGTTTTGTGCAATATGAATTGTGCCTAAATCTAAATTGTATATTACCTGTCCACAAAGAGGAGTAGTGCCGTCGAAATACAGCCTCATCATTTTCAATTCTTTTTTCTTTGCGTATACAGAAAAGCATCTTTGTGTGTTTGCCGTTCCTGCAATAGGCTTATAGACTGATGCAGTAGTTGCGGCATTATTAGTCATTTCTTTGAATCGAACAACGTTGTTATAAGATCCATCTGGTGCTAATATACTAGTGTCAGGAGTTATTGTAGCGTTTTGAACACCAGAGTTCCAACGTAGAGTGCTGGCAGGATAATAAAAATTTTGTGAAAGATTTGTGGCTTCGGATTCTAATAAGAGACCTTTTG
>Ga0213866_10002287_pt1 | contig 13641 bp, 11 predicted proteins | sample PICome_11_FD_160079 | JGI IMG/M metagenome (GOLD analysis project Ga0213866, IMG submission 160079) | Coastal seawater microbial communities near Pivers Island, North Carolina, United States - PICO284 | ecosystem: Environmental > Aquatic > Marine > Coastal | place: USA: North Carolina...
GTACTCGCGCGGGACATCACCCACCCGGGTGCCTGTCACCTCTACATCCATGCCACCGAGCCGACCGAGGTCCCGGGCAAGGCCGAGGGGTGCGCAGATTATCTGGGTCAGTCGATTCCGGGCGCGAGCCACATCCAGCACATGCCCTCGCATACCTACAACCGGATCGGTCGGTGGGGTGATGCTGTGCGGGCAAACACCGACGCGTGGCATTCTGACATCAAGGCCGAGTACGGCGAGGGCTTTGCCATCTACCCCTCGCACAACCTGCACATGCTCCTCTTTGCGGCGTCGAACGACGGCCAGGGAGCGGTCGCCATACAGGCAGGAAAGGACTACGCCGTCCTCATGGACGGAGCCAACTTCTATGAGGCCCTGACGCTGTTTCGCTTCGGGCGCTTCCAGGACATCGTCGATCTTCGCGACCCGCCGGAAGGCGCCGTGTTCCGCGGCCTGTGGGACTTCGGAAAGGGATACGCCCACCTGCGCCTCGGAGACGAGGGCACCGCTCGCTGGTATCTCCACCTGATCGAGACGGCCATCAAAGAAGACCCCGACAACGCATTCCGGGGGCATACCGCGACGCAGCTGCTAGGCGTGGTCGGAGCCATCCTGGAGGGGGAGATCCTCCGTGCCAACGGCGACCTCGACCAGGCGATCGAGGTGCTTCAGGCGGGCGGTGAGATCGAAGACGGATTGCGGTACGACGAGCCCGAGCCGCTCAACTTCTCAGTCTACCAGTGGCTTGGAGATGCGCTGCACGAGGCCGGCCGCTACGAGGAGGCCGAAAACGCCTTCCGGCACGAACTCTACAAGCACCCGCACAACGGATGGTCGCTCTTCGGGCTGGAGCGCGCGCTGAGGGCTCAGGGTAAGGACGCAGAGGCCGATCAGGCAGCGGCCGATTTCCGTGACGCCTGGGCGCGGTCAGACGCCTACATCCGGAGTCCCATCTTCTAGGTCCCGGAAGAGGACGACGTCCCGGACGACCTCGTCCTTCGAGCAGCCAAGCAGGAGCCCCTGACACCTTCGGGTGCAGGGGCTTCCGCCTTCTTACTCGGCGTCCTGGACCGTGCGTGCTTCCCGATCGTCGGCGGCAGGCCGAGAAGCCGCAGCGACGATACCCGGCTTCCTCGGCCGACTGGCCAGATCCTTGGCCATCACCGTCGCACTTTTGAGCGCTCCATGCCCCAGAAACGCGAAGACGAATGTGGCGACGAAATACTTCACCTCCTGGAACATGCCGCCCATGAGGACACCGGCTTGTGCCTCCTCTGGACGGAGTTGACGCATGGCCAGCACGTCCAGCGCGAAGATTCCCATGACTCCCACGAGCGTCAGCGCGGTCAGCAGGCAGACGACTCCGACCGCCCGCAGCGGAAGCACATGCTTTTGCCACATCGCTGTCCCTGCGATGAGGCCGAGTCCGAGCGTCGGCGTTTGAAGGTATCCGGCGGAGAGGCCGAGAAAGGCGTACCGCCACGCCATATCGGTGGGTCGCATCGGCCAGACCGTAGTGAGCAGATCGATCTTCGCCGTAAGAATCAGAGCAAATCCGAAGAGATACGCACTGGCCGGAATCCAGGGGGAGATGTCATCCGTCTTCATCGCTCTACATCCCGTTAACAGGGGTCATTAGCGTCCTATCTAGTCCCAAAAGAAACGGGGCGCGAGCCTTTCGACTCGCACCCCGTCCACCATCAGGGCGATTTCAGATCAGCAGATGTCCGCCAAACGGCGGCGATTTGCACCAACCATGAGCAGGAGGCCGGTGATCATGAGGAGGATCGTTCCGGGTTCCGGGACTGACCGCTCGGCAACCTGCATGAGGAACTCCTGTCCTTTGTAATCGCCGCTCACGCCCCACGCACACCACACCGTTCCGTGGTGTGACCCCGCACCACACTACTCCCGCTCGGGCGCAAGCTCGAAGGGAATCCAGACACCCAACTCCGCTTCGAGCACCCCCTGAACGCCCAACACCAGCCCCATTGCCGGCGCGATCCGAGTCGCCGCCTCGGCGCGGTCAAAGCCCCTCACCGTGCTCGGTCCATCGGAGATGAAGGCATGCGAAATCAGGAGCGTGGCGGCGCGGAGCGCCGTCTCACGCTCATCGCTCGACAACCCGGCAGTCGAAGCCTCGGACTCCAGCTGTCGCAGCGCCGCCTCGATTGCGGCATGGGCGCTCCGGGTCTTCTTGCCAACGAAGAACGACGAGACGATGCCACCAACCACCAGGACCACCCCGAGCAGCATCACGAAGGGGGAGAGGAAGTCTCCTCCCGGGATGAAGTCGATCAGTTGCGGCCACACGAACAGCACTCCCATCCCGAGGAGCGCACCGATGCAGCCCACAGGTCCATGACTCGCCGGCAGCGGATTGTCTCGAATCTCAGCTCGTGCCTCGCCTATGATCATGCGATCATGGTCATTCAGCACCTCAGGAACCACATCAGCCCACGGGTGCGTGCCCTCCGGGACGACCTCGTCCGCGCTCACCGTCCCAGCCTCACGTTGCCCTTCCACCAATCGGCTTCCTCCGGACCCACCGGACCGAGCGCGCCACGGATCGATTCGAACAGCTCGGACGGTCGGTACACTCGCCCGGAGCGGATGACCACGTACCCATTCCGCGTATCCGTGATGTCGGTGAGGGGGTCTCCCCGGACGACGAGCAGGTCTGCGTACTTCCCGGTCTCGATCGTGCCCAGCCGCTCGTCCACAGAGAGCGCCCTCGCCGCGTTGATCGTGCCGGCCCTGAGGGCGGCGGCGTTCGGGATGCCTGCCAGCACCATCGCATGGAGTTCCCGGTGCGACCCGAAGCCACTGAAGAACTCCCCCCAGCTCGGATGATCGGTTCCGAGCGTCAGCTGATCACCACCACCTGCATCATAGAACGCCTTCACGGTCTGTCGCTTCACATAGTAGATCCGCTCGAACTGATCGAGCGGAGTCCTGGGAAGACGCTCTTCGACCACGTTGCGAGCGTACGGAGTCAGCAGGCCCATCTCGTCGGACCAGTAGTCGAAGACCACCGGTTCGCGATCCGCGAAATATCCGTACGCGGTCAGTGTGGCATCGAAGTAGGTGCCATGCTCCAGAAACAGCTCTGTCTGCACAGCGATCTGGTCGGCGACGGTCGCATCACCCAGAGCGAGCGCCTCGAGCGACGCGTACGCCGACTGCGTGCCGGACAGCGCATCCCCGCCCAGGAAGTGCTCGATCCGATCGATCCCCATCAGAATCGCGTCGCGGGGATTCACGCTGTTCCGAAAGCCGGAGTCGAGGTGCCCGGTCACGGTCAACCCATGCTCGTGCGCTACGTCGATCACGGCCCGCAACTGTTCTGGACGAATGCCTTTGGCCTTGAAGGCGCGAGCACCATTCAACGCCCAACTCGTGGCCTCACGCCGGATCGAATCCGGAGTCATCGCCTCGTGATCCCACCCCGGCCGAGCCGTTCCCCAGTACGGACCCGAGGAGTAGATGCGCGGGCCGGGGATCTCGCCGGCCGCAACCCGCTCCCGCCCACGGCGCGCCTCTGCGGGATCGACCTCACCCGCCGGGAAGGTCGAAGTGACACCGTTGGCGAGGAAGATCACCGGATTGACCGTGTACTCGTCCACCCGCCCTTCGCCGAACAGATCGACTGCGTAGTGGGCGTGCAGATCGAAGAGTCCTGGCATGATGAAGTGCTCGTCCTCGAGAAGGACGGCCTCGGCCCCACTGCCCAACGGCTCAACGGCCCCGACCTGCAGGATCGTCCCGTTACGAATGAGGATGCCCGGATTGGGGCGCGCCGTGTCGGTCGTGCCGTCCCATAGGCGCCCACCGAGGACGACGAGGTCGCCCTCAGGCGGCACGATCTGGGCGAGGGCATCTGGGGAGGCAGCGACAAACGCCAGCAAGCAAACGCCAGCAGCGCGTCGAAGAACAGTCGGGGTGGATCGGATGGGTTTCATCGGGCTAAGATTCCCCATCGCCAACGGACGGAGCAACCCAATGCCGTATTACGAATACCACTGCGCGTCGAACGGCCAGACCCTCGAGGTCCGACACTCGATGGCTGAGCGCCTCTCGACATGGGGTGAAGTCGCCCAGAAAGCCGGTCGCGAGACCGGCGACACACCCACCGACGCGCCGGTCGATCGTCTCATGAGCACCCCCGTGCCCCTGACCGGATCCGGACCGGAAGCCGGTCCTCAGGGTTGCGGCTCGGGATGCGCCTGCGTGCCACACAACTGACCGACATCCGCGATCTGACCTTCGAGGTCGTCGTCATCGGGGGCGGCCCGGCCGGGTGTGCCGCCGCCTCGCTCCTCGCGCGACGCAGCCACCGCGTCGCACTCGTTGCTCCCCCTGTGCCACCGGCCGGCTCGCTCGCCGAGTCGATCCCTCCTTCGGCCCACAAGATTCTCGACGAACTCGGCTTCCTCGACGCCGTGCGGCAGGCGGGACTCCACCCCAATCGAGGCAACACGGTGTGGTGGGCCGGCGAGGACGCCCGAGTCGAGGCCTTTACCGACGACCGGATCGGCGTGCATACCGACCGCGCCAGGCTGGAGCGGACTCTGACCGCGGCGACCGAGACCGCCGGGGTGCGCGTGTTTCCCTCCACAACCGCACGCGGAGCCCAGGAATCCGAGACCGGCTGGACGGTTCAGTGCACAACGGAGGACGGCCCCGAGCTGACGCTGACGGCCGAATGGATCGTGGACGCAACCGGCCGGCACGGCCTCCTCGCTCGCCACGAAGGACGAGTACCGGATCGAAGCACCACGACACTCGCGCTCATCCGGCGCTGGCGTAGCCCATCTGGCTGGCCAGCCGAGGTGCTTGGGCACACGCTCGTCGAGAGCTACCCGAATGGCTGGGCGTGGTCGGTTCCACTCTCAGACGAAGTGCGCTGCTTCACCGCAATGGTCGACCAGCGCGACGCCGACCTCGCAGGGCTCGATGTAGCGGACATGCTCTCACGAGAACTCGGTCGGACCAGGCACATCGCCGGGCTTCTGACGGACGCCGAGCCCGAGGGAGACGCCTGGGCCTGCCCGGCGTCCCTCTATACAGCGAAACGCTTCGCACGACCGGGCCTCGTTCTGGCCGGGGACGCGGGGTCATTCATAGACCCCCTGTCGTCGTTTGGCGTCAAGAAGGCGCTCTCGTCCGGGTGGCTCGCCGGCATCGTGGTACATACGGCGCTCTCCGATCCGGGCATGACCGCGACCGCGGTCGACTTCTTCGACGCACGCGAGCGCGAAGTGTACCGCAGCTATCGCTCGGCCTCGGCCGAGTTCTTCGAGAGTACGGCCGCCGCACACGAAACCCCCTACTGGACAGAGCGGGCGGTGGCGGCCCGCGCCGCGGCGGCCCCCTCGGAGAGTGAGACCGTCGACTTCGGAGATCCACTGGAGCCCCCCCTTCCCGAGGCGGAGATTCGGGCAGCCTTCAACACAATCCGTGACCGCGATCCGCTCGTCGCCGTGCCGGGCATCTCTCTCCGAGCCATCGAGCGCCCAGGGGTCGAGGGCCATCGACTCGTCATGCGCCCCCACCTGGCCAGCGATCGCGTCCCCGGAGGTATGAGATACGTGCGGGACGTAGATCTCTCCGCTCTCGTCGAAGCCGCGCCACGACACGAACAGGTCCCCGACGGGTGGGCCGCGTACAACGGGATGGCCCCGGCCGTCACACTCCCGGACTACCTGACCGCACTCGCCACGGCGTTTGCCGCAGGATTTCTGGAACACGGGGAGCCCGGGTCGCGGGGCTGACCAGGGGGAACAGCGCGCAGGATCGCTGCGCCAGGGCCTTCAAGTCCGAAGCCGCTGGTCGCACAGACTCTGGCGGATCGCTCCTCGGAATCGCAGGATGTGGGGCACCTGGTTTCCCCACACCCGCCTGAAGCCGATGGCGTCACACGCGCGCTTCCCACTTATGGTTGCCGGAACGGCAACCTTGGGCGTCCTCCTCGCCTGGAGCCCCCTCCCGCAGACGGCGGCTTCGCCTGTGGCCCTGCCCGAGGATGGCTTCGTCATCACGAACCAGAAGGTCATCGACCGCTGTTCACGATGTCACGAGGTCGATGAGGCGGGACGCATGTCCCGGATCTCCTACCTTCGGAAGACCCCGGAAGGGTGGCAGACTTCGATCAGACGCATGATGGCACTACACGGTGCCCGTCTGAATCAGGCCGACGCACGGGAGATCGTACGGTACCTCGCAGACGAACAGGGGTTGGCACCTGAGGAGATGAAACCCGGCCGCTTCGAGGTCGAGCGCAGATTTCTCGACCACGACTGGGAAGGCGAATCGGATGTCGAGTACACGTGCATCCAGTGTCACTCGATGGGTCGCGTCATGACGCAGCGACGGGCACAGGAGGAGTGGGGCCTTCTGATCGCTACGCACCGGTCGCTCTATCCTCTCTCCGACTTCCAGGCGTTCCGGTACGGCGGCCCCGCATCGGAACAGGACGACCCTCGGCATCCGATGGAGCGAGCGATTTCGTATCTCTCCGAGGTATTCCCTCTCGAGACGCCGGAGTGGTCTGCCTGGTCGGCCACGAAGCGTTCGCCGCGACTCGCGGGAAGCTGGACGCTGAGCGGGTACGAGGTCGGTAAGGGTCCCATCTACGGGACGGTCACGATCTCCGCCAACCCCGCCGATCCGGATGCCTTCACGAGCAGCGCCTCCTACGTCTACGCCGAGACGGGCGAGCGAGTAACGCGCTCCGGTGAGTCCATGGTATACACCGGGTATCAGTGGCGTGGCCGCTCGAACCCCGGGCAGTCCGACGAACTCCGTGAGGTCCTGCTCGTCGAGCGCGATCAGCAGGAGATATCCGGACGTTGGTTCAGCGGTGACTACGATGAAGTCGGCCCCGACGTGACGCTGCGGCGTGCCGCCGGCACCGTCGTATCGGGCGTCTTTCCACAAGCGCTCGAACAGGGTGCATCGACGGAGGTGCGCGTGTTCGGGGCAGGGCTATCGGAGTCCGGGGATCTCGACTTCGGAGCGGGTGTGTCGGTCTCGTCGGTCCAGCGTGACGGTGACGACGCCCTGCGCGTGCGCCTGGAGATCGCGCCCGATGCAGATCTCGGACGCAGAGACCTCTTTGCCGGCGGAGCCCTCAAGGAGGGTGCGGTGGTCATCCACGACGGTGTCGACCGAATCCAGGTCACCCCGGCTACGGGCATGGCCCGCACCGGTGGCGCCAGCTTCCCGAAAGGGTATCAGACCTTCGATGCCATCGGATGGAACGACGGGCCGGACGGGGCGTCCAACACGGACGACGACCTCGAGCTCGGCCGGGTCGACGTTGCATGGCGCATCGAAGAGTACGCCGCGACCTACGGCGACGACGACATCGACTTCGTCGGTTCGATCATGCAGAACGGCACCTTCGATCCGGCAGCCGACGGCCCGAATCCGAATCGTTCGGGGAATCGAAACAACATCGGCGACGTGTGGGTCGTTGCCACGCACGCTCCGACCGCCGGCCGAAACATCACGGCCCGCGCCCATCTCGTGGTCGCACCCCCGCTCTATATGCGCTGGGAGCCATGGCGTGTGGTCGAGGAAGACAGCCGTCCGGTGGGAGACGATCGATGACGCCCCCCGTGGCCGTTGGCGCACCCGACACGACGGGATCGAGTCCGGTGCTCGCGCTTCGTGACTTCCATCCCTTCGAAGCGTTCGGGGCCCGCTTCCTCTATATGGTGCCGTCCGCCGGGATCTTCCGGATGGATGAGGCCGGGTGCGCCATCCTCGACGCGCTGGGCGATGGCCCGATCGATCAGGACACCCTGGTCGCAGACCTCGGTGACCGATTCGAAGTCGATCGGATCCTGGGAACGATCGCCGAGCTGTCGGAAATTCGCGCCATCGGCGCACCGGACGCGCCGAAGGAGGAGGCCCCGAACGACCTGCCTCCGGAAGACTTCCCGCTCAACACGATGGTCCTGAACGTCACCAACAAGTGCAATCTGGCCTGCACCTACTGCTACGAATACGGCGATGACAAGATCGTCGACACGCAGTACGGGAAGCAGCCCAAATTCATGAGTGACGAGACGGCCGAAGACAGCATCGACTTCCTTCTCGAACAGTCACGAGATCAGCCGAGGGCACATTGCACGTTCTTCGGGGGCGAGACACTTCTGAATTTCCACGTGCTTCAGAAGACGGTCGCCTACGGCCGTCGGCGAGCAGCGGAGAAAGGGAAGCAGCTCACCTTCAGCCTCACGACGAACGCCACATTGCTCAAGCCGGAGATCATCCGCTGGCTGGCCGACAACGACATCGGCGTCACGGTCTCGATCGATGGTCCGAAGCCGGTCCAGGACGGGCTTCGCGTCTTCCACAACGGCAAGGGCACCTACGACGTCGTCCTTCCGAAGATCAAAGAGTTGCTGGCGACGCACCGCTCCCGCCCGATCGGGGCCCGCGTGACCCTCACACAGAAGCACCTGAACGTGATCGAGATCTACCGGCACCTCACCGATGAGGTCGGCTTCTTCGAGGTAGGGCTCGCTCCGGTCACGACGCAGGAGCATCGCGACTACGCCATCACGCCCGAGTCGAAGGATCACATGCTTGAGCAGTTCGAGGAGCTGGCTCAGGAGTGGCTGGACCACGCCATCCGCGACGAGCACCATGGCTTCACGAACGTGACCGACACGATCGAGGAGATCCACAAGGGCGTGAGCAAGGCGTATGGCTGTGGTGCCGGCCTCGGCCTCATGGGCGTCGCCACCGATGGTGAAGTCGCCCTCTGCCACCGTTTCGCCGGGTCACCCGAGCATACGATCGGATCGGTGACAGCAGGTGTGGATCGGGCAAAGCAGGAGAAATTCCTGGTCGATCATCACATCGCTGAGAAAACGGACTGTCACACGTGCTGGGCCCGTCCCATTTGCTCAGGCGGATGCTATCACGAAGCTCATGTCCAGTACGGCGATTCGTCACATGCGAATCTGCATTACTGCACCTGGGTGCGGAGCTGGACCCATACCTGCCTGGAGATCTACGGAGCTCTGGCAGAAAAGAACCCGAAATTTCTGGAGCGCTTCGACGCCTGACGTCGCAGCATCACCCGCAGTCGCTATTAGGAGGCGGCAGGGATGAAACACCTCAAGCCGATCAATCAGAAGGCCAGCCGGATCGAGGCGTACGTCGCGCACGAGGCCGCGAAGGCCAACAGCGACGAGATGGACGTCGTCGGCCTGCGTACTCCACCGCACGAACAGGAAGGCCCTCACTACCCGATGGGCTGCTCGCTGCAATTCTCACCTGGGTGGGAAGTCGATAACCGTGGTGGGACCGCCGGACTGTGTCAGCCGATCGAGCGAGACATCTTCGACTGCCACATCTCCTGCTTCTGGCCCGCACACGTTCCGGACCAGCTGAACCATTCGCCGGACTGGACCGGACAGTGCGCGTCGGCGCAAAAGGACTGGCGTAAGCTGGACCTGATCTTCCCCTAGACCGGGGAGCCATTCCACGCCCGATCAGTAATCCAGATTCCCCAGGCAAACCGTCCCATGCGAACCACCCTCACCCGTTTGGCGGGCCTCGCGCTCGCGCTCGGAGCCACGACGACGAACGCGTCGGCGCAGACCGCGACGTGGTACATCTCGACGTACACCGACGAGATGCTCGTCTGGGACGAGGCGTCCGAGGAGGTGATCGACCGGATCAAGATGAACCGGATCATCCCGGACGACGTGCAGCTCAACGAATCCAAGACGCGGCTGTACGTGGGGGATGCGTCGGCCGAGCACATCCAGATCGTGGATATCGCGAGCCGTGAGGTCATCGACGAAATCACGCTCTCTGAGGGCGACATCACCGTTCGCATCAACGGCTTCGCGCCCCACCCGTCCGACGAGAAGGCCGTCATCTTCGTCCGGCGACACACGAAGCTCCAGGATCGCTACGTCGTCGACGAACCCTTCATCGTCGAGTACGACCTGAACACGAAGCAGGTCACGGATACGATCCCGTGGCCGGACGGCGAGCCCCGGGACAACGTCGGCTTTCGGTATTCTCCCGACGGCGAGACGCTCTACTTCTACACGAACGACATCATCGCCGTCGATGCGGACACCTACGAAGAGGTAGATCGCTGGGAAATTTCTCAGCCCCTCGAACCCGGGCTCGGTCGGCCCGGGTTCAACACCGCGTCGATGACCTACGATGAGCCAGGCATAGCCACATCTCTCTTTCGTATGCGTGACCCGGTGCACAACAGCACGCTGATCGGGATCGCAACAGTCCGCCTCTCGGAGAAGGAGATCGACTTCTTCACGGTGGGGCCGTCCGAGCCGCTCCGCGGGTTTGCGCTCGCGCCGGGAGGAGAGAAGGCGTACGCACTCTATCAGCAGATCGGCGAGTATGAATTCTGGGAGTTCGACCTGGTCGAGCAGAACCTCTCGCGGCGAGTGCCGTTCGCTGGGCGCCCCCGCATGGGGATCGACGTCAGCGCCGACGGAACGAAGATCTACGTACACGTGGCCGGGAACACGATCGACGTCTACGACGCGGAGACGCTCTCCCTGATGCGCACCGTAGAGTTCGACGAGGACATGACCCTCGGTAACGTGGCGATCATCCCGGAGAATCAGTAGCGCACTTCCCTGGTCCCCGGTGACCACGAGGTGTCGCGCCTCCCGATGAGACTGCTCGACCCACACTTCCGTCGTGCCCTCGGTTATGTCCGCCCCTACGCCAGGGCGCTCGTGCCGGTCGTGCTCGTCTCGTTGGCCTCGACCGCACTATCTCTGGTACTTCCGTACCTGTCGAAGATCCTGATCGACGACGCGATCCTGCCGGGAGACTTTTCCCTGCTGCTCCGCCTCGTGGGTCTCTTCATCGCGATCCCGCTCATCTCCTTCGGCTTGAACGTCTTCAGCGGGATGCGCTACACCCGTGTTTCTGCGGATATCCTCTTCGACATGAGACTGGAGCTATACCGGCATCTCCAGCGGCTCTCACCGCGCTTCTACGCACGGACTCCTCTCGGGGACATCGTATCCCGGATCAACGGCGACATCGGTGAAATCCAACGGGTGGTGTCGGAAGCCGCGCTCTCCTGGTTCGGACAGGTCATCGCGCTGATCGGCACGGTCGGGCTGTTGCTTGCCCTGGACTGGCAGCTCTTCCTGGTGAGCCTCCTGGTCATGCCCCCTTCCCTGTGGGCGCTGATCCGGTATCGCAAGCAACTCGAGGATCGAGTCACGGTGCTTCGCCAGCGGAGTGCCGACATCGGCTCCTTTCTGATCGAGACGCTGCAGGGCATGCGCACCGTCGTGGGGTCGAATGCGCAGGGTCGCGAGGTGGACCGCTTCCGCACCCGCAACGACTCGTTCATCGAGGCGCTTCTCTCGATGCGCCTCTTCACGTATCTCGCGGGCGGACTTCCCGGGCTCCTCCTGACTACGGGGACGGCGCTCGTCTTTCTCTACGGTGGCTACCGTGTCATCGAAGGGATGATGACCCTGGGGACACTCGTGGCGTTCATGGCGTACCAGGCCCGGCTCATGGGCCCCGTACAGGGACTCATGGGGATCTACACCAACCTCGCGACTGCACGAGCCTCCCTGGTGCGGGTCCACGACATACTCGACACGGCACCCGATGTGCTCGAAAGCTCCACACCAGCCAGCCTCGGGGAGTGCCGAGGCGCACTCCGTCTGGAAGGGGTTTGCTTCGGCTTCGGGCGAGGCACGGTGGGACTCGACGGGATCGATCTCGACATTCCAGCCGGTCAGATCGTGGCGATCGTCGGCGCCAGTGGAAGTGGCAAATCCACCATAGCCGACCTTCTGGCCCGGCAGCTCGACCCCGATGAGGGGCGCGTACTCCTCGACGGGCTCGATATGCGGACGCTCTCTCTGGAGGACGTTCGACGCGCCGTGAGCGTCGTGGAACAGGACCCCTTCATCTTCCATTCCAGCGTCGCCGACAACGTCAGATACGCTCGCCCCACCGCCACGACCGCAGAGGTGGCCGACGCGATCAACGCAGCCGGCCTCTCCGATCTCGTACTCGGAATGCCGGAGGGAACGGACACCGTGGTAGGCGAGCGGGGCCGACAGTTCTCAGCCGGTGAACGGCAGCGCCTGGCGATCGCTCGCGCCTTTCTCGCGGCTCCCGCGGTGGTGGTCATGGACGAGGCCACGGGTGCGCTCGACCCGTCGTCGGAGGCGGCGGTCCTCGAAGGGTACGACCGGGTCATGAAGGGGCGCACCACCGTGCTCATCACGCATCGGCTCGACCTCGCGCGGCAGGCGGAGCGCGTGATCGTCGTGAAGAATGGCCGGATCGAAGAGGATGGTCCTCCCGAGTTGCTCGAGAGAGAGGGTCGAGCTTTTCGGGATCTCTTTCTCGATGTCCTGACCGGATGAGTAGCGAGCCCGGAGGCCTGGTCGGGCGGACCCCGGTGACCGTCGCGATCGTGGACAGTGGTGTACACACGCCCCATCCCCATCTGCCTGACGTCGCCGGCGGAGTCGCACTGCTCCCGGACGGAAGCGTCTCCGACGACTTCGTCGATCGCCTGGGTCATGGCACAGCCACAGCAGCCGCGATTCACGAGAAGGCTCCAGACGCTCAGCTGTTCGCGGTGAAGGTCTTCGAGCGCGAACTCGCGACCACTGTCGCCACGCTCGTGCGCGCGATCGACTGGGCGGTGGAACGTGAGATCCGACTGGTGAATCTGAGCCTGGGCACACGGAATAAGTTGCGCGAGCCCGAACTCGCCCCGGCAATCGAGCGAGCGGTGGCAGCGGGTACGATCATCGTCTCCGCGCATGAGCATGAGGATCGTCTCTGGTATCCCGGTTCCATGCCCGGAGTCGTGGGCGTGGTGGCCGACACCGATCAGCCCCGCGAGACGGTGTCGGTCGTGGATCTGCCACGAGGCGCGGCCCTCCGCGCCTCGCCCTATCCCCGCCCCATCCCCGGTGTCCCCCCCGAACGAAACATGCACGGGATCAGCTTCGCGGTCGCGAACGCAACGGGGGTGCTGGCCGAGTTCCTGGAAACCGCTCCACAGATTCTCACCGCCCGCGCAGTGGTCGACGCGCTCCGGGACACTCCACGTTGACGATCCACCGGTCCGCCACTCAAGCTGAACACCCGCAGCTCAGGGTCCACTGACTCCACATCTGCGCCCCACGCCCTTTCCCGAACCGAGATCCCGATGCCTCTGCCTCCGATCCGCAGGGACGTTCAACGTCGTGACTTCCTCCGGTGGCTCGCCGCGAGTCCTCTGCTGGCCAGCGCAGGAGGGCTCGCGAGCCTGGAGCCGGTCATCGCGCAGGAGGCTCCGCGCCGCGTCTTTGACGACCTGATCGAGAGCGCCGATCAGGCGCTCGACGTCTTCGACCTCCAGCGGGCCGCTCAGGCGACAGTACCGACGGCTCACTACGGATACATCATGACCGGGGTCGACGGGGAGGAGACGTATGGGAACAATCGGGCCGCCCTGGAGCGGATCTATCTACGCGCCCGTCGCATGGTCGACGTCTCGAACCTCGACACGAAGGTGGAGCTCTTCGGCCGAGAGTGGCCGACGCCCCTCATGATCGCTCCCTGCGGCAGCCAGCGGGCCTTCCACGCGGAGGGTGAGCTTGG
>Ga0213866_10002288_pt1 | contig 13640 bp, 3 predicted proteins | sample PICome_11_FD_160079 | JGI IMG/M metagenome (GOLD analysis project Ga0213866, IMG submission 160079) | Coastal seawater microbial communities near Pivers Island, North Carolina, United States - PICO284 | ecosystem: Environmental > Aquatic > Marine > Coastal | place: USA: North Carolina...
CTTGCAAACATTATTAATGATGATGTTAGTCAGTATAAATTTTATCAAGGAATGATACAAGACAAAGGTACTCGTAATGCTCTTACAAAACTTTTTGATGCATTGGGTGCAGCAGATAAAGAAAGTTTAGAGTTCTATGAAGAATGGGCAGTGCGTGTTGGACAATATGGCGCAGCTGATGGATTTGAAGAAGTTGAATACATTCTTGATGAAGAAGAAATGGATCTTAGTCCGCAGCCTGTTTTATTAACTGATGATATTACAAGAGACGAAACAGATTTAGTTTACAGAATACCGTCAGATGATGTCTATGTTAAATCTAATCATTACAATCATAAACCGTTTCCTATACGTTATATAAGCGATACTCCAATTAAAACTGCTGGGTATGTCAGAGAAACAGATGTACAATTTACAGTAACAAATAAAGAAGATATTCTTGATTTAGATATTGCAACAGTTGCTGAAGGTGCTTATATTTGGGTAACATTTGAAGGACAAGAATGGAATGTTTACAAACATATTGACACACAGTTTACGGTAACAGGTGCTGTCCCTACAGAAGCCAATCAAGCCGAAATTGTTTTTGATAAAATACATAATTTTAATATTGGTGATTATGTTGGTCTAAAAAATGTTGTTGATTTAGACGGTTTTTATGAAGTATTAGATGTAAGTTTAAACAGAATTACTATTGAGTTAGGCGAAGATGCTGCACTTTCTACAGAAGAAACTGGACTAGCAGGAGTTGTTTCAACGTTATTATCAAATCGTGTTTCTCAACTTACAGATGCTAACAAGTACGCAGAAACAGACATAAATGAAGACGAACTTATTTGGATTGATAGTGTTGACAGTGACAATAAATGGGCTGTATTAAAAGCATCCAATGCTTATAATTTTGACGAAGACATCATTAATCCAAATAGTAGCGATACATTTGGTGATAGTTTAGCAACAGATGCAGACAACACATTTGTAGCAGTCGGATCTCCAACAGACGGCGAAGGTAAAGTTCATATCTATAAGAGAGAACAAGACGGTAGTACAGTTTTTGGAACATTACAACCTCATCAAACATTAGAACCTATTGCTAACTTTGATAACGGTGCAAGTAAGTTTGGTGATAGTGTTACTATGAGCCCAGACGGGAAGTATATTGTTGTTGGCGCCCCTGAAGCAACTTATGTTAAGAGTGCATTTAAAGATAACTTTGATTTTGCAACAGATTATAAATTAGGTGCTATTGTACAGTACAAAGGCGGCCTGTATAAGTCACGTAGACGTGTATTTGGAAGAACTGATAATATTGTCTTTGGAACGTTTGACAGTGTAAGCCGTTGGCGTTCTGAGCTTTATAAACAGCATAATAATTATTTAGATTTTCCTGTAATTGCAACAGGTGATTATCCTTTAAACGATGTAACAACTGATCATATTCTTGTTAGGGCACCTGCTGATGCATTTGCCGGAAGTAATATCGGAGATGCTGTATACTTTGACTGGAATGATATTACTGAAGCATATATTGACAACGAAGGTATAGAAATTGTTGGTCTTGATATGGGTAATCCTGTAACACTAACAACAAACAGAGATCACGGGCTAGTTGACGGCGATCAAGTAATACTTACAGACTTCCCTAATGATAATTTAACATTTAGAAGTGACATATATGATAACAGTGATGTAAATGTTCCTTTTAACACAATAGAACAACAAGGCGTTAAAGGATTTGAAGGATTTACATATTATGTTAAAAAGACACTTGACCAACAAGTAGAATTATACAGAGACGCATCTCTAACAACGAGAGTTAATGGAACAGTTGGCTTTACAGGTGAACCGATTGGTGCATCACCTGCAAACTTTAATTTAGGTGACGGTAGTGTACAGGGTGTAATCCGTAAAATTAATATTCCTTTTAACGGAAAACAATCAGAAATAACAAAAGATTTCTTAATTGACACTGTGCATACAATTAGACGTAAAGTTGAAGAAGTATTTTATATTATAGATCCGGTTAATGTTCCAAATATACCTGTAACAATTACAACTGTAGGCAATGTGCCTACAACGAATATTGCAGTTGGAGACATTGTTGGACAACAAAATAATACTGTGTTCGGCACCGTAAATAAAATTAATGGAAATACTATTGAAGTAATTAATGTATCTGGTATATTCAAAACTACTGGTAATTTAATTAACAGAACTGAAGAAGATAGTAATGACTGGATCGACTTAGGTACATCAACTGTACCTACAGATATTAGTGCATTAATTAGCACAGGTACAAGAATTACTACCGAAACTGGTAATGCTACTGTTGTGTATATTAGAAAAGAACTAGGTAGACTAGTAATTTATGCTAATGATAAAAATGGTGTTTTTGATGCCAGCGGACAATTATATATAGACGATCAATTTTTAATTGGCGATTATGAGCGTCCATTAGCAGACGAAGTTGATAGAAGTGATATTTTAGGCGGATACTGGGAAATTGCTACAGATAATAGTTATGTTCCGGGAGATTATACTACTGATAATGCATATGGATTAGTAATTAGTGATATCAAAAACGGCTATAATCCAGATATGTATAGCAATCCTGATGCTTCCTGGAAAGAAAGTTCTACTAAACTTCCTTACAAGTCAAGTATCCAAAATGCATTGGATAATCCAGTAGAAGTTTTAAGCGGAGTCGACGAGCCATTCCAAAAAGAAGTTGACTTAATTAGAGTGCTAAGTCATAAAAGCCAGGGTATTGGTGGCAACGTAAATGAACTAGATGTATTAGATGATCGTTGGGTTGTACGTCTTCCAAAAAATGTTTCAGATAAAGCAAACGCAGACTCTACACTTTCAGTAGGAATTTACTTAAATGATATTAGAGAAGCCGACGGCTCTATTATTGATTTATCTGACAGATGATTTGGCGAAGATCCTTATAGTGTAATTAATAAAGTGCAAGTGCCATATGATTTATGGGATGGCTATATTGATATAGATATTTCTCAAACTGGACAAACCGAATTTGATTTAATACCAGGTGATAAAGTACGCGAAGGTGATGCAGGACCAACAGCTATAGTAACTTATTATCAAAGAGATTTAGATAAGGTTAGAATTTATGTTAAGGATGTTGCAGGTACATTTACATTCGGCAGTCGTTATGGAGATGCTGGAAAAATTATAAACAAAGAAGTTGGTACTAATAGAACTCAATTCGGAACAATTGAATCAAGACAACTTGCTGATGAAGACATTGGTCGACTAGCAGTATTCCAACATACAGAAAATTTAGCTATACCACCTAAACTAACATTTGCAATTACAAGTCAGACAGATGAGATTGCTGATTACGAAACTAAATTTATTACAGGAATAGAATATCAAACTTGGATTGAAGAATTTAAACCAGGACTTCCACGTAACACGCTTGCTCCTAGTACAGAAAATAACGACTGGGCAGAAGTTGATAATATTCCAATTAATGTTGGCAGAGATGCAAGCACATTTATTAGAGAAGGTGCGTTCTTTGTATACGAATACAATAATGAAACTGATAATTATGATTTGGTTAACGGTTATATTCTTCCTAACAGAGAGAATGATAGAAAATTAGCAAGTGAAATTAAGTTAATCAATAACGACAATTTTTATAGGCTAGTTATTAACAGCGGCGAACACCATATAAATGATACTGATGCAATTGGCGGATCAGGCAGAGTATATTTTGTTGTTCACGGCGAAAATCAATTTGGACAGTATAACTGGCAGTTAGGAAAAAATCAAAACTTCAAAGGCGTATATAGAAACACAGACAGTTATTATGAAGGACAAATTGTCATTTATAATGATGTATTTTATAAAGCACTTACAAACTTAGGTAATGAAGATTTTGATATTACTAAATGGCAGTTACTTAGTGAACACATTGACTTTGTAGGATATTTGCCAAATACTTCAGGATATGTTTTTCCTGGAGACGATTCAAGTATTATTGATTTAAACACAAGCACGTTTGGTAAAACTTTTGATATTAGCAAAAAGGGAACTGTGCTTGCTACTATTGCTGAATATGCTACTGGTAATAAGTTAGTAATATACACTTTAAAAGATAACCATTTTGAATATAGAACAGAATTTACTGCACCATCAGATAGTAAAGGCTTTGGTTCTCAAGTTGCGGTATCTAATAACGGCAATCTAGTAGCAGTAAGTGCTCCTACTACTGACGCAGAAAATTTACTACAAGGTAAAGTTTACATTTACAAGAATAACAATGGAACGTTTAGTTTACACCAAACATTACAAAGTCCAAATAAAGAATTAGCAGAAGGATTTGGGTTTAGATTAGGGTTTGACGGTAATCAACTAATTGTTTCAGGTAGTACAAGTGACATAGTGTTACAAACTACGTTTGATAGGTATTTAAATAGAGATCCAAATTCTGAGAATAATTTTAACAGCAAGTATGTTAATGATCCGCAGAGAGAATTGTCAGTAGGGCAAACTACTTTTGATAATGGATTTACAACATATGTAAGTTCGGTACAAGATAGTGGTATTGTATATCTTTATGAAAATGTTAATGATAGTTTAATATTTGGACAACGATTAAAATATAATAACTTTAACGTTACAGATTTTGGAAAAAATGCTATTGTACAAGACAATGCTATATTAATAGGATTACCTACATTAGACGGCGGCAAGGTTGCGGTTTATCTTAAAGATCCGGAAACAAGGGTATGGAGCATGTATAGAGAGCCTGTTGTTCCTGTTGATATAGATAAAATGCGTGGCTCTTTCATCTATAATAAAAAGCAAAATCAAATGTTATCTCGCTTAGATATTATTGATCCTATTTTAGGTAAGATTGCAGGAATTGCTGAACAAGAAATATCTTACAAAACATATTTTGACCCTGCAAATTATAATGTTGGCAACACTTCGGATAAAGAAGCCCTTAATGTATGGGCAGAAAATAATACTGGTAAAATATGGTGGGATTTAAGCACTGTAAAATTTGTAGATTATCATCAAGGCGACATAACATATTCAAATAACATATGGGGCAATCTTGCACAAGGCGCAAGCGTAGATATCTATGAATGGGTAGAGTCTAGAGTAATTCCTAGTCAGTGGGACGCAAGGGCAGTTACTAATCAGGGTGTAGTAGATGGATATAGTGGTCAATCAAAGTATGGCGATACAAGGTATGTAGTAAAAGAAGTGTATGACAATATTTCACAAAGTTTTAGCACACGTTACTACTTTTGGGTTAAAGATGCACGTATTGTTCCGACTGTAGAAGGAAGAAACAGAACAGCATTTGATATTGCAAATATTATTAGAGATCCTGCAGGACAACAGTTGCGTTTTGTAACAATTTTAGGCGATGATAGATTTGTTGTTCATAATACAAATAGATTAACAAGTGAAAAAGATGTTGCGATAAATTTCCGCTACTGGACTATTGATAATCAAGACAATAACATTCACACTGAGTATCAAATTATCACAGACGGTCTAGATACAAGTCGTCCTAAGAGTATAATTGAAGAAAAATGGTTTGACAGCTTAATTGGTGCAGACAAATATCATAGACTTGTGCCTGACCCAACACTTAGTGTAAAACAAAAATACGGTAACCAATTCAAACCGAGACAATCGTGGTTCATTAATAGACAAGAAGCATTAAAGCAGTTTATTGAAAGAGTGAACAGAGTTCTTGCAGACGAATTGGCAGTAGATAGTTTAAACATTAATAAACTATTTGAAAAAGAACCAATACCTTCAGCATTGTCAGGTACATATGATACTGCTGTAGACACAGAAGACGAATTGCGTCTAGTTGGTACTGTACGAGCTGAGACAGCAGTATTACAACCAGTTATTGTAGACGGAACAGTAACAAGTGTTAATATTATAAATGCTGGTAGAGGTTATAGATTGCCTCCTAAAATAGAAATTGCAGGAACAGGAGAAGACTTAGAATTACGTGCCAATATAAGCGTCATAGGCGCTATTACAAGCGTCGATATTATTAATGGCGGTACTAACTACCAAGATACACTAACGCTTACTGTAAGACCCCTTAGTGCGCTTGTACGTGCAGATAGCACTCTTGCAGGATCCTGGGCAATATATGCTTGGGATAGTACTACAAGGACGTGGAATAAATCCAGACAGCAATATTATGATGTAGCAGATTATTGGAATTATAAAGACTGGTACGCAGAAGGTTATAGTTCGCTAACTTCTGTAGACTTCTTAATAGATGACTATTATCAGTTAAACATAATCAATGATTCTATTGGTGATATTGTTAAAATTAGTGATGTTGGCTCCGGCGGTTGGATACTATTAGAAAAAATAGTTAACGTAGATACACCTGATTATACAATAGGATATAAAACTGTTGGTAGAGAAAATGGCACTATTGAATTTAGTAGTAAGTTATATACACAAGAAGGTGGGTCTACCGAACTTCGTAAGATATTAGAAACTATTAGAGATGACTTATTTGTTAACGAATTAGCAAATGAATACAATCAATTATTCTTTGCAAGTTTGCGTTATGTGTTATCAGAGCAAAATTATGCAGATTGGGTATTTAAAACAAGTTTCATAAAAGCAAAACACAATGTTGGCGAGTTGATAGAAAAAACTACATATCAAAATGATAACTTACCTAGTTATGAAGCATATGTTGAGGAAGTTAAGCCTTATAAAACTAAAATTAGAGAATATCTATCAGCATACGACAAATTAGATAATACCCAAAGTGTGTTAACTGACTTTGAACTATCACCGTTTTATGATCCACAACGTGGAGAAATTATTTCGCCAACAGTTAGAATTAACGACGGAGTATTATCAGACATTAATTTTGATGTAGACGAGTATCCGCAAAAGCATTGGATTGATAACTTTACATATGAAGTACAAGAAATATTAATAGCAGATGGCGGAAGTGGATATACCGAAGTTCCGTTAGTTACAATCAGCGGCGGCAACGGCACAGGAGCAACTGCCCGTGCATTTATTGGTAGCGGTGCTATTAAATCAATTGTTGTAGATAATCCAGGAAGTGGATATACAAGTGTACCTACTGTTAACATACAAGGAACACAAGCTGATGGTGGAAGAGAACCTAAATTAAGTGTTATACTTGGAAATAAGAAAATTAGAACGTTAAACGTCAAGCAAAAATTTGATAGAATAACACCTAATTATGAAATACTTGCACTTAAAGAATCTGAAACATTTGTTAGTACAGGCACTGAATTAAAATTAAAATTAAAATATCCGATGGATCTAATTAGAGCTAATGTCAGTGTAGTTATTGATGGTGTAGAAGCACTTGATAGCGAATACTCATATAATAACGAAAGTTTATTAAGTAGTGATGGCACCCATAAACACGAACTAGGATACATTTTACTAGAACAATCTCGTGTTGCAGGAACAACAATTCAAGTAACTTATAATAAGAGTTACGACATGCTATCAGCAGCTGATAGAATAAATTTATTGTATAACCCAGAAACTGGTCAGTATGGTAAACAATTAGGGCAATTGATGGAGGGTGTTGACTATGGCGGCGTTGAAGTTCGCGGATTTGAATTTGGTCAAGATTTAGGATTTGATAGCCAGCCTTGGTATACTTCAGAATGGGATACATATGATGAAAACTTTGACGATGAAACATTTTATACAGATGGATCTACAACAAAGTTTCAGCTTAGTAAGCCTCTTGCAGAAGGCGAAACATATAACCTTTATGTAAATGGTATTAGAATTGATGATGAAAACTATGACGGAAGTTCCAAAACTTATCTTGCCGACGACGGAATTACAGTACTTGCACTAGGCAATCCAAATGCAATTATGAGATCTGTTACAACTAACAGTCCTAATTATATTACTGAAACTAATAACGGAGTTGAAGAATACTTTATTAAAATAGAAAATGTTCAGTCGTGGGAAGAACTTTATGACGAGACTTGGTATAATCCTCCAAGTAACGATGTTGTAGTTGTAATTCGAAAATCAACATCGGATGGTAGTTTCTTACCAAGCGGTGCTGGATTTGACAGTTTAATTGAAGGTGGCAATTTACAATATGGTACTGCAACAGGATTAGATGCAGGCGATATTACAATTGACGGCGACGGCTTTATTACTCCTACTACATCTAAAGGACCTGAAGAATTAGTAGCAGGACAATTACATGATACACTAGATATGAAGGTGTTTGATAGGGTAGCAGACGGCGGCAGTGTAATGTCTACTAGAAATTATACTGCTACTACTTCTCAAACTGAGTTTCCTTTAGATATATTACCTCATAATATATTTTCATTATTTGTAAAAGTCAATGGCAATATGTTAACAGACGAGGATTTTGAGATCGATTATATAGCAAAAGTTATTACTATTAACAATCCATTGACGGCTGGAGACAAAGTTAATATTTCTTCAATGGCCGGCAACGGTGAAAGAATACTTGATATTGATAATTTTACCGGAGACGGAAGCACAAGAACTTTTGTTACAAATAGTGTTTATAGAGAAGGACTTCAATCTTATATTACTGTTAATGGTAGTGTAGCAAAAGTATCATTATTTGAAACAGATACAACATATGGCGATAAGCAAGGATTAGTAGGACTAGAATTTGTAACAGCACCTGAAGTTGATGCATTTATATATTTTGCATTATTTGATACAAACGAATCTTCAATACAACGATACAGTGCAACTACTGTAAACAGATTTATAGGAGACGGAAGCACTGTAGGTTTTGAGCTTGCACCTGAACCATCGTCTAGATTACCGTTAAGTCACAATGTTGTTGTAAAAGTTAATGATACAATATTGTATCCAGGTTACACGCAACAGTGGTATATTGTTCCGGATAGAAATTATCAGCTCGATACTTCACAATGGGCTGGAAGTAGCCTAGCACCAGACTTAGTAGATGTTTATTTAAACGGAAGAAAATTAAAACTTTTAACAGACTATAACTGGGACTTTGCTAATACACAGGTTATATTATTTGATAATGTTGGCGAAACTGGTGACGATCTAGAAGTGGTTATACCGTCAACATCAGAATATACGTTTGCAAAAAATACTAGATTAGGATTAAGTCAAGTAACAGGTACTTTTGAGGTAGGCGAAACAGTAACTATAGGATATCCTGATAGTACACAGTTTACAGCAACAGTTAAATCATATAGTACTAATTTACTTACAATAGTAGGAGTGATTCCGGGTCTAGAGCAACTAGTTGATAGTGATGATACAATTCCAGTTGAAGGCCAAACAAGCGGAGCATCAACAAACTTTGTACAGGATCTAGATTTAATCGAAGCTGGTGATAGCCTAGTTCTTAACGAAGCTCCTGCAGAAGGCACAAATATAGATGTGTTTAGTTTTGCAAGACATGAATTACAAGATATACAAATGGAGACTAAGACAAATGTTTCTAGAAGAATATTAACTATTGGAAGTGACGATTATTACGAAGCACATAGACGTGGTAGAGGACTAATTGAACTTAGAGAACCTGCACTAGATACTTCTTATGTTTGGGTAGTATTAAACGGTACACTATTAACAGCAAATAGAGATTACAAACTAGTTAAACTTGATAGTTATGTACAAATAACTCGACCGTTACAGACGAATGACGTAGTACAAGTTATACATTTTGCAGCACCTAAATCAAACGAAAAATTTGGATTTAGAATGTTTAAAGACATGTTAAATAGAACTCATTATAAGAGATTGAATAAAGGTAATGTGTATATACTCGCAGAAACATTAAATATAACTGATAAAGAAATTGTATTAGTAGATACGACAAACATCACCATACCTGATATTAACGCAAATAATCCAGGTGTATTGTTTATTGAAGGAGAACGTATAGAATACTTCCAAGTTGAAGGAAATAAACTTTCTCAACTACGTAGAGGTACATTAGGAACTGGTGCTCGTACAGTTTACGAAGCCGGAACTGAACTAATGGATCAAAGTGATAAAGAGACTGTTCCGTATAAAGATCAAATGGTTTCGTTAATTGCCCTTGATGACGAATCTACAGAAATTGTGCTTGATTGGTTACCAACAAAAGGTGTAGACGAGTTTGAAATCTTCGTTGGTGGACGTAGATTGCGTAAAAATTCTATCAGTGCATATCAATTCCAGGAAGTTGATGCAGACGGTAACTTAGTAACCGGACTAATTAACAAGGACAGTCCAGAAGGTGACATTACTTTAGATCCAGAATTTACTCTTACTATAGATAACGCTACTGCTATAGTAAATCTTGTAGAAACACCAGTAGCAAATAGTAGGATACTAATAGTAAGAAAGTTAGGAAAAACGTGGCAAAAACCAGGTGAACAGTTAAGATACTCCCAAGATCCAATTGCGCAATTCATCCGCGGAGCAACAACTGACTTACCTAAATAAATACACTAGCAGGAAGATAAAATGACAGATACATTTAAAGATTTAAACGGAGTACTACTCCAAGGACATATTAAGATCAGTGATCCTGAGAGTGGCGAAGTTCTTATTGACAAGCGTAATGCTATTCATTATGAAAATATGAGTATAGCACTTGCTGAGTCCTTAGCAAACGCAGGACAAGGTCCAATTTACAAAATGGCGTTTGGTAACGGTGGTACATCAGTTGATCCAACTGGTATTATTACATACCTAACACCAAATAGCACTGGTACAAATGCAAGTTTGTATAACAAAACATTTGATAAAGTAGTTGACGACCAAGCAAGTAACAATACAGATCCGGTGAGAAATAAAATTGAAACGAGACACGTGAGTGGTACAAACTATACAGATATACTTGTTAGCTGTTTGCTTGATTACGGAGAACCTAGCGGACAAGATGCATTTGATACTGCTACTAATACAGAAAATTTATACGTATTCGACGAACTAGGACTAGTTAGTGCTGGCGCAGACGGTACAGATGGCAGATTACTTACACATGTTGTCTTCCACCCTGTACAAAAGTCACTTAACAGATTGATACAAATTGATTATACTGTAAGGGTCCAAAGTTTAACTGGATTTAATGAGGCGTAACGATGGCATATACTATTAGATATTCAGATTTTGTAAACAAAGGCAGTATTATTATTGAAGATAATACTATTAACCAAGAAACTTCGTTAAACCTTCCAGGAAGAAACACTACTGCATATGGATCTAGTATTGCAGAAAACTTTTTACATCTATTAGAAAATTTTGCAAACTCAGTTCAGCCATTAAATCCGGTAGAAGGACAACTATGGTATGACAACACTCCGGGTGTTGATCAACTAAAACTATGGGATGGTACTACTTGGGTAGCAGCAGGCGGCCTCAAAAAAGCAAATTTAGCACCAGACGCAGCAAATTCTGTAATTGGTGATTTATGGGTCGACACAGACAACCAACAATTATACTTATTTGCAGGTTCTGGTTGGGTATTAGTTGGTCCAGAGTTTGCAGAAGGCTTAGTTACTGGTAGTAGACCGAGTCAGGTTACTGCTATTGACAATAACGACTATAATGTTGTGTTTATAGAAGTAAAAGGTAAACCAGTTGCTATTGTAGCAGGCGAGGCATTTAGTCCTAAAGCAACTATTGAAGGCTTTGAAAACGGTATTCGTCCTGGTATTAACCTATCTACTGCTAATATAGAAGGCGACGGAATTCCTCAATTTAATGGAATTTCAGAAAAATCACTTAATCTAGCTATTCCAGGTGCAACAAGCTCGCAAGATGTAATTATAACTGCTGCAAATGTAATGCGTAAAGATGCAGAAAATATTGCTAATTTTCCGTTAAAGATTAAAAATGCCGGAGGCGTCAATGTCGGTATTAGTAATGAACTTAAATTACAAGTAGACGGTACTGCTGGTATTATACAACATGACATTAGTGGTTCTAATTTACAGATTAGAATGAATAATGCAGGCACTACAACAACAGTTATTACAGTGGACAGTACAGAAAAAGTTGGAATTAATAATCCAAGTCCGCAACACGAATTAGACGTTACAGGAGTTATTCAAACAGATGAACAGTTACGTGTTACTAGTTTAACAGACAGTTCGGGTGTTAGTAGTGGTAGTATTATAACAAGCGGCGGCGTAGGAATTGCTAAAAATTTATATGTAGGTGGACATGCTGATATAGATGGACCGCTTATTGTTGGTAAAGCTAATCTTATTAATCCAGACACTGGATCAGTTAATCCCGTATCAGCTGCAATACTACCGGATTCGAATAATTTAAGGGCAATTGGACAGCCTGATAAAGTGTTTAGTGCTATATATTCTACAGAATTTGTAGGTAGTTTACGAGGAGACGTACAAGGTAACGTATCAGGACGTTCAGGACAAGCAAATAGACTATCATCGCCAACTGTATTCCAAATAACAGGCGACATTACTGCTAATAATATTGAGTTCGATGGACAACAAGGTACAGTAACGTTTAACACAAGTATTACTAACAACTTTATTGCTAACAAACCAGCTACAATCGGTACTGGTGATACGGCATCACCAGTAGCATCAGAACCATCAGACGAGTTTCTTGTAAACAAACCTACTGGTATATTTAGGATGCCGCGTGATAGAATACTATCAGGTATCACAGCTATTGTACCAATAGGTACAATAATTCCTTATGCTGGCATAATTGACGATGTTGATATTCCATTGCCAGCTGGTTGGTTAGTATGCGACGGATCAAATTACTTAATATCTGCATATCAGCCATTATTTGAAAGAATTGCTTATTCCTTTAAACCTAAAGGCGATGTAGATCAAGAAGAAGGCGTTGCAGATCAATTTTTTGCTGTGCCTGATATGAGAGGAAGATTTCCATTAGGTAATGACAGCATGGGTAGACGAGGTTCTGCTAATAATACAACAAGTGCAGCAGCTGATCAACATGGCGGACGTAGTGGTTCTGATGCAATAACACTTACTAAAGAACAACTACCTGAACACGAACACGATATGATTAATGATAGAAATGATCCGAGCGGATCACAGTTCTACGGTGTAAGTACTACACAAAATGTTGAAAACTTAAATAGAGCGCATACACTAGCAGTTGACGATTTAGTTGGTACTGGTTCAGGCGCACTTTATGCAGGCACCGGTGGCATCTTATCAGATTCGAGTACAGGACAACCGATAGAAGTATTGAATCCGTTTTTAACACTTAACTATCTAATTTATGCAGGAGAAGAGGGCTAATGGCTTATAAACTTAATAAAACAGACGGAACACTTCTTACAGAGTTAGTTGACGGGCAAATAGATACTACAACTTGTGATATTACTCTTATAGGCAGAAACTATGTAGGATTTGGAGAAGCATTTAATGAAAATTTAATTAAATTACTTGAAAATTTTGCTGCTTCAGGTGCCCCGTCTACGCCGATAACAGGCCAACTTTGGTATGATAAATCTGAAGGAAGACTAAAAGTTTATGACGGAACGGGTTTTAAATCAAACGGACCAATTGTAAGTAATACTCAGCCTAATATGGTTGCAGGTGATATATGGATTAACAACTCTACTAATAAAT
>Ga0213866_10002289_pt1 | contig 13637 bp, 14 predicted proteins | sample PICome_11_FD_160079 | JGI IMG/M metagenome (GOLD analysis project Ga0213866, IMG submission 160079) | Coastal seawater microbial communities near Pivers Island, North Carolina, United States - PICO284 | ecosystem: Environmental > Aquatic > Marine > Coastal | place: USA: North Carolina...
TTGGCGGACATACATTGGGTATGGCGTGCGCTCTGTTGTGCCGAGCCGAGTGCAGGCATCAACATCGCGATGAGCAGCGCGATGATCGAAATCACCACGAGTAACTCGACGAGCGTGAACGCACGGGTGGAGACCTTCATATCCGATCCTTCAAATGGCAGAACGCTTGAGAGAGGAAGCAATACAGAGCATGCGAAAACTAATACATCGATATTAGTGCCTCGCCCCTCGCCGATGCAAGGATCGTCCGCGCGGTTTATTCAAAAACCGTGCTTGTTTTGGCTTAAATGGGGCTGGATCAGCTACCCGAGGCGATCTTGCTGACCTGGAAGATGGGCAGCAGCAGCGCGATCGCGACGAAACCGATGATCGCGCCGAGGGTCACGACCATGGCCGGCTCGATGTATGCCGTCGCCTGCTTGACCTGTTCGTCGAACTCTTCCTCGGTGTACTCAGCGACCTTGTTCATGACATCGCCAAGCCGGCCGGCCTTCTCGCCGGCAAAGACCATCTGCGCGACGCTGCGCGGTATGAGGTCGCTTGAGAAAAACGGGGCCGAGAGCTGAGAACCATTGCGCAGGCGCTGGTCGACCGCGTCCCAGAGATCATCGAACTCGTTGTTGTTGGTCACCGACCGCGCGATCGGGATCATGTCCAGGATCGGCACGCCTGCGTCGAGCATCGTGCCCATCGTGCGCATCGATCGCGTGACATAGAGCTTGCGGAACAGCGGGCCGATGATCGGCAGGTTGAGCTTGAGCTTGTCAGTAATGCGCATGCCAGCTTGAGTTGTGAAGCCGGCAACCCCCACCCCGATCACTGCAAAAAGCACGAGCAGGTAGGCCCACCACATCGACTGGACGCTATCGCTGAGGCCCATGAGCATCCGGGTCGGCACCGGCAGCGCAGCCCCACGGTTGGAATAGATCGATGCGAAATGCGGGAGGACAAACAGCAGCAGGCCGGTCGTAATAATGAGCACCGCGCTGATCATGATCGCGGGGTAGGTCAGCGCGCTCTTGATCTTGCGGGTCGTTACCGCTTCTTTGGCCATGTACTTGCTGATCCGGTCGAGCATCCGGCCCATCGTGCCCGACAACTCACTGGCGCGAACCAGCGACACCATCACCGAGGGGAACACCTTCTCGTGCATCCCCAGGGCGACAGACAATTCTCGACCGCCACGCACCTCGTCCGCGACTTCCTGCAGCACCTTCTTGAATCCTTCGCTCTCGGACTGATCCGCACAGCACGACAGCGCCTCGCTGATGGACACGCCCGTCTCAACCATCACGGCCAACTGGTGGGCGAAGGTGATCACATCTGTCCGGCGGATCTTCTGCCGCCCGACAGTAGGTTCCCACTCATCGTCGTCCCCGGCCTTGTCAATCGTCAAAGAAGAAGGCTTCGCGGGGTTGTTCGGCTTGGGGCTATTGCCACGCGCCGCCTTGGCGGCCTTGCCGATCGCTTCCTGTACCGCGATGACGAACATGCCCTGGCCACGCAGGATCGCGCCGGCCTGCGACGCGCTGGGCGCCGCAACCGTGCCGGTACTGAGTCGGCCCTGGCCGTCTCTCGCTTTGTACTGGAACTGTGCCATCACTCAAGTGCCGCCGCGTCAGACCGCGACAACCTTGAAGACCTCCTGTAGCGTCGTCATCCCGGCCATCACCTTCGTGATGCCGTCTTCTTTCAATGTCACGTACTCCGATCCCTGCGTCGCGAGCATCCGGATCTCCTGCAGGCTCGCGCCCTTGCTGACCGCATCCATACATGCCGCATCGGGCACGAAAATTTCATACAGGCCCATCCGGCCGGCAAAACCGCTATCGCGGCACTTCTTGCAGCCGGCACCCTTCACCGTCTCGGTGATCTCGTAGCCCTCGGCGGCGAGATGCTCGAGGATGCGCTTGTCCGCGTCGTCATGCTTCGCGGTCTCGACACAGTGCGGGCAGACCTTGCGGACCAGCCGCTGGGCCAGCACCCCACGCAGCGCCGCGGCGACGAGGTAGGGCTCGACGCCGATGTTGATCAGCCGAGTCACAGCCGAGGGCGCATCGTTGGTGTGCAGCGTCGAGAGCACCATGTGGCCGGTGAGCGCGGCCTGGGTGGCGATCTTCGCCGTCTCCTGGTCACGGATCTCGCCGAGCATCACAACGTCCGGGTCCTGACGCAGCAGGGCCCGCAGTGCTTTCGCAAAGGTGAAGCCCGCACGGTCGTGGGTCTGAAACTGGTTGATGCCGTTGAGGTTGTACTCGACCGGGTCTTCAACGGTGCTGATGTTGATGTCGTCGCGGTTGATTTCGGCCAGCGCGCCGTAGAGCGTGGTCGACTTACCCGAACCGGTCGGGCCGGTGACGAGCACGACGCCGTTGGGCTGACTGATCAGCATGCGCAGCGTATTGAGCATGTGGTCGGAGAAGCCGAGCTTGTCGAGGCTGGCCACGGCGTTTTTCTGATCGACGATACGCATGACGACCTTTTCGCCGAACTTGCCGGGCATGGTCGAGACACGCAGGTCGATCTGCCGGTTGTCCACGCGGATCGTGATCGCGCCGTCCTGGGGCACACGTCGCTCGGAGATGTCCAGCGACGCCATGATCTTGATGCGCGAAACCAGCGAGGGCAACAGGTGGTACGGCGGGCTGATCTTTTCGTAAAGCCGCCCATCAACGCGGTACCGCACACGCAGACGCCCGTCGTCGGGTTCGATGTGGATATCGCTGGCCGACTCGCGGACCGCACTGAGCATGACGTAGTTCACCAGCTTGATGACCGGTGACTCGTCAGAAGAAGCGTCCATGTCCGAAACATCGATGCTGTGTTCCTGCACGAGGTCGATGTTCTCGGCGTCGAAGCCGTCCATCGTGTCGTCAATCACGAAGACGTCGGCCTCGCTCTTGCGCATCGTGGCCAAGGCGGTTCGGATGTCTTCAAGCGTCGCCGCGACGAGCTGGACCTGGTGGTCGCTCATCCGGCCGATCTCTTCGGCGAGGAACACGTTGGCCGGGTCGCTGATCGCGACCGTCAGCCGGCCCTCGACCAGGAACATCGGCACGACGCCCTGCTTCTCGCAGTATTCCAGCGGCAACAGCTCAGACAGCGACGGGTCCATCACCGACGCGTCAATCCGCGCGAACGGCAAGCCATAGCTGTCGGCCACGGCCTCCATCACCTGGTCCTGGGTCACGAAGCCCAGTTCGACCAGCACCCCGCCGAGCAGCTTTCGGCCGTCGGAGTTGCGCTGGTACTCGAGCGCGGTGGACAACTGGTCTGCGGAGATCATGCCGCGATCGACCAGGAGGTCACCGACTCGGGGCGGCGTGGCTGGGGTTGTTTGTTTTGGGTCTTGCATCGTCGTTGCTCTTCATGTCAAGGTTCAAACGACCGTCAACCGGCACATTCAAAGCTCCGCGTGTCCCAATGAGCTCACCGCGGCGTCAACGTCGGGGTGGCAGTCGAAGCGCGTATTGAGCCGTGTCACTTCGAGCACCTTGTGGATGTGCTCGGGGCAGGCGGCGAGGCGGACCTGTCCCAGCAGCTCGCTGCACTTGTCCTGCAGCCAGAGCAGCGACTCAAGGCCACGCGAATCGATAAAGTCCAGCGACTCGAGGTCGAGCACAAAATCGCGGATGTTCTGGTCAAAGCGCTGCAGCGTTTCACGCTGGAATCGGGCTGCTTCGTCGACCGAGAGGTCGCCGCTGATCGAAAGCACGGTGACCGGTCCTTTGTCTTCGTATGAAATCTTCATGCACTCTGCTCCTTGGGCTCCTTGCCCGGGCCGATCATGTCCTGGACCTTGGCGGCAAGGTCGCGGGGGCTGAACGGCTTGTGGATCACGTCGGAGATGCGGTGATTCGTGTCGCTGATAATTTGTGGCCGCGAGGTCACCATCAGGACCGGCAGCGACGCGTCGAGTTGATCGGAGAGGTCGACGCCGTTCATGCCGGGCATCGAGTGGTCGAGGATCACCAGGTCCAGCTCGAAAGCGGCAGCAAGTTCCAGCGCCTTAACCCCGTTGTTTGCTGACAGGACTTCGTAGCCCTGCTTGCGCAGGGTCATCGACAGCAGGCTGACGATGTGCTGTTCGTCATCAACAATCAAGATCCGCGGGCGACTCATGGTGATTCTTTCCGCCTCGCTATAGCGGGGCTGTAACAACTGCGCGGACCCCACGCGGGGTACGGCATCTACCGTTTATGTCGGTCAGGCGAAGTCTCCGGTTAAGGCCCTATGGAAAACGGCGACCGGTTAGGCCGCCGTTCTCGGAAGTTCGTGATAGGTCCGAATAATTCGGCCCCGATCGATCAGTGCAGGTCCTCGGTCACGATCGTCAGCAGGTGCTGGGCCCGCTTGTTCTTCGGATCGATCGACAGGGCCTGCTTGTAGGCGTCGGCGGCGGCGGCAGGGCGCTCGTTCTTCTGCAGCGCGATGCCCCGGAGGATCAGCGGGGTCGTGTCGTTGGGGGCCAGCTCGGCAGCGCGGTCGAACATGCTCAGCGCCCGGTCCAGGCGGTCGCGCTTGTTCCAGACCATACCCGCCAGCAGGTAGCCGCGGTGGTCGTCGGGCGCGAGGTTGATCAGGCGGTTGGCGGCCTGCAGCGCGGTGCCCTCGTCGTCGAGCCGGTAGGCCAGCTCGCCGAGCTTGGACCAGTCGTGTACGGACGTTCGGTCCATCGTAGTGAGCTTGGCGTAGATCGTCTTGGCCTCGCGGAGCTTGCCGGAGTTGACGTAGCTCTCGGCCAACAGGCGATGCAGGTCGGTGCGGTCGGCACCGTACTCGGTTGCGACAAGATCTTTCAGGCCACGCGCCGCTTCGTCGTGTCGGCCAACGGCGGCCTGGGCACGGGTCACTTCTTCACGCAGCTTCATGTCTTCTGGCGCGAGCATCGATGCCTGCTTGAACCACACCGTGGCTTTCTCGTTGTTGCCCTGCCGGCGATAGATGTGGCCGAGCAGGGCGCGGACGGTCGCGTTCTGGTCGAAGTAAGCGGTTTTGCCTTCGAGTTCAACGGTTGCTTCGCTCAGCTCGTCGAGCTGGACCATCATCTCGATCTTCGCGAGGAAGTAGGCGACGTTCTCCGGGTCACGCTCGTAGGCCGCGCTATAGCGCGACTTCGCAGATTCGTATCGCTGCCAGCGCTGATCGATGATGCCCTGGAAGTAGTGCGGCTTGGCCTTGTCTTTTTGGCTGTACTCTTCACGGTCTTCGCCGTGTTCGATCGCCTTGGCCAGACGCTGATATGCGGTCTCGAGCTCGGACTTTTCCAGGGCGATACGGCCGCCCATCATCCAGAGTTGAGGGTTTTCCATGTCCTTGACCATCGCTTCTTCGATGGTCTTCTGTGCCAGGCCGAGCTGGCCGGCGTTGAACTGGTCCTCGGCCATCTGGATCGCGATGGAGGACTTCACGGCGCTCCAGCGGTCCTCGGCTTCGCCCATCCATTTCTCGTGGTTGTCGGTCGTGCTCTCACAGCCGATCACCGCGTAGGCGAGGGTGGTTACGAGTGCGGCTTTGATCAGCGGGCGTAAAACTTTCATCGAGCAACTCCAGAGGATGGGTGGACACGTCTTGAAGGTGTATCGGCGTCTATCCGGTCCGGTTATAGCGCCTGGGCAAGAAACAACGCCGCCCCATTCCTGGAGCGGCGTTGAGTTGTTTATCAGTCTGAAACGCGGGGGTTTATCGCCCCTGCCGATCAGTCGGTCTCGGTTTCGACGCCGGCCGTCGAGTTATCCGACGCGGTGTCGGCCTCGTCTTCGACTTCCAGCTCGACCACGATCACGTCGTCTGCTTCCTCGGCCTCGGGCTCGTCGGTCGTTTCAGACGCGTCGGCCTGGGTTTCGGTCTCGACCTGGGTCTCAGGCTCGATCACGATGACTTCGGCTTCTTCTTCGGCCGCTTGGGCAAACTCTTCCGTCTCGGCTTCAGCGGTTGCTTCGGCTTCGTCGGCAGGCTGTTCGGACGTCTCACCAAACTGGTCGGCGAGCATCTTCTCGAGCCAGGCCGCATCAGCGGCGGCTTCGGCCGACTCGGGATCGGCTTGGGTCGCTGCTTCGGCTTCGCCCTCAGGCGTCGCGTCGGTCAGCTGTTCGGTCTCGACCTGCTCACCTGCGTCGGCGGGCAGCTCGGGGAGCTCAGGCGTGTCTTCTGGCATCGCTTCAACACCCAGAGCCTTCATTTCTTTGTCGAGCACGGCGTTGTAGGTCGAGTTGACCAGGCTTTCTTCGTACTTGATGTAGGCCGCTTCGCCGGTGATCTGTTCTTTCAAGATCAGCGCATCAACCATCGAGGGGTTCATGTGCAGGGCGAGGTCGACCGAGTAACGGGCCTCACGCATCTTCTTGTCGCGGGCGTCCCCGGTGAGGGTGAGCGCTTCGTCGTAGTGCTTGCGTGCGTTGACCATGTGCGCCGCGGTGAGCTTGCTGCGCGACCAGGGCAGGAGCTGTTCGCGCTCTGCCAGGCGGGCAACATCAATGCGGGCCATGCCTTCTTCGCCCAGCTGGACGAGAGTTTCGTTCTCAACCACGGTCGCTTTGACGAGGAAGATGACTTCCGATCGGCCGACGGTGTCGTCCTGGCCCTGGAAGGCCTTGCCCAACAGCGGGACGTTGCCCAGGCCGGGGACCTGGTTACGGCTGATGGAGGAGTCGTCGGTGAACAGGCCGCCGAGGACGATGGTCTGTCCGGACTGGACGATCACGTTGGTGGTCAGCTCGACGGTCGATTCGTCGGGCGCGTCCGTCGTACCGATGGTACGGATGGTCGCATCGGAGACGCTTGGCTTGAGCTCGAGTCGGACGCTGCCGTCGCTGGAGACGAATGGCCGAACGTTTAGCTGGGTGCCGACCTCGAGGAACTCGACGGTCTGCGTCTCACTTGTTTCGGTAACGGTGGTCGACAGGTAAGCGATCTTGTCACCGACCAGGATGCTGGTTCGGTTACGGTCGAGCACGGTGACCTTCGGCGTCGCGATCAGGGTCGTGTCGGTGACACTGTCCAAAGCGCTGACGAACACGGCCGCGTCACCGGCAACGAAGCCGAGCTTCACAGCGCTGTCGCTGGAGTAGTTGCCGCCGGACTCGATGGCGCCGGCGCGTTCCGTAGTCGGCGCACCGCCGGAGATCAGGCCGTCAACAATATCCAGCGGGCTAGCGCCGGTCAGGTCGGTGAACAGCGAGAAGTCGACGCCGAACTGGTTGTTCTCAGTGAGCGTCGCGCGGAGCACGGTCGCTTCGATGATGACCTGCTTAGGCTGGATGTCCAGGTCTTCGAGCACCGAGGTGATCTCTTCGACCGAGTCTTCATAGTCGCGGATGACCAGCGTCGGCGGGCCAGCATAATTGTCGGCGCCGGCGTTATCGAGACTCGGGTCGATCCCGTCTTCGACGTTGCCGCTGGCGGTGATCGAACCGCTGCTGGAGAGCATCGGGGTCACGAAGCCAGCGGCCTCGTCGGCACGCAGGTAGTCCAGGCGCAGGATCTTGGTGACGAGCTTGCGGTTGGCGTCGTTACGCTTCTCCAGCTCGTCCTTGGTCATGACGTAGATGAAGTTGCCTTCCTCGACATAGCCGAAGCCGTTAGGCTCGAGGATGGACTTGAGCGCCTCGTCGAAGCTGACCTTATAGAGGTCGGCGGAGACCTTGGCGTTCTCGACCCCGCGCGAGGCGATGATGTTCTTCTGGCCCTGAATGGATAGCAATTGGAGGACCTTGGTGATCTCCAGTTCCTTGACGTGCAGGTCGATCTCGCCGGTCTCGGTCAGCTCGACCTTCTGCTCGCCGTTCTTGTCATCGCCTTCGAAGAGTTCAACCTCTTCGGCGACTTCGACTTCAACGGCGTCCTGCGCGAGGACAGGCGCGGCAAAGAAGACGGCGCCGGCAGCGGCAACCGTTCCCAGTAGACGTTTGGTGGTGTACATCTTTCGCATGTTTCGAAACTCCTTGCCGGGGCAGCCGGCCGTGTGGTACTCGCGTTCAGGCATTTACTTATTCAGAGGACAACATTTTCAAGAGGAATGTCAGGCCTTCGCGGGTCACCTTGGCCGAACGGTCGTTGAAAGAGACGAGCTCGAACCCTTCGATCGAGTCGCCAACCCTTAACACTTCGCCGTTGATAACGATCGCGGGCGTTCTGCCCTGGATCACGCTCTGCAGGCGGAGGCCACGCGCCATTTCCACCAACTCACGTTTACGCTCTTCCTTATCGTCGGCGGTCAGGGGAGTCTGCACTCCTGTCCTTTCGGATTCGTCAGAAGGCAGCGGTTTGTAACGGTTATGACGAAAAGCGAAGAGATTCAGCGTCAAATCTTCACCGAGGGCCGCCTGAACGACCGGAAGCGGGGGTAGAACCGGCGCGGCCTCGGGGGTGGATTCACCCTCCGGCTGGCCCGCAGACGCGTCGGCCTGCGGCTGGGCGTTCGGATCGGCCGTCGCGATTTTCGGGACCTCTTCAAGCAGGATCAGTCGGCCCCAGAGGAGCAGACCCACCGCCGCCATCGTGCAGAGGATGCCGAACTTCTTCTTGTCCGCGGTCACCTGACGCCAAAGTCGGTGTAGCTTCGTTTTCATCGCTGGCCCCCATTCTGGCTGGTCGGCTCGAAGAAGCTGCTGAGCTCAACGTTCACACTGACCTGGCCGGCCGTGTCTTCTTCCTTGCCGGAAAGCTCGATACGCTCGATCCGCACGGGCGGGCCGTCGTTCTCGATCTTCCGGATGATCTCAAAGGCGTTGGCGAAATTCGTCCCGAAGTTGACGTCGATCGGGGTCATCGCAAATCGTTTGTAAAAGCGTGTCTGGCGGTACGCGGTCTCGTACAGCGTGACGTCGTTCGCGATCAGCGTGTCCGACACGTGGTGCAGCACGCGGTCGTGCAGGTCACCGACGGGGAGGGTTACCGAGCGCTCGCGCAGCTCCGCCCGCAGGGACGCGATGTCTTCACGCACAGGCTGCAGGTTCGGCGTCGGCATCTGGCTCAGCTCGGTCTGCTTGTTCAGGATCTCGTCGGCGAGGACCTGGTTCTGCCGCTGGCTTGGCCAGAACACCACACCGCCGTAGACGCCGATGAGCAGCGCCACGACCATCGCGGTCTTCAGGATGTCGCTCTCAATCTTCATTGGTCTCGCCTCCATCCTTCGACTCGGCGATAAAGCGCCGGTCCAGGTCGATCACCACGTCCAGGTGGAACTCACGGACATAGTGCGTCTTGGTCTTGTTCATCTTGCTGTTGCGCAGCGCGACTGAGGTGAACACCGGGTCGGCGGTCAGCCCACGGATCAGCGTGACCAGCTCCTCGTCGCTGGGCGCGTGACCGATGATCGCGATCTTCATCAGGTTCGGCTCGGCAGGCGCGGCAGCGGCCTTGTCACCGACGACTTTCTTCTTGGCGGTCGGCTGGGGCTTTGATTCGGGGGTCGGACGCTGTGCGACGAGCTCGAGGTTGACCAGACGGATCGGCTCGGGCGTTAGCGCGCTAAGCCTCGAGAGGACCTGGGTCACGCTGACAGGCTGGTAGGTCTCCCGCGCGGTGAGCAGTTTGCGCTGCAGGTCCGATCGCTCCTGGAAGAGCCGGTCCTGCTCGGCGCGTTGCTGAGCGATGGCCTCGATCTGCTGATCGATCTCGCTGGCCTGGTCGGCCATGGCGTGATCGGGCCCGGTCTGATAGAGCCAGAGCCCAGCGAGCGCGACAAGGGTGCCAAGGATCACCATGAACTCAGCGGGCCGACGCTGTTGACGGCGGTGTGCGCGCTGGAACGTTTCGGGAAGGAAGTTGATCTGGCTCATGCCGCACCCCGCTTGGCCGAAGCCGCCTGGTCGCGTAATGCGAGCCCCAGCGCGACGATCCATGCCTGGGCATCGTCTTCCGGGCAATCAATCGCGTTCAGGGTCGACGCCTGGTCGGCTGTCTGGAATGTTGTATTCAGACCGGCACTCAGATGCTGGGCAATCGAATCGCTCACGCCCTCACCACAGACCCATGCCGCGTCGGGCTTGTGGATCCCGAAGGTCACCGACAGGTACCGCATGCACAACGCGATCTCGCGCGACAAGGCGGTGAGGTCGATCGTGTCCTGCTCTTGCTTCAGCTCGACGGGTTTGTCGAAAATCACCTGGTCCCCACGCAATCCAACAACCTCTGCGACGGTTGGGCCGAGATGGACGACGAGCGACGATTGGCCCTCGGCACCGAGCACACGCCCGATTGCGGCACCGGTAGCGTCGATAGCGGTTGGCTGGAGCCCGGCACGACGGACGGCGACCGCGTGGTCGTAGACCGCATTCTTCTCAGCGGCGAGGAGGATGATCTCCTCGCGTTGTTCGTTGCCCTGGTTGACGGCACCCGCGCTGTAGTGCTGTAGCGACTGGTCGTCGGTGAGTTGGAAGCGTTCGGCCGCTTCCCACGCGACCGCCTGGGCCAGGTCCTCTTCGGGCATCGGGGGCAGCCGAAGCGTCTTGTAGCGCAGCAATTCGGCTGGCAGGGCACTGACGGCCTGCTTGCCGGTGAATTTGCCACGGCGAAGCGCGGTGCTGATCGCCCGTTGGGTCTCTACGTGGTACGCCGGGCCGGCGACATCGATGTCTTCGGCCAACGGCTCGTGTTCAAAGACGAAGCCGCCCGAGACGCGCTGGACCAGACGCACATCATGTGCGGTCAAAGCGACACCCACCGGTGCGCTAGCGCTCTTTAGTTTGCCTCCAAATCTCAGCACGTTGCCTTCCTTTTCCAGCGTCTTCCCTAGCTCGTTACTCGCTCGACGGTGACGCGCCCGGTAAAGGGCGCAACCTTGATCTCATACTCGTGATCCTCGAATCGCAAACGAACGGTCCCCCCCGCTGACGGGTTGCCCAGGTCGTCGAACTCGACGGTGCTGGTCCCGTTGAAGGAGGCGCTGACGATTTCGATGCCCTTGAATCGGCCGTCTTCTTCGAAATCGACTTCATAGTTCTGTTGGTTGTTGCCCACGCCCTTGGAGGGGTTGAACTCCAGGACCCAGGCGCTGGCGCCGCTGTCGTATTTCTCGACTCGGTAGCTGTTGTTGTCGGTGTCGAACACGATCCGTCGGGTGCTCTGCTGGGCCATCGCCTCGTTCTGTGCGAAGAGCATGTCGGCGATAATCATGCGTGCACCCGCCTGAACACCCAGCGACCCGCCCTGCATCATGTTGGGCACAACGACCGCAGCGGCCAACCCCATGATCGTCACGGTGATCAGCACCTCGATCAGGGTGTAGCCTTGTCGGCGTCGGGATGTCGCTTGCTTACGCATCGCTGTGTTCTTACTTCACTTGGTTGATTAGTCGTGGTCCGCGTCGCCTTCGACCTTGACCTTGATCGAGCCGTCGGACAGCTTCTTGCTGAGCGCGTCAACCGAGCTGGTCAGGCTCTTGAGCTGATTGATCATCTCGGCGCGCTGCTGGCCGGCATCGACCCGGCCTTGTGCGAGCGCTGAGCCTTCCAGGCTGGTACTGGCCGTCGGCGACTGGTGCGCACCGACCCAGAGGTTGCCTGCAAGCAGCACGGCGATGACGGTCAGAACGGTGTTGAGATACTTCGTGTTCGTCATGGTTTTGTCCTGTAACGGCCCGGAGGCCGGGGTAGGGTCCATCGGTGCTATCGACTGTGTGGCGTGCGGGGTTTAGGTCCGCCGCAGATACGACTTCAGGCTTTGGCCTTAGTTGGCCGGGGTCGGTGCCGGATAACAAACCGGTCCGGATAAATAAACGCAGCCGAGGCGGGTGTGCCTCGGCTGCGATCGATTTTGAATCAGCTAACGAAGGGACTTACGGGGTGTAAGTCTGGACGTCGTTAGTCGTATCCATGTTCTGCTCCGCCGCAATGGTGGTCGGAACAGCCGCACGGATCACACCGGTGGTGGTGTTCAGGACCCAGGCATCGCTGCCATCAACCGCGGTACCGATGTCGGTGTTGGTTGCGTTCGAAACAAACGGGTTCTTCGGCGCCTGCTGCATGTAGGGGCCGTAGATGTGCGTACCAGCGGTGGTGCCGGTCGCGCCGTCGATGTCCGTCTTCAGGGTCATCTTGGTCCAGTCCCAAGTACCGGAGAGGGTACCGTCGGACGTGGGGTACTCGTTGTTGTGCTGGTTCTTGTACAGCTCGACCTGGCTACGCAGGGTCTGGAGCTGGCTCAGCACGGACGAGGCCTTGGCGGCGGTCGACGCGTTAGTGAACTGGGGGATAACGATCGCGGCAAGGATGCCGAGAATCACAACAACGATCAGAATTTCAACCAGCGTGAAACCCTTGCGAACCATCTTACGTGCATGCATGACAACTCTCCTCATATGAGTGAACTTAACTTTCGGCGTGCCGGGACAACGAGTCCCTTAAACAACACGCCAGCGCGCTTTCGGCTGCCCCCGGAACCACTCGGTCCCAACCTGGGGCTGCTCCCTTGAATCTATTGCGGGGGCGGCCGAACTCGCGCCTCTGCACAATTCCACTATCGATCCTGAAAACCAAAGACTTAACGGTCCTTGAAGATCAGCAGTGTTCCGTGCAGCCGACCGTTCCGTTTGCGACGGTCGGTAAATCAGCAACGAATACAACAACGCTCAATGCAAGCCCGTGTCATGAAAAACAAGCACGCGACACCCCACGCCAACCGCGCAGGCCGCACAGATGTCACAGGCCTATCAACGATGAATCTCAAGCATGTTCGATGACGCTAGAGCGCGCTATCTATATAAGACAGCACCTGGTCCAATAGCGCCCGGCCCTCATCGAAAGTCATCCGCTCGCGCGACTGGGCCGCGTCGCACCACGCATGGTCGGACACCTCGGACTCCTGCAACACCACCATCTGGCCCGCGGGTACCCGACCGAGAAAATACACCACCCGTTTGGAGACGCGCTTGCCGCTACGTTTAGTGAATTCGTAGTGCTCTTCAAAGGGTTGGCCCGCATCGATCTCGACCTCCACCAGGCCCGTCTCCTCCTCGAGCTCACGCCGAGCCGTTTCAAGCTCAGACTCGCCCGCCTCGGGGTGGCCCTTGGGGAAGGCCCAGTGACCGGCCTTGTGCTGGATCAACAAGAACTCACGCCGGTCATCGACCACGCGGTACGGGATCACACCGCAGGAAAAATCGTTCTTCATCGCCTTACCCTTCGTGCCTATGCTTTGATTCGAGACCAACGCAACTACAATAGCGGCAAAGGAGCCCACCGATGAAACGACTCGCCGTCCTGATCGCAGCCCTGCTCATCACACCCCGCCTCTGTTCGCCGAACTGCAGACGAAGGAGATCACCTACAAAGACGGCGACACCACGCTGACCGGCTACCTCGCGTACGACCCGGACGCGTTGTCGCCGTTGGTCGCGGGCAAGCTTGAGAAGAAGCACCTCGCCCCCGCCGTACTGATCGTCCACCAGTGGATGGGGCTGACCGACTATGAGAAGGGGCGTGCCGAGCAGCTCGCCAAGACCGGCTACGTCGTCTTCGCGCTGGACATCTATGGCACGGACTTCAGCCCGACCAATATGCAGGAAGCGGGTAAGGCATCCGGCACCTTTAAGAACAACCGCAAGCTGTTCCGCAAGCGGCTGAACCTCGGGCTCGAACAACTCAAGCAGAACGAACGGCCCATCGATCCCGAGCGCATCGCGGCGATCGGCTACT
>Ga0213866_10002292_pt1 | contig 13627 bp, 10 predicted proteins | sample PICome_11_FD_160079 | JGI IMG/M metagenome (GOLD analysis project Ga0213866, IMG submission 160079) | Coastal seawater microbial communities near Pivers Island, North Carolina, United States - PICO284 | ecosystem: Environmental > Aquatic > Marine > Coastal | place: USA: North Carolina...
GTGATAGACAAGGCGATGGGGCTGAGTGACCTGCTTTGGGAACGCGAATTGGAAGCCGCCCCTTGGGATACGCCGGAACGCGCGGCGGCGCTGAAACAACGTTTGCGCGAAGCGGTCGCCACCATTAGCGATGCCGATGTGCGCGGCCTTTACGGGCAGGATATCAGGGCGCGGCTCGACCGGCTGCTCGGCGCAACCGGTCAAGCAAGCGATGGGCGACAAAATTACGGGCAAGGTCGGCGCATGCCGTCGCGGCGCGGTGGTCGAGCCAGCGCGCAGGCGCGGCGTTCGGCCTTGGCGACAGGCAGCGCTGAATGGTCGCACCGTGAGGCGGTGATTGTTTTATGCGTCTATCATCACCCTGCGCTTTTGGGGCAACAGCGCGATGCATTTGAGGCGCTGGAGCTGCAAACGCAGAGCCTTGACCGGCTGCGCTATGACATTATTGATTGGTTTGACGAAAATAGCGCAAGCGAGGCGGCGGCCAATCAAGCTGAAAACGCCACGGGACTTGACAATTCGGCCTTAAAATTGCATTTGAAAGACAGGGGAGTTGGAGATATCGCGGCCCGGCTGGAGGCAATGCCGGAAGCTCGACTATTGAGCTTTGTCCGCTTGGACAGTGAGTTGGAGCAAGTTATTCCGGGTTGGCTTGAAGTCATCCGGATTCACCATAAATTACATACATTGATGGCTGAAAAGAAAGCTGTCGAGGCTGATTTGGAAACCGAATTGGAGCGAGACGGCACGCAATACGCGCTTGACAGGCTGATAGCAATACAAAATGAAATCGCGGCGCTGGAAAATCAGGCGTCGAAATCGAACCGAACATCGTGAGAGGGGTCACGGAGACAGGCATGGCAACAAAAAAAGCTGCAGGCACAGAGGATAAGGAAACCGGCGACAGCCCGTTGATTGACATGAACAACCGCGAGGTCAAGCGCATGATAAAGCTGGCCAAGGAGCGCGGTTTCGTGACCTATGACGCGCTGAATGCGGTTTTGCCACCGGAGGAGTTTTCTTCCGAGCAAATCGAAGACGTTATGGCCATGCTGTCGCAAATGGGCATTAATGTCGTCGAAAATGACGATTCGGAAGAAAATGACGAAGATGGCACGGTGAAAGCCGCCAATGATGATGAGAGTCAGAATGGCGCCAGCACGGCGGTTGCCAAAACCACGCGCGCGACCGGCACGGGCGACCGAACAGACGATCCGGTGCGGATGTATTTGCGCGAAATGGGGTCGGTGGAATTATTGTCGCGCGAGGGCGAAATCGCCATTGCCAAACGTATTGAGGCTGGCCGCGAGACGATGATTGCGGGCTTGTGTGAAAGTCCACTGACTTTTCAGGCGATTATCATTTGGCGTGATGAATTGAATGAAGGCAAAGTCCTGCTGCGCGATATTATTGATTTGGACGCGACTTTTGCCGGGCCGGAAGCCAAGAAAATTGACCGTAGCGCTGAAGGCGCTGCACCGCCGCCATCTGGCGCACCGTCGGGGGAGGCCGAGGGCGAGCCGGATGAGGATGATGAAGAGGCGGAAGCCAATATGTCGCTGTCGGCGATGGAAATGGAGCTGAAGCCGCAGGTTTTGGCGAGTTTTGATGTGATTGCCGGAACCTATAAGAAATTGCGTAAATTGCAGGATCAACGGGTTGAATTGCAGGCTGACAATAAAGAATTGACCAAGGCGCAAATGACCCGGCTCGACAAGTTTTCCGGCGAAATTATTGAGGAAGTAAAAGGTCTGTCGCTCAATAATAACCGCATTGATGCGCTGGTCGAGCAGCTTTACACGATTAACAAAAGGCTGGTCAGCCTTGAAACACAGCTCTGGCGCTTAGCCGATAAGGCTGGTGTGACGCGCGAGGATTTCATCAAGCAATATCAGGGCAATGAATATGAGGCCAATTGGGCGCGCCGCGTCGGTCGGTTGACTGGCAAGGGCTGGAAGGACTTCATCCAGAACAATCGGACGGAAGTGCGCGATGTGCGAACTGAAATTCAAGAATTGGCCAATGAGACAGGTCTGAATATCACCGAGTATCGCCGCATTGTGCGTATGGTGCAAAAAGGCGAGCGTGAGGCGCGCATTGCCAAAAAGGAAATGGTTGAGGCCAATTTGCGGCTGGTGATTTCAATTGCCAAAAAATACACCAATCGCGGCCTGCAATTTCTCGACCTGATTCAGGAAGGCAATATCGGCCTGATGAAAGCGGTTGATAAGTTTGAATATCGGCGCGGCTATAAGTTTTCTACCTATGCGACATGGTGGATTCGCCAAGCGATTACGCGGTCAATTGCTGACCAGGCGCGCACGATTCGGATTCCGGTGCATATGATTGAGACGATTAACAAGCTGGTTCGCACATCACGCCAAATGCTGCATGAGTTTGGCCGCGAGCCGACGCCGGAAGAATTGTCGGAAAAATTGTCCATGCCGCTGGAAAAAGTGCGGAAAGTGCTGAAAATTGCCAAGGAGCCAATCAGCCTTGAAACGCCGATTGGCGACGAGGAAGACAGCCAGCTTGGCGACTTTATTGAGGATAAAAACGCGATTTTGCCGATTGATGCGGCGATTCAGTCCAATTTGCGCGACACCACAACCCGCGTTCTGGCCTCATTGACGCCGCGCGAGGAGCGTGTCTTGCGGATGCGCTTTGGTATTGGCATGAATACCGACCACACGCTTGAGGAAGTCGGGCAGCAATTCTCGGTGACGCGAGAGCGAATTCGCCAAATTGAAGCCAAAGCGCTCAGAAAATTGAAGCATCCGAGCCGGTCGCGCAAACTTCGTAGTTTTCTCGACAATTAAAAGTGCTATAAGAGCGCCGTCAGACGACAGCCAAGTGGGGTGCTGCCATGCAATTGACCATGATGAAGGGCAAAATACATCGCGCCACCGTGACCCAATGCGACATGCATTATGAAGGGTCAATATCGGTCGATGAGGACTGGCTGGATGCGGCCGGGATTTTGCCGCATGAGCAGGTCGATGTGCTGAACATCAACACCGGTGCGCGTTTTACCACCTATGCCATTGCCGCCCCGCGTGGCTCGCATACAATTGGCATAAATGGCGCGGCGGCGCGGCTTGCCCAACCGCGTGATTTGGTGATTATAATTGCCTATGCGGTGATGGACGAACACGCCGCGCGCGGGTATAAACCAAAAGTGTTTATTCCGACGAATGACTAATTCGTCTTTGGGGGCCTGTAGCTCAGTTGGTTAGAGCAAACCGCTCATAACGGTTTGGTCGCAGGTTCGAGTCCTGCCGGGCCCACCATTTCCTTGGTTTTCTCCTCTATTCTTTGCCGGAAACAGGCTTGCGCGACGGCGCATAGCGGTTCACTATCGCTGTGTGGGACTCAAAAAAGGAGAGGGAAATGGAGAACACAGCTATTTTGCAACCGGTTATAGCGCTTGGGCTATGGACCGGTGTGATTATGATTTGGATGTATGCGACGCGCGTGCCGGCGATTGGCAAGCTGAACATGTCGAATGATGCGATGATGCACCCGCCGGGCATGGATGCGCTGCCGTCGGAAGTGCGCCGGATTGCTGATAATTACAATCATCTGTTCGAGCAGCCGACGCTGTTTTATGCCACTGTGCTGACCATTGCCATTGCTGGTCACGCTGATGCGGTGGCCGTCAATACGGCTTGGGCATTTGTTGTTTTACGGGTAATTCACTCGCTGGTGCAGACAACGGTGAACATTGTTCTGGTGCGCTTCGGCATATTTTTGCTGTCTTGGCTGGCGCTTTTGGTGCTGATTGTGCGCGAGGCCTTGGTTATTTTTTAAGGCTTTGCCGCAAGGCAGACCCGCCAAAAGGGCGTCCCTTGCGGATGCCCTTTTTCTTTCCCCATATTGCAACGCGCGCTTATGCATGGCACAACGGCGCATCGCAGCTTTGCAAGAGTGAGAGCAATGGCCAGTTACCAATATGTCTATGTGATGGATCACCTGTCGAAAACCTATGCCGGTGGCAAGCAGGTATTGAAAGATATTCGCCTGTCTTTTCTGCCCGGTGCCAAAATTGGCATTGTCGGCGTCAACGGGGCGGGCAAATCTACCTTGCTGAAAATTATGGCCGGACGCGACACGGAAATTCAGGGCGAGGCTTGGGCGGCGGAAGGCGCCAAAGTCGGCTATTTGGAGCAGGAGCCGCAACTGGATGAAAGCCTTGATGTGCTGGGCAATGTCATGCTGGGTGTGGCTGAAAAACAAGCATTACTCGACCGCTATAATGAATTGGCGATGAATTATTCCGACGAAACAGCCGATGAAATGGCCGCATTGCAAGACCAGATTGACGCGCAAAATCTGTGGGATTTGGACGCGCAGGTTGATCAAGCCATGGATGCGTTGCGCTGCCCGCCCGGCGATGGCGATGTCAGTGTTTTGTCGGGCGGTGAAAAGCGTCGCGTCGCCCTGTGCCGCCTATTGCTGGAAAAACCGGATTTGCTGCTGCTTGACGAGCCGACCAACCATCTGGATGCCGAGACCATTGCCTGGTTGCAGCATCATTTGGCCGAATTTGCCGGCACGGTTGTGCTGGTGACGCATGACCGCTATTTCCTTGACGATATCACCAATTGGATTCTTGAGCTGGACCGCGGGCAGGGTATCCCCTATGAGGGCAATTATTCCAACTGGCTTGAATTGAAGCAAAAACGCCTCATGCAGGAAGCGCGCGAGGATGAAAGCCGCCAGCGCACTTTGGCGCGCGAGCTGGAATGGATACGCCAATCCCCGAAAGCGCGCCAAGCCAAAAGCAAGGCGCGGATTTCAGCCTATGAGGATTTGCTGGCGCAGGAAGGCCATGAAGATGTCGGTCGCGCGCAGATTTCCATCCCCTCCGGCCCGCGCTTGGGTGGCATTGTGCTGGAAGCAGAAAATCTGTCGAAAGGCTTTGGCGACAAATTGCTGATTGAAAACCTGTCTTTCAAATTGCCGCCCGGTGGCATTGTTGGCGTTATCGGCCCTAACGGGGCGGGCAAGACCACTTTGTTCAAAATGCTGACCGGCAGCGAACAAGCCGATGGCGGTGCTTTGCGCGTCGGTGATACGGCGGTGATGGGCTATGTTGACCAAAGCCGCGACAGTCTGGATGACGGCAAAACCGTCTGGGAAGAAATTTCCGGTGGCTTGGATATTCTCGAACTCGGCAAGCGTGAAATGAACTCACGCGCCTATGTCGGCGCTTTCAATTTCCGCGGCGGCGACCAGCAGAAAAAAGTCGGTCTGCTGTCGGGTGGTGAACGCAATCGCGTGCATTTGGCGAAAATGCTGAAAAGCGGTGCCAATCTTTTGCTGCTTGATGAACCGACCAATGATTTGGATGTTGAGACATTGCGCGCGCTGGAAGAAGGGCTGGAAAACTTTGCCGGCTGCGCGGTGGTGATAAGCCATGACAGATGGTTTCTCGACCGCATTGCAACGCATATTTTGGCCTTTGAAGGCAATAGCCATGTTGAGTGGTTTGAGGGCAATTATGCTGATTATGAAGAAGACCGGAAACGCCGTTTGGGCGCCGAGGCGGAAGTGCCAAAGCGCATCAAATACAAGCAATTCGCTCGCTAAGTTTGGCCTGTCGATAGGCTTGCCGACTGGGTCTTCAATCGGGATTTCAGTTAGCTGAGGCCATATCGGCATCTGCATCAGCGTTAAGCTGTTTTCGCATATGCGATAATAATTTGCTCATATCGCCGCGATTTTTCTTCAGCACGGAGGCATAGCTATCGCGCTGTTCCTGCGCCATCCAAACGCCCAGCACATTGACATCAAACAAAGAAAACCCACCGGTTTTTTCTTTGACCAACCACCAGCTCATTTCAATCGGCTCGCGGCCATTGGCAAATTCAATATGGCTGGCGACAATGAAATTACGCTTTTTATTCTGCACACCGTCCACAATCACTTTTTCGTCTGAATATTCGGCCAGACGATTGGCATAGACTTTGACAATCATTTCCGTCAGCAAAGTCTGAAACGCCTCAAACTCGTCTTTTTCAACCTGACGGGCAAATTGGCCGAGGGTGAAGCGGGCAATGCGGCGCAAATTGGCGCGCTCGGTCAACAGATTGTGAAAGCCTTCTTCGCGCGCGGCGCGGTTTTCGGCATTGCGTAAAATGGTAATCGCTTCATCGGCCAAATCCGTCACAAATTGTTTGGCGGCGTCCGCATCTTCCTGCTGGGCGAAAGCGGGGCTGATGGCCGGTGCCAGAAACAGCGCCAATATCATCAAAAATTTGGTCATCCGGCAGTTTCCTCAATCATTAAAAGTCTTCGTCAAAATCGTCAAACTCATCCATATCCGGCAGCTCAGGCAAATCATCCAGGCTAGTCACACCATTGGCGATTTCGCTTTTCCGGTTCTGCCTATAAAGGCTACGGATGCTGGCGTAAAAATCAATAGAGCTTCTTTCAATCTCATCCAGCACACCGAGATTTTCGGCGCGGAAATCAATCCCGTCAACCATATATATGCCGATTGCATTGGATGATGCGTTATCGGCATAAGTCACTGGGTCAAACGCCCAATCAACAATCATACCGGCCAAATCGCGCGGCGGGGAAGGGCCGATAATCGGCAGATAGAGATAGGGGCCTTCGCCAACGCCATAGCGCGCCAAAGTCTGCCCGAAATCTTCTGTTTGCCGTTTCAGCCCCATAGATGAGGCGGCGTCAAACAGGCCGAATACGCCAATTGTCGAATTGACCAAAAACCGTGTCGCGCTTTTGCCGGCGCGCGACCATTCGCCCTGCAAGCTGTTATTGGCAAAACTTATCGGCTCGGCCAGATTGCCAATGACATTGCGGACAGCGCGGCGCAGCGGGCGAGGCACATAAGTATAACCCTTGGCGACCGGTTTCAGCACATAGCTGTCCAATGTCATATTGACGGCAAACATTTGCCGGTTAAATCCCTCATAAGGGTCCTTGGCGGTGTCCGGTGACGGGTCAATGCGCGCGCCACAAGCGGTGAGGGCAAATGCCATGCTTGCCCAGAGGATAAACCGGCTGACTGTTTTCATTTTAATGCTCATCCCATATTTGCCGTGAGCGGCCACTGATACCAGCTTGCGGAGATTCTGCCTAGAGGCGCAATTGCCTTTCGCTAACGCCCTTTCCTCTTGACATATAAAGATATCTTTATGTATTAACAATGCATGGATGAACTTTTGACAGCCCTGCGCGCCGCCGGTGAGCCGACGCGCCTGCGAATTCTCGCAACACTGGCCTCCGGTGAATTGGCAGTGTCGGAACTTACGCAAGTTTTGCTGCAAAGTCAGCCGCGCATTTCGCGGCATTTGAAATTACTGGCCGATGCCGGTCTGGTGCGCCGACATCCGGAAGGCAGTTGGGTGTTTTACCGGCTGGAAGACAGCGGCGGCTCTGCCCAAATGGTGTCGCAATTGCTGGCTGCCCTGCCGGGCGATGACCATGTATTGCTGCGCGACAAGGAAAGGCTGGCGCAAGTGCGCGCGGAACGGGCGGCGCGCGCGCAGGCTTATTTTGCTACCAATGCCGTCGGTTGGGACGAGTTACGCGCCCGTCATATTCCTGAAACGCAAGTTGAAGCGGCAATGGCTGATTTAATCGGTGACGGGGAAAATCCGTCTTTGCTGGTAGATTTGGGAACCGGCACGGGGCGGATGCTGGAGGTTTTTGCCGGTCGGGCGGTGCGTGCCATTGGTTTTGACATCAGCCCGGACATGCTGACCATTGCGCGCGATAAAATCGACCGCGCCGGTTTGGATAATTGCCAGGTGCGCCAGGGTGATTGCGCCAATGTGCCATTGGCCGATGGCGAGGCGGAGCTGGTTGTCATGCATCAGGTCTTGCATTTTCTCGATGACCCGCAAGCCGCGCTGGCCGAGGCTGAGCGTATTACCGCGCCGGGCGGGCAGATATTGATTGCCGATTTCCTGCCGCATGATTTGGAGTTTTTGCGCGATGAACATGCCCATAGGCGGCTCGGTTTTGCTGACGCGGATATGGAAAAATGGCTGTCGCGGCTGGGGCTGACAAGCGGGTCGGCGCGGCATTTGCCGGCGGCGGATAATGATTTGACGGTGGCGCTGTGGACGGCGCAAAAACCAATCTCAGGACAAAATAATGGCGCGCGCAAAGGCCAATCAAAAGCAAGAGAAAGAAATTGAGAGGAAAACATGACCGGTCTGTCTTTTGAATTTTTCCCGCCCAAAAATGAAGCGGCGGAAGCTCGGCTTTGGGACGCGATTGGCCGTCTGGCGCCGATTGGCCCGGACTTTGTCTCGGTCACTTATGGCGCGGGCGGCTCGACCCGCGACCGGACGCATGAATGTGTGCGCCGGTTGATTGATGAAACACCATTGCAACCGGCAGCGCATTTGACCTGTGTGGCCGCATCAAAGGCCGAGGTGGATGAGGTGATTGACGCTTATGCCGCCGCCGGTGTGAAGCATATTGTGGCCTTGCGCGGTGATATGCCCGATATGGCCGCCTTTGCGCTGCATCCGCAAGGTTATAGCGGCTCGGTTGAGCTGGTGGCCGCCTTGGCCGGACGCGGCGGGTTTGACATTACGGTCAGCGCCTATCCGGAAAAACACCCCGAATCGGCGTCGCTGGCGGCGGATATTGATTTGCTTAAGGCCAAAATTGACGCCGGAGCAAGCCGCGCCATCACGCAATTTGTGTTCGACACGGCGGCGCATTTGCGGTTCCGCGACGCTTTGGCGGCTGCCGGTATTGGTATTCCGGTCATTCCGGGCATTATGCCGACCACCAATTTTGCCGGCGCCAAACGCATGGCGGCGGCTTGCGGCGCGACCATGCCGGATTGGCTGGCCGCCCATTATGACGGTCTGGAAAATGACCCGGATACGCGCAAGCATATTGCCGCATCTGTGGCGGTTGACCAATGCCGTATATTGATTGAAGAAGGCTTTGAGCATTTGCATTTCTACACGCTCAACCAAGCCGATTTGACTTTTGCTGTTTGCCGGATTTTGAATCTGGGACAACAGCCAAACCATAATAAAGCGGCCAGAGGGCAATAGAGGATAAAATGAGTTGGACACGCGAAAGCCGCATTAACGAGCTGTCAAAACTGACCACCCAGCGTATTTTGGTGCTGGATGGCGCGATGGGGACGATGATTCAGCGTCACAAGCTGGATGAAGCCGCCTATCGCGGCGCGCGCTTTGCCGATTATCACATGGATGTGCAGGGCAATAATGACCTGTTGTCTCTGACTCAGCCGGAGATTATTCGTGACATCCATACCGCCTATCTTGAGGCAGGCAGTGATATTGTGGAGACCAATACTTTTTCCTCCACCGATATCGCGCAGGCTGACTATGGCATGCAGGTGCTGGCTTATGAGCTGAATGTTGAAGGCGCGCGTCTGGCGCGCCAAGCCTGTGACGCGGTGGAGGCGGCCGACCCGTCGCGCCCGCGTTATGTTGCCGGAGCCATAGGGCCGACTAATCGCACCGCGTCAATCTCGCCGGATGTCAATGACCCCGGCTTGCGTAATGTGACTTATGACGAATTACGCAGCTCTTACGCCGAGGCGACGCGCGGCCTGATTGAGGGCGCCGCCGATATCATTCTGATTGAGACGATTTTCGACACGCTCAACGCCAAAGCGGCGGTTCATGCGGTGCAGGATGTTTTTGCCGAAACCGGCATTACCTTGCCGCTGATGATTTCCGGCACGATTACCGACCGGTCGGGGCGCACATTGTCGGGTCAGACCACTGAGGCGTTTTGGTATGCGCTGCGTCATGCCAAGCCCTTCTCAGTAGGCTTGAATTGCGCCTTGGGGGCGGAAGAAATGCGTCCCTATGCGGCGGAGATTGCCCGCATTGCCGACACCAATATCTGCATTTACCCGAATGCCGGCCTGCCCAATGAGTTTGGCGAATATGACCAGCTTGCCGAGGAGATGGCGGCGATTGTTGGCGAGTTTGCCGAGGCCGGTCTGGTCAATATATTGGGCGGGTGTTGCGGCACGACGCCGGAACATATTGCCGCTATTGCCGGTGCGGCCAATGCCAATCGCCCGCGCGATATTCCGACCCGCGAGGCGAAATTGCGCCTGTCCGGCTTGGAGCCATTTACCCTGACCGAGGATATTCGCTTTGTGAATGTCGGTGAGCGCACCAATGTCACCGGCTCGGCAAGGTTCCGCAAACTGATTACCGAAGGCGATTATGACAGCGCGCTGGAAGTGGCGCGCCAACAGGTTGAAAACGGCGCACAAATCATTGATGTCAATATGGATGAAGGGATGCTCGACAGCGAGGCGGCAATGGTGCGCTTCCTCAATCTGGCGGCGACCGAACCCGATATTGCCCGCGTGCCGGTCATGATTGACAGTTCCAAATGGTCAATCATAGAGGCCGGACTGAAATGCGTTCAAGGCAAGCCAGTGGTCAATTCGATTTCCCTGAAAGAGGGTGAGGCGGCGTTTCTGGAGCAGGCGCAAGCCTGCCAGCGTTACGGCGCGGCGGTGATTGTCATGGCGTTTGACGAGGACGGGCAAGCCGATACGGCAGACCGGAAATTCGAGATTTGCAAACGCTCCTATGATTTGCTGACGCAGAAAATAGGCTTTCCGCCGGAAGATATTATTTTCGACCCGAACATATTTGCCGTCGCCACCGGTATTGAGGAACATGATAATTACGCCGTTGATTTTATCGAGGCGACGCAGCGCATCCGTGACAATCTGCCGGGCGCGCATGTGTCAGGCGGTGTATCGAATATCTCATTTTCTTTTCGCGGCAATGAGCCGGTGCGCGAGGCCATGCATTCGGCTTTTCTTTATCACGCGATAAATGCCGGCATGGATATGGGTATTGTCAATGCCGGACAATTGGCGATTTACGAAGATATTGAAGCCGAGTTGAAACAGGGCGTTGAGGATGTGCTGCTGAACCGGCACGCCGATGGCACGGATAATTTACTGGCACTGGCCGAACGCTATCGCGGCCAGAAGGGTGCTGCGCGCGAGGTTGATTTGTCATGGCGCGAGGGCGCAGTGCCAGAACGCCTGATGCATGCGCTGGTCAATGGTTTGGCCGATTATATTGAAGAAGACACAGAAGAAGCGCGGCAAGCATTTGACCGCCCGTTGAATGTCATTGAAGGCCCGCTTATGGACGGAATGAACCGCGTCGGCGATTTGTTTGGCGAGGGGAAAATGTTCCTGCCGCAAGTGGTGAAGTCAGCCCGTGTGATGAAGCGCGCTGTGGCTTATCTTGAACCCTATATGGAAGAGGAAAAGCGCGCCACCGGTGATGCGATGAAATCGGCCAGCAAAGGCAAGGTGCTGATGGCGACCGTGAAGGGCGATGTTCATGATATCGGCAAAAATATCGTCGGCGTTGTGCTGCAATGCAACAATTTTGAAGTGATTGACATGGGCGTCATGGTGCCGGCCAATGATATTCTTGACCGCGCGGTTGAGGAGGATGTCGATATTATCGGCCTGTCCGGGCTTATCACGCCAAGCCTGGATGAAATGTGCCATGTCGCTGCCGAAATGGAACGGCGCGGCTTGGATATCCCCTTGCTGATTGGCGGGGCGACCACTTCAAAAGTGCATACGGCGGTGAAAATCAACCCGAATTACAAGGCCGGACAAACCGTTTATGTGACCGATGCCAGCCGCGCGGTCGGTGTTGCCAGCCGTCTTTTGTCGGAAGCGCAAGGTGCGGATTATCGTGCCGAGATTCGCGCCGATTATGAGGCTATGGCGGAAGCCCATGCGCGTGGCCGCGAGGAAAGTGTGCGCGTGTCGCTTGATGCGGCGCGTGATAATGGCTTTGCGCCGGAAAATTATGCACCGGTCAAACCGGCTTTTCTCGGCACCAAAACATTTGATGATTATGATTTGGCGGAATTGCGCGATTATATTGACTGGACGCCGTTTTTCCAAAGCTGGGATTTGCACGGGCGCTATCCGGCTATTTTGACTGATAATGTGGTTGGCGAGGCGGCCAGCGGCCTGTTCCGCGATGCCCAGACCATGCTCGACCGGATGATTGACGAAAAATGGTTGACCGCCAAGGCGGTTATCGGCTTCTGGCCTGCCGCGCGCGCAGGTGACGACATAATTATCTATGAGGATGAGACGCGCTCAAAAGAGCGCACGCGGCTCCACACATTGCGCCAGCAAATGCAGCGGAAAAATGGTCGCGCCAATTTTGCGCTGGCCGATTATATCGCGCCTGTCGGTGATGCGCCCGATTATGTCGGTGGCTTTGCCGTGACAACCGGACATGGCGAGGATGATATTGCCAAAGCCTTTGAGGCGGATGGCGATGATTACAGCAGCATTATGTCAAAAGCGCTGGCTGACCGGCTGGCCGAGGCTTTTGCCGAGCGTATGCACCAGCGCGTCCGCACCGAGTTTTGGGGCTACGCTCCCAATGAGACGCTCGACAATGATGCGCTGATTGCCGAAGCCTATAAGGGGATTCGACCGGCACCGGGCTATCCGGCGCAACCCGACCATACAGAAAAGGCGGCGCTGTTTGATCTGCTCGGAGCCGAAGCGGCAGCCGGTATTTCCCTGACCGAGAGCTTTGCCATGTGGCCGGGCGCGGCTGTGTCGGGCTTGTATTTCAGCCATCCCGAAAGCCGCTATTTCGGCGTCGGCAAAATAGACCGCGACCAAGTGGCCGATTATGCCCAACGCAAAGGTTTAAGCCTTGCCGAATGTGAAAAATGGCTGGCGCCCATTCTGGCCTATCAACCCTAGACCGGTGTGGTATAGCTGCTATCTTGACCACGCCGAGTCGCGGTGACGGAACAGATAATGCAGGAGCCGGAATGTCGGTTTGGGGAAAAATTGCCGGAATTGCTGCGGGTTATGCGCTCGGCGGTGTGCCGGGCGCACTGCTTGGCGGGCTGGCCGGACATTTCGCCCTCGACCGGATGAATGACCGGCAAATTGTGTTCACCATTGCGCTAATTTCGCTGGCCGCGAAAATGACCCGCGCTGACGGCATGGTGTCGCCGATTGAGGTTCAGGCGGTGCAAAATATGTTGCGCGTGCCGGAAAGCGAACATGCTAATATGGCGCGCGTGTTTAATCTGGCGCAGGAGGATGTCGCCGGCTTTGACAGCTATGCCAGACAGGTGGCCGATATTTATGCCGACAGCCCGCAAGTGCTGGAAGATGTGCTGGATGTGCTGTTTTACATTGCCTATGCTGATGGTCATTTGCATCCGGCGGAGAACCAATTTCTCGAAATTGTAGCTGGCATATTCCATATTGGCGAAAGCGATTTCAAACGCTTGCAGGCGCGCCATGACGCCCATGTGCAAGACCCTTATGCCATATTGGGTGTGACGCGCCACACCGCTGATGCCGGCGTGCGTGCGGCGTGGCTGCAGGCGGTGCGTGACAATCATCCGGATCAATTGCAGGCACGCGGCCTGCCGCCGGAAATGATGCATATCGCCACTGACCGCATGGCGGCTATCAATGACGCATGGGAGACTATCAGAAAGGAGCGCGGCATATGAGCTGGCAAGACAGATTATTGCAACCGACCGAGCCGGTGGAAATCATGAAGCAAAAAGCGGCTTTGCGCGCTTTGGAACTGGTGCAGCCCGG
>Ga0213866_10002293_pt1 | contig 13627 bp, 15 predicted proteins | sample PICome_11_FD_160079 | JGI IMG/M metagenome (GOLD analysis project Ga0213866, IMG submission 160079) | Coastal seawater microbial communities near Pivers Island, North Carolina, United States - PICO284 | ecosystem: Environmental > Aquatic > Marine > Coastal | place: USA: North Carolina...
AAGCGCCAGACCGGCAGCTCCCAAAGGCGCGACAAATAGCCCTTTGCCGTTTTGTGCCGCCGCAACATGCACAATAAACCGGCCATCCCAGAGCAATGGCGCATCACCGACCGGCATTTTTACCCCGGCCAGTGCCGCTTTTTCGCGGCCAATGAAAATATCCCCGCCGCGCCAGCGCAGCGCACATCCGGCCAGCGTCAGCCCGCCTGAAGGTTTGGTTTCAATTGCGCTGGGCAGATAGCGGCATTTGTCGCGTTTCGGCGGATAGGGGCGTTGACCAATCCAGCCGAGCAAGCCCCGCAAAAGGCGAATTTGCCGATGGGCAGGCAAAGCCGCCAATGCCTGTCGGGACACGCGCAATACGCCATAATCGTGCCAGCTTGCATGGGCTTGCAGCCAATCCAAATCGCGCGCATCATGGTGATTGCGCCGCTTTCGCAAGCGCCTGGCCAATTGGCTGAGCCGTGCTTCCATCGCGCCATTGGCATTTTGCGCCGACAAAGCCCGTCGCCAGCGCACGCGCTCAAACCGGTCATCCTGATTGGACGGGTCATGGCAGGCGGGCAGGCCGGCACGCGCCAATATGGCGGCCAAGGTGGTTTTCGGCATGGTCAGCAAGGGACGCAGCAGCAGAATGGAGCCGGCCGCGGTCATAAAAGTCTGGCGCTCGGCCATGCCGGCCAGCCCGTCCAACCCACTTCGGCGCGCCAGACGCATGAGCAGGGTTTCGGCCTGGTCGGACGCATGATGCGCCAGCACCAGCCCATCAGCCTGATGATTATGACACCACTCTGCCATCAGCGCATAGCGCATCAAGCGCGCCTTTTCCTGCAAACCGGATCCGGAAAGCGGCATTTCAGCCTGCAATATAAAATGCGCCAGCCCCAGCTCAAAGCAGCATTGGCGCACCATTGCCGCCTCATCGGCCGCCGCCGCGCGCAAGCCGTGATTGACCGTCAACACGCTGAAGGAAATATCCGTCCGCGCTTGTGCTTCGGCGGCCAGCGCCAGCAAAGCCATACTGTCCGGCCCGCCCGATACGGCCAATGCAAAATGGTGACCACCATGCAGCGCCGCCAAACGCGACCCCAGCCATGCCCCGTCGGGCAGGCCATTATCCGGTGTTTCGGCTTCAGGAAGCGCAACCGACACGGCGACGCTCAATTTCCGCCCGTTTGACAATCGCTTCGGGCGCATCAGGAAATTTGATACCCAATTCGGCAAAGGCATCGCATCCGGCTTCGGCCTCGCCCAGCGCGTGCAGTGACATGCCGAGTTTTAACAGGCTGTCAGGGGCTTTTGTGCCATTGGCATATTTGGTGAACCCGCCGAGAAAGGCTTCGGCGGCGCGCTTATATTGCGCCCGCACATAATAGGTCTCGCCAAGCCAGTATTGGGCATTGCCAGCCAAGTCATGTTTCGGGAATTTTTCAATCAGGCTGCTGAAATCTTTTTCCGCCATATCATAATTGCCCTGACGCAAATCATCATAGGCGCGCTGATACAGGGCTTTCGGGTCATTAAGCGGCGCGCGCAGGCTGATTTGCCCGTCATTGGTGCGGCTGATTTCGCCCTCCCCGACCAGCCGCATATCGCTGCCGGACAGATTATCACGCGACAGCGCCGCCATGCGTTTATCCGGCAAATCACCGGTCGCGGCAGGCGGCGTGTCGCCATCAAGCCGGTCAATCGGCACTGGTGTGCGGACAACGCCGATAATTTCCGGCTCGGCAGATGTCGAGGAAATACCGGCCATTGAGCGCCGGACACCCGCCTCAAGCTGGGCAAAGCGCATGGCGTCAGCCTGTGACCGCATGGCATAGCGCTCAGCCAGATTTCGCACTTCCTCGCCCAAACGCCCCAATTCGGCCTGCACCACTCTTATTGCTTCGGCATTTTGACCGGCTCCGAAGATGATTTCCGGCGTTGCGCCCGACACGGTTTCCGCATTTGTGGCATTGGCTGTATTGGTGGGTGCGGTATTTTCTTGCGCTGTTACGGCGATTGGCGCCCCTCCGGCCAGACGTGCTTCCAAAGCCTCCAGCCTTTTGACAAGCGCTGTCAAATCGGTCATGCGCTGGCGCTTGGTCAGCGTATTTTGCGCGGCCACCAATTGCTCAAGCTGCATCAGGCGCATTTCAAGCGTCCCCAACCGGTCGCCATTTGTTTGCCCGCCTATTTGCCCTTGTGTTTGTGGCGGCGCGTTTTGTGCAAACAGGCGCGCGCTGTCCCCTGCGCCGCCTGCCATCAGCAGCAAGCTCGCCAGAAGCGCCGTTGAAAATCCACGAACCACCATTATCTCACTCTCGCCACATGCCGTTCATTATAGGATTGTCATCAAAGAACGGCAAAAATAGGGCATTCAGAAACCGGATAAGCCCTGTTAGACATTACATAAAGCCAGATAAACATGACAAAAAGAAAGGGCACCCGAAGGTGCCCTGTCCAAAAAACTCTTGAAATCGCTCAAAATCAACGAATGGTCGATACAGCGCGGCGGTTTTTCGACCAGCAATTCTCATTGGCGCACAGCGACACAGGTCGCTCCTTACCATAAGAGATGGTCTGCAAACGGTCGCCGGAGACGCCTTGCGAAATCAGAAAATTACGAACTGAACTGGCCCGCCTTGCGCCCAGCGCGAGATTATACTCGCGCGTACCGCGCTCATCGGCATGGCCTTCAATGGTCAGACGAACTGCCATATTTTGCTGTAACCAACGCGCTTGAGCCGTCAGCGTATCGCGTGCCGCCATATCCAGCACAGCTTTGTCGGTCTCGAAGAAAATACGGTCGCCAACATTGCCTATCAGATATTGTGCCGAATCCATATCGGTCACATTGGCTGCGGGTGCTTGCGCCGGTGCGGAAACCGCACCCGTGCCTGCGCTGTCGGAGCCGCCGCCACATGCCGCCAGAACGAGTGTCAGACCAGCAATCAGCGATAAGGTTTTGGTTTTTCGAAAAACATCCATGGTTAGCTCCCTGCGTTTGGATGGACTCTCAATTATTTGATAACCCCATTTATGCTATAACAGCAAAAAACTGTCTTGCCAAGCCAACAGCGAGGCAAAACAACGGGTTTTCACATTAACGAATAAGTGGCGACCAGGCCGGGTCGGAGGCGAATCCGGGCAGGTTCAAAGGGCGTTCATTATAGCCCGTCACGTCAACCGACCACAGGGACGGGCCGCCCTCGGCACCTTCTGTTTCGCGGAAAAACACCAGCACGCGGCCATTGGGAGACCAAGCCGGACCTTCATTGTGATAGCCTTCCGTCAAAATGCGCTCGCCACTGCCATCGGTTTTCATCACGCCAATCAGAAACCGCCCTTTCAGCGTTTTGGTGAAAGCAATCAAATCGCCGCGCGGCGACCAGACCGGCGTGGCGTAGCGCCCCTCGCCCCGGCTGATGCGCCGGACATTCGTGCCGTCAGCATTCATCACATAAAGCTGTTGGGTTCCCATACGGTCGCTTTCAAACACGATTTGCCCCCCGCCCGGCGCGTAGCAAGGGGCGGTGTCAATCGCCAGCGATTGCGTGAGGCGGCGGGTTTCGCGGGTTCGCAAATCCATTGTGTAAATATTGGAATTGCCATTGCGCTCAAGGCTCATCACGATTTTCTGGCCGTCCGGCGAAAAGCGCGGCGCGAATGTCATGCCGGGAAAATCGCCGACAACTTCTTGTTGCCCGGTCTCGATATTCAGCAAATAAACGCGCGGCCGATTGCGATAATAGGACAGATAGGTGATTTCCTGCGCCGTCGGGCTGAAACGCGGCGTCAACGCCAATGCTTGACCGGAGGTTAATTCACTTTGGGCAAAGCCGTCTTGATCCATAATGGCCAGTTTTTTGACCCGGCGGTTTTTCGGGCCGGATTCAGCCACATAGACAATGCGCGTGTCGAAATAGCCGGTCTCACCGGTCAACCGTTCATAAATGGCATCGGAAATCAAATGGCTGATGCGCCGCCAATTATCCGGACTGGTGAAAAACTGCAAGCCGGTCATTTGCTGCTGCGCCACCACATCCCACAGCCGGAATTCAACCCGCAAGCGGCCATCATTTTGCCGCACGGCGCGCCCGGTCACCAGCGCCAGCGCTTTGACAATGCGCCAGTCCTGAAAGCGCGGGCGGGCATTGACATCAATCTTACTCTCAATAAAAGCGTCGCGGTCAATCGGGCGGAACAGGCCGGAGCGTTCGAGATTGGCGGCAATCACTTGTGCCAATTCCTGCCCGACCGAGCCTTCGCCGTCAAAATCAAGAATGGCAATGGGCAGCGGTTCGACATTGCCCTGCGTGATATTGATTTTCAAAACCGCGTGTGCCGGTGACGCCATCATAAGAACCAGCATCAACGCGACAGCCCAACTGCTCCTTTCAGCCCGGCGAATAAATCTCTTGGTCATGGCATTTCTCCTTGCGGTCATATCATCTTACCCGCCCAGCATTTGCAGCGGGTCAAAAGTCAATTGCATATCTTTCCAAAGCCGGTATTTGGCCGGCGGCATTTCATAGGGCTGGCAGCCATTTATGGCGCGCAAAACAGCCTCGGCGGCTGACCGGAAATACGGGTCGGCCAAATGCTGCCGGTTGACAACAAGCGGGCCGCCGGAAATACGCCCGTCGCGCGCCAGCCCGACGCGGATTTTCACCATCAGCCTTTCCGCATCACGCGCGCCGGAAGGTGGCGACCAGCAGCGCCCGACTTGCGCCTTGAAACCGTCTGTCTCGTTCAAGGTTAACTGCCCAAAAGCCTCTTGCGTTTGCGCGTCGCTGTCTTCGGCAATTTCGGCCTGCGCCGCTTCTGGTATTTTATTGAGCAATTGCTGAACCCGCGAAATATCAAGGAAAGTGCTGGTTTTGCTTGGCGGGCTGGGGCGCACACGCGGCATGGGATTGGCTACTTTGAAGGCTTGCGGGGCTGGCGCCTCGGCAGGCATATCATCCGGCGCGACTTCCGGCAGATTTTCCGGCACAGCGTTGGGAACCGGCATCATATTTTCAGCCGATTCCGGCGGCGCGACCGGTGCGGTTTCCAACACTGCCTGCTGGGCTTCCTGCTTGGTGGATTTTTCAGCCGGTGACGGCTGCTCACCGGTCATGATTTGGGTGAACTCATCAATGGTAATAATATCAACCGGCAGGCTCATATCTTCAAACGGGCTTTCATCCATTTGCGGCACAAACAGCATAAAAGCGGCCAATAGCGAGGCATGAAACCCAAGCGAGGCGGTGAAAGAAGAGGCACGCAGCATGGGTTAGCCGCCCCCGCCGCCCTTGTTGTCCCTGTCGTCCATGTCGCCATTGGCACCAAGTTTCTGGTCAGTAACCAGCGCAACGCGCGAAAATCCGGCCGCATTTATCCGCGCCACAACGGCAGCAACGCGGCCATAGCTGACTTTTTCATCGCCACGCACATAAATCCGGCTGTCAGAACCATTTTGCAATATCGCCTTCAAACGCGGCACTAATTGACCCAGCGCGATAGCGCTTTCCTCAATGTAAATATCGCCATTGGCGCGCACGGTAATGGCCAAGGGGCGGTCATCGCTTTTCAACGGGGCGGCTTTTGTCTTGGGCAAATTAACCGGCACGCCGACACTCAGCATGGGTGCAGCAATCATGAACACAATCAGCAGAACCAGCATAATATCGACCATTGGGGTGACATTGATTTCCGCCATTGGGCTGAAGCGGCGGCGCACACGGCGACCGACCTGTCTTGCCTGTCCGGATGCCCCCATCATGGCCATCAGGCACTCCTGCGTGATGATTTGGCGTTGGTCTGGTTATTTGACGCCGTATTGGTGTTGGTTTGGGCGGCGACAATGTTGAAGAAATTATCAGCGAAATAATCGAGCCGCGCGCCAAAGCGGTTAATTTGTCCGGCAAACAGATTATAGGCAATCACGGCAGGAATCGCGGCCAGCAGGCCAAGACCGGTGGCAAACAGGGCCTCGGCAATGCCCGGTGCCACAACCGCAAGATTGGTGTCGCGGGTCACTGCTATCGCCTGAAAACTGTTCATAATGCCCCACACCGTGCCAAACAGGCCGATAAAGGGCGCAACAGCGCCGACAGTGGCGAGAATTGGCAAACGCTCCTCCAATTGTTCGACTTCCTGCGCGATAGAGCTTTGCAGGCTGCGCTCAATGGCTGGCAGCAAATGGGCGGAAGCGGCCGCATTGCGCCCGCCATCCTGACGCACCCATTCGCGCATGGCATTGAGAAACACATTGGCCATTGGGTGTCTGGAGCCGCTGCCAATGCTGCGATACAGGCTTTGCAGCGACTCGCCCGACCAGAAATCAGCGTCAAAGGAGTCGGCGGCGCGCTTGACCCGCCGCAACAGCATGATTTTCTCAAACATTATCGCCCAGCACACAATCGAGGCCAGCACCAGCCCCACCATGACCAGCTTGACGACAATATCGGCGCGCAAAAACAGGGATAAAAGCGAAAAATCAGCCGCCAAATCGGGCGCTGACTGCAAAACAGTAACTGTTTCCATTCTGACTTCCTTAATTTGGGCAAATATGCGGGGCAAATGTGTCGAAACTTGGGCTGAAACCGCGATTTGCGACCGGTATGGCGTCCAATTTCCGCCTATTCCAAAGCCAGTGACATATCAGATGATACATATCCGGCCAGCTTCTCAACAATATCGGCAGGCAGACGGCGCGGGCGGCCATCCATGTCAATACAGGCAATATCCACCCTTGCCTGCCATAATAGCCGCCCCTCGCATAAAATACGCTGCACCGCCCGCATACGCGCGCCTTTTGCGTGGGTGAAAACGGTCTCCACCGACAGCATGTCATCAATTCGGGCTGGCCCGTGAAATCCGATATCCATATGCGACACGGCAAAAGCCAGTGATGGCTCCCGCGCCGCCATATCGCGGTGATTGACCCCGGCCAGACGAATAAAATCGGAACGACCGCGCTCGGCAAAGCGCAAATAATTGGCATGATAGACAATGCCGGAAAAATCCGTGTCCTCATAATAGACCCGCACCGGCAATATATGTTTTGTGCCGTCAAATGCGCCACTCATGCCTCGCCCTCATACCTCATGCCTCGTTTTCTTGTTCATTGGCAAATAAATCGCCGCTGTCAGGCCGCGTTTTCGGTGCTTCCAGCCCCAAATGGGCAAAAGCGGCCGGCATCAGCACCCGCCCGCGCGGTGTGCGATTGACAAAGCCAAGCTGTATCAGAAACGGCTCGACAATATCTTCCAGCGCGTCGCGCGGCTCGCCAAGCGCGGCGGCAATGGTATCAATGCCGACCGGCCCGCCGATAAACTTATGCGCCAAAGTGCTAAGATAGCGGTGGTCGAGACTGTCAAGACCGCGCCCGTCAACTTCCAAACGGGTCAGGGCAGCATCCGCCAAAGCGGCATCAATCACCTGTTTTTGCTGAACATTGGCGAAATCGCGCACGCGGCGCAAAAGCCGACCGGCAACACGCGGCGTGCCACGCGCCCGCGCGGCAATTTCATGCGCCCCGTCATCGCTGATATCCAACCCCATCAGCCCGGCATTGCGCCGGACAATCTGCTCCAGCTCATCAATTTCATAAAAACCGAGATAGACGGGTATCCCGAAACGGTCGCGCAAAGGTGTGGTCAACAGGCCGGAACGTGTGGTCGCGCCGACCAAAGTGAAAGGCGGCAGGTCAATTTTCACTGAGCGCGCCGCCGGCCCCTCGCCAATCATCAAATCCAGCTCAAAATCTTCCATCGCCGGATAAAGTATTTCTTCAACCGCCGGATTGAGCCGGTGAATCTCATCAATAAACAGCACATCATGGGGTTCAAGATTGGTCAGTTGTGCGGCCAAATCACCGGCTTTGGAAATCACCGGCCCTGAGGTTGAGCGAAAGCCTGTTCCCAATTCGCGGGCGATGATTTGCGCCAATGTCGTCTTGCCCAGACCGGGCGGCCCGGCCAGCAACACATGGTCAAGCGCATCGCCACGCTGGCGCGCCGCCGCGATAAATACAGACAGGTTTTCGCGTCCCTTTTTCTGCCCGATAAAGCCGTCCAGCGTTTTCGGGCGCAAAGCCGCATCGCCCTCCTCGCCATGATTATCGGCGCTAATCAGCCTTTGTGACTCGTCGCTCATAATCCCGCCTAAACCAATTCCTTGAGCGCCTGTTTAATCAGCGCTTCGGTTGAGATATCCGCCTCACCATCCGCGCCGGCGCGCGCTGCCAGCAAGGCTTGGTGCGCTTGCACGCGCTGATAGCCCAGATTGACCAGCGCTGACAGCGCATCGGCAAAAGCCTGGCTGTCCGCCGCATCATCCGCGCCGGTCGCTGCCGCGCCACTTTGCCCGCCTGACCCGCTGCTGACACTGAACACGCTTTCCGGCACTTTGTCGCGCAATTCCTGAACAATGCGTTGCGCCACTTTCGGCCCGACACCGGGCGCGCGCGACACCATCGCCTTGTCTTCGGCGGCCACGGCCTGCGCCAATTCGCGGGACGACAAGACGCCCTGAATAGCCAAAGCCACACGCGCGCCAACGCCCTGCACGCCCATGAGCAGGCGGAACCAGCTCCGGTCTTCCTCGCTCAAAAAGCCGAACAGGCGAAGCTGGTCTTCGCGCACATAAGTCTCTATAGCCAGCGTCACCGCCTCGCCATCGCCGGGCAGACTTTCAAGCATCCGCGCCGAGCCTTCCACCATATAGCCGACGCCGCCAACATCAATCAGCGCCCAGCTTTCGCCGCGCCCATCCACACATCCGCGCAACCGGCCTATCATCGTGTTCCTCCAGCCCGCTTTTGCACATTATCAGCGTCATATTTACCGCTTAAATCACTGGCATGCGCCAGCGTAATCGCCACAGCCAGCGCATCGGCGGCATGTTCATCATGCAATTCGGCCTTGGGCAGCAATATGGCCAGCATGGCGGCAATCTGGTTTTTATCGGCATGGCCGGAGCCGGTCACGCTGCGTTTAATGAAATTCGGCGCATATTCCGCGACCGGCAGGCCGCGCCGCGCCGGCACCAGCAAAGAAATCGCCCGCGCCTGACCGAGCTTCAATGTCGCCGCGCCATCCCGATTGACGAAGGTTTGCTCAACCGCGGCAAATTGCGGTTGCCAGCAATCAAACACTTGCGTCAAGCCGGTCTCGATTTGCACCAGCCTTTCGCCCAATGTCAGCCCGCGCGTGGAGCGCACCGAGCCATTCGCCAAATGGGTGAGCTTGCTGCCGGTTACCTCAATCACGCCCCAGCCCGTGCTTTGCAGTCCGGGGTCAAGCCCGATGAGTCTTTTGGTTGCTGAAGCCGTCACTTGGCTCATATTAAGCTCGCTTTCCTGCCCGTCCGGAAAGCCGGTCGGGGTTACGCCGAAAGCTGCGCGATAACCTCCTCGGCAATATCGAAATTGGCATAGACATTCTGCACATCGTCAATGTCATCCAACGCATCCATCAGCTTTATTACTTTTTCGGCTGCTTCGCCCTCTACGGCAATATCATTTTGCGCCCGCCAGATAATCCCGGCCACGCGCGGCTCGCCCAAATGCGCCTCAAGCGCGCCGACCACATTATGCAATTCCTCAACCGCGCAAATAATTTCATGCCCCTCATCATCGGAGGCCACATCCTCGGCACCGGCTTCAATCGCCGCTTCAAACACATCATCGGCACCGGCCACTTCAGCGTTGAACTCAATCGCGCCAACGCGGTCAAACATGAAAGAAACCGAGCCGGTTTCACCGAGATTGCCGCCATTTTTGGAAAAAGTGGAGCGCACTTCCGCCGCCGTGCGATTGCGATTATCGGTCAGGGTTTCAACAATCACGCCAATACCGCCCGGCCCAAAACCCTCATAGCGCACTTCCTCATAATTAGCACCGCCATCATCGGCGCTTTTCTTAATGGCGCGTTCGATATTGTCTTTCGGCATATTTTGCGCGCGCGCGGCCAGCACGGCTGTGCGTAAGCGCGGATTGGCCGCCGGGTCGGGCATGCCGAGCTTGGCAGCAACAGTGATTTCCTTGGCCAGACGGGCAAATATCTTAGCGCGTTTTTTATCTTGCGCGCCTTTTCTGTGCTGGATGTTTTTGAATTTTGAATGGCCTGCCATAATGCGTCCTCCTCGTCACCGACCGGCATATTGCGACCGGATTATCCTATCCTGTTTTACCTCAAATTGCGCGCCAATTTACCCGCCCGGCAGGCTTGAGGAAAGTCTGCCGCCAAAGCGCACCGGCTCAATGCGTTGTGCCAAACCACTGGCGGCGTCGGTTTCCACCATCACGCCGCATAATGTCGGCGTGCCTTGCGCCGCACCAAACCGGCCACCGCGCAATTTCGTGGTAAAGCGCGATACCGGCTCTTGCTTTTCCATGCCTATCACACTGTCATAATCGCCGCACATGCCGGCATCGGTCTGATAGGCCGTGCCGCCGGGCAAGATTTGAGCATCCGCCGTCGGCACATGGGTGTGCGTGCCAACCACAAGGCTGGCGCGGCCATCGCAAAAATGCCCCATCGCCATTTTTTCCGATGTCGCTTCGGCATGCATATCAATAATTATCGCATCCGCCCCTTCGGCCAGCGGGCAGGCCTGCAATTGCGCTTCCACCGCCGCAAATGGGCAGTCCAGCGATTCCATGAATAGCTGCCCCATCACATTGACCACCAGCACGCGCGCGCCGCCCACATCAAAAAGCCCGCAGCCATGACCCGGCGTGCCAGCCGGAAAATTGGCCGGCCGCAGCAGCCGCGTCTCCGAATCAATATAGCCGAGCAGCGCTTGTTGATCCCAAACATGATTGCCGGTTGAGACGACATCGACACCGGCATCGAAAAACCCGTCGGCAATTTCCGGCGTGATACCGAAACCACCGGCAGCGTTTTCGCCATTGACGATAACAAAATCGAGACCCATTTGCTTGCGCCAGACCGGCACTTGCCGCATCACGGCTTCGCGGGCGGCGCGTCCAACAACATCTCCCAGAAACAATATTTTCATTCAACAGAACCTTGGCCGGTTGCGCCGCAGGCAAAATGGCGGCTTTGCGTCAAAACGTCATTCAGGACTTGGTCATGCGGCGCGCGCGGGCATTTGTCAAGCTGTTGAAAGTCAAAGGCCAGACCAATGGCACGCAGGGTCGCCTGCGCGCTTAAAGCGGCCAATGTGCGGTCATAATGCCCGCCACCCTGTCCAAGCCGAACACCGTCTGCATCAAAGGCCAGCAAAGGCAGCAAAATAATCTCAGGACGCAGCACGGGCGCATCGGCCAGCGGCGCTTTCACACCGGCCATATCCGGCGCCAGCCTGTCGCCAAGTGTATAGTGGCGAAAGCGCAAGGCTTCCTCCGCGCCGCCAGTCACCGGCAGGCATAAAACATGACCAGCCTCATGGCAGGCTTGCATCAGCGGGCGCGGGTCGATTTCATCACCGACCGGCCAATAACCGGCCATCACCGAGCCGCCCGCCATCAACAGACCGGCTTCACGCGCTGTTTCAATCAAAGCCTGCGCCGCTTGCGCTGCGACGGGACGGCCTTTCTCGGCGCGCAATTGGCGCATTTTTTGACGTAATCGCGGTTTATCTGCCATGACTTTGCCCGTGAGCCGGAGAAGCGGAACCGCCCTGACCGTGCAATGCGATCCTCGGAGACCTACAGAAGTAGGTGGGCACCGTGTGCGACAGGCCACGACCCGTCACAGTGACAGTTCCCTAAAGGATCGTAAGGCCCCGAGATAGTTGACATTGCTCGTATCGGGCAGTCCCGCACCATTATCCCGCGCAAAGGCGCATACGGCAAGAGGCAAACTGACAGGCGGCACGCTAAAGCGCGTCATCCACCTCATTTTCATCAATGGCGGTATCGGTTTCTTCCGCGACGATAATATCTTCCGCTGCGCTATCATCGCTCGGCATTGCGCTTTGCGTATCAGCCTTTGCTTGTGCAACTGTGCCGGTTTCCTCAAGCAGCGCCTCAACCCGTTCGGCGGCGCTGGTCAAAGCATCGGCAATCGTCTCTTCCATATCATTTATGCGCTCATTCAGCGCGCCGCGCGCCTCATTGAGCCGCTTCAGCTCATCCTTGGTATTGGCCATATCGCGGTGCAGGTCGCGCAATTCGCTGCACAAGGTCAGCCCGGCCAGCACCAGCAAATGACTGTCACCGGCTTGCGCCGAGTGGTCTTTCAGACTGCCGACACGGGTTGCCAAATCCTCGGCCAGTTTTTTCACCTGCGCTTCCTCGCCATCGGCGCACATGATTTGAAAAGCCCGCGAGTTGATTGAAATGGTCAGCTCTGCCATTACTCTTGCCCCGAAGATTTGCTTGTTTCATCCGCGCCAAGCACCGAATCGATTTGCGCCAGCGCCTTGTCAACACTGGCGGCAGCCCGACGCTGTTTGGTTTCAAGCGCTTTGCGGGTCTTTTTCATTTGCGAGACTTCCGTGCGTAAATAGACGCATTGCTCCGCGGCGTCGTGCAATTTTTTCGCCGCAGAGGGGCTCATCACCACTTTTTTGTCGAGCGCGTCCAAGGCTGCCTGCAAGCGGGTCAGGGCTGGAATAATCTTCTGCATGATAATACCTCGGCTAACACTATGACCTGCCAATATAATTGCGTCAATAGACAGGCATGGTGACAGGCAGCGCAATTGTCATACATGTTGCCAAATGGCTCGACCCTGCCCGCTTCACCTGTGGATGTTTTTGTTTGAAACCGATAATGCGACGCTTTGCACCGAGAATGGCATTGACTTGGCAGCCGCATTTAGCCATTCTGCGCCCGATTCAAGGCACGCCCTTTCAGGCGCCGCGCATGAGGAATTTTCAATGGCCGACTCCGGTGACAGCCGCCCAAATTCTGACCCCAAATCTTCCGCTTCCGCAATGTCATCCGCCGCCTTTCAGGATATGGCCAATGCGATACGCGCACTGGCTATGGATGCGGTGCAAGCCGCCAATTCCGGCCATCCGGGCATGCCGATGGGCGCGGCGGATATCGCCACTGTGCTTTACACAAAATTTCTGAAAATTGACCCGCTTTGCCCAAACTGGCCGGATCGCGACCGGTTTGTATTGTCAGCGGGACATGGCTCCATGCTGCAATATGCGTTGCATTATCTGGTCGGCTTTGCCGATATGACGATAGATGAGCTGAAAAATTTCCGGCAGCTCGGCGCGCGCACGGCAGGCCACCCCGAATATGGTCATGCGGGCGGCATTGAAACCACCACCGGGCCTTTGGGACAAGGCATATCGACAGCAGTCGGCATGGCGCTGGCCGAGCGCATGATGCAGGCGCGCTTCGGCGATGAGCTGGTTGACCATTACACTTATGTGCTGGCCTCGGATGGCGATTTGATGGAAGGCATCAGCCATGAGGCGATTTCCATTGCCGGGCATTTGAAATTATCGCGGCTGATTGTGCTTTATGATGATAATAATATCTCGATTGACGGGCCGCTTGATTTGGCAGAAAGCGGCGATGCGCTGGCGCGTTTTGAAGCCGCTGGTTGGGACGCGGTGCGGATTGACGGGCATGACGAAGATGCGATTGAAAAAGCCATTGCCGAGGCGCGCCAAAGCGACAAGCCGAGCTTGATTGCCTGCCGCACCATTATCAGCTATGGCG
>Ga0213866_10002294_pt1 | contig 13626 bp, 26 predicted proteins | sample PICome_11_FD_160079 | JGI IMG/M metagenome (GOLD analysis project Ga0213866, IMG submission 160079) | Coastal seawater microbial communities near Pivers Island, North Carolina, United States - PICO284 | ecosystem: Environmental > Aquatic > Marine > Coastal | place: USA: North Carolina...
TTCAAAGTGGGCAAAAGACCGAGTAAAAAAGTTAATTGCAAAAGCATTCAACATGGATGCTGTACTCGAGAAGTATAGAAACGATTACGAATGCGATGTAATTGTATATGGTCACACGCATATGCCACTGATAACAGAGAATGTAGTCAACACAGGAACATTTGTGGAAATTGCTACATATGTAACAGAAGAAGGTGGAGTATTTACTCTACACGATTTAGACAAAACATAGCAAAAATAATTCTTGACAAAAATTGATAATAAATGTTACAATTTTATTACAGTAGAAGTACTGTTTTAAATTCATTCGCTGTGAAGCGACAGAGATCGTCGTGAGACGATAGGAGACATAAATTGAAATATTTAGTAATACTAGGGCTTTTATGTATGCCCGTAATATCTTATGCTCAAGAAATTGTAGTTGTGAAAGAACGGAACGAATACTACGCCGTTGTCACAGATTGTCAGGCACAAAGCCGACCACTCAAAGTAGACATCAAAAAGCTGGAGCGGGGTCAGAGAGTGACCATGAGAACGCAGAAAGGCAGATTGCGATGTGAAGTAAAGAAAGTAGTAAAAATTACATAAAAAGAAAGGGGCCTAGTGCCCCTTTTCTACAGCCTTCCATGAATAGTAGAAAGTAATTCCTCCGAACACCATTGGACAAAGGAATACTGCAAGCAGTCCTACTTCTCCTGGTATCATGCTTCTACCAAAATATCTTTTAAGTTTGGCTCAAAAAAGTTTGGACCTTTGAGTACTTTACCCATTTCATTTTTCATTGGTCTGCCATCTTCACCGAGTTTGCTCATATTACTCCGGTGAACTTCAAGATAGCATTCGTCAAGGTCAATGCCAAATGCATGACCAGCCCCATAGATAACATAAAGTAAATCTGTGAGAGCGTCAGCCACTTCAACCATGTCACGATTTTCGATAGCTTCTTCCAGTTCTTCATATTCTTCTCGAATCAACTCAAGGCGTAATTCACGAGTACTAAAGTCAGGCCAAGTAGGGTGTACTTGAACTTCCTGACCAAAGGCTTCCATGAAATCGCCTGCAAGTTCAAAATTGCTTGGTATCATTCTTTTTCCTCTTACTCCTAGCGATGGCGGCTTTTTTAGCTAACCGCCGTTTTTCTGCTTTTGAGACGTACTCACCACGTTGGCGGTACTCCCATACGATATCAGCACATTTCTTTTTAAACACACGCAGTGCTGATTCCACGTTATTGTTTCTTACCCTAACCTTCGGCATTGCTTTCCTTTTTACGAAGCATGGGTGGTAGTCCCCATACAGCTTGAGCTTCTGCCTTGTTTCCTGCGGCGTCAATGACTAACATTACACGCTTGCCTTTTAACCATGCTTCTTGCTGGTTTCGTAGACGTTGCATTGGAGTAAGCATACGACAGCCTTTACTGCTACGACGCAGACCTTGGCTTGTGTAGTTAGACTTACCCATTCTTTTCTTCTTTGCCATTAAAATGCTCCTTTGCGAATAAAACACCACCCACGCTTTCGTAGATAGCTTACTTGTTTACGAATACTATTCATTGAACGCCCTGGAAACATCTCTAACAGCTCTTTTTCATTTTTGAAATAGTACTGATTCCGGAGCAGGTTACGCTCATCTTGTGTCCAAGGTTTCTTCTGATATTCTTTCATGTTGTATATTATAGGGGAGTTTGAATAAAATGTCAAGAAGTAAATTTCGAAGAGGTCCATAGAAAAATACTTCTTGACATCAGTATTACTTTCAAGTATAATATACGCATCTGTAAAAATACCTAGGAGACTCTTATGATTGATTACTACACATCCCTTATTGTTTTTGGCGTCTGTATGTTTGGAGCTGCAAGTACAGCTTTCCATTTAGGAAGACGAGAGGGCATAGAAAATACTGTGCAGTACTTAATTGATACAGGAGTTTTAGAGGTAGATGAAGAAATGTAGGTAATAAGCCCACCTTTAAGAGGCTTCGTTTAATAGGCGGCATCGAAAGAGCCCCAGCGTACCGAAAGGACGCAATTCATAAAAGGAGAAACTTTATGACTAGCACTAAACTAGCTATGGCTGATCTACAGAAGTATCTGTTAGGTTTTGACCGATTCATGGACACCAACGTATTTGCAGGAACTCTTGACGGAGGATATCCTCGATTCAATATACTCAGAGTAGGAGAAAGCGGTTTCCGAATTGAGTTAGCTGTTCCAGGATGGAATAAAGACGATATTGAAATCAGCCTTCACAAAGGAGTTCTAAAAGTAGAAGGTACGACAAAGCAGTTTCACAAAGAGCATGAGTCGTATATCTACAAAGGACTAAGCGGGAAGTGTTTCACACGGACGTTCGGAGTAAGTGAACATATCATTCTTGATAAGGCTTACATGGAGCGTGGCCTGCTATGCATAGACTTGCATGAAGAAATCCCTAAGGAATTGCAACCAATTAAGGTTACTATTTCATAGGAGATACATGAAACAATTAGCAATACTTGCAGCCATTTCGGCTGTACTATTCGCTCAAACGGGCTTTGCTACAGAAAAGAAAGAAACAGGGCAGGGACGGAGAGCACAAAAAATGGAAGAACTACGAGTACAGGGAGTTGACTTAAGCAAGGCAATTCTATTTAGAGCTGGACTAACAGACACAGTACTTGTACATAAATACGATGAAAGAAAAAACGAGTGGCGCTTTGTCGGCACAAAGAGCGCGAGTAAAGAATCGTAAAGCATTAGCGGGGTCTCAGCGCCCCGCATTTTTGGAGAATTAAATGAACAGAGAATCAGTCTATGAGCAGTTGAAAATTGATGAAGGAGTCGTCTATGAAATTTATTTGGATCATCTTGGGTACAAAACCTTCGGAGTGGGACATCTCGTGCTTGAGTCAGATCCAGAGCACGGATACGACGTCGGAGAGCCGGTTTCTGTCGAACGAGTCATTGAGTGCTTTAACAGCGATCTCGATGTGGCTGTAAGTGAGTGTGTAGCACTGTACAAAGCCGATGTCTGGGAAGGATTTCCTGGAGAAGTTCAAGAAATTCTTGTGAACATGATGTTCAACCTTGGTCGCCCGCGCCTATCAAAATTTAAAATGATGAATCGGGCTCTTGAATATGGCGATTGGAAAGAGGCCGCCGTTCAGGGCCGTGACTCTCTTTGGTACCGCCAAGTTGGAAAACGAGCCGAAAGATTAATGACACGATTGGAGAATATGTAATGGAAAACTATTACAACAAAGATACTCATCCAGATCAAAAGTATTTTTTAACGGAAGAGTCAGAAGAGATTCTAGCCGGAGTAGCTCCCGAACTTGCAGAAGTAGTTCGACGAGCAGTAGCTATTTCAGATATTGAAATACAAGTAACTCACGGGCGAAGAACAAGAACGCAACAACTAGAGCTTTTCAGAAAAGGAGCAACACAGCGAGCAAGCTCTCCTCATATGTATGGACAAGCAGTAGACTTGGTTGCAGTCGTAGAGGGTCGTCCTTGCTTTGAGCCCGAAGTATATGACGAAGTTGCACTCAATATGAAGTTTGCAAGCGAAGATTTGTACACTCCTGTACGTTGGGGAGGAGTATGGAGCTTAGACTCATTAAGTAATTACCAGGGAGACCTGGGAGAGCTACAATGTATGTATATGGGTCGTTGCTTAGAAAATGGTCGTCGACCTATGCTTGATGTATGCCACTTTGAACTAACAGTAGCGGAGTAACCTACATGATTTATTGCACAGAATATGAGCGTTCCAACTACGAAGACCGTAGATACTGGAGCTCTCTTCCTACGATGGTTCCTTCAACCATCTTTCACACACGAGTAAAGCACCCAGAGCGAGGATTCGAATGGCAAGATGTAAATACATTTGAAATCTTTGGCGGGCAACGCGTACTCATTTTCTCCCTGCCAGGCGCTTTCACGCCAACCTGCTCAACATACCAACTTCCTTCATTTGAGCAGTTGGCACCCGAGATCTATGCAGAGGGCATCGACGAAATCTACTGTTTCACAGTAAATGATGCGTTCGTATGTAATGCTTGGGCAAAGCAAAATAAGCTTGAGCACATAAAAGTAATTCCAGACGGTAGTGGTAAATTTACAGAAGAAATGCAAATGCTTGTGGACAAAGACAATTTGGGCTTTGGTCGACGGTCATGGCGTTATGCAGCCGTTGTAGAAAATGGCGTAATTACTGACTGGTTTATTGAAGAGGGGAAAGAAGATAATCACGATCAGGATCCTTATATGTTTACAGATCCAGCCTACATACTAAATAAACTACGAGAAGGAAATTAGTTCTTGACTTTCGTTGCTGATGCGAGTATAATTACATCATGAATTTATTTTACCTTGATAAAGATTTAGACAAGTGCGCCGAGTATCATGTAGACAAGCACGTTAACAAGATGATACTCGAAGCTGCACAGTTACTCTGTACTGCGATATGGGTAGACACTCTACTCGGCTTTGTACCTCGAGCACTTGAGAAAGACGAAGCCGCAGTACTTAATGAATACAAAAAACTTGAGAAACCTCTCAAGCCTGAAGAAAGACAGCTTACTCCATATCTTGGCATGATGTACAACCATCCCTGCACTATATGGACACGATCATCATTAGATAACTATGAGTGGACATGGTGCTATGCTCATGCGCTCGCAGAGGAGTTTCGGTATCGCTACGGCAAAGAACACAAGTCCTTCTGGCAAGTCATCAACAAACTACCCGACCCAGTCAACCTTAAACGAGTGGGGTTCACCACGTTTGGACTTGCAATGCCTGATGTACTCAAAAACTATGATGATCCAATACAGTCTTACCGCGATTATTATCATCTTGACAAGGCTACTTTCGCCAGTTGGAGTCATAGACCAACTCCCGATTGGTGGGATGAGTCTCTTGCTGACTACGAACAGAGGATTACAGCGAAATGAGTAGAGTAGAATTAGTAGGGCTGACAAAGCCAAATATTGCCACAGGTTGCCATACCGCAGAAGAGTTGGTAGCCTATGCAGCACGGGTAAGTAACCCAGAGAATCAAAACCATCACGAAAGCGCACCACGACTGCTACGATACCTTATTAAGCACGGGCACTGGTCCCCCTTCGAGATGGTAAGTATTACTATGGAAATTCGCACCACTCGGGATATTGCTCGACAGATGTTGCGTCACCGGAGTTTTAGCTTTCAAGAGTTTAGCCAGCGGTATGCGATTGCAGAAGACTTTTACTATCGTGAAGCTCGCCTCCAAGATCCTAGCAACCGTCAGAACAGTATTGAGCTGGAAGACTCAGAAGATTTTGGTAAAGGCGGAAACAAGTCTCAACACGAACGCCTTTACGAAGACTGGAACATGAAGCAGGCAAAAGTATTAGATGAGTCAAAGAAAGCGTATCGCTGGGCGCTAGATAACGGTATTGCAAAAGAGCAAGCCCGTGCAGTACTACCAGAAGGTAATACAGTATCTACGCTATATATGAGCGGAACTCTTCGTTCGTGGATTCACTATTGCGAACTGCGACGGGGTCACGGTACTCAGAAAGAACATATGCGTATTGCAGAGCAGTGCTGGGACGTTATTACAACTCACTTTCCTGACGTTGCAGAGGCCGTAGAATGAAAGTACATGACCCAGTAAATAGTCCTTTACATTACCGACGAGATGATGTAGAATGTATTGATGCGATGAAGACAACAACATCCACAGAAGGATTTGAAGAATACTGCCGCCTCAATGCCTTCAAATACATTTGGAGAGCAAACAACAAACAAAACAAAGTACAGGATATTCAAAAAGCTATCTGGTACTTGCGTATGTCAATAGGAGACGACCCACGTGACAGGTAAAGGTGACACATATAGAAAAGTAAAGTGGCAACACTTTGGTAACAATTACGACAGAATATTTGGAAAACAGAATGAGACGAGTAAAAAAGAAAGATTACGAGAATTTAACAGAATCGAATATACAGAAAGTAATTGGACTTTTGACAGGAACTACTCCGATTTCAAAGAAGGAAGCATGCAGTATGCTGAATATAGCGTACAATACCACGCGCCTACAACGGATAATTGATGATTACGAAGATAAAGTTGAGTATCGAGCGTTACGTAAAAAGCAAAATCGAGGAAGAGGAGCGACAAATGAAGAAATTCGTGAGTCAGTTGAACGATACCTTTCCGGAGACTCCATCGCAGAAATCGCAGCGGGGTTATTCAGAAGCTCCGGGTTCGTTCGATCCCTTATTGAAAAAGTCGGAGTACCAAGTCCATCAAAAGAGGGTGGAGTCACTGTGCTCCCTGATTCATGCATTGCGGAATCATTCTCCCCAGGAGAAATCGCCTGGTCAGCAGTCTACAACAAGCCAGCCCGAGTCGACTACGAACTCTCCGTCGATTACCAAGCTGAGCGAGAAGGATTCATAGACGTTAACTATGAAAAGAAGTACGGTAGCAAATGTTATGCTATTTACATCATTGAAGAAGTACGAGAGGACACAGAAAAGTGGATGGATGTAAGTACTGGAGGGTTTGCTGCTTATTCCCTTGCATATGATTTGGGAAAGCTGAAACACCTCGAAAAGTACGGAGTTGATTTATCACGTATCTAAAAATACTTCTTGACTTTCGTCGCTCATATCGGTATAATACATAGTATTAAAACTGAGGAAACCAATGGGCGACCGATTTTATTTATCACAACTACAAGCTACTGGCAATTGTCCGGGAGCACCACTAACTAACAACAGAAGGAAACGTAAAATGGCGTGGACAGACGAACAAAAAGCGGAAGTTATCGAAGCATACGAGGCCGCTAACCCAACTCCAGAGAACAGCATGGAGATCGTCGCAGAAATCGCAGAGCAATTCGAACAGTCACCAAACGGCGTTCGCATGGTTCTTACTAAAGCTGGAGTATATGTAAAGAAAGCACCAGCAGCAAAAGCAGCTTCATCTGGTGGCAGCACAGGCGGTAGCCGTGTATCTAAAGCCGCAGCTATCGAAGCACTTACAGCAGCACTTTCTGATGCTGGTCAAGATGTTGATGAAGAGATCGTCAGCAAGTTGACAGGCAAGGCAGCAATGTACTTTGCAGGCGTAATCGCAGCAGTCAATTCTTAATTTCTAGGGGCTTCGGCCCCATTCTCCTAAGCAAGTCGGCACGGAAGAAGATTCTGCCAAACCGCTTCACTAGGAGTACCTGTGAAAAAAGAAGAACTAGCACGGCTCGTCGATGAGTACGGTGACGCTGTAATCACCTATCGTAGTGAAAACAGTAATAAGTTGAAATACAATGTTTGTACATTGGACTTCAGCACGCCTTATATTCAGCAAAAAAGAAACAGAGCAAAGGAATCTGCAGAGACTCTTTTGCTTTTTTGTTGGGACACCGACTCTTTTCGTTTGCTTAAACCAAAGAACGTGACAAATGTAGTACCTCTTGCCTCTGTTCTCAAGAATGGAGACTAGTATGGAACTATATCAAGCGCCTGAAGTTTATCAAAAAGTCATACACTATGATGAAGTAAAAGAGACACAAGTTCGGCTTACCATCTCAACCTTTAGAGGTATCGAGTATTTGAGTGTGCGTAAGTACTATTTAGATTTCGATGAAGAGTGGAAGCCTAGTAAGGAAGGTATTACGATGCCCTTAGACTTTGACAACTCACGCAATCTTTTCGTCGGGCTAGTCGAAATCTTATCACTTGCAGAAAGCAAGGAGATCATTGAAGAACATTTCAGCGATCTTATCAAGGACGTTTATGTAAAATAGTTCTTGACTTTCATTCCTTCTTTCTGTATAATATTGTTTATTGAGTGAGGGAACTATATGCAACATTTTTTGGAAAAGGCTTCTGCAATGTATTACTCTGGTACTCCGATTCTTTCGGATGAAGAGTTTGATTCATTGGCTAGATTGTACAATTATGAATCTGTGGGACACACCGTTACTGACGGTATCCCCCATCTTTATCGTATGTACTCTCTTCAAAAAGTCTTCAATCTAAGTGACATAGAGTCTACTACAGCACCCATGGTGCGTACACCCAAACTTGATGGAGCGGCAGTGTCGTTACAATATGTTAACGGCCACTTTGCACAAGCTCTGACTCGCGGAGACGGTAATCTCGGTAGAGATATTACGTTGAAGCTGGAAGAGCTAGTGCCGCCTACTATCAGTATTCTGCATAAAGTGCAGATCACTGGTGAGGTCGTAGCGCCCGATACGATCCCAAATGCTCGCAACTTTGCGGCGGGGTCGCTTAATCTCAAAGATATGAATGAGTTTCGTTCTCGCTGTCAAGACTTGCGTTTTGTAGCATACGATATTCAAGGTATCGAGTTTGAGCGTCTTTCGAGTGCAATGGACCATTTGACCCAAGAAGGTTTTGATACTATCACTCACTTCGATGCAACTGGCTATCCAACAGATGGCGAGGTGTTCAGGGTAGATAACTATCAGGCTTTCTATAAAATGGGATATACAGCTCATCACCCCCGAGGGGCTTTCGCTCTCAAGGAGCAGAAGGATGGGGTGACTACAGAATTACTTGATGTTGTGTGGCAAGTAGGCAAGTCAGGAGTAGTGAGTCCTGTTGCTGTACTGAGGCCCGTCGAAGTGGGGGACGCGCTAGTGAGCCGCGCAACTCTACACAACATCGAGTACATTCGCTCTCTCAACCTAGAGATAGGTTGTTCAGTTGAAGTTATACGCAGTGGTGAGATCATTCCACGAATCGTGAGACGAGTGGACATCGAGAAAAATAGTTCTTGACATTTAGGTCAATTCTGTCGTATAATATCTTTTCACTTTTTCGGAGTAGTCCATGTTTCAATCTATCTTTGCACCCTCTCATTGTCCTTCTTGTGACAGCGAGCTTGTGTGGGAAAATGATTTATTGTATTGCCGTTCGACCACTTGTGGTGAGCAGTCTTATAAGTCAGTTGAACATTTTGCCAAGACTATGAAGATAAAGGGTCTCGGCCCTGCATCTATTCGTAAACTTGGCTGGACGTGCCCGTCCGATATTTACACCTCTACGGAGGAGAGTATCTTAGCATCGTTGGGTTCTGAGAAAGTGACCTCTAAGCTCATGTCGGAGATATTGAATTCGTTCGATGCTCCGCTTGAGCGCCTTTTGCCTGCCTTTGGCATTCCTTTAATTGGAAATACGGCAACACGAAAGCTGTCTGAGACTGTATCTCATATTACTAACATAAATGCAGACACTTGTGAGCGTGCCGGACTAGGCCCAAAGGCTACTCATAACTTGCTTGAATGGATGGAGAATGAGCTATCTTACTTTCAGGAACATATTCCCTGTAGTTGGTATTTTTCTAGCACTCCTTCCTTGCCAATTGTGAGTAAAGGAACCGTGTGTATCTCAGGTAGACTGAAGAGTTTCAAGTCGAAAGCCGAAGCTACTACGGCCTTGAACGCGGCTGGATATGATGTAAAATCCAGTTTAACCAAGCAAGTCACACACCTCGTTAACGAGGGCGGAACTGAATCCGCAAAAACTAGACAAGCCAGAGACACTGGCGTAACTATAGTTACAGACCTAATTTCTTTTTTGGAGAACTAATATGGCACTTCCTAAGTGGACCGATGAGCGCACTGAGGCGCTTACTAACTTTGTCGGCGGCGAAAGCCCCGTCTCACAGGCTACTGTTGCAGAAGCAGCAGATCAGCTTGAAACCTCTACTCGTTCTATCTCTAGCAAACTGCGAAAGATGGGTTACGACGTAGAGCTTGCTTCAACTGCAGGTGGACGTTCGTTCAGCGAGCAGCAAGAAGCTACTCTTCGTGCATTCGTTACTGATAACTCAGGCGCATACACATACGCTCAGATCGCTGAGCACTTTGAAGGTGGAACCTTCTCACCCAAGTCAATTCAAGGCAAGATCTTGTCTATGGAGCTGACTGGTCACGTTGCTCCTGCTCCTAAGGTAGAGAGCGTACGTACTTACACAGAAGCTGAAGAAGCTACTTTCGTCTCTATGGTGAATGATGGTGCATTCGTTGAAGCAATCGCAGAAGCTCTTGACCGCTCTGTAAACAGTGTACGTGGTAAGGCTCTTAGCCTTCTTCGTTCCGGCGACATCCAAGCTATTCCTCGTCAGGAGAGCACAAAGGGTTCTGCTAACGTAGATCCTCTTGAGGGTGTTGACGTTGCTTCTATGACTGTAGAAGCTATTGCCGAAGCAATCGGTAAAACTGCTCGTGGCGTGAAGACTATGTTGACTCGTCGCGGTTTGACTGCTGCTGACTATGATGGTGCTGCAAAGGCCGCTAAGTCTCAGTAATTACACAACTGTGTATGGTGAGGCTGGCTAGGTTTTCTAGTCAGCCTTTTTAATGTTCGGGGGAACTTTTGAATATATCAAGTGCTTTGATAAAGCAGTGCATCGCGCTGGCAGACTTTGAGACGTGGAGTTTTCTGCGTAAAGAGTATCTGCCTGCCGAGTATCACACGCTTTATAGTCAAATTGACAAGCACTGTGAGAGCTTTCACGAGTTCCCTTCGTTCGACGATCTCAAGTTAAGTATACGACATGCACCTACTCGAGACAAGGTCTTCGCTATCGAAGCCATTGACGTAGATATTGATGCCGGTACTTTACTTGAGTATCTAAAGAATGAATATACTCAGAAAGAAATCCTTAACTCTCTTGACACTTACATTGATAGTTCTGTAGTCTTTTCGTCTGCAGAAGAATCGGTGCAAGAGCTTCATCAAATTGTTTTAGATATAGAAGACAAAGTGGATCTTGAAGTTCCTCAAGAAAGTATGCAACGCATAGAATTGTTTGAGCCTGAAGAAGAGATTGGTAAGTATATCGGTCTTGGTCTTAATGCTGAGTACGATCATGAAATCAAGTTCTCCCCCCGAGATTTGGTTCTGGTCGGAGGTCGGCGCGGGGCTGGTAAGTCTCTAACCTGTGCGAATATTGCAAACAACGTATTTCAATCTGGCCGTTCAGCTATCTATTTCACGATCGAGATGGATAGTAGATCAATACTGCAACGGTGTTGTTCTATCGCTACTGGTGTGCCATACTCTCGTCTACGTACACAAAATCTAAGTGTTACCGAGTGGGAGAAAGTGGCTGGCTGGTGGGCGAGTCGCTTCCAGCAAGGTCAGGACAGGTTGAAAGAGTATCGGGAAAACCGAGACTTTACAGAGTTCCATCGTAACCTTACTACACAGCATGAGCTTCTCCCGACTCAGCAGCTTGATGTAGTTTACGATCCAGGTCTAACTCTTGCGAAGATCCGTGCCGAACTCGATAAAAAAGTCAATCGTATAGACGCAGGCGTCATTATTGTTGACTATATCAACCAAGTCAAGCGTTCTAATCTACCCTCGCGAGGAGGGCAGTACGATTGGACGGAACAGATTGAAGTCTCTAAAGCATTGAAGGCTATGGCACAGGAGTATGAGTGCACTGTATTCTCTCCTTACCAAACCGATGCAACCGGCGAAGCCCGCTTCGCAAAGGGCATTCTTGATGCGGCAGATGCGGCGTATGCACTAGAAGCGTATGACCAAGAAGATGCTTGCATTAGCTTTAATTGTGTGAAAATGAGAGCAGCTAGTATGAAGTCTTTCACTTCCGTTATGGACTGGGAGTCTTTGAAGATGGGGCCCGAAACAGCTTTAACTCCTCAGGAGAGAGAAGCTAGTTCACACAAAACTGATGAAGATATTGACGACCTCTGATAAAAAAAGTTCTTGACTATCCCCGCTGATTGCTGTATAATATTTACTTCAATCAGTGGGGATTTTTATTTTTATGGGAATGTTTTATGGATCAATTCGACATACGACTAGCGGTAGAAAAAAGAAAAGCAGTACTAAGAGCTCTCGACCAACTATCAGAGCAGTTCAATCAAACTCTCCAAAACCTTATCGACGAGAAACACCTGAGTACAGAAGTGCCTCCGACACAGCTGGAGTTGCCGCTCGGAATGACTCGATGCAGTATACAGGATCCTTGGTTAAAGGTATCGGAACCATGCACAAGTCAAACGCTGTTCCGATCATCGACGAAGAACACATGAAAGATATAGCAAGGATGAGACGATGAATTTAAAATTAGCTCCAAAAATTGCAGAGCTTTTTGATATTTTAGAAGTAGATATGGAAGCAGGAGACTATATGCACGCAGATGTAACTCTTGCTAGACTATCAAAGTATTTTCACTTATTTGATGATGAACATGCAGATTATTACCAATACGCTCAAGACACTGTGGAATCTATGCTTGGTGACCACGATGACAATTATGATGACGGTGACAATAGTCTTTTTGATTGGGACGGTGATGCTCTGGCATCTGCTGGCTTTGGTATGGACGAAAATTATTAATGGATGTAGAAGATTTACTTAAATCTAAAAGCATAGATTACATACCAAAGGGAAAAGACTTCGTAGTTCGATGTTTAAATCCTGAACATGATGATCGCAATCCAAGCATGAGAATTGACCAAGTAACTGGTATATTCAATTGTTTTTCCTGCGAGTTTAAAGGCAATTTGTTTACACACTTTGGTGAAAAGGTAAACAGAATGGAGCTGCGACGTCAGCTTCTTAAAAAGAAGATAGAAGAAGTAAGGTCAGAAAGCGTGGGATTACAAATGCCAGAAGGGTACTCTGAGTACATAGGAACTTGGAGAAATATCAAACAAAAAACGTATAGAGAGTTTGATGCTTTCCTGCACGCAGGCAAAGACTTTACAGGCCGTATTTGTTTTCCTATTCGAGATAGATCGGGACGCATAGTAGCATTTCAATCTAGAACCACAGGAGACCAGCAGCCTAAATACTTAAACACCCCTCCAGGAGCAAAGATGCCTTTGTTTCCTGTAGTTGAACCAATACAAGGAAGCATAATTCTTGTAGAAGGTATCTTTGATGTACTGAATCTCCATGACAAAGGACTCACAAATGCAGTGTGTTGTTTTGGAGTAAAGAATGTAACAGAAGAAAAACTACAAGTACTCTCCGTTGCAGGAGTAGATAACATAGATGTTTTTCTTGATAACGATGAAGCCGGACAGACCGGCGCAACTAAAATACGCGAGCTATGCGAGTCAGTAGGACTCACTACCCGCAACATTGCCTTTGGAGACAAAGCATTGGATGCAGGAGCACTAGCTCAACCTCAAGTAAACAAACTAAGAGATAGATTATATGCCTAAGGTTGCATTAGTAGAAACCAAACCAAGTAAAACAAGATTTTCAACAGAGTTCGACGGACTGGAGTTTGACCAGTATCAGTTGTGCTCTGATCCTAATATTAAGAAAGTGTTGAAGCGTGACTGCGACATTGACATGAATCCCGATGATTACGACTGGGTTATTCTTGTTGGTAGTGATGCGATGAAATACTTCACAAAACTAAGTTCCGTCACGGAATACTCTGGGAAAAAAGTGGAGGGCAAATACTTGCCTATTATTAACCCTGCGATGCTTGCATTTAAGCCTGAAGCCAAAAAGGTATGGGAACAGGGAAAGCAAAGCATCCTAGAGTATATCGCTGGCGAAAAAGAAGACGTAGTAATTGATGAGTCGATCGCTTTCGGTATACAAGATACGGAGAAAGCAAATGAATTCAT
>Ga0213866_10002296_pt1 | contig 13615 bp, 14 predicted proteins | sample PICome_11_FD_160079 | JGI IMG/M metagenome (GOLD analysis project Ga0213866, IMG submission 160079) | Coastal seawater microbial communities near Pivers Island, North Carolina, United States - PICO284 | ecosystem: Environmental > Aquatic > Marine > Coastal | place: USA: North Carolina...
GGCATACGAGGGCGGCGCACACGCATACGACGAAGAGCAGGACGAGCCATTTGTCCACGCTGTCCGGGCATCAATCCACCAATGCGTCCAGCACCCGTAGGGCCAGCGTAGTTGGAGCGAGCACCGTATCGTGCGTGTGGTGAGAACGGTGTGCGAACATTGCCCAAAATTTTGCGAGCCTCGGATTGCCCTTTGTACTGCGTGTACTTCTGCGGGTCTTTGGACAGCGGTTGCTTGGTTTGAATACCACGGTGGCTCATCTCAACCGACAGGTGTGGCTTCATCAGCCCCGTCTTTTTGCCACTCTTGATACCACGCATCTGTGCTTTGAAGCGGCGCATCGTTGCACCAGCCCCGCCGCTCATACCACCCGGTGGTGTTTTGAATTGACCTGTGGACGGGCGGAACTGCTGGCGTGCCTCACGCCGTCGTCGTCCTGCGATGGTGCGTGGTGTTTCTCGCTTGAGTAAATCACTCCAAGCATCCTTCATTGGCTCGCTCATAGTGAAACCTGTTTCTTCGTTAAAACCCACACCGTCAAATGATGGTTTTTGCCTTCTCATCTGTTCAAGTTGAATTGCTTCTAACAAATTGTAGTATTCCTTAAGGTGGTCTTCATCATCATGCAATTCCGAATAGCGACTACGAATGGATTCCAATTCTTCATCTCCCATGTGTCCACCATCGGCACCAATGTTGTTTCGGATGCGTTGGTATGTTTCAGCATAATCAGTAGGCTCTTGTTTAAGTAAAGATGACCAAGCATCCTCCATCGGTTCGCTCATGGCTATTGGAAGGCCGGGACTCATGGCTGAGCCTGTTCCACTCTTTGCCCCAGTAGCAAGGTCAAGAAGTGTACCACGACTTCCAGCAGGGCCACCAGCCAAACCAATTTCACGCTCATCATCACGCTTGTTGCCATCATCCAACGGGGATGGAGATTCTTCTCCGCTTAATCCTTGCGTGGCACGGATTTTGATGTGCTTAATTTTTGCACGCTTGGCTTTCTTCTCCTCAGCCATGCGCTTCTTTTCCTCACGCTTTTGCTCGTTGTACTCCGGGTCGGCAGGGCTGTACTTGTCCTCGTCCTCGTTGGCCGAAGAGTACATTTTGTCCGACTCGCTACGAGGCGAGTACATGCGAGTATCGGAGCCACGACCCATCATTGGCATTATTCAACCCCCATGTTCTCTTGCAATTGCTTTTTGATTCGCATCCATGTGTCGGGGCTTTCCTTACCCAACTCCACTTGCAAAATGTTGAATGTTTGATTGACCTGCTGGCCGTCACTCTTGGCACCCCATTGGTCTTGGAAACGCAGAAGGTCTTTGACAGTCTCACGCACTTCCTTGTGCAAAGCCACAGCATCTCGCACGAATCCGTCTTCATGCACTGTACCTTCGTCCATGAGTTCACTGAGTTTGTGATTCAATTTCTCAGCGTTTGAGCGAAGCAATGCAATTTCACTACCAGCGGTGAGAGCGACTTCAATGGCGGCAGACTTCTGCACGAGTGGTTGAAAGTGGTGTCGCATGTGGTGGTACACATTGTCTTCGGAAATACCCATCTCTTGAGCGATGTGTTCACTTACACTTCCATCCTCAAAGTAAGCACGCTCATACTCGCTTCGCATGGGTGTCACACACAACGCACAGTCGGTATTTGCGGCCATGTGGTAATCACCCATGTGGTTGCGGAAATGGCGGTCTGCGGTGTTGCTTCTCCACCCCATGTCCTTGTCCAATTGACGAGCAGAAATGAAGCCTTGAAGCAATTGTTCTTCAAGTGAGTCACGCTCTTCGGAGGTGCAAAATGCACACGACCTTTTCGTGACACGCTCCCCCGCCATGGCGGTGTTAGGAAGCAGGGATTAAAAACGATTGCGAATGAAATAAACTCATGCGGAGAATGCCAAGGGTTGCAAAAGTACCCCTCAACTACAGTACAATTCGTAGTCTTACCAACGCTGTTAAGGACATCGCATTGGGTCGTGAAGCACCCCCGATACTTCGTGAAGAGCGTGCCCGAATATGTGGTGTTTGCCCTTTCAAACAAGAAACGAGGTGTACACAGTGCGGCTGTTTTATCAACACGAAGGTCGCTCTTCTTTCCTCGGAATGCCCGATTGGAAAGTGGCCGTCATCTCGTGATGCGGGAGTACACAGCGGTCAAGAAGACCAGCGTGCCGAATAGTCCAACCAACAAATACGATGCGTTGGTTGAGCCGAGTTCATTGCCTTTGAGAAGAAGCATCAGTGAAAGCGTGATGATGGCCGAAAGAATCTGCACCATTATCATGTCCACAATCACACTGCGATGAGGGTTCATCACATTGAGCGAAGTAGCCGCAAACGATTGTCCAAGCATCATGTTCCTGTCCATCATCTCAACCCCATGAGTCCACGAGCAACGCTACCAACGCCACTTCCCATTTTTTCCATCATACCTTCATCAGCCAGTGCCGCTGAAAGCGCACCACTCATCATGTTTTGTTGTGAGTATGCCGCAATTTGTTGTTGTCCTTGCTCAGCGATTGTGATGTTTTGCTGTGCCCCGCTTTGCAGGGTGTTAAACTCAGCCTTGATGTTTTCAGCACTCATGGTTTGGAGATGCTGAGGCAACTTGGTAATATCCATTTTGAGATTGCCATCGCCGTCTTCGGTAAACACCGCATTCTTCATTACTTCAAGCACACTAAAACTTACGAGATTGTTGAGCATCTGTACTAACACGCCCATTTGTTGACTGGCGATGAATCTGTCCATGGGAACAATACCTCGGAGCAACATAATTTGCATTTCAATATCGCTTGGTGGGGCGACGGGTTGCTGTCCCCATTGAGCCGATGCACCACCTGTCATGCCTTGTACGAAGGGATTAGCGGCGGCTTGACCGAATGGAGTTTGTTGTGCAGGCCACGGTTGCTGATTGCCCGAAACACCCAAATTAAGCGCACCATTGTTCATTGGTGCTTGATTGTTGCCACCCAAATTCAACATGTCACTCACTTCCCCCAAGGGGTTCCTGTTCAAGAGCGTTTTGATTACTCATCATATTTTGGAAAGCCTGTGTTGGTTGGTTCATCATCGCTAACTCGTGTTCAAAAATACGCAAGTCAAACACCACCATGGTCACATCATTTTGCTTACTCACTGGGTTTTGATAGTGAATGATGTTGATGCCTTTTGTTTTCTTTGAGTCGTGCATCAATTGTTCAAAAAATGGCTCGTACTTTTCAAGCATGGGGGGCGTGGGGTCTTTCTTTGCGATACTGGCCACGGGGACGGTCACCACACTCACCCCACGCTTCACATGGTCACGAAGGCGGCGTGGGTTGTTTTCACGAACTTTTTCTTCTTCGGCTTCCCACTTGCACAACAAATGGTAAAGGTGAAGATGTTCGGGACAGTAGGTACCTCGCATTTTACGCCCGTTGGTGACCTTGTCCTTAGCGATGAATGCCTCAGCCTCACCTGTCACTGGGTTTTGCCAGTACATTTCCCACAGACTACGCCCATTGTCCTCGTCGCAAATTTTTGCATACAAGTTATCGTATTGAATGAGTGTAGCACAATCACAGCCGTCCACAACACACACATGCGTTTGTTTATCGTATCGGTACTTGCGTCCAAACAAAAAGCGCATTGGGTTGAGAATGTGTCGCTTTGATGGCATAAGCAGTTTGTATGCTTGCTTGATGTCTTTACGACGAGCCTTGTGTGGGTCAGGATGGCGTGAAGGGTAAAAGTTGACTTTTGGAACTTGGAGATTTTGCTCTCCTGCTACAGCCTGCATTTGTTGTTGAGCCGTGGCCTGCTCCATGAGAGCGGCATGAGTGAGTCCCGCATTGCCCTGTTGTGCAAGAGCGTATAGGTGAGCGTTGTTTGCATCACCAAGTGTTTGTTGTTGTTGTCGTGTAAAATTCATCATTGTTTATCACCTTTGAATTGAGCGGCGTAGCCGTTTTCAGTGCGAATCAGTTCCCATGTGATTTTTGCACCTTTTTCAAGGCCCATCAATTCAGCAATCCACATTGGGATAACGGTTCTTACGCTTTTGCTTGTTTGTCCTACCGACGCTACTGTTGTTTTTGTCATTTTCCCACCTACGAAGTCAAGAGATTTACCATGGTTGCATCCACATTCCACCCAATTCGTGTCGCCATGAATGAACGACGAGTGGGCACACCTGCTTTCTGCAAGCGAATAAGGTCATCACGGAATGCGTCAAAAATTTTATGCTCACCAATACGGTCTTGTTGCCACAACATCACAGCCGTTTCGTCAAAGAAACGGTCAGCCTTGTTTGCTACAAGCATGATAAGTTTTGGAACATATTTCTTACCTTTCCATCGGCTTTTGAAATTACGATAGCGATATTGTCGGTTGATGACAGCATCAACGAGATATTTGAAGCCAGCAATTTGCTGTAGGGCTTCATCGCCTCCTTGGATGGCCCGGTCATCAAACATGTACACGACGCACTCTACTTGGCGGGCCACCATATCATCAATCCACAAGTTCCAAAATCGTTCTTGCCCACCGACATCGGAAGAAAAGACCACACGCTTTTCGCCCTTCCACGAGACACGCTTACGAGTTGGTTTAGGGAGCATGTGTCGTCCGAGCATTTTGAAATGTGTTGTTCTGTCCTCTTCGGGTATTTCTTCCATTTCTCCCGGCGTTGTCATGTAGCGGTCAAGGGTGGTCTTGCCTGTCAATCCCGCTCCGTAAATACCGACCTTGCGTGGCCTCCATGCGTTGAAGAGTGCCCTACCCCACACCATCGCACCGACAACTGCCGTGCCCGCTGGTTCAACCATTCACAAGCCCCCACAACCAATCTGCGAAATCTTGTGCCTTGCCCCACGCCCATTCCACTGTGTTTTCCCATGCAGATTCACCCGTGTGTAATTCCCAATAACTGGTGATAAGCACCGCTAACCCAACAAAAAGAATGGTTCGTAGCCAACCTACGCCTTTTTCGTAGTAGTTGTCCAGTGTATTTTGGGTGTGCATCGCACGAAGCGTAGCCTCGGTAGAATCGTCCGTAGGCGTTTTGAAAATGCGTCCCAAAACATCACCACTCAATCATTCTTGTATCTCTTGTCGGGAGTGCCATCCTTCTTCAACGGAGTGTCATCATCTTGCTTGATACCAAGGTTGACTGGTGTTTTAATTTCAGCCGAATGTTTGGGTGGGTTGCTTATGAGTTTATTGTCCTGTTGGGAAACAAGAGAAGGCGAGCCACCCGGTACGCCCCACGAAGGTGGCATTTTGCCGGGGTTTTCCTCCATCCACCGCAACTCAGCCTCCAACTGGGCTTCTTGCATACGAAGTTCCATCTCCGACCTCCGGTTGTCAAACTGATACTGCATGTTCCGGTACCGCCCTTGTCGTTCTCGCTCCATGTTTTGGATTCGCACTCGCTCTTGCATGTTCTGTTCAAAGAACATTTTGAAGAAGTAATACGCAATTCCCTGTACGAAAAACGCCGCCATTGCGTAAGTGAAGCCGTTCACCAACGGGTCGTTGGTGTTCAGCCACATGTCTGCGTCAAACAGCCCAATCGCCAAACCCACAAGTGCGGATTGAGCAAGAATTAGGCCCATAAGTCGGATTTCAGCCTCGGATGTGTTGCTACCTTGTTGCATTGTCCTCACCTTTGGTCAATTTTGTGGTCAATATAAGCGTTTCGCTTTCCTCACTTACCTCAAAACTTCACTCACTTTTTTTGACCCCCCAAGTTTACCTCATTTATTCACTGTTCCTTAAACTACTATTATATTGAGAGTAGGGGTACTGAGTAAAGTGAGTATTTCGTTTACCTCATTTTAGGTGAAGTGAATTTTGAGTAAAGTGAGGTAAGTGAATACTTACAACTCTCTCAACATACCTATGGCTTTCTTGTACCTTTGAACAAGACTTTCATGTGGTTGTTTGTTTAAATTGGCATGTAAATCAGCCAATTTTATTTGTCTTGCTTCGGGATGTTCGTTGACTCGTTGAATGAAATCAAAATACCTCTCTCCTTCACGACGAGTCAAAGCATCAATCGCTGAGCCTACCTCCGGCCCAAAACGACTGTGTATTTCATCCAATCCTATGTCCGTATCTTCTACAACATCATGGAGATAAGCGATGCGTTGAAGGTGGGGGTCGGTAAATCCACTGGCTACATCCTCCACATGAGTCATGTAAGGTTGGTCGCCGTACATTTGGTCGCCATGTGCTTGTGTAGCAAAATTACGAGCCTCTTGTGGCATTTTCAATAACAGCCATGCCTTGTCCATCGGAGTCATGCTCACAACTCCCGAAGGGTTCCCTTGTCTTTGAAGTGCCGTGCCCTGTTTTCATGCTCGCCTTCAAGGGTCAATTTGCCGCCCTCAGTGTGGCTGATGTCCTTATGGTCGTGGCTACCGTAGATACCACGGCGACGGCGTTCACGGTTCAACTCCTCCCGGTACTTCACCCGCTCCGGCGTGGACTCGTACTTTTTGTCGTACTCCAATTTGTGCCGCTTGGCTTCGGGGCTTACACGCTCTTTGAGCAGTTGGAAGGCGATGTTCATTGGTTCGCTGGCGAGTTTTTTCCAGTGATTAGGGTGTACTGCGTATGCCCTTGTTGGGTCACGAGGCTGTCCACTTTTACGATTACCACCTAAATCAAAATCAATTCCACCGGGCATTTCCAATTGTGAGTCTTGCCAAGCGTCAAACATCATCTCCCAAATTGAATCGTCTATGTCTTGCTGACTAAGTTCGGGAAAATCGCCATACATTCGTTGCATACCTCTTTGCATGAAAGGGTTACCTTGAAGCCTCAACCATTCTATTTTATCATCATTACTCATGTTTTCAACATAGTCCCACAAAGAGTTGGTGGTATCAACAAGTTGCTCATCTGCTTCATCGTTCCATATTTGTTCATGTGGGTGGATGTAATCTTCGTCTTGATAATCAATGTCCTCTTTGAGCAGTTGGAAGGCGATGTCCATGGGTTCGCCAGTAATCACCCGACCGGGGTTGGTTGCGTAGGGTAGTTCCTCAGTTGGAATAGCACTTCGCTCCGGTGCGGCATCCCATTGACGAAACGGCGTGTGTCCAGCCAATCCGTTGCCTTGGGTCAAAAGTGGCGGGACACCTGCATCCATGAGCAATTGTGCCGCTTCCGCTTGTTTTTCATTCAAATCTTCTACTTGCAAGGGCAGTAAACTGTTCGGCATCAAAGCCATGGCACCGTATCTCAAATTGTCAAGCGTGACTGGTTTGTTTGAAAAACGAGTTATCAAGTCATCATCAATATCGCCGTAAATGATGCCTTCCGGTTGTGCCCGCCCTTCATCAAAACCAGCGTATCGCTGTGGGGTAGTATTGCCTTCAAACCCGTAAAGGTGTAATTGTCGTGGCCTGTGTGAATGCACATCCCACAGGTATGAATCGGGCACATCGGCATCTACACCTCCTCTTTGCGGTGCAAAAGAGGTGGCTTCAAATGGATAAACAAATCGCCCATGAAGCGGTACTTTCATTCCCATGTGATTGACACTCAATGGCAATTTTTTGAAAGAAGGAACATAGCCACTCAACATTGTTTCAAATTCTTCATTGTCTTCAGTTGAGAGTTCCCTTGCAAGTGCTGGTTTATTGTGTTCAGCAGGTTGTATTCTCAGCGAATGAAAATCGGGGTTTGGGTTGTGCATATACTCATCAAGGTAGTCTAAGTATTGCTGTTGCAAGCCCGGTATGGCCTTAATAACCAACACGGCCTTCATTGGAATTTCACCCCTGCTCGGCTTGGGTAAAGGCTTCTCAATTCCTCCGGCTTCATCTCATCAATGTTTTCTCCGTCGTATTCTTGATGACGCCAACCTGCGTCTTTGATGTCTTGAAGGTATTGATTCTTTTCTTCTTCAGTGAGCAACGGATTTTCAAATCCAAACACACCCTCTTGCCAAGAAAGAGGCAATGCGTCTTTAAATGCCTCATTGGTTTCATCAAAAGCAACTCTACCCGGTGAAGAAATTTGTGCTAAATAGCGCATTCCCCTATCGCCAATTTTAGTTCGCCCCAAATAATTCCCTGCATCGCTTCCTTGCAGGTCATCCCTTTCCGTAGGGTAAAGGTCGTCGTAGTAGGGTACTCCTAAAGCGGCGGCAACAGCCCTATCTTCCGCTCTTCCGTACTGAGTTCGTCGTTGATTTTGTAGCGTTTTTCCACGAATTAGTGCGTAAATGGCATCCATGGGAGATACTTCGCCCTCGGACACCATTTGTTGAAGTTTTTGTTCAAAAGGTATGTCTTCAGTGTAAAGGTCATTTAAGGCACCTCGTTCCATTACATCATATCTGCTTAATCGTGTAGAGGGCATCACACCAACAAGCCTTTCGGGAGGTATAGGAGCAGTAAATCCACCTTCAATACCTTCACCAATTCTTCCACGAGCAAACGCTTTATCTTGCGGCCTACCAAAACCTCGGACGCCAACCACACCCGAATCACTTATACCACCTTTTGGTGCGTTTCCCGCTGAATTTAACTCAAAGTCTCTATCGGAAAGATTGCCTACGAATCCAATGTTACTGGGAGGAAAACGATATTGTCCCTTTATGCCTTCTTCCCAATCCATATTAACCCGTGAATACGGTAAGGGTTTCAGCCCATACCCTTCTCTTGTACCCAAGGATGCAATGTCGTCACGCCCCATGACTTTGACAGCATTGACGGGCGGTACCTGTCCCGGCAGGATATTGCCCTGCTCGTCGTAGTATGGCCCTTCAGTGTGGTATTCCCAAATGTGTTCGGGGATGGTTGTTTGACGGCTGTAGTAATCACGGATAAATGGCACCGCTGTTGGGTCTTCTGCGTTTAAAATTTGCGGATATTCACGAGCGGCTAAACCATGGGCGAGTGAGCCTTCCAGTCCCATTTCACTACCAAAGTTTCTGCCTGCTTTACCGCCCCTCTCTTGCGCTCCTCTTCCTGTTCGTTGAATAAGAGGAACTTTGTTGACAAACTCTCTTGGGGTAAGTGCCAAGTCGCTTTCACGCACAACACGCTCAATGTCTTCGGCTGTTGGTTGACCTGCTTGACGGAACAATGCTCGCAAATCCTCCCTTGCTCGCAATTCCTCGGAAGGTTGGGGCACACCAAAATTGCTTAAATCCGATTGTGTAGTTCGGTTCTTGTTTTTTTGATTGAGTAATTGCAATGTTCTCCTTAGTGATTGAAGTGAACCACCATCCATACCGGGTGGTATGTCAAGACCGTAATCGGTAAGGTCGGCTTGGGCCTTGCTTATCAGCACCCTCGCCATGGTTATCTCATGGTCAAATAATTTAAAGACATACCGCCGCATAGGTGTACGCATGAGCAGGCGTGTTGCTGTCCGTAATAGCGGCGACACGGTAGAGAAGTTTGCTTTTCTTGCCCCTCTTGCGAGTGCCGCTATGGGTACTGTGGGAAGAGCCGCCGCAACAAAGGTAGGCCAAACTGCACTTGGACAAGGTGCAAAATCAATGGCTGGTAAACTTGCTGAAAGCAAAATAGGACAAATGGCTGGCAAAGTCGCCAGTAAAACGAAGGATGTTTTGGGTGAGGATGCTGGAAAGAAAATTGGTGAAGCAGGTGCGGCAATGGCACAAATGCAACAACAAAAACAACAAGCCATGCAACAACAAAATCAACAAATGGCCGAGAAAGCCAAGGCAGGCTCACAAATCGCTACGGGTGAGGCCATGGACATGTCGTGGCGATTGCTGAAGGATGTTTACTTTGGTCAAGAGTTCCAAAACCCACAATATGCACAAGCAAGACAGCAAATTATTGATGCGGCTATTGAAAATATGCAAAACAACCCATTCAAACAACCCAACCAGCACGGAAAAATTGGTGCAGGTATGGTAGAAGACATACCCGAAGAATACTACAGGGGCGAGATACAGGGTAAAAAGCAATATGCAGACAGTAGAGGCGATATAACCACTGTTCGCTTCCCTCCCGATTACATGTACGACCAAGAGCATAGCGACCCAAAGCGTTTCCCCGGTATGCACAATGTTCCAGCACATCAACTGTTGAATGCTTTGGGGGGTTTTGTTGATTATGGCAATCTACCAAATTGGAAAGGGCAAACATCGGTAAGAGCCGCTTTACCAAATCTCATAGAAAGGAGAAAGAGTGGTTCGCATAGTAAGCAACTTATGGGCTACACACCGTTGTTGGAGGAAATGGCTTCTCCTGCCTTGGTAACCACACTTACAGATAAAATGAAAGATGCAAAAGATGGCGCAAGGCGTGTTTTACCTCATGAAATCATGCAACCAAACCTTGAGCGTGGACAAAGTATGTTAGCCCGTACCCAAGAAGTTAATCGTGAACGCCGAGAAAAAGAGCAGGCTCAAAAGGAAGCAAGGGCAAAACAACTGGAAGAAGAAAGGGCAAAACAACTGGAAGAAGAAAAAGCCATCGCAAGAAAAAAGGTAGAAGAGGCAAAAGCCGCTCAAAAGCAGGCTTCACAAGACAAGGCGAGGGCCACACGAGAAGAGACAAAGCGGCAAAACATTGAGGCCGACAAGCGAGCCATTGAACTTTCAGCGGAGCAAACAAAACAAGAGCGTGAAGGTTTCCTTGACACGGATGAAGGAAAAATGATGGCAAGTAGATTTGATACAATTCCCGGTGCTGGCGTTCATACTTTTGATAACAAGATGATAACCAACCCAACGCAAATGTTGAGTGTGTTTGAGCAGGCTGTTTACAACCAATTGGTTAAACGAGGACACTTTAAGAAAAGTTTCCCGATGGACATGGCATGGCGTATGCTCAAAGGTGAGTTGCAGTTGCCGCATCAAATCACCGAGGCACTGCGAAGCGACCTGTCCACCCTTGACCGGGCACACAAAATGACCGACACCAACGAAGGCACGCTCATTGAGAACATTCACCCCGATATGGAGAATGTCGTGAAGTTGCTGGCTGAGAAGCACTTGGGTGACTTGACTCCAACGATGCAACGACCTGTCATGCCTCTATTTCACTCGCCGTTTCACTGAGTTTAATTTGCTCAGCAATCAATGAGGCCGCTTTGAGGGCTTCTTCGTCCACACCCGTAGTAAAACCCCATGCGTGTAGGTGAGCGACCAGCGTTTCAGTTGACAGGTTCGCACCGCTGTTGGTCGCAAATGGACAACCACCCAGTCCACCAATGCTTGAGTCAATTTCGTAAATGCCGTTAAGCAGTGCGGCACGCACCAGTTCAAGCGCACGCCCTTCGTTGCCGTTGTGATGCAGGTGTAGTGCGGCACGAATGCCTTCGTTTTTGGCCAATTCAGCAAGTTCGGCCACCTCTTTGCGTGTACCGGCCCCTACCGTGTCGGAGAACACCACCGTATCGCCAAACATTTTTGCATCACGAATGCACGAGATGAGGGTGGATAGGCGGGGCGTACCACTATGGGGTGAGCCAAACGCCATGCTGAGGTACACACGCACATTTGACTTGGGCGTTTTGTCCATGAAGGTCTTGTACATCAACACAAGTTCACTTCGGGTCTTGCCCATGTTTTTCATGTTAAAAGTCTCGCAAGGAGAGAGCACGATGTTGATTTTTTCGGCTCCCATGGCTACAGCCCGGTCAAAACCACGCTTGTTCATCACGAGAACGCTACCGTCTTTGAAAACAGCCTCAGCATCGGCCATTTGAGGTACAAGTTTGGGGTGAGCGAGGCTGGTTTCTTCAATTTGCGTTAAACCAGCGGTGTACAAAGCGTCAATGAGAGCAATTTTGGTGTCCGTTGGGACAAAACCGCTCAATGCTTGGAGTCCATCACGAGGGCCAACCTCGTAGATGGACACTTTCACTGAATTCCCCTCCGCATGTCGGACAAATCCCAAGCGGTGTCAAAGGCGGTCATGGTATTTTCCTCCTTTCTCGTTCCCAATCCACATCTTCTGACTGTCCATCCCATGAAGCAACCATAGGGCATTCACAACAATCATGGCAAAGGTCGCAATCCCAGCATAGTTGGTCGTATTCTCTTGGCTCTCCACATTTAGGGCATACATCATCATCCGAATAGGATTTCAACAATGCCCAAGCGGTGTCAAAGGGCTTCACTGAATGCCCCTCCGCATGCCGTTGAAGCAGGCTTGATGGAACGCCGCCTCGTCTTCAATGAAAATCGTGGTATCGTTAGGGTCGGGCGTTGCCAACCACATGGTCAAAAATCCCGCTATGAAGGCGAGGGCGAAAAGAGTCGGCAGAAGCATGTGCAGACCGAGTGCTGTGTAGAAATTAAATTTGTCGGTCACTGCATTCTGCGTTGGGCAGATTTATCCGTTAAGGGCATATCGGGGCCACGAAAACCCGGTCGGACAAACCTTGGTTCACGAGCCGGGTCGCCTCGCTTGCGAGAACGCATTGGGCCACGGGACATGGCTTCTGTGCTACCCGGTGCCTCTTCTCGTTCTTGTCGCATTGGAGGACGGGTTGAGGGTGGTTTTGCCGTGAATGGGTTGAATGGCTCCTGCTCACGCTGGCGTTGACGAATTGGTTCAAGAATGTCATCAGCCATCGGCATGGGCATGGTTGCACCCATTGACTCGTCCTGTCCAAATGGCTCTAAGCCGTAGATAGGCGATTCACGAGGAATTGAAATGTTTGCATAACTGGACTCTTCATCCATTTGTGGAACACGAGGATTGCCTCTTAAACCACGCCGTGCAAATGCCTCGTTGCTGGTTCGCTCACCGATTGAGCGACTTCTTTCATCCTTTTTTCGTTGCGAGCGTGCAGTATCATCAATGGAGTGTTGAACTCCCATAAGAGCGTTGCTCAATGGGTACATAAACTTGTTATTGATGTAATCGCTTCCGTATTGTTCGGGGTCATATTCCCTGTCAATTTTGTCTTGAGGGATGCCCGCTTGTGATAACTGATGGCGGTGCATTTGCTCCATCATTTTCATCGCTTCATCGTGGTCAACACCGAACATATCCTCTATGGCATTGACGGCATTCCAGTACCAATCTGCATCGCCTTTGAGTATCGTCCATGCGAAGTCAAACGGGCTGGATTTTAGTTTGAAAGGGTTGGTAGGGTCATCGGGGAATTGCCGATATTGTTCATATGGAAGTGGGCCTTGAAGCGTGCTACCTCGCATTCGTTGTGCTTCTGCGAATGAGAGAGGTGCAGGCATTTCATGTGCTTGTGGAAGACCTCTTCTTTGTGCATCACTCGCCATATGCCCAATTTGTATTTGCAGTGGTACCGTTTTGTCTCGGTATCGGGTATCTTGATACATGTGTTGAGGTGCAGAATTTCTTGACATTTTTTCATCAATTACCATGTTCGGAGTCATGTTTTCTTCTGCGATTTCATTTGCTCGCACTTCTCGCCTTCCTCGCCCCATCCGGTGAAATTGCTCAGCGGCATTGGGTTTAACTGGTTTCAATGGTCGTCCAGTTGTTCTCATTGTGGGGTTACCAAGTTCACTCGCAAGATTCTTCAAAATTTGAAGAGATTCCTCAAAAGAGCGGCCTACCATAGCACGCACAGGGGGTTTTGGTATAAAAAATCCATTCTGTAATTTTTTTTTGGCAACGCTATGCGTGCCC
>Ga0213866_10002297_pt1 | contig 13615 bp, 19 predicted proteins | sample PICome_11_FD_160079 | JGI IMG/M metagenome (GOLD analysis project Ga0213866, IMG submission 160079) | Coastal seawater microbial communities near Pivers Island, North Carolina, United States - PICO284 | ecosystem: Environmental > Aquatic > Marine > Coastal | place: USA: North Carolina...
ATATTGCGGTTGCATCGGATTTAAAGAAAAGAGCTGACGTTGTTCTGGGGTCGGAAATCCAGTGGGGGGACTTAAATCCTGCTCGTGGTGACGCTAGTCCAAGAGCCGCAAATTTATGGGGTGATCGCACGAAAGATGGTGCTACAGGCTTCCTCGTAAAATTTAAAGATGGATTTTCCAGTCCACCGCACATTCACAATGTCACCTATCGCGGCGTAGTAATTAGTGGCCTTATTCATAATGATGATAAAGGTGCAAAAAAGATGTGGTTGCCTGCAGGGTCATTTTGGACTCAACCAGCTGGAGAATCCCATATTACTGCTGCACAAGGAGAAAATAACCTAATCTATGTAGAGATTGATGAGGGGCCGTATCTTGTTCACCCAGAAGCAAAGGCTTTTGATAATGGCCAGAGCCCTGTCAATATAGATAAGTCAAATATAGTTTGGTTGGATGCGTCAGATGTTACATGGCTTAATCACCCTGAATTAGAAAATAAAGTAAAAGTAGCGTTTCTATGGGGAAGTCTAGAAGACGGTAAGCTCCGAGGTAATTTTATTAAATTACCTGTAGGGTTTAAAGGCAAAATAAAGAGCGAAGGGTCAGTATTTCATGCAGTTGTCGTTAAAGGACGCTTAGAGCGCAATTCATCAATTTTAGAGCCTGGCAGCTATTTTAGCTTAGCGGAGGACCTTTCCTCCACAGAAGAGACTATTATATACGTAAGGACAGATGCAGTGTTTAATGTCTCTAATAAACACTAAAAGAGAAACTATATATTACAAAAACTATTAACAGGCTCTACCGATGGCATGGGGCTTGAAACAGGATGCTGTCCTAAACAAGTAAAGCTGGGTGAAAGAACCGCAGCATGGAGTGTGGAGGATATAAGGGAATTAATCGAAAAATTGTCAAATCAGGATATTTAGTGAGTTAAGGTTGCTAATAACGGATGAGGGGCATGCAATTGTTAACCTCCCGCTATTGCAAAGCGGCGCCCCTACGGAGTTCTGACTGGTGCGTTATGGTATTGATATTCTTAGATCTTGAATATTTAGTGGAAAATTTTTTCTACCATTTATGCTGCTAAAAAGCGCGGTTTCCCGCGAATAACAACGGTTTATGGCGAAGAGAAAAAGTGCATTGCAAATAAATGTTGACTTTTTAAAGAAACTTGCTTCCGCATCTTTTTACACTGCTATATAATCACTATAGGAGGTGTGTTATATGAATCAAATCCGAGAGCTTAGACAAGAAGTAAACAAATTGAAGCCAGCTATACGGCCAAAAGACATTGCTGAGTATGCAAAATTGCGTGATAACGTCATTATTTCATTTATGCCTCATGCTACCAAAACCACACAAATGGCTGAAAAAAGTTGGTACAAACAAGCGTTAGAAAGCAAAGATTTATACCTTGAATCCGTTTTATATGGCAATATATGGGGTTCTTTATTACCTAATGAACGTCTGGCTATAGAGCATTTATATTATGATAATCCTGAATTGATTGACAAAGACACAGGATTTTACCGAACTATCCATGACTATGTTTCGGCAAAACGAGAAGGCAACCAGAATCTTGCACAACATCACCTAACCAATGCCATATGGGAAGTGCTGCATAATTCGTTGCCAGATAAAAATGCGATCACATCCAGCCTGCCTGAGCTTTATTACGATAAAACAAAACGCAGGCGTAAAGTGCAAGCGGGTATGCTAAACAGTCTGAATATTTCAACATTCCGACTGCCAACCCCGGATTATATTGTTGAATCAATCAGGCAACGTTATGTATCAACTCCATTAGAGGCGTTGCTGTCAGAGATTGTGTTTCCATTAGAAGAAAATGCTAGCTCCATTGCTGAGGAGATTGGGCAGATTAATGCAGAAATGCAGCAAGTTTTGTCTAGCCACTCCTTGCTCGGACTCCTGTCCTCGCAAATGAGCCTAAGCCCTCCGGGCACTAAAGAGGCAGGTTTCCTAACCCGCTTTCATGAGTTGCAGGAAATATGGGAGCAAAAATCCATTGTTTCTGACTCAGGGACGAAGCCGGAAGCTACCGATGCATTTGTAGAATTGACCACTAAAATCATGGAGGATGTGCGTCAGAAAATTAATGAAGAAATTGATAAGCAAGCTGAGAAAGGCAAGACCGAAGAAGAAATTATAGAACATATTACCCAAATAATTCAAGGCTACCAAGATACAACTATTCCTCAAAAGATGGACATGCTGGCGACGCATTTTAATGGTAAGTTAAGTGAATTAGAACAGCGTGAGGCTGGTTACACACATTACGTCTGGCGCTCTCAGGATGATGCAAAAGTGCGTCCTGATCATGCCGCAAATGATGGACAAATATTTTCATGGGATATCTCTCCACCGACCGGCCATCCCGGTGAAGATTATAATTGTAGATGTTACGCTGAACCAGCATTCAAAGACCCGCCTATTGAACCGGTCTTCATAATTGAAAATTTAATACCAATTGTGGCATTACGGCGTATCATTCTTGAAGGTGGAAAACGTATTAGTAATGCTGTTGGTAAGGTATTTCGACGAAAAGCAGATGACATTGCAGAAGATATCGCGCACAGTAGGGGCAAGATTGAAAGTGCTAAAAAATCAATCGAAGAATATCTTGGTGGAAAAGGGAAAGTAGTAAGAAATAAAGATGGAGATACAGTTATTACAAGAGGGAATAGAAAGGTAAGATTTGACATAAATAATCCTAAACCTCATAAAGAACCTCACTTTCACCTTGAGCGTAAAACTCCATCTGGAAGGTGGCGTAGTGAAGGAAAGCAAAGATATGATTTTAAGAAAGAAGGTAAAGAATGAAATGGATTGCACATATTAATAAACCAAGAAAAATTGACTTTGAAATAGTATATGATGAATCTGTTGGCTATTATCTGTATGTTTATGACTCAAATGATATAGAGTCCAAAGATGAACTTCAAGATACACTTGAAATAGCAATGCAAGTTGCAAAAGAAGATTTTAATGTTCCAATTGATGCTTGGAAAATATCTGAATAATCATTTCCGGTGTCATTGCCAAAGGCGTAGGTCGTATTGGTAAAGCTGTACAAAAAATCTTCAAAAACCCAATCTCTAAACGTCCTAAAGGTGTACCGAAAGATTGGAAGAAGAAACCTTCGAATAAGGGAGAAGGTTATAAATATGAGCGACCAGGACGCGAAAAATATGATGATGTGCGTGTACAAAAAGGCAGGCTAGAAAGTACCAATCCAGGGCAACGCTATGATAATGTGCGCTGGAAGAAAGATGGTAAGTGGCTGGATAAAGATGGTAAGGAGGTTCCTAAAAAATCTGAAGAGTCTCATATACCAATAGAAGAGTTTAAATTTGACAAGGAGGTGTACAAATGACAGGGCGTAGCGAAATATTTAAAAATCATTTCTTCGAAGCATTGCAAGAGTTGTCCGATCGCGATTACCAAGAACGTATCTGGGCAAACAAAAATAACCCTGAAGGGTTGGTTGCTTCATTTACCGAAGCAGCCATCTTATTTTGGGAAGACGCACTTGTAAGCTCTGCCTTGGAGGAAGGTGCCATTGTTTACGATAGAAAAGTAACACAAGCATTGCAGGAGTTGTGGGATGCAATCGAAATAGTGGATGAATTTCGTTCTGAAGAGGAAATTATCAACGATCCATTAATGCAGAAAGTACGTGATAAGGCTACAGAAGTTTTAGAGTTAATAAAAGTAAGTGATAAATCCGAAAATACTGTTACTTTTATTGAAGAAGGAACGCTAAAAGTATTAGAGCCTTAAACTGCTGCTATATATGATCAAGGTGAAGTAGTTGTTAGTATAGAAGTGCATAAAGCATTACAAGAGCTAGATATTTCTGCTGCTAAAAATTCCTCATAGTTCTGATTCCATAGAGCCTTATGCACGCTGGAAAAAAGGTGGTAAAAAAGCAGCCGATGAATTATATGATAAGCTTGGCAAGGGAAAACCTGATAAACCAAAAGGCTATCCTGGCGAAGGAAAACGACTACCTAACGGTGATTGGGTTGGACGTAGGCCAGTATCTAAACATGGGGAACCTGCTATAGACTTGGACGTTAAAGATTTTCCATATAAAAAAATTAAATTTCCAGATTAAGGAGAGAGAATGATAACAAAATTAGATGAAGCTAAAAATTTAGCTCTTTTTATATCTGAGGCGATTAAGGATAGAAAAATTATTGATGATAAGGATTTTGACTTTGCAATCGAAATTGCCGAAGAAGAAATTATTGCACGTCAAGCTGCGGGAGACTATTATCTAGATCATGAAAATCCTATTTCTGGTGATTCACTTGCTGGGCTTATAATAGATGCGATGTTTGATGGTAAAATAATAGAAGAAAATAAATTCGATGATGCAATTAACGTTGTAACAAGAAAAATAGATCAGCATAGAATGAATGCTACCGATTAGCATAGATGCAAAACATCAGATGATGCAAAAGTGCGTCCTGATCATGCCGCAAATGATGGACAAATATTTTCATGGGATATTTCTCCACCGACTGGCCATCCCGGTGAAGATTATAATTGTCGGTGTTATGCTGAACCAGCATTTAAAGACCCGCCTATTGAACCGGTCTTCATAATTGAAGAATTACTGATTGGCGGTGTCATTGCCAAAGGCGTAGGTCGTATTGGTAAAGCTGTACAAAAAATCTTCAAAAACCCAATCTCTAAACGTCCTAAAGGTGTACAGAAGGATTGGGTGAAAGAGCGTTCTAATAAAAAGGACGGGTATAAATATATTGACCCAAAAAGCAAAAGAAGCACCGATGTGCGCGTACAGAAGGGAAAACCTAATGTTAGCAACCCGGCACAACAGAAAGACTACGTTAAATGGAAAAAAGACGGCAAGTGGATGGACAAAGATGGTAATGTGGTAGCTGGTGACTCCCCTGAGGCGCACATACCATTAGAGGATTTCAAATTTGATAAGGATTTATTCAAATGAAAAAAGATTATGCTATATACAAAAAATTTCTTATAGAGGGTTTGAAAGAATTATCTGATCATGATTTTCAGAGACGAATCTGGACAAATCAAGATAATCCTAAAGGTCTTGTCTGCTCTTTTACAGAAGCAGATATAAGAGTATTTGATGATGCGGTAGTTGGCCATGCATTACGTGATGGTTCGATTATATATGACAAACAAGTAACTCATGCACTTCAAGAATTACATGATGCTACAGCAATAGTTGACGATGATCGTACCGCTGTAGAAATCATCAATGACCCATTGATGGAGGTGGTGCGGCAAAAAGCTGCTAAAGTATTAGATTTAATCACGGCTAGTGATGGTTCTGAAAGTACGGTGGAGATTGTAGAGTAAGTCATATCCCAAGACATCACATATACCATTGGATGAATTTAAATTTGATAAGGATGTTTTCAAATGAAGCAAAAAATATATATAGAAAATGTAATTGATATATTACGCAAACTTTCAGATAAGGACTATCAAATTGCAATTTGGCTAAACCGGCATAATCCCGATAACCGTATCGGTTCTTTTGATGAAACTGTTAATATGTTATTTGATGACTCTATTATAGGTGATTTATTAGAAGATAGCGAAGTGATTATCAGCAAAGGAGTTACTAAAAACCTTCAATCCCTGTCAGATGAAATTGATAAAATTGATGAATCCCTTTTAGAAGAAGAAATCGTAAACCATCCCTCAATGGATGTGATACGTAAGATAGCAACAAAAACACTGGCACATATCCAAGCCAGTGACGGTTCTGAAAGCACCGTACGTTTTGTTAAAGTTGGTACGCCCGATACTCCAATTTCTATTCAAGAGGCATTGGGATGACAAAAAGGGACCGTTTTTGATGCTCGTATTCCTTCGTGTACATTCGCCATTGCTCGTAGTTATTCACCCATGCTCTACGGAGTTCTAATTCCGTTAGAAGCGTACGATGATGTCCGAATGCAAGAAGGTAAACCTAATTCAAAATCTCCCAATTCACAAAATAACTGGTGTTATCTAAATACTAGGCATGGCTTTCTAGTTATATTTTTGCAAACGTTGCTAACTATGTAATTAGCTTTATGCTAATTACATAGAATTATATCTCAACATAAATAATATGAATATATATGTTTTTACTAGCTAATGAAGATGGAAAGGCCGGTGTCAATAAATCAGTCGAGTTACTGAACTATAATAAGACATCCATAGATGCTATTGTTAAAGGTATTACTATGGTCGAGGAAGACCCTCATTCCAAAATTGTTGGCCTTGGTGGGATACCTGACATTGGTGGCGATGTAACGCTTGATGCAGCGATTATGGATGGCAATAACATAAATTTTGGAGCTGTTGGTTGTATTAAAAAACATGTCAACGCGATAAAAATTGCAGCCTCGCTATTGAAAGATTCCCCCCATTGTTTGTTGGTAGGGGAGGGAGCTGAACGGTATGCGAATGAAATGGGTATTGCATTGCGATCACCTCTGCTAAAAAAGGCAGAGGATCAATGGCAGGAGCTTTTTGAAACTTATGTAAGCGAAGAAATCCCGGATTCATTGGAAGGAAAGCCTCTGGCCGAGTGGTGCAAAAAAGCTATTTTAGGGGCACATGGACATCTTTTTAAAGATACCACTGTGTATATGGCAAAAGACCACAATGAAAATATTGCGGTTGGAACCAGCACATCCGGTTGGCCGCTGAAATACCCTGGACGCCTAGGAGACTCACCTGTTGCTGGTGCTGGTTTTTATGCTGATAATAAATTGGGGGCTGCGGCATGTACGAACACTGGAGAAATGGCGTTGAGGGCTAACACTGCTTTTGCAGTCGTGCAATATATGAAAGTTGGCTTGTCTGTTGAAGAGGCTGTTTATCAGGCTGCTAAGGATTTAACGTCACTTGAAGGAGGATTACTGTCAGATTTAGTAATCCATGGAATTGATAAAAACGGAAACTATAAAGTTGTTTGTTATCACTCTAAGCCGCATGGAGAGCCTGCCCCTAAATTTTGGTACTGGCATAAAGAAAATTCAACGGAATTGGAGCTTATTGAAGCAGAAACTTTATTTAGAGATGACGTGCTAAGAATGAGTCATAAGTTTTAGACCGCTCCGATGAAAGATAAATATTTGTGTAGGGCATTCCTTGTATTACTGATACCATATAAATCACACTAATTTTTTAAATTACAACTGGAGAGATCAAATGGCTAACAAAGACAATAAAAAAGAAACTAAGAAAAAACCACTTTTATCAGCTAAAGAAAAAAAGGCAGCAAAACAAGAAAAGAAGAAAAAAGCATAGTTAGGTTGCCAAGGTGGGAGCTACTCCCACCGCCTGCTTTTATCGCCAATTGCGCAAATGTAAGTGGTAGCGATATTACAATCCCTATGTTCTACTTTATTTTCGATACTTTCTAACAATTCTTCCATTTGTTCATCCAGATTATCATCGTCCTTATAGTAAGCTGTAAGGGTGTATTCCCTGTTGCCAAGGTTTTTATAATTTTTATCAAACTGTGCAAACACGTCGTTTTCAACACACTCATAAGCAGCATCCTGTACTTTTGCATTATTGTTGCGTTCCAAAAATAAATGTAATTTTAGCAAAATTGATTGCTCTGAACTTGCTGCTGCCATGTATTATTTACCTTAATCAAATACTAGTTAACTCTTCGTGTTGTGCCACCTTGAATCATATGCTGTACTACCTCGTTATAATCCAGGCTGTTATTCATCGCATAAGCTTGAGGAAAATAGCTTGAGCCTTTTTTCATTCCAGGAACTAAATTAGCTTCTATAAAATGACACTTCCCGTGATTATTCATTTTAATATCAATGCGTCCAAAATCCCTGACACCTAATGCATGAAATGACCTTTCTGCAATATCAGTAACTTTTAAAAGGACGGTTGGGTCTGCGATCACTTGCAGTATTTCTGTATTTCCCGTTTTAACTTTTGCGCCTAATATTCTTAAACCACCCTCTTCAGGCGGGATAATTTCAATGGCTGCAACAATTAGTTTTTCATGATCTTCTATGATGGAGACTGTGAATTCTTTTCCCTCTAGATATTCTTCAACCAGCACAGGTTGGGCATATTCGTTATAGAGGTTTTTTACTTTCTCCTTAAAATGTTCAAAGTCATAAACAAGGGAGTTTACATCAACTCCATTGCCATTTGCTGCATCGGTTGGCTTTATAAAAAGAGGAAAGGGCAAAGGAAGTTCTTGCTCGTTTTTATACTCACCTGGAATTGTTACAAAGAACTCGGCGGTATCAATGCCTTTTGAGGCTACCATTTTTTTAGCAGAAACCTTATTTGAATCATATGACAGAACATTCCTCTTTGATCCTGTGTAATTTCCTCCATGACTATCAAAATAGTCAGAAAGCCATAGCTGCTGTCCACTTTCAAGTAGAATGTATTTTACAACAGCTAGAATTAAATCAGGTTTTCTTGCAATAACGGCATCTAAATCAGCGGCATTCACACAGACACTAACTATTGCATTATGGTTAGAATACAAAAGCGACTGCATGACGCTGTCACAGGCTTGACTTGAGCCAAATCCGGTTTCTTTTAGGGTGCTATTAGGGGTGGTTACAATTTCTATATACAATACAGCTCCTCAAGTGTTTACGTATTTTTCTATGTAAGCAGCCCAAGGAAATCCGCTGTAATATCAGAAACGATACTGAGAAATAGTAACCTTGAAGATTTTTAGATCCGGGTAGAAGTTAACAAACCATTATAACAGAACTTACTATGATTGATACAAGTTAATATTATTAGATTCTGTCTTGAGAATTATAGTGTACTTTACATACTAATAGGGGAGCTGTTATATACATATCCACGAGATAGTGAATAGGAAAACATAACTTAATTTTGCAACGGGTTGTTTGTCACAAAACCGCCCCCCAAATTAGATTTTGCAGTTATGCCAACTGAATATTAACAGCAGACTCTTTGCCATTTTTTGATTCTATTTCGTAACTTACTTTTTGATTGTCATCAAGACCTGACAATCCAGCAGCTTCAACAGCACTGATATGTACGAACACATCGTTGCCACCTTGGTCTGGCTGAATAAATCCGAAACCTTTAGTTGGGTTAAACCATTTTACTGTACCTGTAGCCATAATATTTATCTCATTTGTGTATATTATTTTTCTCCCTCAATAACCTTGAAAAAGTTAGGATTACTAATATAGCTAATTTTGTTTGGGGTAAAGTAATTAAAGCACAAAGTAGTCCCCACTTCTACTTTGCGCCATCTATTTTAGCAGTAAGTCACCTTCAATTGGAAAAAACTTAGAGGCTGAGTTTATTAATGATTTTGCAGTAAGTTCTTTAACGCTATACACTTCAGACACTGTATCATGCCTTGTTTTGACATTTTGCATTAATAGATCAAAGTCACCGTCCCCAGATGCCAAAACTATAACATCTGATTCTTTAGCACATTCCATTATATCAATAGTAATGCCAACATCCCAGTCCCCTTTGGCAGAGCCATCTTTTCTGCTAATATATGGTTTTAGCTTAACGTTGAAACCAATGCCTCTTAGGATGTTTTGAAACTGTTTTTGTTTTTCATCGCCGCGATCAATAGCATAAGCCGTTGCTTGAATTAGCTTGCGACCAGCGGTCACTTGATTCCAAAAATTGTTGTAATTAAAGTTACATCCATATACCTGTTTCGTAGTATAGAAAATATTTTGGACATCAACAAAGACTGATACTTTTTGCATAATTTTCTCTTAAATTTACTAGATAATAGCTTTAACTTCTTTTTTTACAAGAGGTCAGAAAAGCTACTGAAAGATATTTAAATTAATGGAAGTATAAGCGGGGAATAAATACGAACTTATACGAACTGTTGCGGAAATGTCAGTGGTGACCCCTACGGGATTCTCGTTATTTAACTAAGTACCTGAAATTAATTAATAATAAAAAATGTAGCCTAAAAACATGCTGCAACCTAAGCTGCTGATTTATCTGGTTGTAGGCGAACTGTGGTGAACTCTGTATAAAATTATAAAAAGCTATTTATTATTTAATTTTCATTTTTTGCACTTAGATCTTTTGGCAATCATTTTGGCTAAACCAAGAACAACATTTCGTAACTCGGGAGATGAAATGTTCTTATAACTTTTTATAAGATTGTTTAGATCATTGTTTCTTGCGTTATTATTTTGTATATTAACCTTATTTTCGTTGTAGGGTATTTCAGCAAAAAAATAATTAGGTTAACCTCTAAAATTTTGCAAAATTGATAAAGCCTGCTTCCACCTATTCTATTTGTGCCAGTTTCATACTTTTGTACTTGTTGGAAAGTAACTCCTGTTAAATCAGCCAACTCTTTTTGAGTCATGCCAATGTTGTTCCTAGATAACCTAAGTTGATTTCCGATATGTTTATCAATTTCATCTAGATATATATCATTCATTTATTTTATATATTCCTATATAATAACATCTTGAAAATTTCGAACTTATTAGTTGAATATTAATTTATATCACTATAGGTTGAGTTACTATTGAAACAATTTACTACAGACTTCTATGCTTGTCGATAATTTTATTGAGGAATCTTACCAGCTTAAAGATAGCACAAAGCTAATAGAACTGTTTGAAAGAGCAATCTCTCAGTTAGGTTTTGATAAGTTTGTTTATAGTTTTATGACCGAACAACCTTCTATCAAAGAAAGTGCAAAGCATGGGGTTATAAGAAGTTACCCTAGTGACTGGATGAATCATTATATAGAAAAAGACTATATTAACATTGATCCTACATATAGGTTGGCACTTAGGACACCTGGTGTTTTTAGTTGGCAGCAAATTGAAGAAAAAGTTAATTTACCAAAAGATTCAGTTAAAATGATGAGGGAGGCTGAGGATGCAAATATTAAATCAGGTGCTTCTGTTTCTATTCATGGTATTAATAATGATGTAGTTGGTTTGGGGTTTGCCAGTTCTGAGCAAGATATAAATAATAGCCGAAGTAATTTACATAAATTGCATGCGCTAGCACATCAATTTCATCTTATATATACTGATATATTTAGTTTAGAAAACAGTAATATTGATAGTATAGATATTACTCTTACTGCTAAAGAGCGTGATGTTTTAATATGGTGTAGTAGAGGTAAGAGTAATGGTGTGATTGCAGAAATATTAGGCGTATCAGAGCATACGGTTCATTTTCATTTAAAAAATATTTTTAAGAAATTACAGGTTAATGATAGGACAACCGCAGTGCTTTTGGCGTATCAAAAACGTATAATCAGCTTTTAACTCCTTATAATTATAAAAACCTACCAAGGTTAGTAGTTATATAAAATAATTATTTAGTACATTTTTGAAAGGCAACTTAAAAAGAGGCTTTTCAATGATAGAATATTTTTCTTTAAGCAATGCTTATCTTTTGGGTGATGTAATTTCATCTATGCATCGTTTGCGTTATCAGGAATTTGTTGAACGTTTAGGATATGATGTACCGTGCCATGATTCTATGGAGTATGACCAGTATGACACTCTTGCGGCGATACACTTTGTATGGCGTGATGATTCAGGGGTAGTGCGTGCATCTTTGCGTATTAGTCCAACTACAAAACCATATATGATAAAAGATATTTGGCCATATGTGGTAGAGAATATGGAACTGCCAGCTTCTGAAAGTGTTTGGGAAGCAACGCGTTTATGTGTGGATAAGGACTTGTCTAAAGATATGCATCAAAGTGTACATGCACAGTTGTTATGTGCATTGCAAGAATATGCGTTATCAAACAAAATTTCTAGTTATATAGGTATAGCGCCACCCGGGCTATGGAAGTACACTTTTATTCGTTATGGTTGGCCTATTAAGTTTTTAGGAGAGGCTCACAAAATAGAGTATAAAGAAAAAATACGTGCTGGGTTAATGAACGTATCTGAAAGCATATTAGATAACATTCGTTTAATTAATAACGTTCCAAACAATATTATAAAATCTGCTTATCAATCAATAAATACAAAAAATGTAGCATAATTATGGAAATAGATATTGAAATTAACAATGAGTTATTAACTAAAGTTCAGCGTGATTCAATTAATGAAACAGTTAGTGGTTTGAATTTTATCGCTCTCAATTTAGAAAAAAATCAATTAAACCAATTATCGCGTCTTATTAGAGCGGTAATGGTGGATATTGTTTCATGGAGTAAAAACAGTTTTATGGTGAACAATGAATTAAACAGTGAGAATTGTTTTAATGAGTACCTGATTGATACAAGCATGTTGGCTGCAATGGAGTTTTTAGCCAAATTTGCATTGCTTGATGATAATAAAATTAAGGATGAGGTTCTTGAGGCTGTTTTAAAGCTGGAAGATATAATTAATTCAAATAAACATTATAATTAAATATATTATTGGAGGAAAAATGTTATCGAAGAACGAAATTATGTTTTCCAATCAAGGTAATATTATACCAAATGCTAATCATTTTAATAAACTTGATGAGTATTATTATGACCTTCTCAAAGTAATGTTAGTCTCAAGAGAGGCAGAAAAACGCGAAGCAATATTATACAGGCAAGGAAAAGGATTGTTTCACTTGCCTGGTGCTGGTCATGAGTCTGTAGCTTTTTTAAAAGGCTACCTTTATAAGCAGGATAAAATATTTCCACATTATCGAGATAAAGCATTAATGCTTGCTTTGGGAGTGCCACTTTATCAACTTGCACTGGATTATTTTGGTAAAGCCAATTCTTCAAGTGGTGGTGCTCAGATGTCAAGTCACTTTTATTCCCCAGAATATAATATTTTAAGCTGTGCCACACCAACAGCATTGCAAGCTTTACCTGCTGCAGGCGTTGCTTGGGCTAAAAAAATCAAAGGTGATTACAGTTTAAGCATTTGTATTACAGGAGAGGCGTCAATTCGTCAGGGGGAATGGCTTGAGGCTTTGCTCTTTGCTATGCAGGAAAATCTTCCCCTAGTTCTTGTAGTTGAAGATAATGGATATGGCATAAGTACACAAACTGGAAAAATGACTTTACCTGTAATGCAATGTATACCAAAAGAGTCTTTTAACTTTGCAGAAGCGCACGATGTTATTGCAACTAATGAATGCTTTAAAAATGCATTAAGCAATGCAAGAGAAGAGTTAGGGCCTCAAATTATATGGTTAAAATGTCCAAGGATAATGTCTCATACCTCTTCCGATGACCAGCGACAGTACAGAAGTGATGAGGAAATAAAATCATTAAAAGATATGGATCCTATATTGTCTCTTGAGTCTCTTATTTTGGATAATGATAAAGATTATGTTAGTGCACTTTCCTATATCAAAAATGATATTAAAGAAGAAGTAAAAGAGATTTATTTAAGAGCAAGTCAAGCAGCGAATCCAAACTCATCAACTATGTCAGATAATGTATTGGGTGAAATAGCTAAGGTAGAATGTATACCGTTAGCAAATGATAGGGAGTGGAGTATGGTTGAGGCTGTAAATCATACTTTAATCAGCCTTATGAAAAAGAAATCCCAAATTCTTATGTTTGGTGAAGATATTGAAGACCCTAAAGGAGGTGTATTTGGTTTAA
>Ga0213866_10002299_pt1 | contig 13613 bp, 14 predicted proteins | sample PICome_11_FD_160079 | JGI IMG/M metagenome (GOLD analysis project Ga0213866, IMG submission 160079) | Coastal seawater microbial communities near Pivers Island, North Carolina, United States - PICO284 | ecosystem: Environmental > Aquatic > Marine > Coastal | place: USA: North Carolina...
AATCGGTCAGGCTGCGCCATGAGCAGCCCGTCTTCTTGCAAGGCCAAAAGGCGCACCTCATCCAAAGCCACCCCTTGTGCCGCCAAGGCGGTTAATGGGCGCCCTTGCGTCAAACGCAGCCCCAGCATCACCGCTTCTTCTGCCGCCTCTATATCAGGCAGTTTATGGAGCTGCCAGCCATGCCCTTTATCGCGACAGGCGGTCAGCCATTCTTGCGGCTGGCGCGCCGCCAGGCTAGCATGTTTTGTCCCGTGCAAAGTCAAGCGCCCATGCGCCCCCGGGCCAATGCCGAGATAATCGCCGCCCTGCCAAATTGCCTGATTGTGACGACAGCGATGCGCCGCAGCGGCATGGTTTGAAATTTCATAGGCCGGCAATCCGGCGGCGGCGCACAGGCTTTGCGTCATCTCATATAAATCGGCCGCCGCCTCTTCATCGGGCATGGCGAGCTTGCCTTGCTGCACACGCGCATGAAAAGGCGTGTCCGGCTCAATGGTCAATTGGTAAAGCGACATATGCTGTGGCGCCAAGGCCAGTGCTGCGGTCAATTCTTTCTGCCACGCCGTGAGCGACTGCGCGGGGCGGGCATAAATCAAATCAAAACTGGCACTGTCGAAAATCCGCTGCGCGTCAATAAAAGCGGCGCGCGCATCGTCAACGCTATGGGTGCGGCCGAGAAATCTCAGCGCCGCATCATCAAATGCCTGCACCCCCAAAGACAATCGCGTAATGCCGGCCTGGCGCAGCTTTTGCATATGTGGCGCGGCAGCGCTTACCGGATTTGCTTCCAGCGATATTTCAGCATTTGCCGCCAGTCCCCAGAGGCCGTCAATATGGTTCAAAATATCGCCGACCAATTCGGCCGGCATAAGCGATGGCGTGCCGCCGCCAAAAAATACGGTTTCCACCGGCCCGTGCGGGCGCAGCCCATGCGCATGGGTCAGCTCACGGCAATAAGCGGCCAACCAGTCTTCTTGTGTCGCCGTGTTTTTATGCGCCGCATGAACATTGAAATCACAATAGGGACAAATGGCCGAGCAAAACGGCCAATGCAGATAAATGCCCAATGGCGGCATATCGGCCTCGACTTTTGCAGGCTGGTTCACGCCAGCCTGTCTTCAAAACAAGCCGCCACCAATTGCGCAAAAGCATCGGCGCGATGCGATATGGCGTGTTTGGCGTCCGGGTTCATTTCGCCAAAGGTCAAATCGCCGCCTTCAGGCAGAAAAATCGGGTCATAGCCGAAACCGTTTTTGCCGCGCATCGGCCACACCAGACTGCCTTCAACCGTGCCCTCAAAACTTTCAACATGGCCGTCAGGCCAAGCCAGAGACAAGGCGCAGACAAAGCGCGCCGTGCGCGGCACATGGGTTTTTTGGGCCTGCGCTTTTTCATTAAGCGCCATTTCAATTTTATGCATGGCAAAATCAAAATCGCGACCATTGGCGGTTTCGGCCCAGCGCGCCGAGTAAATTCCCGGAGCCCCATCCAGCGCATCAACAGCCAGCCCGCTATCATCGGATAAGGCGGGCAGGCCGGCAGTGGTGGCCGCGGCCAGCGCTTTCAATTCGGCATTGGCGATAAATGTTGCACCGGTCTCTTCCGGCTCAGGCAGGCCAAGCGCCGCGGCCCCGACCGTCTCAACCTCAAAGCGCGTCAATAAATCGGCTATTTCAACCAGCTTGCCTTTATTGTGGCTGGCAACAATCAACTTTGGCGCAGTGAAGGGGCGCGCCATTTACAGCCCGACCGCCTGTTTCTGCAGGGTGACCAATTCGCCAATGCCGGTTTTGGCCAAATTGAGCAGGGTCTGAAACTCCGCCTCTTCAAAGGCCGCGCCCTCGGCGGTTGCTTGAATTTCCACCAGCTTACCGCTGCCGGTGATGACAAAATTGCCATCCGTATCGGCCACGCTGTCTTCATCATAATCAAGGTCGGCGACCGGCAGGCCTTGGTAAATACCGCATGACAAGGCGGCCAGCTGATCGGTAATGACGCCGCCCATGACCGGCGTTGAGATAAGCCCATCCATCTTCATTTTCTCAACACACAGATAAAGCGCCACCCATGCACCGGTTATTGACGCGGTGCGCGTGCCGCCATCGGCCTGAATGACATCGCAATCCAGCGAGATTTGATTTTCGCCCAACCCCTCCAAATTGACGACGGCGCGCAATGACCGCCCGATCAGGCGCTGGATTTCCTGAGTGCGTCCCGATTGTTTGCCGGCATTGGCCTCGCGGCGCATACGCTCGCCCGTGGCGCGCGGCAACATACCATATTCGGCCGTCACCCAACCGCGTCCTTGGCCGCGCAACCAAGGTGGCACGCGGGTTTCCAAAGAGGCGGTGCACAAGACATGCGTATCGCCAAATTTGACGAGGCACGAACCTTCCGCATGTTTGGAGACATTTATGTCTAGGCTGACGGCGCGAATTTGCTCGGCGCTGCGGCCGGATGGGCGGGTAACGGGCATATGAAATCCTTTTGCTTGTTGCTTTTTCTAACGCTTAAGGAAAAGCGGAGCAACATAAAGCTGTGGGCAAGGCGGCGCAGCTCGCTTAGACTGTTCGGCATGACCGAGCTTGCCGAGCTGACAGTGCGCGCCCGCGCCATTTTTGGCCATATTGTCGAGGCCTATCTTGAAACCGGCGCGCCGATTGGCTCAAAAAACCTGGCCGATGTGTTGGATGAAAAACTATCCCCGGCCAGCATTCGTTCGGCCATGGCCGAGCTTGAGGCGATGGGGCTTTTATATGCGCCGCATGTCTCGGCCGGACGCTTGCCGACCGATAGCGGCTTGCGCTTGTTTATTGACGGCATGATGCAATTGGGCGATTTGAGCGCCCAAGAGCGCGCCGCCATGACGCCGCATTTGACCGGCGATGAAAGCATGGAAGATATGCTGAAACAGGCGCTGCAAGGGCTGTCGGGCCTCAGCGCCTGTGCCGGCTTGGTGGTTGCGCCATTGGCCGAGCGCGCCGTCAAACACATAGAGTTCGTCGCCATTTCAGAAGAGCAAATTTTGGTGATATTGGTCGATGATACCAATCATGTTGAAAATCGGCTGATCCCGCGGCCGCTTGGGTTGGCCCCACAAAAACTTAACGAGGCGGGCAATTATCTCAACCATCGCTTGCGCGGCCGCACTTTGGGCGAATTGCGGCGCGACAGCGAAACCGAAAGCGCCAAATTGGAAGGGGCTTTGGGGCAGCTGACAGCCGATTTGGTGCGCCGCGGCCTGATCCAAAACGGTGCTCAAGACGCGGCGGCGGGGGCGCTCAGCAATAGCGAAATGGTGACAAAATCGCTGATTGTGCATGGCCGCGATCACTTGCTGAACGATGTTGCGGCGATGGAAGATTTGCAGCGCGTGCGCCATTTATTTGCCGATCTCGACCGTCAGAAAGAACTGGTCGCGCTTTTGTTGGAGGCCGAAACCGGCAATGGGGTGAAAATTTTCATCGGCGCGCAAACCCCTCTATTTTCGCTCTCCGGCTCATCGCTCATCATCAGCCCCTATCAAGATGACAGCCGCTCCTTGGTCGGTGTGGTGGGGGTGATTGCCCCGACGCGCACCGATTATGCGCGGCTCGCGCCGATGGTTGACTACACGGCAAAGCTGGGCAGCACTTTATTATCGGCCCCGAAGGAGGCTTGATTTTATCGCCCATGCACCCTAACTAAGCCTCATCGCAAAATGCGCAAAAGCCGATAAGGGAAGCCGATGAGTGAAGACGAAAAACCACAAGATAATGAGGCAAAAGACGCGCCGTCAGCCAATGGCGCGGCCGAAACGGCCGAGGCTGTCGCGCCGGAACCGAGCGAAGATTTAGCGGAAAAAGCGCCCGAAGAGGCAGTGGAAGAGGCGGCAGAAGAGGCCGTGGAAAACACCGCGCCGACCGCCGAAGAACGGCTGGCCGATGTCAATGACCAGCTTTTGCGCAGCCTGGCGGAATTGGAAAACACCCGCAAACGTGCCGCCCGCGACCGCAGCGAGGCGTTGAAATTCGGCGCCATGAGCTTTGCCCGCGATATGTTGGGCGTGGTTGATAATTTGCAGCGCGCCCTCAAGGCGATGCAGGAATTGGGCGATGATATGCCCGACGCGACCCGCAGCCTTTTAGAGGGCGTTGCGGCGACCGAGCGCGATTTACTGGCCGCGCTGGCGCGCCACAAAGTGACCCCGCTGACCCCAATGGGGGAGAAATTTGACCCGAATTTACATGAAGCGATGTTTGAAGCGCCCGGCACCGGGCAAGCAAGCGGCACGATTATCGAAATTGTCGAAGCCGGCTATATGATGGAAGAACGCCTATTGCGTCCGGCCAAAGTCGGCATTGCCAAAGATTGACGAAACCGCCAGCAAAAGAGTTTGACGAAAACGCCAAAGGGGGGCTTGCAGCGGCGTCTCGGCCTCCCTATATGAGCGAAAGATAAGCAAAAGCGCGCATCTGACACTGTTTGACAATGCCGGGCGCGTCTATGGAGTGATATTATGGGCAAAGTTATCGGAATTGATTTGGGCACCACCAATAGCTGTGTCGCCGTTATGGACGGGACCAGCGCACGGGTGATTGAAAATGCCGAAGGCGCGCGCACCACGCCTTCCATGGTCGGCTTTACGGAAGAGGGCGAACGCTTGACGGGTCAGCCCGCCAAACGCCAAGCCGTGACCAACCCGTTGAACACGCTATTTGCCATTAAGCGCCTTATCGGCCGTCGTTTTGACGATCCGGCGACCAAAAAAGACAAGGAAATGGTGCCGTTTGAGATTATTGCCTCTGATGGCGGCGATGCTTGGGTCGAGGCAGCCGGTGAAAAATACTCGCCGTCGCAAGTATCGGCTTTTATTTTGCAGAAAATGAAAGAAACGGCCGAAGATTATTTGGGCGAAAGCGTGACCCAGGCGGTCATTACCGTGCCGGCCTATTTCAATGATGCGCAGCGTCAGGCAACCAAAGATGCCGGCAAAATTGCCGGCCTTGAAGTTTTGCGGATCATCAATGAGCCGACCGCCGCCTCTTTGGCTTATGGGCTTGATAAAAATGACGGGCAAACCATCGCCGTTTATGATTTGGGCGGCGGCACATTTGATGTCTCAGTGCTCGAAATCGGCGATGGTGTGTTTGAAGTGAAATCGACCAATGGTGATACATTCCTTGGCGGTGAAGATTTCGACATGGCTTTGGTCGAGCATTTGGCCGAACAGTTTGAGAAAGAAAACGGCATTGATTTGCGCGGCGATAAGCTGGCCTTGCAGCGCCTGAAAGAGGCCGCAGAAAAAGCCAAAATCGAGCTTTCATCAGCTGCGCAAACCGAAATAAATCTGCCCTTTATCACGGCCGATGCGACGGGCCCGAAACATTTGAATTTGAAACTGACCAAGGCGGCTTTTGAAGGCTTGGTGGAGAATTTGGTGCAACGCACCCGCACCCCATGCGAGGCGGCGATGAAAGATGCCGGCGTCTCATTGTCAGATATTGATGAAGTGGTGCTGGTCGGCGGGCAAACCCGCATGCCGCGCATTCGCGAATTCGTCAAAGACGTGTTCGGCAAAGAGCCAAATATGAGCGTCAATCCCGATGAGGTGGTGGCCATGGGTGCCGCCATTCAGGCCGGCGTGTTGCAGGGTGACGTTAAAGACGTGCTGCTTTTGGATGTAACGCCGCTTTCTTTGGGGATTGAAACCCTGGGCGGCGTCTTTACCCGTCTGATTGATCGCAATACGACAATCCCGACTAAAAAGAGCCAAGTGTTCTCAACCGCTGACGACAATCAATCCGCCGTTACCATTTCAGTGTGCCAAGGCGAGCGCGAAATGGCGGCCGACAATAAACATTTGGGACAGTTTAATTTGGAGGGCATTCCGCCGGCCCCGCGCGGTGTGCCGCAAATTGAGGTGACTTTCGATATTGACGCCAATGGTCTGGTCAATGTGTCGGCAGCCGATAAGGCGACCGGCAAGGAGCAGGCCATTCGCATCGAAGCATCGGGCGGCCTGTCTGATGATGATATTGAGCAAATGGTCAAAGATGCCGAAGCCAATGCCACGGCCGATAAAGAGCGCCGCGAACAGGTCGAGGCACGCAATAATGCCGAAGCGCTGATTCATGCGACGGAAAAATCCATCGCTGAAAATGAAGATAAAATTGACGCGGCCGATAAAGAGGCTGCCGAGGCGGCCATGGGCGCGTTGAAAACCGCGCTGGAAGGCGATGACAGTGATGCGATTAATGAAAAGGCACAAGCTTTGAGCCAGGCCGCCATGAAAATCGGTGAAGCCGTCTATCAAGCGCAACAAGCCGAAGCCGCGGCCAGTGATGCCGCCGCCGATGGCGCGAGCGACGATGGTGACCCCAATGTGGTCGACGCTGAATTTGAGGAAGTGCCTGAAGAAGATATGACGGGTGATGCCGCCAAGGCCGATAGCGACCAGAAAGCCTCTTAACGGGCCGTCACAATCTGCCAAAAGGGGGCGGCATGGCCAAGGCCGATTATTATGACCAATTGGGGGTAGACCGTTCAGCCAGTGCGGCTGAGCTGAAATCGGCCTATCGCAAATTGGCCAAGCAATACCACCCCGACGTCAATCCGGGCGATGCAGCTGCAGAGCAGAAATTCAAGGATGTCTCAGAGGCCTATGAAGTTCTGAAAGACGACCAATCGCGCGCCGCTTATGACCAGTTTGGCCATGCCGCTTTCGAACAAGGCGGTGCCAATGGTATGGGTGGTATGGGCGGCGGGCCCGGCGGCATGGGCGGCGGGTTTTCCGGCTTTGGCGATATTGGTGATATTTTCGAAGAATTTTTCGGCGGCGGCGGCCGCGCTGGTCGCGGCGGCCAGCGCCAGGCGCGGCGCGGCAATGATTTGCGTACGGAGGTCAATATCACCCTGCAAGAAGCCTATGACGGCACAGAGCGCCAAGTTAATTTGACGCGCGCCGCAGCCTGCAAAGCGTGCAATGGCTCAGGCGCCAAGCCGGGAAGCCAGCCGAGCACCTGCCCGACCTGTCAGGGCCATGGTAAAGTGCGTGCGCAGCAAGGGTTCTTCACCATTGAGCGCCCCTGTCATAGCTGTCAGGGCAGCGGCCAAATTATTGCCGACCCGTGCGGCGATTGTCGCGGCGGCGGCCAGACCCGCGAAAGCCGCAATCTGTCCGTTGCCATTCCGGCCGGTGTCGAGGACGGCACGCGTATTCGCCTTTCGGGTGAAGGCAATGCCGGTCCCAATGGCGCGGCCTATGGCGACTTATATGTTTTCGTCAATATTGCCCCGCACGGCATATTGCGCCGCGACGGTGCCGATCTTTTTTGCGCCATGCCGGTGCCGTTTGATATTGCGGTGCGCGGCGGTTCGGTCAATGTGCCACTAATGGCTGGCAAAACCGTCAAACTGTCCATTCCGGCCGGCGCGCGCTCGGGGCAACAATTCCGCCTGCGCGGCAAAGGCATGCCGGTATTGCGGGCGCGTAAATTTGGCGATTTATATGTGCAGATTGAGGTGGAGACACCGACCGGCCTGACGCGCAAGCAGGCAAAGCTGTTTGAGGCTTTTGCCGAAAGCCTTGATGGCGGCAATTATCCCAACATGGCCGAGTTTAACGCACGCGCCAAAAAAAGCTGATGCAAAGCAATAGAGCAGCGGCGCGAACCCTGCTATAAATGGTCCATGAGATTAATTGTAAATGGCTGCGCTGGCCGCATGGGCCGGACGCTGATAAGGCTGATTGACGAACAAGACGGGGTCACGCTGGCCGGCGGATTGGAAAGCGCCGACAGCGCTGCGCTGGGCGAAGATTTGGGCGTGCTGGCGGGCCGTGAGAAACTTGGCCTGACGGCCAGCCATGATGCGCTGGCGCTGATGCGCCAAGCCGATGGGATCATCGATTTTACCACACCCGCCGCCAGTGTTGAGCTGGCCGCATTGGCCGCCCAAGCGCGCCTTGTTCATATTATCGGCACGACCGGATTTGATGCAGACCAAGAAGCGCAAATCGCCGCGGCGGCGCGCCATGCGCGCATTGTCAAATCGGGCAATATGAGCCTCGGCGTCAATATGTTGGCCGGCCTGGTGCGCCAAGCGGCAGCCCAATTGGACGATGCATGGGATATTGAAATTGTCGATATGCACCACCGCCACAAGGTCGATGCGCCCTCCGGCACGGCCTTGCTTTTGGGCACAGCAGCGGCGCAGGGCCGTGGGGTTGATTTGGACAAGGCAAAAGAAGGCGGGCGCGACGGCATTGGCGCGCCGCGCGCTTCCGGGGCCATTGGTTTTGCCGCCCTGCGCGGCGGCTCCGTGGTCGGCGATCATGAGGTTATTCTGGCCGGTGAAAATGAGCAAATACGCCTTGCCCATCGCGCCGAAGACCGCGATATATTTGCCCGCGGCGCCCTTAAGGCGGCGCTTTGGGCGCGAGACCAATCAGAAGGGCTGTATTCCATGCAGCAGGTTTTGGGGCTGTAAACCGAGCCGGTTTTTCGCCGCTCATGATTAGAGGAAAATGAAATGAGCCATTTGGTGCTGGTGCGTCACGGACAAAGTGAATGGAATGAACAAAATCTGTTTACCGGCTGGCGTGACCCTGATTTGACGGCGCAAGGAATTGATGAGGCCAAAGCGGCCGGGCGGGCGCTGAAACAGCAGGGGCTGGTTTTTGACCTCGCTTTCACATCCGATTTGCAACGGGCGCAAAAAACCTTGACGCTTTTATTGGCCGAGCAAGGCCAAAGCGATTTACCGACGACGCAAAACCAAGCGCTGAATGAACGCGATTATGGCGATTTGGCCGGCCTCAATAAAGATGATGCGCGCGAAAAATGGGGCGATGAGCAAGTGCATATTTGGCGGCGCTCTTACGACACGCCGCCACCCGGCGGCGAAAGCCTGAAAGATACCGGCGCGCGTGTTTTGCCCTATTATGACAGTGATATTTTACCGCTTATCAAAGCCGGCAAAAACATTCTCATCGCCGCCCATGGCAATAGTTTGCGGTCTTTGGTGATGCGCCTTGAGGGGCTGAGCAGCGCAGAAATTCTTGACGTCAATATTGATACCGGCGTGCCTTATATTTACCAAATGGACGCTGATGGGGCGGTGCAAGGCAAGGCCATTTTATCGCGCTAACGCGCCAAGTCTCACGCCGAGGCGGGATACGCGGCCAATCGATTGCGCCAGCCGCCCAATGTCGCCTGCAAGCTGCTGGCCAAGCTTTCGCGCTCTTCAGGCGCCAGAAACGCCCCGACCGAGACATATTTGCCATGGCTCGATAAAATCAGCGCGCCAATATCTTCGCCCTGTGCGCCGAAACGCTCCAAAGTCACGCGCACCCAATAAGGGTCAAACTCCCATTGCCGCGCCGTGCCCAAAGCGGTGACTTGGCTGAACACCAGTTTTTCATCGGCCATGCTGAGTGTTTCATAGCGCTTTCCATAGCGGTAATTGAGCCGAAACGCGCCATAGAGAAACGCCACATCAAGTCCGAAAAAGCCAAAAACCGGCCACGCGCCAAGCGACCAGAAATAGCCGCCGACAATCACCGAAATGCCGGTGAAAAAAACCATCAGCCAAAAAAAGCCGCGCCGTGACAGCGACATATTGGGGCGCAGCACAAGGTCAAAATTATCCGGCAAGAGTGTCGGTTTTTCCATGCTCTTTATTTAGGGCGGCGGCCGGTCAAACAAAAGGGAAGGATTGTCGCGGCCGCCTTGCTGGTTTAAGACAATGCCATGACCCGCTCGCGCCAAATGCCCGCTGACGATATTGCTGCGTTTTTTGCCAAATTGGCCGAGACCGATCCGGCGCCGCGCACCGAGCTGGCTTATAAAAACCATTTCACCCTTTTAGTGGCCGTTGTTTTATCGGCCCAAGCGACCGATATTGGCGTCAATAGGGCGACCAAGGGATTGTTTGACCAAGCCGATAGCGCCGAAAAAATGGTGGCGCTGGGCGAGGCGAGAATCCGTGATGCGGTAAAAACCATCGGGCTTTATCGCAATAAGGCGAAAAACGTGTTTTTGCTGTCGCAAAAATTGGTCGCAGAATATGACGGCAAAGTGCCCGAAACCATGGATGAATTATTGGCGCTGCCCGGGGTCGGGCGTAAAACCGCCAATGTGGTGATGAATGAAGCCTTCGGCATTGCCACATTTGCCGTCGATACACATGTCTTCCGCCTGTCCAATCGCAGTGGGCTGGCGCCCGGCAAGGATGTGCTGGCGGTTGAGAAAAAGCTCGATAAAAAAACCCCCGAACCGTTCCGCATGCACGCCCATCACTGGCTGATTTTGCATGGCCGCTATGTCTGCTTGGCACGCAAGCCGAAATGCCATATTTGTCCGGTTTATGATTATTGCCGCTTCAAAGATAAAGCCAAAATTAGGGATGAGACATGACACAGAAAGACAGCCGACCGACCCAAAATAATGGTTTGATCACCGGCGTGGGCGCGGCATTGGTCGATTTATTCGCCGCCGTCAGCGAAGACGAATTGACCGCCTTGGGCAGCCCGAAAGCTTCCATGTCGTTAATTGATGCAGCGCAATCAACCGCCTTACAGGAAAATGTCAGCATTGATATGCGCCAGCCCGGCGGCTCGATTGCCAATTCGATTGCCGGCATGGCGGCGCTTGGCATGGCGACCGGCTTTATCGGCAAAATCGGCGATGATGATTTGGGCCGCCTCTTTGCCGATGCTTTTACCAAAGGCCATGTGCGCTTTCCGGCCACGCCAATGGACACGGCGCCGACCGGCCATTGTCTTGTGCTCATCACCCCCGATGCCGAGCGCACCATGCATACGGTTTTGGGGGCATCCGTTACCACGGCGGTTGATGATTTGGACGCGGCGCTTTTGGCCGATACCGGCCTGTTGTTTGGCGAGGGCTATTTATGGGACAGCCCGAGCGCGCGCGCCGCTTTTCAGGCTGCCGCCGACCATGTGCGGGGGCGGAGCGGCAAAGTGGCTTTCTCGCTGGCCGATGGTCTGTGCGTCGGCCGCCATCATGACGCCTTTATGGCGCTGCTCGGCAATATTGATATTTTGCTGGCCAATGAAGCGGAAATAGAGGCGCTGCTCGGCACGCAAATAGCCGATGAAATTGCCAAAAAATTGGCCGATTATGATGTTTTGGCGGCCGTCACATATGGCGCCGATGGCGTCCATTTATTCGACAAAACCGCGCACGCTCATGTGCCGGCGCAAAAATTACCGGCTGAGGAAATTGTCGATCTGACCGGTGCCGGCGACCAATTTGCCGCTGGTTTTTTGGCCGGTCTGCATCAGGGCAAGGCAATGGAAGCCGCCGCCCAAATGGGCATTGACGCGGCCAGCGCGGTCATTCGCCATATCGGGCCGCGCCCGCCGCTCGGTTAAAAAGGCTTTAAATCTTGCGCAGCAAGACGCGGTCAATGCGGTGATCCGTGCCTTTGTGCAAAATTAAATCAGCGCGCGCCCGCGTCGGCAAAATATTCTCGGTCAAATTTTTCAAATTAATGCGCGTCCAAATATCGAGCGCCGTCGCTTCTGCCGCTTCATCGTCAAGCTCTGCATAGCGCTCAAAATAAGCGCCGGGCTCACGAAACGCGGTTTGGCGCAGCCCCATAAAACGCTCGACATACCAGCGCTGCACAATCTCGGCTTCAGCATCAATATAAATGGAGAAGTCGAAATAATCGGAAACAAAAGGAATTTCCGTGCCTTCTTTGGCCAGCACGGCCGGCTGCAGCACATTCAACCCCTCGACAATCAAAATGTCAGGGCGGCTGATGCGAATTTTTTCTTCCGGCAGAATATCATAAGCAATATGGCTATAAACCGGCGCTTCGGCCGCCGCGCGGCCCGATTTAATATCCGCCAAAAAGCCCCGCAGCCGCTTTAAATCAAAGCTTTCGGGAAACCCTTTGCGCTCCATCAAGCCGCGCTCTTGCAAAACCTGATTGGGAAACAAAAAACCATCTGTGGTGATCAGCTCAACCGTCGGATGCGACGGCCAACGGGCCAGCATTTCTCGCAAAATACGCGATGTGGTTGATTTGCCGACGGCCACGGAACCGGCGACGCCGATAATGAAGGGCACTTTGGTTTCGCGCCCGAGAAATTCATTGGTCGCACCATAAAGCCCCTGCGTCGCTTCGACATAAAGGCTCAAAAGCCGCGACAGCGGCAGGTAAATTTCTTCCGCCTCTGCCAGTGAAATGGTCTCGCCAAGGCCGCGCAAGCTTTCCAACTCGGCCTCGGTCAGCGTCATTTCCGCGCCTTGGCGCAAATTACCCCATTCGTCAGCGCTAAAGGCTCGATAGGGCGAAAATTCATTGTCCAGCATGGGGCTTATTTTCCGCGCGCCGCTTTTTCAGCCAGCCCTGACGTGCCGGCACGGGCTTGCAAAACCTCAACGACTTGCTTGGGCGTCAGGCCGCGCGCCGCCAGCAGCACCAGCCAGTGATAAATCAAATCGGCGCTTTCCGCCAAAAGCGCCTCATCATTGCCGGTCAGCGCCGCGGTTACCGTTTCAACCGCTTCTTCGCCCAGCTTATTGGCGGCGCGCGGCAAATCGGCCAGCAATTGCGCCGAATAGCTGGTATCGGGCGCAGCCGAGCGGCGCGCCTCAATCTCGGCAAATAATTCGTTCAAAAAAGCCAGCTCATCCATCAGCCCGTCTCCGTCGCTCCCCATGTGACTTGTTAGCGGTTTTTTAGGGCGCGTTCAAACATAGTCTGACCCCGCCCGCCCGCGCACCGGCAGGCCAGCGGCGGCCAGAGCGGCGCGCGCATCGCCAATCGTATGCGTGCCGAAATGAAATATCGACGCGGCCAAGACGGCGCTGGCATGGCCGTCGCGCACCCCTTCGACCAAATGGTCCAATGAGCCGACCCCGCCGGAAGCTATCACCGGCACCGCCACCGCATCGGCAATGGCGCGGGTCAATTCAATGTCAAAGCCAGATTTTGTGCCGTCGCGATCCATCGAGGTGAGCAGAATTTCACCGGCACCGCGCGCCGCCATATCTTTGGCAAAGCCGACCGCTTCAATGCCCGTCGCTTGACGGCCACCATGGGTAAAGATTTCCCAGCGCGCGCCGTTTTCATCTTCATCGACCCGTTTGGCATCGAGCGCCACGACAATGCATTGGCTGCCGAATTTTTCTGACGCTGCATTGATAATATCGGGATTATTGACCGCCGCCGTGTTGAACGACACTTTATCGGCCCCGGCCAATAATAATTTGCGCACATCCGCCACTTCGCGCACCCCGCCGCCCACGGTCAGCGGCATGAAGCATTGCTCGGCCGTGCGGCGCACCACATCTACCAGCGTCTCACGCCCCTCATGGCTGGCTGAAATATCCAGAAAGCATAATTCATCGGCCCCCGCCGCATCATAGGCGCGCGCCGCTTCAACAGGGTCACCGGCATCGACCAAATCAACAAAATTAACCCCTTTGACGACGCGCCCTTCATGCACGTCAAGGCAGGGAATGATTCGGATTTTCAACATGTCTATGCGACCCCGTCCAGCGCCAAGGCGGCCGCTGCATCAAGCCGACCGTCATATAGCGCACGGCCTGAAATGGCGCCGATGATGCCTTTATCTTCAAGCGCCAGAAGCGCTA
>Ga0213866_10002301_pt1 | contig 13593 bp, 10 predicted proteins | sample PICome_11_FD_160079 | JGI IMG/M metagenome (GOLD analysis project Ga0213866, IMG submission 160079) | Coastal seawater microbial communities near Pivers Island, North Carolina, United States - PICO284 | ecosystem: Environmental > Aquatic > Marine > Coastal | place: USA: North Carolina...
GATATACGCACGGTATTAGACGTTCTATCTGTTTCGAGGGACGAAATTCGTGAAGTATTACTCGTCACGTCCGTTCGAAGGTTGTTGATGAGAGACTCTTGAACCACGTTTGCAGCCTCTAAATTAGTCACGCGCGCAGCGTTTGAAGTTAAGTCTGTTTCCAAAACACCTATTCGCGCGGCGTTGGATGCCATATCGGGATCTAAAGCCACATCTAACCCGTTTACTTGTACGGCTGCGGCTTCGATAGTACCACTCGCCGTGAGTGAAGTACCGGTATTTGTGAATTGGACCGTATTAGACGTCACGTTGCCATTATCCGTAATAGATTGAAGAGTCGTGGCTATACCCGTGAGCTGGCTACCATCACCTATGAACGTTGCAGCCGTAACATTTCCAGTGACAACGACATTCCCTGAAGCGACGAGTGATGTGTCAGCGTTTGTTAATTGGATCGTCGTACTCGTCGTATTGCCTTCTTGTGTAGCATTTTCTAAAGATGTGAGTACACCGACCAAATTACTTCCATCACCCCGAAACTCTGTGGCGGTGATGATTCCCGTATCTCCATCGAGGACGATATTTGAACCGACCCCCACGTTCGATTCCACGTATGCGTTTCCGTTTACGTGTAAGCTCGCGTGAGGATCGGGTGTCGTAATACCTATTCTGTTATTTACGGTATCGACGAACAGTTGAGAAGAGCCTACCAAGAGGTTACTCTCGATATCGACCTTCCCTGAAAATATATGGCTCGTCGTCTGCACCATTTATATTAGCTTAGATAAAATGTACTGCATTTTATGTGAGGTAATGATTATTGGTTAAGAACAATGGCTTCCAAAGCAGCTAGACGTTCCTCTAGACTTTTTACCTTTTCCTTTTCAGCTTGGAGCTGACGATCCACTTCTTGGAGAGCGGCTGTTGCGACCGTCCATATAGCATTTTTGTCGAGGTTATGAAAATCGTCAACGTATTCTCCATATACTATAACACGATCTCCTACCTTGTCTATATCGAATTTCTTCATAAGGACGGTGAATGTAGTATCATCGCTAACGGATATGACGTCTACTTCCATATGATCAAGTTTTGGTGCTTTAATTTCTAATTTAGCACCTACCTTGACGGAATGGGGTTTTTTTAGTGTAAATTCAAACTTTTCTTCGTCGATTTTCTTCACAGAAGCTTCGAGTTGTATATTAGGTAGTACACCTTTTGATATCGAAACGGCATCAGGTAACACTTCGGCAACTTCTTGTGCTATGAAACCTAAAACTCTATCCCTCGTATTACGATTTACGTCTTTGTACCTATATGATGTTGGTTTAAGTTGTCTTAGTTTATCCAACGCGAATGTATCATCAATTTCCATAAAATCACGCTTAATCCTCTCGTCACTAAAAACAGCAATTCCTTCAGATCTGATATGGTACTGCACATATAACCCATAAAGTGCATAAGGTGTTTCCGCTTGAATTGATCCACCGTTCGTAAAATAATCAGCTTGTGGGTCGGTGTAGTCAAAATTCGATTCATAACCATAAATTCTCAAGCCACCTGTGGAGAATTCACATGTTGGTGATATTTGAAGCTTTTCAGATCCAGTGTCATATAGACGCACATTCCCATTTCTTTCGCAATATATCATCCATTCATTGTCTATATCATTGTAGATACCGCAACTGTTATTATCCGCACTCATAAAGACGTACCGTCCATCTATAGAGTATCCTTCCCAACCATTATTTCCACCACCTGTCGTTTGAACCGTTCCGTAATCTCCGACGGATCTATGTAACCCCTGACCCGTTCCGCTTAAATACACGGCACCACCACAATAGATATGACTTGTATTTTTTATATATCCATGAGTCGCGTTCAATCCTATCCTAATATCACCATCCGCCGCGACATACATACCCCAACCACCTGTAAGCATAGACGTAAAATGACCGTGACTATAGCCTATACCGTACATGTCTCCGAGTGATGTATCACTCGGCATATGACTGGACCCTATTGTATATATGGGGTTCGTTTTAGTGTCGGTCCCACCGATATTATTTTGGCCTCCAATTAAATAACCGCTACTGTAACTACTACGTCCAAGATTACCTTCATTTGTAATGAAGCATTTATCGGTTCCATCTCTGCGAAATCTTACAAGCTCATTGCTATTTGATCCCGCTACGATATACCATCTATTAGAGTGGTATTCAAGCTTACCCTGAGTACCAGGGTTACCTGTCCAAGTGGTAGAAGTCTGACGGATACTAGACGATGTACCGAGATTAATAGTACTACCAGCATCCTGCTTACCAGAAAGACCATTGGTTAGAGCCGTTTGGGTTGCGTAAGTGGAACTAATAGCAGTTCCACCTTCTACAAAAGACGTCGCTTCGACGGTTCCATGTACCTTAAGTATATTTGTAGACGATGCACCTCCACCTATTCCAACATTACCCCCTTCGTATTTAATATCCGTCGCCAGGTTCGGAGTTGATTGTTGCCATGGCAGGGCGGTTCCAGTTAGGTTCGAACCATTTCCGTACACAAATCCACTCACGTTAAGATTTCCTTCTATGTGTGTATGTCCCGAAACGTTTAACTTATTTCTATCATTATCGTCCGACGACCAAACGGGTCGAGTAGCGGGGGCGGTGTTACCTATTCCCACACGTCCGGATGAATGTAAGAAAAAGTCGGGATTCGTAGTACCTCCTTGAGTAGTTCTGAAAACGCCTGGAAATAACTGAACGTTTGTCTCCGACGACATCTATAGTTTATGGATATGTTTTTTTAGTACCCAAAGTTAACGCCATTGATACTCGCGAGCGCGCCTGCGGTTTCGGGTGAAATGTATTCGATGAAAATGGAATAGCTGCCCTCACCGGCACTAAAACCTGTACTCGGAGTAAGTACCACTGTATTCTGTGTCACTGCGACTGTAGAACTCCACGGATTCGTACTGGTATTACCAAAAATGGAAATAGGTCCAAGTGCTATATTCTGAGGAGCACCGTCTCCACCACGTTCACCACCCGCTACATCTATGAGCATGGTACTCACTTCATTATCAGTATCATCGATAAGTTGTGCTACAATCTTTGCGTAAAATGGATGATTCGTAAACGTAAGTGTGAGCGCTGCAGCCGCGGCAGAAATACCGGATGCAATCGTATCTTTTTTACTGTATGTCTTTTTAGTGACACCACCCGTGTTCGTGATGATGGCACCTTCAATCGTCGCATTACCACGAACATCTAAAACATTGGGATGATTTTCGTCGGCCTCGATGAAACATTTCTCACCCACGGAAAATGTATGATCAGGGGTGGTATTCGCCACACCCACATTAGAGTTTGTATAGAGTTTACCGTACACGTGAACATTCATCGTTTCGTTAGATTTGGGATTCACTTGGTTCGTGTCGTCGAAGGGGCTACTATCCGTGTACGCGATGATAAGCTCCGTAGCAGAAGCATCGTAGCAAACAGCGACGTTGGAGTTCGTCCCGGGCCTGTTATAGATATGTCCTAAATCAAACGTTGCAAGTTCTGTATTATTTGTACCAATTTCGATGAGACCATCCTTAAACTGAGAATTGGTCACGTGAATATTGGCGACCGTTCCGATAGACGTGACATTACCAGTAACATAGAGATTGCCATTGACAGTTAAATCACCTTCCGCACCGGCTCCAGCGCTAGAGATACCTGTAATACTCACGGGAACTTCTGTTCTAAATAATTGTTTCGTACTCTGATTATACGCTACGAACGTGTTCGTGGTCGCATCCGTGCCATCACTCGCAAACACGGTAGATAGTTCTAGAGGTGTGAGATAAAATCCACCCGCTTTCGTAGCGTCAATTTTCTGGTTACTCGCGTTAATGACGACGGAGTTATCGTGCTGGTCTTCTCTACAAAATTTACCAAAACGGAGCTCTGTAGCACCACCGATGGTACTTAAGTTCTTCGGCATTTAATATTACTATGCATTTTAATTTGCGTACATGAGACCTGCCATTCCATTGTTTACTCTGAGGATATTGTAATTTACGGCATAAATCGGGTCAATAATATCTCGTGACTCGCTATGAATTTTTACTGATTCGACCCGGGAAAAATTAAGGGAACCCGAAGGCTGTAAAGAACTTGTGTTTAGACAAAAGGCGTGTAAGAAACAATCTGGGGAGGTGACGAAGTTAGTGTGGTAATAATGCTGGACGTCCACGAAGTGAGGTTTCGCCCACTTCCAAGAACTGATATCCGTGCCGTTAATACTGATTTTCAATTTATTATCTACGGAAGTCAGTGTACTTTCCATGTTTGTATTGGCACAAGCGATATACTTGACAGGGTGATTGAACGTTAGCTCTTGAACGAGTTCACCGGATGGTATACTCTTTTGAACCTGTGTGATGAGAATGTTATGCTCACGAGAAGCCATTATTCCACGCTCCTCATTGTCCAGATAGTAATAATTGGCGTACGCACTAACGTTATAGTCGCCAGCCTCGGGACCCCAATAAATGCGTAATTCTACATTACTGTATTGCAACGCCACGAGAGGAATAGCGGATTGTGGACCCTCACAGAAGAAAAAGCGAAGGGGGTAAAAATACGACCGCGCGGATGCACCGGGGTGCGCACCGTTAGAACTCTTCGAGACGTTTTGGGCGAACATATCTATCGCGATATTCTCACTAAAGTCATAATCTTGTACATCGATAACTTGACCCGAAATTAACAACTCGACCTTATCTATGACATCTCCCCAATCCTGGAGGTCGACCGCCTGCGTGTTATCATCTATCGTGAAATATGTGTATCCTAAAAGGTCACCATTCCTTTCAAATTTGATAGATGACATGGAATTACCTTTCACAGCTCCTTGTATCGTCTGCTTTTCGACGGACTGTGAAAAGTTAGAATGCCTTTTGAATGTGGAAGTGAAAAACGAGATTTCGGGCTCGCCGATGATATGCTCATCTTGTGCACCGATAGCCACTAACTGCACGATTCCAGAAGACATACTTACTATAGTAAAAGTATTTTTAAATTACGAGTATGTAACGCCCTGAAATCTATGCGAGGTTCTTCTTGCGGCATGTGATGCGAAATATAAATACGGAGTTTCCGACCGTGGCCGACGCGCCGTCTTGTTTGTCGATGTTAAACGTCAGACGGTTAAGTTTACGTATGGGATTGTGATAGCATTGTAAGATGGGATATTCGTCCTTGAATAGTAACACTTGATCAGTTTGGCTAGGACCTATGAGCGTGTGCTGACCTATGATTGTTCCGAATACACCGTTTAAATGGTTTTTTGTATCCGTAGTCGGGTCACCGTCACCGCCGAAATTAATAGATGATTGCGTTTGCTGTGTAAAATGTGTACGAAGTTCATCGATACCTAAATGAATAGCAGTTTGAGATGTACCACCCGTCGTCACCAGAGAAGCGGAGACTAAGCGAGCTTGAACAACATTTTCAAGAGGCGTAGGGAGAAACGCGGTAAAGTCAGATTGGGAAGTTTGACCAAGATTGTCGACGATCACCGTGTGGACCTCATGACTGTAATCAGGGATATCGGGCTGAGATGGAGCGATGATGAGCGCCATTTATAATACACTTAGAATTTTTCTACTTAAATACGTTGTGACGATGTAACTAGAAATGAGTATGACTTAAAAAATTTAACCAACAATCTTGTAGTTGGCATGATCACGAACGAGCTGCTGGTCGCCACAGACACCGCCGGTGCTCGTGGAGTAGACGCTCTGGTCGAGGCAGTCAACGCTACTCTTAAGGGACATCAGAGATGCTTGGGAGACGGCCTCGATATCAATGTTCTTAGGCTGGTACCTAGACCTGCGCTCACCGAAAAGGAGGGCGATGATGAAAAGTAATCCGATGGTGATCGCGATGGCTTTGAGTGTCGCGCGATTGGTAGAGTCGAGCTTCATTTTACTATGTGCTGATATTTTTTTATAAAGTGCGTTAAAGAGAATAGATTAGTTTCATTATAGAGAGTAATGGACGGTGAAATTATCCTCGACAGGGGAAATGATTCGATCATGAAGCTTGATGAAAAGGAACAAGCTATGATGGATGAGATTCAACTCGATTTCGGTAGACCCCGTACTCATACCAGCGCACCTAATGTTCAAAGAATGCACCGGTCGAATGCTCCGCCTGTTGATTTGTTTCAAGAGGACGTCGACGCCTTCGCGAACCCTTCCAAACAGGCAGCTCCTCCACCCCCGCAGATGGACGAACCCATAGATCACGGTGAGTATGATAATGATAACGCGTATAACGCCGCTCCCGCAGCGTTCGATTACGGTCCTGAACAACAGGAAGAACAACCATCACCCGGGTATAAGACGATAGACGAAGAGAAGTCCGATCTTTTAAATAAACTCGGAAGACTCGAGAAGCGTGGATTTAACATTAATAAATCATTGAACGCCTATTCGAATGTGGACGATTTACGCACGGAAGTTAAGCGTATTACGTACAGTATAGACGTGGACAAGTCTATTAAGTTCTCACGTCGCATGCTCATCGCATGTGTGACTGGTATTGAATTTTTGAACAAAAAGTACAATCCCTTCGATATTCAGCTTGATGGTTGGTCCGAGAATGTGATGGAAAATCAGGACGATTACGATGAAGTATTCGAAGAGCTGTATGTCAAATACAGAACGAAGATGCACGTCGCACCGGAGATTAAGCTTATCATGATGCTTGGTGGATCCGCGATGATGTTCCATCTCACGAATTCTATGTTCAAGCAGGTTATGCCTAACGTGAATGATGTCATGAAGCAGAACCCCGATCTCATGCAAAGCATGATGAGCGCGGTGCAGAATACCATGGTAAACAACGGCCAAAAGCCCGCTACTCCCCCGGGTGAACGCCACGAGATGCGCGGCCCGGGGTTCGATATTTCAAGCCTGATGGGTAATATCATGATGCCCCCTGGTCCTCCTATGAATACAACCCCTATAACTCCCGTCGCCCAGACGGAATACATCCCCGAAGTGGAAGAGGACGACGATGACATCTCGGATATTGTTTCTGAAAAGGCTGCGGAAGATGCGGAAGATGATGTGAAGGAAGTTAAGCTCCCTCCAGCAAAGGCCAGGAAAGGAGGGCGAAAGAAGAAGGTAGAAATTAATTTATAAACCTATATAAATGGTAGCCTACAGCCCGATCGATTTCGAGGATCCGATCGAGGTGCCAATTCCCAGAAAGAAGGAAATCGTAGTCGATGCACCTCGCATAGTAGAAAAAGTTCCAATAAAGCCAGAACCGGAAGAACCGGTCACCGATGAAGATACCGAGTGTAATTTCCTCGTGTTCTTTTTTATCGTTGGCGTCGTCGCGTTAGCCGCGATGGATTCCGCGAAAAGGTAAGTATCATAAATGTACCACACGAAATACACTTTGTGTGTTAGATTTATAATGTCTAAACTCGACTGTCTACATAATACCATGTGACTGCAACCCGTTTTCGTCCTTTGATGACTGGATCTCCTCGATGAACGAAACACCAATTAGAAGGAAATATAATAGCATGACCTTTAGGAGGTTTAATACTTTTATGTAAAAAACTCGTACCCCCTCCTTCGAAATCGTCCGTGAGATACAAAATGACGGAAATTTGTCTATGATATTCTCGTCGAGATTGTAAAGTACCCTGATCATGGTGAAAATCGTATTTTTGACCTTCTGTATATTGAATGATACGTAAATCTTCGCGCCACGAGGTCGTATCATTCGCTCCGGGTAAAGGATGTGAATTATAAGACGTATGTATATTTAAGAGTCGACGTTTATATTCGTCGAGTGCTGCGTTTATTTTTAGATGTATTTTATTTGTAATATCTTCAGTGTTTGATAAAGCGCACTCTGTGCTTGTTCTCCCAGGATTTATTTTTGCTCCCGGTCCATTAAACGTCGTACTTTGTGTGAATGAAAGATTATTATCCGCGTACGTGTTTAACTCCTCCACTTCTTTTTCGGTCAAAACCGGAATGACTTGAATAAGGTGGTCCATTATATAAATAAATTTTATTCTCTTTAAACTGATTATCATTCTTTTCACTCATTTAGGTTCGTATGCTGGGATGCTGAATGAATCCGAGGGCTCTGGTATAACATAATTTTGAATGAGAGATGTTTTGGTAGAATTAGCTGGTAATGTACCTGCGTCGAGATGTCTCTCCATCTCTTCTTTATAAATACGTTCACCTTCTATACGGCATCTAGTATGAACAGCGTTACGAATCCAGAATTCCGGATCACTAGTTACGACCAACATACATTTTGTCATGATTTCGTCCATAGTTATCGTAAAGGTAGAAGAACCATCGGTGTTTTTTACAAAAGATGTAGTACACTCTAAAAAGGACATTATACTTATACGAAATAAATTAATCTGTTATATTTCGCACGTTATAACTTATAAATGACAAGATTCGACTCGAAAACCAATGTCACCCCAGTATAATAAACTCCGATATAATCATTCTGGTTTAGATAAAATGCTCCAGAGATTCCACCGCTGCCGTATGAGGGAGTAGTGGCGGCTTTTACATAACTAACCCCAGTATGAAGCGTACCGTTTATCTTTATGAACATAAAACCAGCATTTGGATGGTATTGCAGCTCAATACGTCCGAAGCACGAAACGTAATAATAACCCGCAACTGGGGCTGTGTATAGACCGTTTGAAAAATATGGACTCGATATTATTGTATTGACTGGATTGTAAGGTGTATATGGATTTCCACCAAGATAAAATGGAATGAACGTTGGCGATATCCAGTGGCTATACGATGTCCCCGAGTAATGAAACGAAGTTCCAGTACCCGGAGGACCCGTAGGACCCGGAGGACCACCGGCAGGACCCGGAGGACCCGTAGGACCCGTAGGACCCGTAGCACCCGTAGGACCCGTAAAACCCGTAGCACCCGTAGCACCCGTAGGACCCGTAGGACCCGTAGCACCCGGAGGACCAGGTACAGTTGACGCTGGGCCTAGATTTCCCGGAGGACCCGGAGGACCCGGAGGACCCTCAGGACCACCCGGAGCACCCGGAGGACCTGGAGGACCTGTAGGAAATCCACCCGGTCCTCCAATATTTCCATGTAGATAAATGTCCCCCATAACAGTAACGTCTCCGCCAACTTGGAGTCGTGTAGAAGGAGGTCCCTCGTTGTATAAGTCGATAACAGACGTACTGTAATCATCTGTAGAACCCGTAGTTTGATTTCGTCTAAAACTTAGAAACTGGTAAATTAACCCCATGTATAGATTTCTTACACCACCCGACGCTGCCCCGAATATAAGTTTACCATAGGGGTTATAAGTGGCGTTTCGTCCATTAGGATAGCTATTGACGAGCCAGTTATATTTTACACTGTTTATGTATATAAACGAATTATATGTGGAATGTGATCCAACACCACCGATACCACCGGTGGGGTAGAACGTCATATTATCATTAAATGATGAAGGACTCGATCGAATACCCACAGTTCCTCCCGGTAATTCAACTACTATATGATACCACGTGTTAGCCGTCATCGTAAAAGTTGGACTTAACAGCGTTTGAACAGCTGATGCGTTACCAACTTCGTTAAAAGATGCACTTTGAGCCATGATATTAACTCTAATTTGTGCATTTCCACCGTTATCGACAAGATGTATTGTAATATAACTGTTGTATCCGCCGTCGGCTCCTCCTCCTCCTATGTCAACTAACATTCCAGTGGATGCGGCGACTGTCCCTGTTATTTTTAACCAAAAACACGTCGCAATAGTTTGGTTAGAATTATTTGTACCATGACCTACCGAATCTATCAGGCATGTTCCAGTGCCATTGAAATAAACCGCACCTTGTCGATCGTCTAAAGTCACGTTTACCATATGACCATAATCATCTATACGAGCGTTAAGCATGTCACCGCGCGTGGTTTTCATTCTAGTTTGATGTAGGCGATCATTCCCACCAGATACTGATTCTAAGGCGTTTATGTTTCTGGTGTCGTATTTAGTCATAGCCCCAGGTCGACCAACACCCATCGTTCTTCCTTCGGGGAAGCCTAGGCGTAGCCGACTAGATATACACGTTTCGCCGTTTACATCAAAATCGGCTGAACCTATTATTGTACCGTTGTACTCTTCGATCCTATGCGGTACTCCCGTGGATGTAATACCTTCGGTTCCAGTTGAATTATTAACATCTAGACGTATAGGTTTTATACATACACTTTCCATGTAGTCTACACCTAACGTGGGCTGTCCTCTATCGTATTTGGACCATTTCGCACCGGTGGAATAAGCATTATTCACATTCAGCGTATTGTTGTAACCTAGACCACTACCTATTCTTTTTACACCATTAAGAAAATAGTTACTTTCAAATATAAGTTCGTTTGCACATAGACGTATCGGATCAACACCTCCATAAAGTGTGCTTTTAGATATTAATAATTCGGTACGACCCCTTGTTCGCAGATCTTGGTTGCGAGCTCCAGTTGGGTAATATGTATCCCATACACGATTTTCGATTGTGGTCAATTCATATTTTTCATCACCAAAAAATCCTCCAAACGCGATCGTCTTATTTCCTTTCATGTTTTCAGCGTTGCCACTATAAGAAGTTCCTCCAATCGTCGTATCGTTTGCACCGATATATAATTGATTAGTGGCTATGTATCCCTGAAAAGAAGAATTTCCTTTAAAATCTTGTGTCAACAAACTATACAACGGGTATATTTTACCATAAGCACTCGAAGAAACAAATGTATTTTTACCCGTCGTGAGAGTTACACCAAGAGTATCATATAATTTCAAATCCCAGCTCAAGCGCCACAAAGCACCTTCGAGATATACTGTCGGCTGAGATTCCCACCATCCACTACCGTTCCAATCTAGTGTGGATATGTTATCTGTGGAATAATATCCATACCCGTCACTGAAAACTCCAGATTCGGACTCCCATCGGCTCGCGCCGACGGCCATTCGAGATCCCGTGTAATCGAGTTTCATAGAATGCCCAAACCGACCCATTACCAGTGTAGATTCTACGGTACTTTCACGGGTAAATAGATTACTATACGGTCCAGTTGAATTATAATTATAAACAAGAACCTGTCCGGTACTCGGTCCCAGGGAATCGGCTAAATCCGGTTGTGATACAGCTAAACGTAAGTCATTTGCACCCCTTGTAGCAGACAATAGTCCTATACTCACTACATACCCAAATGATGGCATACTCCAAGGTTGATCCCACTTCGTTCCATGCTGATAGCGATTGGAGGCACCGGAACCGGCCGGTGCAAATAAAGTGTAACCTTTTGAATCACCTCGTATAACCTGACCAAGTTGGAGTCCGTTATTTAACCAAGTATAATTTAAACCACACGTAAACATGCGTACCCACCCTACCTGACACATAGGAGCAAATCGATGATCATCGACCGGGGAATGATGATAGCCAGCCATTTTATATAGTACATTACCAAGTCCAGAAAGATATGTATATGTATGCGCCGAATCACTAGGTTGAGGATTAGCCCAATTCGAGCTATTTAAATATGCGATGTTACACGTACCAGGAGCGCCCACGGCTATATGTTCACCATTATAACTCATATCGACCGAATACCCATATTTGTTTAGTGATGCGTCTAAATAAACGTTGGATGTACTATTATATGGCAAAAGATTACCTATATCCGTCCCAACGTTCGAAAACGTTTCGATCCACGAATTGTTATACAGCTCATATACATGTACTTTATTAGCCAGCGGTGCACCTACACACATCATGTAACTTATATTACACGCTATGGACACTGAGAACCCAAATCCAGAACCCGCTGCACCGGTTATGACATAAGGAGTTTGCCACGCGCCATTTACGTAATCAAAAATATAAACTTTAGGTGTCGACGGACCAGATGTGGCTATACTATTAAATAAAGTAGAATCCATAAAATTTTCATCCGCCGCTGGAGCTCCTACTACAACTCTCGTTCCATCCCAATTCATACTAACAGATTGTCCGAACCTAGTTCCATCTGTTATCGGCATACTGTACGTATAAGTTTGTGACCATACATTCGTAATATTATCATGATGGTAAATTTTTATAGTATCCTCGTTACTTGTTCGACCCACGACAAATCTATCTTCTGTAAAATTTATAGAAACTGGTTGGACGTGGCGCAAGCCGGGACCTCTCGTTTCGTAAACAGTACCGAACGAGTCACCAAAACCAAGCAAATTGGGTTTTGGTCTATTCAATACAACTGTGGTATTTTGGTTAAGATCCCGTGCACTATTCTCGGCTGCAACATTTGTTCCGACCTGAACTTGTGGTAATACGTTGACACCTTCGTATGTCCAGTAATGATCACCGTCTACATACGCAACGGAAGACATCGTATATATTACTACTGATATAATTAAAAGTATGTTACAACACAATTCCTCCGGTACTTGGTCTCTCGGCCACAACTTCTGCTTTTTTTATGAATATCTGGGTGGCAACGAGAGTAAATGTTTCAACTTGATCTATAACTCGTAGATTCTTTGATACGTAAGCGTTTCCGGTTATCACCATTTTATCTGATCCTGTATCATTTATAGAAACGTTAGATCCAATTTGTAGAGTCTGCGTTGTCAGTGGTTCTGTATTTCCTATTCCCACTGGACCACTCGTGTAATATATCTTACCTGCATCATCATTCCACAGAGTACCCCCACCCCCAGCGGGCGCCTGCCAAGATGGAATACCGGTATTATCTACCGTTAATACCGTTCCAGATGAACCTATATTGAGTCTTGAAAGTGAATTCGTACCTGCACCATAAAGAAGATCGCCCTGTTGTATGGTTCCTAGTGTACTCGAACTTGTCATAAGAGCATTTGATTCTAATGACGCTATCCGAGCCGCATTACTCCCCAAATCAGAGGTTAGGTCATTTATCAAAACTTCTTGTACGGCATTCGCATCTTCCAAATCTGAAATCCGACTAGCGTTCGAAGTCATATCATTTTGGAGCTGCACGACGTTCGAAAGCGCTGATATACCTGTGAGATTCGACCCATCACCTATGAAATGATCAGCAGTCACGTTACCGGTCACTAACGCGTTCGAAGAAACGGTAAAACCCGTCGTAGGGTTCTGAAATAAGACGGTCTGATTCGTAAACGCGCCCGAAAGTGTCGTATTCTCGAGATTATCCGCCGCGCCACCCGCACCCTGTGGAGGTTCCCATGATAGCGTACCCAAAGTTTGATTCGTTACCGTCAGTACGTTATTCGTCGGTCCTATACTGAGCGTTTGAATAACGCCATCTTGGGGTGCATAAAGAATGTCACCCTTAGACACCCCCGTTAATGTGAGTGTATTAGAAATAATGGGATTCAGCGTTTGAATTCCTATGGTCGCCACGTTTCCATTTTCCAAAACATCCTGGAGAGTCAATGACCCACCCGCACTAGATGTATATTTTTGTGTGGCACGTCCGACTGAACAACGTCCCATTCTTATAGTTGTATG
>Ga0213866_10002304_pt1 | contig 13572 bp, 15 predicted proteins | sample PICome_11_FD_160079 | JGI IMG/M metagenome (GOLD analysis project Ga0213866, IMG submission 160079) | Coastal seawater microbial communities near Pivers Island, North Carolina, United States - PICO284 | ecosystem: Environmental > Aquatic > Marine > Coastal | place: USA: North Carolina...
AGATGCCTCCAGTTATACCAATGGTGAGTGCATTGTTGTGGATGGAGGAGTTACTATTTAAGTGATCTGAGGATCGGTAACCTCAATTGGTAAAAAACCCCCACACTCAAGTGCGGGGGTTTTTTATTTGGTGGAGCTAAGCGGGATCGAACCGCTGACCTCAACACTGCCAGTGTTGCGCTCTCCCAGCTGAGCTATAGCCCCAAAATTGAGGGCGCATAATAGGGATCAGCCTCTTTTAAGTCAAGCCTGTTAGCTCTAGATTTGCTCATTTAATTGCAACTGCAGGTAGGCTTTTTCCATTTTTTTAAGTTTCTTTTTACCCACGCCTCCCAGTAGCTCAATCGCATAACGGATTCGCGCTCGGGACATCTCAGCGCCCAACAACGCCATGGAGTCCATCACTGAAATCGAAGAGGAACTACCGGCAATGGCAATAAACAGCGGAGCCAAGAAAGGTTTGAGTTTGATGCCCATGCCATCGGCAACTTCTTTGAGTGCGGCAAAGATATTATCCCGCTGCCACTGCGGCAACGCCTCTAATCGCCACAGGGAGAACTGCAACACTTCGAGCAGCTGATCCTGGTCCATACCAGCTGATAACAGATCCTCGGCGCTGATTGGCAGCATTCCGGAGACCAGATAGCTTCCCAATGGGGCGAGATCTGAAAGAGTTTCCATACGCTGTCGAGCAAAGGGCAGGAAGGCCATTAGCTTATCGCGGTTAAGAGCCCAATCCTGAAGCCGATCGGCCAACTGTTCATCGCTGAGCTCTTCGCGGATCCACAGTCCGTTTAGCCAGCTGAGCTTCTCCACATCGAACACCGGCCCGCCCGGGGATACGCGCTGAATATCAAACTCTGCCAGCATTTCCTGGAGGGTAAATTTTTCCCGCTCATCGGGCATGGACCAACCCATCCTCGCCAAATAGTTAAGCATGGCTTCGGGCAGGAAACCCATACGCTGATAGTAGAGAATGCTAGTAGGGTTTTTGCGTTTAGATAATTTACTCTTGTCGACATTGCGCAGCAGTGGCAAGTGGCAAAATACCGGTATCTTCCAGCCCAAGTACTGATAGAGCAAAATATGCTTGGGCGCCGAATTGATCCACTCTTCACCGCGGATCACATGACTGATCTCCATCAGATGATCGTCAACCACATTGGCCAAATGGTAGGTTGGCATGCCATCCGCTTTAAGCAGGATCTGCATATCAATCTGCGCCCAGTCGATACTGATTTCACCGCGCAACATATCGTTAAATTTGCACTGCCCTTCTCTGGGCACATGCATTCGCACAACATGGGGCTGCTGCTGGGCAAGTCGCTCGGCAATTTCAGATTCACTGAGCTGCGCGCAGTGCCCGTCATAGCCCAGAGGCTGTTTCTGCTCTAGTTGCGATGCACGCAGCTCGTCAAGGCGCTCTGAGCTACAAAAACAGCGGAAGGCATGGCCATTCTCGAGCAATTGCTCTGCATATTGGGCGTATAACTCTGAGCGCTCACTCTGACGATAGGGGCCTTTTTCTCCACCTTGATCTGGTCCTTCATCCCAGTCGAGCCCTAACCATCTCAGCGCATCGAGAATACGCTGTTCAGACTCGGAGGTAGAGCGAGCCTGATCCGTGTCCTCGATACGCAGCACAAACTGCCCTCCCTGACTGCGGGCAAAGGCCAGATTGAATAAGGCAACATAAGCGGTACCCACATGGGGATCACCAGTAGGCGATGGTGCAATTCTTGTTCTTACGGTCATTTAGTACCCAACTCTAATTAAGCACTGACTCTTTAGCCAGACAACTGTTATCAATTTACAGGCAAATTATACGGTCTCTTGTAATCGACTGTTACCTAAAACTGTAACTTTTAAATGTTAGGTTTTATCGCAGAGAAATAGCAACCGCATGAGATTAAAATAGCAATCATGGTATGTCGGTTATTGAAAAAAACCATAGGCAAAGCAGTTGAAAGAATGTGGCTTGCCTATACTATGCATATATTGCATGTTATAATATTTTTATATATCTTAAATGCATGTTATCCCTTAAATGCATTGCCTAGCAAATTAATCGGAGTGCGTTATGTCGCAACAAGAGCGAATATTTGTAGTTGTTAACCCTACCCTGGATCAACAGGTGGCCCTGGATAGAGCTATTATCAGCGCTAAACTTTTGACCCCAAATCCAATCATCGGTGTTTTTGTCGCCGTGGATAGCAATACTGTGGATTTGAGCGCCAACAATACAGCAATCTATCGCAATACTGATTGGTTTGAGCAGCAGATCCACCAGCCCTTGAAAGATGCCGGATTGGAATACAGCATTGAAATATCCTGGTCGGATAACTGGCAGAAGTCGATTATGGTTGCAGCCAAGCGATTTGCCGCGACTCGGATTATGATTCGCGCAGGAAAGCCCGCCAAAAGTCGACGATTTATATTTGCAGACTCGAAGTGGGCACTGCTAAAAGAGGCAGACTGTCCGGTGCTACTGGTGCGCGACGGTGCTAAACCCCAGCGAAAAACCATCCTTGCCGCGGTCAACTTTCAGGCATCGCGAATCAATCAGGATATTCTCAATCGCAATATTATCGAGCGCGGAAGAGATCTGGCCAAGAGTTATAACGCGGACTTTCATGTGGTGAATGGCTATATTGATTCAATGTTGTATCCAGATCGCGGCCGACTGATTAAACAAACTGGTCTCGCAGCTGACAAGATCCATGTTACTCAAGGCTACACCGATGAGGTAATTGCCAGCGTTGCCAAGCAGATTGGCGCCGACTTGGTGGTAATTGGAACTCTGGGACAAACGGGCCTGACGAAAACCCGTCGCGGCAATACTGCGGAACGGGTCATCTCTGCTGTGGATGTGGATGTGGTGGTGGTTAATTCCGCTAATTCATGATGCTGAAAGACGCTGTGGTCGCCAAGCTTTTAGCGCTTTAAATCTAAGTGGCTTGGCGATGCTGCCGAGCTAGTTATTCAAAAACCACCGTCTTGTGGTCGTGTACCAGAACGCGATTTTCGAGGTGGTTGCGCAACGCCCGTGCCAAAACCAACTTCTCCACGTCTTTACCCAGGCGAATAAGGTCCTCCTGACTGTGGCCATGGCCCACCCGAACCACATCCTGATCGATAATTGGCCCCTCATCGAGATCCTCGGTGACATAGTGACTGGTCGCACCAACCAACTTAACACCGCGGTTGTAGGCCCTGGCATAGGGATTTGCGCCCACAAAGGATGGTAAAAAGCTGTGATGAATGTTGATCATCCGACCCCGATACTTAGCACACATCTGTGGCGGGATAATCTGCATAAAACGCGCCAGAACAATGGTATCGGCACGGTGCTCATCAATAATAGACTCAATTTCTGCCATGGCCGACGATTTGCTTTGCTGATCGATCGGCACATATTTAAACGGAATATTATGCCACTCAACCATGGATCGCAGATTTTCATGATTGGATATTACACAGGGAATTTCACAAAATAAGTCGCCGCTGTGCCAGCGGTGTAGCAGATCGGCGAGACAGTGGGATGCACTGCTGGCCAGCAGTGCAACTCTCTGAGGCTGCATTGAGTCATGGATCGCCCAGCGCATCGAATAGCTGTCGGCAAGGGAAGCAAACTTAGACCTAAACGCATCCAGATCTAGCGAGAGAGAGCTGGCCTTGATCTCATTGCGCATAAAGAACCAGCCACTTTCAGAGTCTGCGTGATAGTTAGACTCCAACAGCCAGCCACCGTGATCGGCAATAAACTGGCTCACTGCAGCCACTATACCCACCCTGTCGGGACAGTGAATAATAAGTCTGTAAGTATGATTTTCAGCTGCACTCATTGAATCTGTCTCTATTGGCGTTTACAGATATCTCCAACCACAATTTTATATTCAGATAAGTTGAGCATTTATTGGGACTGTCTCAAATAATTTTATTGGTCTATAAAAAATGCTCACTCTACCTTGGCATAATAACCCACTGGGTCACAAATACTGCAATTTTTGGCAAGTTAGAATATTAAATGGCGTATTGGCCAAAGTGGACGCGAAGTTCGCTTGAGGAGTCACCATTGATAGCTTCTACAGAAGCAACGCCACAATTAGCTTTTGAAAATGGTGGGCCGTCCGCGACTCGAACGCGGGACCAATTGGTTAAAAGCCAACTGCTCTACCAACTGAGCTAACGGCCCTCAAAGAAGGTGGGTATCATACTTGCCGCAAGGATAAATTCAAGCACTATTTTTTGTATCTGGTGGGGTCTTTGATACCAGCATCGGCAAATCCCTGCCGACGTAATCTGCAGCTGTCGCAGACACCGCAGGCGGCGCCATCAGCCGTGGCCTGGTAACAGGAAACTGTCTGGCTGTAATCCACATTATGGGCAACACCAGCTTGAATGATCTGTGCCTTTGTCATATCAATTAGCGGCGTGTGAATAACCATTCTATTGCCTTCTACGCCCGCTTTGGTGGCTAGATTAGCCATTCGCTCATAGGCGCTGATATAGTCGGGACGGCAGTCTGGATAACCAGAGTAGTCCACCGCATTGACCCCCACAAAAATATCATTGGAACCGAGCACTTCTGCCCAACCCAAGGCTATGGATAGAAAAACAGTATTGCGCGCCGGCACATAGGTAATGGGAATTCCGCATGTCTCCGACTCTGGAACCTCTAATGCGGTATCGGTGAGTGCAGAACCACCTATGGTGCCCAGATCCAGCTTGACTACTTTGTGGGCCTGGACCGCCATGCTCTCTGATACCCATTGAGCTGCCGCCAACTCCGACCGATGGCGCTGACCATAGTCAAAACTCAGGGTATAACATTCGAATCCCTGTTTTATCGCCATGGCCAGCACTGTGGTGGAATCCAGACCGCCGGACACCAGTATGACCGCTTTTTTACCCATAGTGATCTCCTAGTGACCCGGCTGATCGCCCCAGATAGTTTTGTGCATCTGCAACTGCATCCGCACATTGAGACCATCTGCTAAAATCCATTCGGCTAGTTGCCGCGGACACTGCTGCCCTTGGCAGGGAGAAAAGAGAATTTCGCAGGCCCTGTCTCTCAGACCCAACTCATCAATCTTCATACAGCTCCAATCGTAGTCAGTGCGATCACAAATCACAAATTTGACTTCATCTTGAGGGGTCAGGTATTGAACATTATTGTATAGATTCCGGCCGACTTCAGCGGAGCCCGGGGTTTTGAAATCAATAACTTTTACCACCCGCGGGTCAACCTGTTCGACACTGATAGCACCGCTGGTCTCCAGGGATACCCGATAACCGCTATCACAGAGTCGCCTCAGCAAGTCGATACACTGTGGTTGCGCCAGTGGCTCACCCCCAGTAACGGTGATATAGCGGGTTTGATAGCGGGAAACTTCATCCAATATCTCAGCAAATGACCGTTTTTCCCCGCCCTCAAAAGCATAGGCAGTATCACAGTATTCGCAGCGAAGCGGACAGCCAGTCAGTCTTATAAACAGGGTGGGTATGCCGCTGGTGGTACTTTCTCCCTGCAGCGAGTAGAAGATTTCTGTAATACGCAGAGATTTGGAGTTCATAGACTATTGCAACAGGTCGCTCTGGTGCTAAAGAGCGTTATTTTCTAGATAGGCTCTGGCCTTGGCTGCTGCGCCGCCCTCACCTGCCGCGGCGGCCTGCAAGAGCTCTGTGGCCAGATCGGTCTGTCCCAGTTTATGGTAGAGTTTACCCAATTTAAACTGCGCATCCATGGCTTTGGCATGATCGGGATAGTTGTCTACAACAATACGAAAGGATTGAAGGGCGAGCTCTAATTCATCGCGCAGATCATAGATTTCACCCAGCCAGTAGTAGGCATTTGCCACAAAGGGACTATCTGGATACTTTTCAATATGCTGTTTAAATCCAGCGATAGCACCTACAAGATCTCTGTTTTTTAACAACAGTCCCGAAGCCCGATCATAGTCGGCTTTAACTGCCGCCATATCTACTGTGGACTCTGTACCTGCAACCGCCTGAGAGCTGGCGTTATCACCGCCAATACTCTGATCGCCGCTGCCGTCAGGCGAACTTTCGACTAGGGCCGTCAGCCGACGGTCAATATCTAGGTAGTCATCCATCTGCCGCTGCTTAATTTGCTGCAGCTCGTGGTTGATTTCCTCAAGGGCACCGCGCAGCGTCTTAACTTCTTCTTGCAATACCTGCATCTGATAATATTGATTACTTCGCTGCAGCATTTCGGCTCGTGCACTGTCCTCGGCCTCAGCCTCTTGGCTTTGATTTAAATCTACTACAGGGGAAGCTGTTTGAGCACTGGCATGCAGTCCGACAAACAAAAGAAAAATCAGTATCCATTGATTCAACTTCATAATTTATTCACTTAGTCAGGGATCGAGGTTGAGCGCTCGGCTGAGATTGACCCTCAGCCGAGACAATCACCCAATGATGAATCGCTACTTGAGCTCGACTCGGCGATTCATTTCCCAGGCTCCCTCATTGCTACCATAGGAAGCGGGACTCTCTTCACCGTAACTAATTACTTCAACTCTGTTAGCTGAGATGCCTTGAAAGACCAAAAATTCCTTCACTGCAAGGGCTCGACGCTCACCCAGTGCCATATTGTACTCTCGCGTACCGCGCTCATCGGCATGCCCCTCCAGTCGAATAGAGCGACTGTTGCTTTTCAACACCAACGCGTGCTCCAACAGGGCATTGCGCGACTCAGCTTTCAACAGGGCCTTATCGAAATCAAAATAGAACAGCGTGCTGGCATCTGTTGTCAGTTCAACTCCCTCTGTGTCAACTGCCTCCAATTCCACATCGGCAGCATTGACCTCCACCGCTTGCACCGCGGTATCCACAACATCGACTGGGGCTTCTTCAACAGGCACTGAACTGCAACTAACCAAAACCGACATACCTAAGATCAGTGATGTTGCGCGTAAATTAAAATGAGTCGTCATCGTCGTTTCCTCTCATGTTGAATTGACTTGCTAGCGATATTCCTCGGACTACCTAGCTAAAACTGTTGTACAAAAGTCGGCTCAAGATTGGCACCTTGAACCTATATTAAAAGACTGGGATTGACTGTGGTCAAGTATATTTTGTGCTCCTAATCCATTTGAGCTAACTGGCAGCCTCTGTAAATAGAAGAGGCTAGCGCAAAAACGGTGACCAGGCTGGTTCTCGAACATCTCCCTGCCTAGCTGGAAGTATATACCTAACTCCAGCATCAAGGGAAACTGCAGCGAGAACCCCCCTGTCACCGTCCTTGGTAGCATACATTAACATAGCACCATTTGGGGCAACAGAGGGAGATTCATCTAATGTTGTCTCTGTCAACTCAATCAGGCGGCGTGTTTTTAAGTCAAACGAGGCAATGTGGAACACATCTGACTGTCTGTGTACCAGTGCCAGCGTTCTGCCATCGGGCGCCAGACTTGGCCGGGCATTGTAATTACCCTGAAAAGTCAGACGTCTTATCGACTTGTCGCCAATGTTAATTTTATAGATTTGCGGCGTGCCACCGCGATCTGAAGTAAACAGAATATGCTTGCCATCTGGCATCCAAGTCGGCTCGGTATCGATTGCAAAATGTCGGGTAAGTCGAGTGAAAACACGCTTTTCCAAATCCATCAAATACAACTCAGGATTGCCATCCTTAGATAACACCAATGCCATTTTGGTACCATCGGGCGACCAGGATGGCGCGCCATTCAGTCCCTCAAAGTCAGTCAACTGCTGGCGTTCGGCAGTGGCTAAACTCTGGCGAAAAATTGCCGGTCGACCGGTTTCAAAGGAGACATAGGCCAACTCCCTGCCATCGGGTGACCAGGCCGGAGACATTATTGGCTCAGAGGATTCCAGCATCAGCTGTTCTCTTGCACCATCAGCATCGGCCACCTGTAATCTAAAGGTGGTTTTATCCCCATCACGCACTGCACTGACATAGGCAAGACGGGTCGAGAAGGCGCCGGGGATACCAGCAATCGCTTGATAGACCTTGTCGCTGACCCGGTGGGCGAGATCTCTCAACTGACTACTCCCTGCCCGCGCACGGCTTTTAAATTCAACTTTTTGGGCGGTGATATTAATCAGGCTAAATTCCAACTCATAGCGCTGGTCCGGCAGGCGCTCCAGGGAGCCGACAATCAGATATTCAGCACCGAGGATGCGCCAATCGCGATAATAAATGGCTTCAGTATTCGATGGGAAGGCCAACATATCTGTTCGCGGTATGGTCTTAAACAGGCCACTGCGCTGCAGGTCGGCCTCAACGATTGCACTGATATCCTCCCTCGGGGTGAGTCCCTCACTGACAATTGGTGAAACTGCCACTAAGGTGGGCTGGTCATTGCCCTGAGTAACTTTTATCACCAACTCTGCCCATGCGTTAGTGGATAGCAATAGGCAAAAAAGCCCTAGAAAAAATTGCTGGTGTCGCTTCAAATCGTCCTCTCTTTTACGTCGCTTTATGTCTCTTTACGTTGCTTTTGCATTTCTATAATTTACGCTTGGGCTAGAGCCTTAAATCCTCTGGACTAAAAATAACCACCACTTTGCGGAAATACTTCTCAAAAATCCGCCCCGGCAGATTTTGCAATTCAGTAAGCTGCTCTACTTTGAGCGCAGCTTGCTCGGCAGCGCGATCAAAAGCTGTGTCATTGCTGGATTTCACAATAGTCACGCCTACTATTCGACCCGTTGGAACCAAATTGAGTTCAACCACCACCTCCATCCCCAGGCGCGCACTGGGTGGACGACTCCAATTTTTTGAGAGTCGCTGCTGAATCAGCTGCATATAGCTATTGGCAACCCGCTGATCCTCCTGAGTATTTAATAGCATCTGTTCGCGCGCTAATGTCTCGGCAAACTCAGCCTCCTTGGCGGCTCGCAGCTCGGCCTGTCTCTTGCGCTGCTGCTCGGCTTGGCGCTCTCTCTGCGCCTGTTCCCGTGCGCGGGCCTCGGCTGCTCGGCGCTCAGCCTCTAACTGCTTTTTCTTGGCAACAGCCTGCTGTTGCTGCACTGGGCGCTTGGGAGCAGCGCGCGCCACAGGTTTAATCTTTTTCGGCTCGGGCTTTTGCGTTGCGGCAAGCTGGACAAGTTCCGCTTGAATATACTGGGGTTGTAAAACGATTCGGCGAGTATCCGGCTCCCAGCTTATCACCAGAGCAAAAATAACCAACCCATGGATAACCAGGCTTGAAAGTATGGCTATAAGGTAATTGGTCATGGTTCTCAAGCTGCTACTTTGGCGGTTCAGTGACCAGTCCCACTGCGGGAGCACCGGCGAGTTGCAGTTCACTCATCAAATCTACCACAACGCCATAATCAACTGCGGTATCTCCCCACACTAAAATAGGCGTCTCCGGTCGCTGACGCAGTATCTTGGCGACTCGATCTTTAATAATCTCAAGTGTTTGGGAGGTATTCTCCCCTTTGATATCTATCCAATAACTGCCATCCGCTTTAATAGAAACTATCAGCGGTTCGTTTTGCTTCTTGTCCAGAGGTGCCGAGTTGGCATCTGGCAACTCGACCTTAACACCCTGTAGCAGCAGTGGCGCAGCGACCATAAATACCACCAACAGCACCAGCGTGACATCAATGTAGGGGACAACATTGATCTCGGCAACCAACTTGCGTCTGAAGCGCTTTGCTTTTATCACTGGCATATCCTCGGTAGATTCAACGCGCGTGGACCTGACGGTGCAAAATGCTCGAGAACTCCTCGGCAAAGGTCTCGTAGTTAGCGCCGATTACCTCGACTTTGGCCGCGTAGCGATTATACGCCAAAACTGCCGGTATGGCGGCAAACAATCCCATGGCAGTGGCGATCAATGCCTCGGAAATTCCCGGCGCCACGGTCGCCAGCGTCGCTTGCTGCACCATGGCCAAGCCGCGGAATGCGTTCATAATTCCCCACACAGTTCCAAACAAGCCTATATAGGGACTGACCGAGGCAACACTGGCCAAAAATGGCAAATTGGCACTGAGCTTCTCCTCCTCTCTCGACAGTGCTATGCGCATGGCTCGATCTGTTCCGGCCATCACTGCATCGGGATTGGCTTTTTCACTCTGCATTAGTCGCCGGAATTCCTTGAATCCAGCGCGGAATACATTTTCGACACCATCACCCGCACCGTCCTTGTGAACCAATTCCGTCAGCTCTTGATAGAGGTTATTGAGATCGATGCCCGACCAGAATGTATCTTCGAAGTTTCTAAAATCATCCTCGGCATTGCGCAGGTAGAGCCCTCGCTGCACGATCATAATCCACGAGATGACCGAGGCCAGCAATAGAATTGCCATCACCAACTGCACCAGGAGGCTGGCATTCACTATAAGGGACAGAATTGAAAGGTTTTGTTCAACCACAGTATTGGCTCCACGTATTAACAGAGGTAGTTTTTCAAAGCATCGCGAATGGATTCGGGCATAGCTATGGGACGCTTGTTATCCACACTGACACAGGCCACTTTTACCCCGCCCTCGACCAGAAGCTCAGACCCGCGGTAGACTTGCTGCTGCATCTCAAAGCTCACTCTGGAAACCTTGGTCAATATCGCAGTCACCGCAATCAAGTCATCTAGCACTGCGGGCTGGTGATACAGCATATCGACCTGACGCACCACAAATTGAAGATCGCCAAAAAGCGCCGGCTTGTCAAAACCTAAGGTTCGCAGCAACTCGGTACGCGCCCGCTCCATATACTTGAGATAGTTGGCATAAAACACAATGCCACCGGCATCGGTGTCCTCAACATAGACCCTGATGCTGTAACTGAAGGGTTTTGAGTCATCAACCATCGAGGGCATCCAATTGTGCCTGCACAGACTTGGGGCTCTTGAGTCCAAAATGCTCATAGGCCATACGGGTGGCCATGCGCCCCCTCGAGGTGCGCATCAGAAAACCCTGCTGTATTAAATAGGGTTCGATAACATCCTCGATGGTGCCGCGCTCCTCGCTCAATGCAGCTGCCAGACTGTCCACCCCGGTGGGACCGCCCTCGAATTTTTCCATCAGGGTCAACAGCAGGCGCCGATCCAAATGATCAAAACCGCTTTTGTCGACACTGAGCATATTGAGGGCGCCATCGGCGATCTCGGCAGTTATCTGACCATCTCCCTTGACCTCGGCAAAATCCCGCACCCGTCGCAACAAGCGGTTGGCGATACGCGGTGTGCCTCGAGAGCGACAGGCTATCTCTCTGGCGCCCTCTGTCTTGACCGGAACTTTGAGGATACTCCCAGCGCGCTGCACAATACTGGTCAATTCGTCCACAGAGTAGAATTCCAGGCGCTGTACAATACCAAAGCGATCGCGCAGCGGTGAGGTTAGCAAACCGGCCCTGGTGGTTGCACCCACTAGGGTAAACGGCGGTAAATCCAGTTTAATCGAGCGCGCTGCCGGCCCCTCACCTATAACAATATCCAGCTGATAGTCCTCCAGCGCGGGATAGAGAATTTCCTCCACCACGGGACTCAGTCGGTGAATTTCGTCAATAAATAAGACATCGCCAGCCTCCAGATTGGTCAGAAGCGCCGCTAGGTCGCCGGCCTTCTCCAGTACCGGTCCCGAAGTGGTCTTGAGATCCACCTGCATCTCGTTGGCAATAATATGAGCCAGGGTCGTCTTGCCCAGTCCCGGGGGACCAAAAACCAGACAGTGATCCAGAGGCTCGCCACGTTTGCGAGCGGCCTGAATAAAAATTTCAAGCTGTTCCTTAACTGCCGGCTGACCCACATAATCAACCAGCGACAGCGGGCGCAGGGCGCGGTCAATGCGCTCCTCACCGGGGGTACTATCTGCTGCAATTAGTCGATCTGGCTCTATCATCGGCACTTTCTCGGTCACGCCTTTAAATGTGCTGCTAAGGATACATTGATGGAATGAAATTTACACTAGAGATCTGACCACATACTTTCCCTAGAGGGCCGCTTTTAGGGCAGCGCGAATCAACTGTTCAGCCGTGGATATGTTATCAGCGGCTACTCGATTGACCATTTTCGCTGCATCTTGTGGTCTGTAGCCCAGTGCAGTAAGGGCACTCTCGGCCTCGGCATTTATATCCTTGGTGGTAGCTGGCAGATTATCCTCAACACCCTGTGCCGCCACAGTGTCGAGCTTATCGCGCATCTCGATCAGCAATCTCTCTGCAGTTTTCTTGCCCACCCCGGGCACCTTGACTAGAGCGGCGAGATCATCGCTGCGCACGCAGCGAACAAACTGATCGGTGGACATTCCCGAGAGAATGGCCAGCGCCATTTTTGGACCCACGCCATTGACCCTAATTAAATGCCTAAATAGCGCTCGCTCCTCTAACTGGCTAAAGCCGAAGAGTTGCTGGGCATCCTCGCGTACCACAAAGTGGGTGTGAAGCGTTGCTGTTTCACCAATTTCTGGGATATCAAAGAAAGTGTTTAGTGGCAACAGAAGCTCATAACCCACACCATTGACGTCCAACAATAAGTCAGGCGCCTGCTTGTCAATCACTATGCCCTTGAGTCTACCAATCATAACAATCTCTCAATTCAGCAAATTTCCTGTTTTTATCTGTGCCGCCCACGGGCATATCTGTTCAAACCATGGTTGGCCAACAATTTTGCGGTGCGCATACTGTGACCATGACAGAGGGCGACTGCAAGGGCATCTGCCGCATCCTCAGCGGGTGCTTCGACCAACTTTAATAGGGATGTCACCATCATTTGCACCTGTTTCTTATCAGCGGACCCCGTGCCAACTACCGCCTGCTTGACACTGCGCGCAGAGTATTCTGAAACTGGGAGTTGGCAATTGACCCCAGCGACAATCGCGGCGCCTCTGGCCTGCCCCAACTTTAGAGCCGCCTTGGGATCGCGAGCAAAAAATACCTCCTCAACAGCCATGGTTTCAGGCTGATATTGCTCCAATAGCTGAGTGATTCCATCAAATATTAGCTTTAGCCTGTCCGGCAAAGCCCCTTCCGGCAGTCGAATTATTCCACTGGTGACATAGCTGGCGGTTGAACCAGCTATATCAATAATGCCATAGCCAGTGCGCCGTGATCCGGGATCAATGCCAATAATTCTGGTCATTTTAAATCTTGTTGTTGTCGAGATGGCCAGTGTTGCAATCTGAAACAGTTCCGTCAACCATAAAAAAAGCCCTCTAAAATACTTAGAGGGCTCTTATTGACAGCGAGATTAGTCCTTCTTCTCGGCCTTGGGAGCTGCCTTGGCTTTGGGTGCGGCTTTAGCCTTGGCCTTGGGGGCCGCCTTGGCTTTGGCCTTTGGAGCCACCTTGGCTTTGGGCTCAGCTTTAGCCTTGGGCGCTGCTTTGGCCTTTGGCGCCGCCGCTGGTGCCTCTTCCGCTGCTGGGGCCTCGTCTGCGCCTGGTGCTTGCTCCGCTGCTGGGGCCTCTTCTGCCGCTGGTGCTTCTTCTGCTGCTGGTGCCTCTTCCGCTGCTGGTGCTTCTTCCGCTGCTGGAGCTTCCTCCGCTACTGGAGCCTCTTCTGCCGCTGGCGCTTCTTCCGCTGCTGGGGCCTCTTCCTCTACTGGAGCCTCTTCTGCGACTGGCGCTTCTTCCGCTGCTGGA
>Ga0213866_10002305_pt1 | contig 13570 bp, 14 predicted proteins | sample PICome_11_FD_160079 | JGI IMG/M metagenome (GOLD analysis project Ga0213866, IMG submission 160079) | Coastal seawater microbial communities near Pivers Island, North Carolina, United States - PICO284 | ecosystem: Environmental > Aquatic > Marine > Coastal | place: USA: North Carolina...
CAGACCCAGGCCCGAACATTATCACCTGTCCTCGGCCCGAGGCCCTCCGCCTCGAGGGTCGCGGTAAGCAACTCCACGACTTGCCTCAGCAGTAGCTCGGAGTCTTCGTCGCGGGCCGTGACTCCCAACCCGATCGGCCCCGCCGCGACGCCCTCGCCAGAGCCGTTGAAGATCAATAGGCCTTCGACGTCCAGCAGCGCGTTGTGCGTCTGGATCGCTGCGGACGCCAGCGCCTCGACCCGGTCGTAGTGCGCTTCCCGAGGCTCCCGGGAGGCCTCGAAGTCGGCCAGCGCGGCCTCCAGTCGTGGACCACGCTCCTCGCCCTCGATCACCGCATCGTCCAACGCCGCCTCGTAGGCGCCGCGATAGCGGTCAGCGTCGGACGCACGGACGCGGCGGATCGCCGTCAGGTAGCTTTGCCACACGTCCAATACCTCGGGCGCACCGGACGGCAGGGCCAGATACGTACCGCCCGGCCATGCTGCGGGGATCGAACCGAGCTCACGGAGCTCCGCCTGCGTAGCCGTCAGGAAGCGCTCACGCGCCCGTTCCGCCACGGCAGCTGACGTCCGCGCGATCACTGGCTCCCGTGTCGGCTCTGGCTCCGACTCGACCACGATCGGGTCGACCGGGACGTCGGGAACCGGAGCGAGTGCGGGAGCAACGTCCTCCACATCAGCGCCGGTGAAGCGGAGCGTGTACCAGCCCCCTGCAGCCACGAGTGCAATGACGGCCACGACGACCGCCATCCTTCCGGCGCCACTCCCACTCGTTCCTGACGGAGTCGGTGGACGCTCACGGGCATCACCCGCACCTCGGCGGCTCCCTCCTCCGGACGTAGCTTCTCGCCTGCGGCTCTGGTCTCTCTGGTCTCTGCCAGCCGGGTCGTTCGACTGTCGCTGGCGAACCGGCTCCGGCTCCGGCTCCGGCCTGGACAGGTCAGCGAGAGCCGCCGCAGTGGTGTCCATACGAAAGTCCGACAACCCGCCATCCGAAGCGGCGAAGTCGAGCTCCGACGCCCGCTCGGCCTCCAGCTTCTCCACGAACGCCCGCTGGGCCTCTTCCGGCGAAACCTCCTCGGCCATGGCCAGTTCCAGACCGAGGTCTGACCCATCCAGAGAGGGTTCCGCCGCCGGGGACTCCAGACCCTCAGGTGCGGGCGAGTCGGAGGCCTCGGACTCGGGCGCTTCGTCCTGAGCGGCGAGGCTCAACCTGAATGAACCACCCTCAGCCTCTTCCTCGGACGAAGCCGCATCGACTTCCGGCTCCTGCTGTTCGTCGACAACGTCGTCCCCCTCATTCTCGTACTCGATCTCGAGAACGATTGGGTGCGTGCGGGCGGGAGCCCACGAACCATCCTCGACATCGTAGACCAGGTCGTCAGGAGACAGGTCACCCGAACGGACGAAGCCCTCGAACATCTCCTGAGACGCAAACGACAGCTCTTGGCCGCCGGGCGTGCGAATCCGGAAGCGAACCGACATCAGACGCTCCCCCCCTTGGAACGATCACGGCGTGAAACGGATGTTCCCCCGTGAACCTCGCAACCTAGACCAGCGCGCGCGCCGGGATCAAGAGGAGATGACACGTTCACGGCTGTTCGCCTCCTCAGCAACGAGTTCCGCCACAGTCTCATCCACCTGCTGCCCAAGAGCCGAGCTGAAGAGTTCCCGATGCTCCTGGAACCATGCACTCCACGACGACGTGCGCAGATGGTCCTTCAAAGTCGCCTTGTACGCGGCCCACATCTGCGAATCGAGGGTCCCCACGCGGTGGGCGTACTGCAGATTCCCGAAGTGCCGCCATACGGCGGTCATGTACGAGTCCCAGCGGAGCTTCTCTGCAGGAGACAGACTCTCCGGGGCACTCTGGGCACGGACGATAAAGGTGGAGAACTCACCGTCGCGAAACGCATGCTCGGAAAGCCGAATGCTGTTCTGGACCATGCTGTTGAACGACGCGGCCCGCACCGACTGGGTGTTCTGAACCAGCTGGCGACCCAGATAGATCAGGGAGATCACAACGCCGATCGCGCCGACGAACTCCCCCAGGTTGCCCAAATTCTGTAGCAAGTGTGCTCCTCTTCAACCTTCTTCATCAGATCCGGAAAGATACTTCACGTACGCCGCGAGTCTGCCCCCCTCGGTGTCGGCTCGTGCCTGACGTAGAGCCCGGAGCCGGGTGATGTGCAGCCCGGACACGATGCCGCTGACCGCCAGGGCGCCAACCACGAGGGGAAGAGGAAGGCTGCCTGTGAACATGGGCATAGCGGCAACGACGACTGCGACCCCCAACTCCACGATGACACCCGGTCCGATTCCCATACTCACCCGGCGACCCGATCGGATCTTCACGAGCGCTGACGCCGCAAAAATCATGGAGAGCAATGCGCCGGCAAGGGTCATCATCGGTCGTCCTGCACGGTCATCCCAGTAGTTCGTCGACCAGCCAGAGGTCGGTCAGGAGCGCCCGCACGTGGATGCTCGCGTTGAGGTTGTCCACAAGACGAGAGCTCACATCTGGCCGGGCCGACACCAGGCGGAGCGCGGCGAGAGTCGCGCGAGCATCCTGGCTGATAACGGCCACCATCTCCTCCCACGTCCCGGACGGCTCCACCCCATCAGAGGCCGACGCGACGGCCTCGGGGAGGCCGTCGACCGCAGCCTCGGCGCGCCTGAGGGTGTCCCGCAGCTCGGCGCCACTCTTGGCTCCCTCATCGGTCGTGAGCCCCTGCGCGGCATAGGCCAGAAAGAACTCGTAGCTCTTCTCGATCACGTCGATGCGAGCCTTTACGTCTTGTACAGCCGAGGACACAGCGGACTCCGTCATGAGGTATGAACAACGAAGGGGGCCGAACGCGACGCGTCCGGCCCCCCGCCCTGGAACAACGGTCGATCAGTCTTCCCGCCGTGAGCTCACCGACGCATCGGCCAGCGCACCCGTACCACCTTCGATCGAGGTCGGCGCCGAATCACTTCCCACGGGCCACTTCGCCGGGTCAAAGTGTTCGAGATACTTCTCGCGGTCGATGAAGCCGTAGACCATCGACCACAACATCCACCGCTTCTCGGGCCGCACCGCGAAGTAGATATGGGCGGCCACCAGCAAGATCAGCGACACCCCCGACAGCCCATGCACCACGTACATCACCCCCCAGGTTGTGTCACCGAACAGGTAGGGGTTTCGCGTCCAGAACGGTGTATCGATTCGCACCATCATCAGAACACCGGTCACGATCGCCGAAAGCGTCGTCACCACAATCGCGTGGTGGTACATGCGGTGGTCGAAGGCGTACTTCCCAGCCTTCGGCGGCAAAGGCGCCTTGGACGACAGGACGTGGCGCACGGTGGCCACCCCCTCTGCGATCCCCAGCTGAAACATCGACCAGAAGTCCTGCCACCCGATCGCGTGGATCACGTGATAGACGACCGTGGCGATGAGAAGAACGCCCGCCATCCAGTGGAGCGGGACCCAGTCGAACTGGATTCCGATGACCGGCACGAACGCCGTCACCAGCAGGACCAGCATCGAGAGAGCCATCAACCAGTGGAACGCGCGCGCTCCGAGGGAATGCCGTTCGATCTTCTCGGGCACACCCGCCGGTGTCGTGCCGCTCGGCGCTTCGTGCGTCTCGGCCGGACGAGTTCGGAGCCAGACCGCGTGACCCACCAGGAAGACGACCGAACCGATGATCGCAAACCACATGAGATCCCAGGAGACCCCGATCAGGACCTCTTCACCCCACGGGTTGTCCGCCTTTCTCCAGAAGTCCATCAGGCCACGCTCCTCACCGCACGACGGACGAGATTGCGCATCATCGGAATCTTGTAGTCGTTGTGCTTGAGGGCTCGCGCCCCCTCGATGGCGACCTCACCCGCTGCGATGGCCGTGGCTTCATCGCCGGTCGTGCCGGCCACGATACGCTCAGCGGCCTCCAGGCGTACCGGATACGGGGCGACCCCATTCACCGCGATGCGCGCCTCCTGAATGGTGTTGCCCGACTTCCGGAAGGCCGCCGCGACGCTGACGAGCTGGAAGTCCCAGGAGCCGCGATCGCGAATCTTCTCGTAGTAGAACTCCGCATTCGCCCAGGTCTCCGGAATCTGGATACGGGTGAGCAGATCACGGGGCTTCATGACCGTCATTCGCGTAATGTCGATGGCCGGACCGATAAAGAAGTCCTCAGCGTCGTAGACGCTCGGCCCGCCGCTGTTCTCGACGATCATCTTGGCATCGACCGCGATCAGCGCCGGAGCCGTGTCTGATGGGTTCACCGCGACGCAACGGCTGCGTCCAATGATGCAGTGCTCACGATTCATCGCCTGGGGAGCCGCGGCGTAGCACGTGTTGCCCCCGGCCCGGTAGCAGGGCCAGCCGCTCCGGTAGTACCAGCAGCGCGTATCCTGGGAGACGTTGCCGCCGACCGTCCCCTGATTGCGGATCTGCGGCGTCGCAACGTGCTCGGCTGCGTCGGCCACGACGGAGTACTGCATACGAATCCGATCGTCGCGCACGATCTCGGTCAGCGATGTCATCGCGCCGATCTCGAGGCCGTTACCGACATTCCGAATCCCGGTCATCTCAGGGATTCCTCCAAGATCGACGACGACCTTGGGACGCTTCACCCGGTCCTTGAACCAGTCGAATGTGTCGAGCCCTCCGGCGAGTACCCACGCCTCGCCCCGATGTTGGTCGAGCAACTCCATCGCGTCTTCGACGCTCGTCGGCTGGAGCAACTCGAAGGCCGGAATCATGTCTCTGATCTTTGCCATCTTCTGTTCCCCTAGCCGATGTGCTGGTCGAGGCGACCGTGACCGCGTTCCCGCCCTTCGATCTCCGCCAGGATGATGTCCGGCGTGAGCGGCGTTCTGCAGAGGCAGCTACCGCCCATCGCGTCGGCAACGGCGCACGTCAGTGCAGCCGCGCCGGCCCCGACCGGCGGCTCTCCGATGCCCTTCGCCCCGATCGGATCCTGAGGATCGGGAATGTTCACGGCACCCCACTTCAGGTCGGGCGGAATATCCAGGATGCCCGGCGGGCGGGCGGTATACAGTCGATTGGCGAAGGGCACACCCCACTTCGGGTCGAAGACCCAGCGCTGGGTCATCGCCATCCCCATGCCCTGGATGGAGCCCCCGTACACCTGGGCACCGAGGCTACGCGGGTGAATCACCGTCCCGCAGTCCGTCACGCCGACGTACTCCTTCAGGTCGACGACGCCGGTTTCCTCATCGAGCTCGACGAGTGCGAAGCCAGCTACCCAGGAGTAAATGCTTCCCTCGCCGCCGAAGTTGTCCTTCGCGATACCCATCAGCCCCTCACCGGCCAGCATCTGGGCTGCGGGGACCGTCTGCGCATGGATATCCTCAGGGAGGACATGCCCGTCGTACTCACCACCCATCGCGATGGCCCGCTCAGCGATCCGGCCGAGCGTCATCGTCCCACCCGGACCAGATACGCGCCCGTTATCCACCCGGTACGCGCTCGCGGACCCACCCATCGTTGCAGCGGCAACCGCCTGAATCTTCCGGAGGGCGTCTTCCGCCGCAGCGCGATTGGCCCGGGTATGCGCCGTCGTGGTCTGACTACCTGCCTGGACCGTGGAGCGAGGGTACGCCCGGCTCGAGTTGCCCCACACGATCACCACGTCGTCCCAGCTGTAGCCGAGGAGTTCAGCGGCCGGGCGGGCCGTGTCTGCAATCGAATGCGTGCCGAGATTTCCGATGCCCTGATGGACGTAGAGCTTTCCATCCGGTCGGATGAGCATCATCCCGTCCCGGCCGCGAGAACCCGCTGTGTAGGGTGACAGCCCGATCCCGACTCCGGTGACCTTGGTGCCGTTGCGCTGCCCCGACATCGCGGACTTCGACTCCCAGTCGAAGAGCTCGGCAGCCTGATCGAGCGCCTCGATGGCGTGCACACTCGTGAGTGTCGCGTTTCGCGGGCCGAACTCGACGTCCGGTCCCGGTGCATTGAGGCGATGCATCTCGAGGCGATCAACTCCCAACTCTCGACCGGCCTTCTCGAGGATCGGCTCCATCATCGAGATGATCTGGGCTCCGCCCGGCCCACGCTGCGCAGCCTTCGGCGGTGTGTTCGTATACATCGGCACCGCGCGGAATCGCATGTTCTGCGGTGTGTACGTCAGGTCCGCGATCGAGCCGGCGGTGTTGTAGTCACTGGCGCCGTACGCTCCACTCTCCTGCACGATGATCAGGTCGATCGCGTTGCACTTCCCGTTTTCGAGGAAGCCCATCTTCAGCCAGGATTGGAAGCCCGGCCGAGCGCGCCCGATGTAATTCTCTTCGTACCGCGTGATCCGGAGCATGACCGGCCGGCCGATCTTCCTCGAGAAGAGCGCCGGGACCTGCATGATCGTGGATCCGGAGATCTTCGAGCCGAATCCCCCGCCACAGAACTCCGAGACCATCGTGATGTTCTCGGCGTCCATGTCGAGCGCACCCGCCAGCGCGAACTTCGTCTGCTGCGAACTCTGCGTGGACACGAACGCGAAGAGCCTGTCGCCCTCCCAGTACGCCATGTTGGAGCGAGGCTCCATCGGATGGTGCGTCAGCGACTGGTGGACGATGCTCTCTTCGAGAACCAGCGCCGACTCGGCGAATGCGGCGGCCGGGTCGCCCTTGGTCCACTCGACCGGGCATTCCGGGTCAGGCATTCCCTCGGCGTCGATTACGGCAAAGTCGGCCTCCGTCCACTTGAACTCGCTCCACCCGTCCTCCCCGGAGAACTGGTTCCCCTCGACGAAGGCGTTGGGGCCACCCGGCCTGAGGCTGTCGAGTGGGTCGAGAACGAAGGGCAATGGCTCGAAGTCGATGTCGATCAACTCGATCGCGGCCGCGGCGGTTTCTTCGTCGACAGCCGCGACGGCCAGGATCGGCTCCCCTTCGTACTTGGGGAAGTCCGTCAGACAAGCCTCGCGTGGCCCTTCCCGTGCCGGGACTTCACTCGCTCGAAGGATGCCGACCACTCCCGGCATCGCAAGCGCACGGCTCGCATCGACGCCTCGCACCCTCGCGTGGGGCATGGGGCTTAGAAGAAGCTTCGCGAACACCATGCCCGGTGCCCGAAAGTCCTCCGCATACTTCGCGCGTCCCGTGATCTTCGCGTGGAGATCCGGTGGCGCGATATCGGCTCCAATGAGTTTCTCGGCCATGGTCTCTCCGTTACACGCTGCGCGCGAGCTCAGCAGCTCGCATCGCGCAGGTGAGAATTTTGTCGTAGTCGGCGCAGCGGCAGAGATTGCCCGAAAGTGCCTGGGCGGCTTCCGCCCTCGTGGGGCTGGGATTCTCTTCGATCATCGCCGTCATGGTCATGATGAAGCCCGGGGCGCAGAACGCGCACTGGAACCCGCCCTCTTCCATCACTGCCTGCTGGACGACGTTGAGCTCCCCGGTATCCGGATCTTCGAGCCCTTCGATGGTGGTGACAGCCCGACCCCGCACCTGATGCGTGAGCATCGAACAGCCGTACTGGGGGACACCATCGATCAGGAGTGTGCACGCTCCGCACTCCGCTCGGTCGCAGCCCAGCTTCGTACCGGTGAGGCCCAGCTTGTAGCGGAGCGTCATCGCGAGCGTCTCGTGCGGCAGCACATCCACGGGGCGATCCTGCCCGTTCACGCGCAGCGTGATGAGACGCTCGGTCGCGGTCTGGAAGGTGGCCGCCCCCAGCAGCGGAGTGCCTCGGAAGAGATAACCGGTCGACGACGCGGTCGCTCCGGCGGCGATCACTCCCTTGATGAAGGTTCGCCTCGAGTATTTCTGCTCCAGCATACCGACGGAATCTTGCTGCTCCATCGAGCACTCCTGCGCGGAAGGGCACCTGCGAATCTGGCCAACATATGGGCCGCCCTTCGGCCGCGCGAGGAGTATCCAGACGCTGTCACTGCAGGTTCCGAACGACAACGAGACATCGCGGAGAGTCAACTTCCCAGCTCAGGATTCTTGCCTGCGTCCTTGAAGGCACCCACGGGCAGGCGCATGTTTCGGCGTCCGGTCGCACCGTTTGACGAGTCCTGATGCCTCCACGTCCCAGTACCGAACAACTCCTGGTTCAGGTGCTGATGCGCGCCGCTCAGGAGATGCTCCACGCCCTTGAGGCGTAGGGATCGTGGCCGTCGCGGCGGCATTCGATGCGGCGACCAACGAGCGCGCGTATTCGAGCGCCCGACCGGCAGACGAAGTGCTCCGAGACTTCCGGGAGAACGAGTCTCTCGGATTCGACCCGGTGATCGTGAAGGCCCTCACCAATTTATTGGGCGTGTATCCTGTGGGGTCGTGTGTGATTCTCGATACGCGCGAAGTGGCGCTCGTCCATCCGGCGAATCCAGACCCTTCCTTCATGAGCCACCCGGTGGTTCGGCTTCTCTGCGACCCGGACGGATCCTGGCTCGACCCCGCGCCGCTCGTGGATCTCGCGGATACCGATGACGAGGGCAATTACCACAGGTCGGTCGTTCGCGTGACAGACGCCCAGCGGTACGGCATCCGAGCGGGTGAGTACTTCGCCTGACGCTCGGATTGCCGACCCCGGAGGCGGCGAGTAACCTGAGTACCAGCCACAGGGTCATCGTATTCGTCGCTTCCGGAGGTTTCTTCTCGTGTCCCGTCGACCAGCGCTGTTCGCCTCCGCCCTTGGACTGACGTGCGTACTGGCGTCGCTCAACTCACTGCCGGCAGCAGCTCAGCAGTACACAGGGACCTTCACCGTTCCGAACCAGTCCGGGGGAGTGATGACGGTGTCGCTCCAGGAAACCGGTGGAGGCGTCGTGGCCGGGAGGTTGTCGAGCAACGGCGTCGAGTACGCGATGGAAGGTCGGATCGAGGAAGGCACGCTGGCGGGACTCATGCAGGGTGTCGAGGGCGTCCTGTACTTCGCAGCTGAGCGCTGGGAAGACGAACTCTGGCTCGAACTCTACGGGGTCGACGGGAATGGTCAGCCGAACTACGAGGATTACACGGAGATCGATCTGACCATCGCGTCGACGACGGCTCAGGGGGGAGGGTCGAGCCCGTCGGTCGCTGCACAGGGTCAGCGGTCGGAAGGGGGACTCCCCGCCTCCACTGGCGCGGCCACAGCCTCCGAACGAGTCGATGCACAGCAATCGAACACGGGTCGGCCGCTCGCTCCGGGTTTTACCGAGGATCACCCGCAGGTTCGTGAGTGGGTCACATTCCTTGCCGGCAAGAAGCTCACGCGGATGAGCAGCTACTCCAGTGGGACGGCGGGTGGCTACAACGCTCGAACCGATGTGTACCTGTGCTCCGACCGATCCTACGCGCTCCGAGACGAGAGTTCCGTCAGTGTCGATGTAGGTGGGGCCTTCGGAAACAACGGTGGCGTGGCTGGTGAGCAGGGGCGTTGGTATGTCATCACCAACGGCCAGGTGATCGGACTGATTCTCGAGAGCGCCACCGGCGAGGTCAGCGAATTCCGCATGGACTATCAGAATCAAGAGACGTACGCGAACGGCGAACGGGTCTACGTGACTCCAGCCGAGGTTTGCCGTTAGGTCACGGCGCTGCGGCGACGACCAGGGTTCGTCTCAACAGGCCTGCCCGGACTCCTTCCAACAAATCAGCCTTCTTCGACACTTCGTGTTCGAAGACGTCATCGCCTTCTCCCGTTCTCAACTCGGGCTCCCGCGCGACCAGCTCCCGCAGGCTAAGCCGAAGGGTCAACTCCAGCTCCGACGTCCAGTCCTCGACGACCAACGGCAGGAGTCCCACCTCTCTGGTCATGTCTTCCAGGGCACGATCCGACGTCATGTTTCCGGGCCCGACTGCAGTGGCACGTTCGAGCTGCCGGCGATCCAACCGAGGTGCCGGCTCGATCACCACCGACGCCACCCGTCCGCCTGGCTTGAGGACCCTCCGGCATTCTCTCAACACGGAGAGGTCGCCGGATAGTCAACAAAGAACATCCGTGTGCGATGCCGCGTCGAAGCAAGAATCCCGGAATGGGAGGTGGAGCCCGTCGGCACAGACGACGCCATAGCCCGGCGACCCGAGGGCGGATAGCCGAGCGGCCGCCTTACGAAGGGCCGTAAGGGGTAGATCGGTTACGACAAGACGGCAACCGGTCTTCTCCGCGACACGCGCCCCAGGCCACCCGCGTCCGGACCCCAGGTCCAACAGGCTGTCCCCCGGAGCGAGCAGGAGCAGCTGTGCGATCCGATCGGCCTGTGCGACCGACGTATACCCATTGGGGAGATCCGACCCGAGCACGGCGACCCGGACACCCTGGGCCGCCGGCGTCCCCAATCTGCGATACTTGTAAGCGAACGACTCCTGCGTCACCCGCTCTGCAGCGCCATTCGGATCAGACGGTTGAACCATGCAGGGAAAGTGCACACCCCACGCGGGTAACTCCAAGCGCACAGCCAAACAGGGAGGGCCACGTGCCCCGTCATCAGCAGTCGATCGTCATCCACCGACCCCTCGCCGACGTCTTCGCATACATGGACGACATCGATCGAGAGCACGAGTGGCAGCCCCATCTGCGGGAGGCCGAGCAGCTCCCGACCGGAGCGACCGCCGTAGGGACCCGCCGACGCTACGTATCGGACTTCCTCGGTAAGCGACTAGAAAACACATACGTCGTGCAGCTGTATGAGCCGGGCCAGAGAATCGTCCTGGAGAGCACTCCCGACGCCGTCGTCAGTGCGAAGACCGACATCCGGTGGGAACCAGTAGGAGAGGACACACGGGTTACGATGACGCTGGAGGGAAAGGCGTCGGGTCCGCTGCGATTCGTACCCAACGTTGTGCTCGAGGCCACCTTCGAGAAGGAAGTGACGGGGACGCTCGCGCGCCTCAAGGAGACGCTCGAAAAGGGAGGGTGAGTTTCATGCTAAACCTTTCCAAACGGATGCATCGGACACATCATCTTCAAGGTTGAACATTCGGAATACCGTCGGATCGCGTCCGATCCGGTCAAACCGTGCCAGACCTCAACTCTCTCCGCCTCCCACCCCGTCCGATGACCGCACCGACCTACACGACCCGCCAGCTCGCCGAAGCCGCTGAGGTGGGCAGCCAGACCCTCCGCTACTACGAGCGGCGTGGACTCCTTCCAGAGCCACCGCGCACCGACGGCGGACACCGATTGTACGGACCCTCGCACCTCGAGCGGCTGCGGTTCATCCAGGCGTTCCAGGGTCTGGGCTTTCAGCTCGAGGACATCCAGGCGCTCCTGCGCGTTCGGGAAGCTCCTGCCGAGGCGCCCGCCGCGAACGAAACCATCGACCATTTCCTGGGTCGGCTAGACGAGAAAGCGAGTGCGCTCCAGGACATGCGAGCCTCGATCGCGTCACTGCGCGCCGAAGCGGAGGCGTCGCTAGCTCGGGATTGAACCTCAGGCCAGCTCTTCGATCCTGGCTTCGACGGACGACCAATCCTCCATCGCCCCTTCCACAGCAAGGGCGAGGTCAGCCCGCTCCTGCTCCATCCGTCCGACCTCCTCGGGCGACGTACGCTCGTAATACCCGTCTGCGCAGAAGGCGTCGTCGATTTCCTTCATACGGGCCTCGGCTGACTCGATCGTCGTCGTCAGCTCGTCGCGTCGCCGCTCCAGCTTGCGACGCTCACGGTCGGCGAGGGCACGAGCCTTCCCCGGATCGACAGGGACCTCGACCGGCTTCCCCTTCTTCTGCGACCGCTTTTCCCTTCGGGCCTTCAAGACCACGGCATCGGCATCGAGATGATCGTCGCCGGAGGCGTGAACGTACTCCGCATACGTCCCGAGGTAGTCCGTAACACCGTCGGGAGTGATCTCCACGATCCGGGTCGCAAGCCGACTCACGAACCAGCGGTCGTGGGAGACGAAGAGGAGCGTCCCATCGTACTCCTTGAGCTCGGACACGAGCGCCTCGATCGACTCGAGGTCCAGGTGGTTGGTCGGCTCATCGAGTACCAGAACGTTCGGCTGATCGAGAGCCAGGCGACTGAAGACGAGACGTGCCGCCTCACCGCCGGAGAGAGCGGAGACCTTCTTCTTCCCATCGTCTCCAGAGAAGAGCATCAGCCCCATCTGACCGCGGACAAAGCCCCGATCCTTACCAGGACAGAAGGACCAGAGCCACTCCTCGGTGCTCTCACGTCCCTCGGCGAACTGATCCTTGTTGTCCTGTGCAAAGTATCCGGGGTGCGTCTCGTACCCCCATTCGACCTCTCCGGCGTCCGCCTCCAATTCGCCCATCACGATCTTGAGGAGCGTCGACTTCCCGATCCCGTTCGGACCCATGATCGCCAGACGATCTCCCCGCCGCACGAGTAGATCGACCCCGTGCAGCACCTCGTTGTCATCGAACGCCTTCTTCACGCCCGACACGGTCAGGACGTCACGCCCACTCGGACGCCGGGATACAAACCGGAAGTTCGGATATCGGCGCGAACTGCCTGGGAGCGCATGCAGCTGGCTCGCCTTCTTTTCGATAAAGCGCATCTTGCTCTGGGCCTGCCGCGCCTTGCTCGCCTTCGCCCGAAAACGATCCACGAACTGCTGATGGTGCGCGATCTCCTTGGTGCGCGACGCGATTTCCTTCTCCCGTCGCTCGCGCTCCTCTTCTTTCGCCTGCAGGAATTGCGTGTAGTTGCCCCGGTACTGCTGCACGGTGCCGTAGTCGACGTCGAGAATCCGGGTGCAGATGTTGTCCAGGAATCGATGGTCGTGCGAGATGACGACGACCGGACCGTTGAACGTCTGCAAGAACTTTTCGAGCCACCGAATTGAGAGAATATCCAGATGGTTCGTGGGCTCATCGAGCAACAGGACGTCAGGAGCGGCTGCCAGCACCTGTGCGAGGAGCACCCGCAACTTGAAGCCACCCGACAGCGTGGAAAGCGGATTGCGGTGGACCTCGGACGGCAATCCCAGTCCTTCGAGGATGGTCGCGGCGCGGGCCTCGGCCGTGTAGCCGTCGAGGCGCTGGACCGTCTCTTCCAGCTGCGAGAATCGCTCGACGTCGAAGTCGTCCTCGCCCCGCGCGAGCAACGCCTCCTTCTCCGCCATCGCATCCCAGAGTTCGGGATTGCCCATCAGGGCGACCCCGAGAATCTCCTGCTTCTCGTAGGCGAAGTGGTCCTGCTGCAGAACACCGAGGCGGACCGACTTCGGGACCGCCACGTCTCCCTCGGTCGCCTCTATCGCTCCCGTGAGGACATTCAGAAGCGTCGTCTTGCCCGAGCCATTGGCTCCGACGAGCCCATAGCGCTCGCCTGGGTTCAACTGAAACGACGCGCCCTCGAACAGAACGCGGTCACCGAACGACTTGGCCAGATTTGATACGGAAATCATGGCCGCGAATCTAACGGCGATCGACGCCTTCGAGGGGACGGTTCAGACGTTCGGGTCCGGCGGCCTCCGCAGATGGTGATCAGTGACGGCCTGCCATGCCGCGGCCACCGCCAGAAGGCGCTCCTCTCCGAACGGCCGCGCCGCGAGCGTAGCGCCGCGCGGGACGTCGAGCCCCGTCTCCTCGTCCACGTCCATTCCGATGGGCATGCCGAGCACCGGCAGCCCGGTCCCGTCGAATGGGCCCGTCCCTTCC
>Ga0213866_10002307_pt1 | contig 13556 bp, 9 predicted proteins | sample PICome_11_FD_160079 | JGI IMG/M metagenome (GOLD analysis project Ga0213866, IMG submission 160079) | Coastal seawater microbial communities near Pivers Island, North Carolina, United States - PICO284 | ecosystem: Environmental > Aquatic > Marine > Coastal | place: USA: North Carolina...
AGCTCGCCATATTCTCCCTGTCGTTTATGGCCTTGTTCTTCGTCGGTTGTCAAAAGGCCGGCGGGGGTTCAAGGGGAGTCAATGTCCCTTCTATTTTTGGTGGGCTCGGACCCCAGCGCTACACCTTGAAGCCGGAGCGGTCCACGTCGGGGCATGACTGGTCTTCGTAAGCCTCCCCCGCCAGTAAGCCGTGGTCTCCAGGGAGGGGAGTCTTTCCTCTTCGTAGGCCGTGTAGAGGCCTGCAATACCGGCCCCAACAATGAGAACGTCGGCGTTTTGGATGGATTCGTTGGGCTTATGGATCGGTCGGTTGGAGGAGAATGCGGCCGATACCAGCAATTCACCCCAATGATCAGCCCAAATTTACTGTAATTGAAATTACATTAATAATAACTAAGAGGTAATAGTTTCTAAAAGTCGATCAAGAAAACTCGTGGTCATAAACACGCGCCCGCCCAAGTCCGCGATTGGCGGATTGTTGATCGTCGGGTGCGCGTTACTTTTTGGAAGCTTCGAGTTCGGTAATAAAGATATTACGGAATAGGTGCTGTCCGCCTCCGGGGACTTCGGCCTGCACCGCTATGAAACCCGCTTCGAGGTCTTCGAGGCCCTTGCAGTTCCATGCTTCCTTGCCGTTGATCATGAGGGAGATTTTTGCGCCATCCACGGTGAGCTTGAATTTGTTCCACTCGCGGTCCTTTAGGAGACCTGTGCTGGTGGCACCTTTAATGCCGCCCACATTTCCTTCCTTTCCTTTCAGGAGGTTGGCCTGATAGCGCCTTGGCCAAGGGCTTTTCGCGGGAACTGAGGTGTAGCGGAAATAGATGCCGCTGTCCCACTTGTCCTCGGCCAGAGCCTTCCATTCATATTCCAGGACAAAGTTTTGATACTTTTTCACGGATTGCACGAGGCCGTTGCCGCTTCTAATAAAGAGATTACCGTCAACGACCTCCGCTTCACACTTGAGAACGGTCCAACCTTCGAGGTTTTTGCCATTGAAGAGTGAGACGCGTTTTTCATCGGCCAAAGCAAATTGGGATGTGAGCAAGGAAGCGATAAGAAGAAGTTGGATAACGAGATTTTTTTTCATCATGCTGTAGAGAGTTACGTGAACTGCGAAATAGTCTGGCAGGAATTCCACAGCGGGGAAAGGTTCGAAATGCACAAGGGTTGTGAATCCTTCTTGCAACGAGAAACGGGAAGAGAAGACTGGGGCGATTTACTGAATCAATCTTGTCCTTCATTAAAAATTCCCAAGCTTTCAAATATTTCTTGTCGCTGGTGCTGGCCTTCTTTTTTGCCATCGATTCTTCGGCGTTGGCGGGTGGGACCGAGTGGGGAATAGAAGGTTATATTGTGGTTTACGGTGATGCGGCTGTGAGGGTTTCGGCCGTGATCCAAGTGGCCCGGATGGACAAGCTGGTTATTCTCATTTCCCAGCATGCTCACCTCGGCGGTATGAAAATCAGCGGACTCGTGGCACCGGCTAAAGAAAGAAGAGTTCCGGAAGAACGGGCAGGGCGGGATTCCCACCTTTGTCAGGGAGACACAACTGGCTTCGGTTTTTGAACCAAAATTCGCGGAGATGATTCTTGATAGGATGATAAGGGCTGCCGGTGCATGGCAATAATTTGGTGAATGGAATTGATCCTTATCTAAAGCAGGGGGATCCCACGAGCGGACTGCTGCCGGGTGTGAATGGGTTCGATGAAGCAGATGTCGGAAAGGAAGATCATCGCTTGTAGCCCTTTTGTTATCGCATCTGTCTGACCAATGATCCGGAGAACAGAGTAGGGATCGAGAAACCGGCACACTATGACGAGGCTGATTATGAAATTCTCTTTCGTGCGATCGAGACCGGAAAGAAGAAAGGTGGAATTTCGACTGACTTCATTGGTGGAAATTACAGCGCCCTTCCCCTGGATCATCACAATTATTGGGATTGGACCACGCTCTCCCATCAACAACGTGAGGAGGTGGCGGCGAACAATCGGGATTGGGAGCTCGTGCTCATCTGGACTTTGCAACACCACAAGCGGGTGCCTGAGCCGATTCGAAAACGTCATCTTGCCCGGGGGCTCGCCGAGGATGAATTTGTCAGGAGCGATCATTGGCCATACGATGTTTATATTTGGGAAGGTCGTCGCATACTCTCTGATTTTGTCATGACCGAGCATCAATGCCGGCAAAACCCCGAATACCCCTAGGTCAAAGACCCGGTTGGCATGGGTGCTTACACCATGGATTCGCACCATGTACAGCGTATGATTTTAAGGGGACACCTCAAGAACGAAGGCAATATTCAGAAACTCCTGGTTGGCAGGACCTACCCGATTTCCTATCGGGCGATTGTGCCACGGGAGGGTGAATGCGAAAATCTATTGGTTTCTTGGCGCCTTTCGGCAGGACACATCGCGTTCGGCTCGATCCGCATGGAAATGGTGGGAATGGTGCTGGGGCGGAGTGCCGGAACGGCGGCCGCTCTTGCAATCGATGACGGGGTCTCTGTTCAGAAAGTCTGATTGTGCCAAGCTGAGGAAGCGACTCCTGGAAGATGGCTAGGCACTTGATTAGAAGGAGTCGGGACGATGACCTTTCCTTTTTTGGGAAGGTCATTTCATGGAAAATGTCTTTCCATGATCCGGTGACGTGGGAGGGTGACTGCCGGATGCTTATGAAAGAGAAAAAGGGAATCAAGCAATTGTGGCTCGCCGCGCTTTTGGGGTTCGGGCTCACAGGTAGTCCGCAGGCTGAAGAGAAGCCGGTCAAAGTGTTCATTCTCTCCGGGCAGTCCAATATGGTGGGTGCCGGCAAGGTTGATGGCGGGAGCAGTCGGTGGGGGGCACAGTTCATCGGTCCGGTGGTTTCAGTTTACCCGGGCGGCTATGATCCCAAGACAGACTATGATACTTTGAAACCGGTCGAGACCCTCAAACTGGAGAGTTTCGGTGGCACCAATCCCACCCCGTATCCCGGCGGTGGCGTGCAGGTGACGCGTGGTTTTGTAAAAGTCACGGAGACCGGCGTTTACGAATTCCGTCCAGGATATGGTGGCTCGATGAACAATATCATGGAGGTTAATGGAAAGGTGGTTCACCATCAGGAACCCGGTCAACAAGCCGTTCGCAGTCAGGTAAAACTGGAAGCGGGAAAGCAGGTCCCTTTCAAAATTACTTACCTCACCGATGATGCCAACGGGCTGGGTTGGATCGTGCGACTGGATGTTCCGGGGACCCTGTCGGCCCTCGTCAACTTCGAGGAAAAGTTTCCTTACTTGAAAAATGACAAGGGCCAGTGGATTGCGCGTGATGATGTCTATTACAAAGGAGTGGTTGCTGCGACGGGAAGTCATTGGCTCGGTGTCAATGGAGGAAGAATCGGTCCCGAGCTAGGTTTTGGACATGTGATTGGAAACGGAGTTGATGATCCCGTTCTTCTGCTCAAAACGTCACAAGGAAACCGCGCGCTGGGTTGGGATTTTCTGCCGCCCGGGAGCAAGCAGTATGAATACGACGGAAAGATCTTCGCCGGCTACAAGGACTCGCCCATGTTCTGGGAAAAAGGAACCGAGCCCAAACCCATCAATTGGTATGCCGGGAAACAATATGACGATTGCTTCGGTGCGGCTCATGAAGTGCTCAAAAATTTTGACAAGAACTTCCCGCATTGGAAGGGAAGAGGGTACGAGATCGTGGGCTTTGCCTGGTGGCAGGGCGATAAGGACCGCTATACCGAGGGGTTGGCGGCGCAGTATGAGAAAAATCTCGTCCATCTGATCAAAACTCTTCGCACCGAGTTCAAAGCACCGGAAGCTAGGTTTGTCGTTGCGACTCTGGGCCAGACAGCCGAGGACACCAAACCGGAGAATGGTCAGGAAAAAAACGAGAAAATGATTCTCGACGCCCAACTCGCGGTGGACGGATCAACCGGGAAGTATCCCGAATTCATAGGCAACGTCGCCACCGTTTATACCCACCCGCTCAGTCAGGGTGGAGCTTCTAACAGCCACTACAATGGTCATGCCCAGACTTATATGGATGTGGGTGAGGCGATGGGTAAGGCGATGATGAAGCTCCTCAAGAGAGATTAGTTGGGTGAGGTTTCGGCAAGATTCGGATTACGTTTCGAGCACCAATTGCATTGCCTTAGGGAAACATCTCCCGCTGAGCTGAATGCTTCTTCCCGCTTGTGCCTCTTCGTTTTGAACTTATTCCAATCTTATTGTTCCGGGTATGCACAAGTAGTGGCAGGCCCGGCGAGAGGACCTGGAGGCAACTTTTATGGGATTATCTTTCTTCCTTCTGCGACAGATGCGGTGAAGTTGACGAAGGTGGAGGCTTTTACCGAAGAAAGGACGTCGATTTTCGGAGCGGTATCCGCTCACCTTACCACCATCACCTTACCCGAGGAGGATATCTTGATCCAGAAGCTCCGTTATCATCTTTTAACGGCGGTGGTTTTGGATCCTGATGCCGGAAATGCTCCGCCGTTTTGGGTGGGGGGATTCCAATCAAATTGGCAGAGTTCTCCTTCCTCAAATTGTTACTGGGTGGACGCTTCACGCAGGCTGATTTGATTGGAAACCAGCAGGGCTATTTCGTGGAGTAAGAGATGGAGCCGGACCAAGATGGATGGGGGCCGTCGGGGAACTTCTACCGCGTTGTGGTTCCCTGATACAATATGACTTGGGAAGAGGCAGTGCGCGACGCCTGGAAATACGACAGGTTTGTGGGGGAATGAATTCTCCATCTTGCCACGACCGTTTCCGAGCAAGAAGGAAAGTATATCGAAACTTTGAGACAAGGATCAGGTGTCGGCTCTGAGAACGGATTGTGGTTGGGCGGATTTCAAAGACCCGGGTCGGAAAGTGCATCCCATGGTTGGCGCTGGGTTCACGACGAGGGAGTCGTTGGCGGGACAGTGGAGGTCAGATCACCCTTATAGTTCCGTTCTAGTCCACTCCTGTAAGCTATAAACAGGATTAAGCTAATCGATGATCCAATCGTAGCTGGGAGTGTTGATGAACTCCCAGCCGTCTTCGGTGATGACAACTGTGTCTTCGATGCGGCAGCCGCCGTGCTCGGGGAGATAGAGGCCGGGCTCGATGGTGATGACGTGGCCGGGTTCCATTGCTCTGTCTTGATCGCGGAGTGAAGGGGGTTCGTGAACGTCGAGCCCGACGCCGTGTCCGATGCCACAGTAGCAGCCCTCCCACTTCCCGTCTGCACGCTGGCGGGTGGGATATCCTGCTGCATCGAGGACGTCACGTGCCGCCTTGTCGACGGCCCCCAGCTTTTTTCCTGGCCCAAGCTCGGCGAGGGCGTTTAGGTGGGAAGCGTAAACGGTATCGTAGATATGCTGCTGTTTCTCGCTCGGGTCGCCTTTGATGAAGGTTCGCGAGAGGTCGCCGAAGTAGAAGCTGTCATCGTCGCGCGGGAAAATATCCACCACAATCATTTCGTGTGCTTTTACCGGGCCAAAGCCGATACAGTGACAGTCGGCCGCTTGCAACCCTGAAGCCGCGATGGGGCTGTTGGTTCCGCCTCCGACCGCCGAGGTTGCGACCCGAATTTCCCGCCGCAGGGTTTCACAGGTGAGAACTTCTCCGTTGTAAGAAAGGGTGTCGTCCCGGCCTACTTGGCTCGTTGATAAGATCTCTCGTACTTTGGCGAAGCCCGCTTCCGAGATGCGCGCCCCTTCGCGGCAGCCTTTGATCTCTTCGGCCGATTTGAGCCATCGTTCGGGAAAGAGATCACCATGTTCGATCCCTACAGCAACTCCAAGCTTCACCAATTCTTCATAGTAAGCTACCGGGTAGTGACGGGGCAGGGTCAAGGTGGGATAGCCGAGTTCTTCAATGAGGACGGCTATCGCGGCTGGCTTGCTCCTGCTCCCAAACTTTTCCTCGGCCTTGTCTTGGTATTCGACCAGCTCATACACCTCTGTGAAACACCCCTCATTCTTGGCCCGCTCCAGCTCCATGCGATGAATGAGGCAAACCGGCTTATCCAGAGTGCCCATCAGAGTGATCGGATCCATCGACTTGAATCGCCCAAAGTAATAGCCGTCGGATTCGTTTTCCGTGATGGATTCGATCAAGACATGTTTCATTGGAGGAAATCTTTTTTCGAATCGGCAAAGATCTCAAGTTGTTAAAAATATCTTATTTTTCGATCTCGTCGAGGAGATCGTTGGAGACAAATTAATCCCCAGAGATGAACTCACTTCGGATAGCCGTTACAATCAAAAATACTAATACGGCGCGAGCACAGTCCACCTTTGCTTCTCCGGCCTCGTTGAGGAAGAGGGTGATGCGGCCTTTTCAATCATTGGCTTGATGGTGACATCGAAACATTAGGAATAGGCATGTTCTTTTGGTTAACCGGGAAGATCGAAAGGGAATCAACGTAAACAATCAGCTGTGAAACTTTTATGTACGCTACTCATCTCGGTCATTCCTGTCTTGGCAGCCGTTCCGCGTCCTTTGGCCGGCCCGGTCCGCGATTTACGGAAGGAGATCGATTTTGAACGAATTGGGGAGTTTCACCTCGGGCCAACGGGTGCAATGGGTTGGATGCATGTGAGCCGGAATTCCATGACGGGAGAGGCGCGACAGATTTTGGTCACTCGGATCGAGGCCGGATCTCCAGCGGAAGGCGTGTTGAAGGAAGGCGATGTTATTCTCGGGGTGAATGGAGTACCGTTTTCCGGCGACGCCCGCAGGGCTTTGGGCCGGGCTATCATCGATGCGGAGACGGAGAAGAGACAGGGGCGGTTAAAATTGATTCGTTGGCGCGCGTTGGAAGGGGGGAATCAACGGCAGGGAAAGGAAGAAAACGTTGTGATAAAGTTATCGGTCCTTGGAACTTCTTCGGGGTCCACTCCCTACCAGTGTCAAAAATCCAAACGAATTCTGGACCAAGCGGTGGCGCGGTTGCTGGAGCAAAAAGACTGGGGAAAATTTGGTGACAAGGCTTTGGCTTTGTTGGCGACGGGTGAGAAAAAACATCATCCGCTGCTTCGTGATTACATCCACGCGGTAAAGTTTGCCAGGCCCGATTTGAAGATCAGTTTGGATGACGGCGGTTTGGTCTGTTGGGGCTACGGCTATCACACTATTCTCCTTTCCGAATACTATCTCGCCACTGGTGATGAGTATGTTCTCCCGGCAATTCGCGAGTATGCCATTAAGATTTCAATGGGGCAAAGTAGTGCAGGAACGTGGGGACATGGCTTTGCTTGGAAAGTCACGAATGGCGGTGAAATTCATGGTCGGTTGCGTGGGTATGGCGCGGTCAACCAAGCCGGTCTCCCGTGCTTTCTCTCGCTGGCGCTTGCCAAAAAATGCGGCATTGAGCACCCTGAGATCGATGCCGCCATCGCGCGGGCTTCTGAATTTTTTGAATGCTTCGTGGGCCATGGGTCGATTGGTTATGGCTTTCATCGGCCGAGTCTTGAAATTCGGGCGAGCGGGAGCAACGGAATGTCGGGGAACGGTAAGAATGCTATTGCAGCGGTGGCCTTTCGCTTACTTGGGAATGACAAAGCGACCCGCTATTTTTCGCGCCTTACCGCGTCGCTTCCCAACACGATGGAGTATGGACACAGTGGGAATTCCTACAGCTATTTTTGGGATGTCCTCGGTGCGCATTGCGCGGGCCCGGAGATGGCGACGGCCTTTTTGAAGGACATCGAGTGGTATCACGCGCTGACGCGAAAGCCGGACGGCCGCTTTGTGAACCAGCCGCTGGGGGGAATCTACGGGAAGGGGCTTCTTGACCCGACTGCAGCGCAGGTTCTTATTGCGACGCTGCCGCGTCGCGCACTTTTTCTCACTGGAAAAGAGATGGGCGGAAAGTTCTTGCTCAATGAAAAGGAGGTTTCGGAAACCATCGCGGCGGGCCAATGGCGTTTGGTTGATCCCGCTTCGGTAAGTGCGGATGAGCTCATTTCGAAACTGGACTGCTGGTCACCGATTGGGCGTGAGTGGGTTGCCAGGCATCTGGCCACCAAAGAAGGGAATTATACTCCTCTTCTGATCGAATTGTTGAGGAGTGAAAAATCAGAAACGCGCGCCGGAGCATGTGCCGCGTTGGGATACCAGGGAGAGAAGGCTGGTGCGGCCGTGGAGCTTCTTGCGAAAGCCCTCACGGACGAGCCGATTGTTTCCATTCCGGCAAGCTATGCTCTCGCCCGGATCAGCAAGCCGGCGGCCAGGGTCATGCCAGAAATTCTTCGGGCGATTTTGGATCGGAACGAAGGTGGTGAGATGCGTCCCATCCATCAGGCAATGGCCTTTGGTTTGGGATACAATGCCGGCCGTATTGCGCCGCTTTACTTCGACGGCCTTCTTCCAGGTCTGGCCGAAGAAGGGAATCCTTTGGAAGGGGTCGATCGTAAGTTGCTGCACCCGGCGTTGGCGAAGTTGCTCAAGGATCCCAGTGGACGAACCCGTGGGGGAGCGGCTTATGCGTTTACCCACTTCACGCGCGAGGATCTCGCTGCGATGGCCCAGGAGGTTTATGATGCCATCACTAAGCCCGCACCGCACTATCGCATGTTCAGCGACGACGCTCGTCAGCAGGCCCTTAGTCTCTTTTTGAAATACCGCATCGCGCAAGGAATTCCTTTGGCAATTGATTCCCTGGACCTCAAGGATTGGGGTTCCGGGATGCGTCTTCCCCATCGTTGGGAAACATTGAAGGGTTATGGGGGAAGTGCGAAACCCTACCTGCCCCGATTACGGGCCTTACGTAAGAATTTTAAGGAAGGAAGTGAAAACCGGAAATCGCTGGAAGAGGTAATCGCAACGATCGAGAAGGATGAGAATGCTGCTGTGCTGGTCAGTCTGCACACCCTCGTCGATGAGCAATTGGCCCGCGACCTTGCCTTGTTCGAAAGCGAAGAGCTGGAAGCAACAGCCTGCCGGTCTTTGATCAAAGAGAGTGCTGATCAGCCATTCTATCAAGCCGCTTGCCTGCGTCGTCTGGTGTCCCTTGAAGGGGAGAGGGCCCGTAGAGATGTCGAGAAGGCCTTGAAGTCGGAAAACGGGATTTTCCGGGCGGCAGCTGAAAAGCTCGATGCTGAAAAGTAGGCGAAGAGTGGACAGCCTCTTAGGCGAGGATCTCTTTGATCACTCCGCCGTGCACGTCGGTGAGGCGACGTTCGATTCCATTGTGATAGAAGCTCAGGCGTTCGTGATCGAGGCCCAGAATGTGGAGAATGGTGGCGTAGAAATCGTAAACGCTGGTCACTCCTTCCACAGCTTTATGGCTGAATTCATCCGTCGCTCCGTAACTGAACGGGGCTTTTACGCCGGCTCCGGCCAGCCAGGCGGTGAAGCCATCGGGGTTGTGATCCCGTCCGCTGGCACCTTTTTGGAAGGTTGGCATCCGGCCAAATTCGGAACAGAAAACGACAAGGGTGTCTTCGAGGAGGCCCCGGGATTTGAGGTCTTTTAGAAGCGCCGCGGTTGGCTGATCGAGGACCGGCCCATGAATGTCATATTGCTCTTTAATTTTCTTGTGGCCATCCCAGTTGCTCACTCCCTCCCCGCCGGTTTGATAGGCGCCGTTGAACAGTTGCACAAATCGCACGCCCCGCTCAATCAGACGCCGCGCCAAGATACAATTACGCCCGTAGGCGGCGCGGAGATCCAGGATTTTATTGCCTGATTCGTCGGCTCCATATTCCCGGAGAATGTAATCTGGCTCGCTGTTTAAGTCGGTTATCTCGGGGATGCTGAGCTGCATGCGCGCGGCCAATTCGTAGCTCGCGATTCGTGCCGCCAGCTGAGAGTCCCCGACGTGATTTTGAAGATGACGATGGTTCTGTCGTTGAAGAAATGCCCGGGTCGCAGCGTCGGTGGTTCCGGTGATCCCGTTTGGGATGGAGAGATTTCGCACCGGTTTGGCCGCATTGAAGCTGGTGCCCTGGAAGGCTGCCGGCAGGAAGCCCGGCCCCCAGCAGTTCACACTTGATTGGGGGGTCCCGCGGACGTCCGGAATGGCGACGTAGGCCGGTAAATCATCTGCTTCGCTGCCGAGGGCATAAGTTGTCCAGGCGCCGGCGCTTGGAAAACCATCCAGTGTGAATCCGGTGCACATGAAGTTCTCACCTGGTCCGTGGGTATTGGTCTTACCGGTCATGCCGTGGAGAAAGCACATCTCGTCCGCAAGGTTTCCAAGCCTGGGGAGAAGGTCCGTGACCATCTTGCCACTTTGCCCGCGCGGTTTGAATTCCCACGGGCTCTTCATTAAGTTCCCCTGCTGTCCCTGGAAGGTGATGAGTTTGTCACCGCCCGGCATGGGCTGGCCGTGACGTTTGATGAGTTCCGGTTTAAAGTCCCAGGTGTCGACCTGACTGATCGCTCCGGAGCAAAAGATCATCAGAACCTGCTTGGCTCTTGGCTCGGTATGGGGAATGCGGGGAGCATGGGGGTAGGCAGGGTCAATCGAAGGCCGGATGGGCATTTTGCCCGCCGCACTTTCCCGGAGCCTTCCGGCTCCAAGAAGTCCTTCCCGGCCCAAAAGAGATGCCAGAGCCACTCCGCCCAGTCCACTCACGGAATGCGAGAGGAAATTGCGGCGGTCGAGAAGGTGACGGGGATCAATCATTTAGAAAATAAAGAGGAATTCACTGGTGTTCAGCATGGCGCGGCAGAAGGAAACAAGGCCATGTTCACCGATAAACGTTTCGGAGTCTGCCAGTTCCTCGGCGGTCGCGGGCCGGTTATAGAGTAGTTCGAAAGCACTTGCTACGGGAGATTGCGTACCTTTGAGACGTTCCGCCAGTTTTTCCGCCTGTTGCATCGTAAAGCGGCTATTGAAAAGATTGAGAGCCTGCAGGGGCGTGGTTGAACGATTACGGGTCGGAACGACCTGATTGCCATCCGGGCAGTCAAAGGCCCCAAAGACGGCATCCTGCTCTTGTCGGATTTTGAAGAGGTAGATCATGCGACGCCACTCCGCCGGACCGGTTTCCTCTTTGGGGTGATAATGAACCACGTTCTCGCGATCGACTTCAAAGAGGTGAAATCCCGGCCCTCCCATTTTCAAGTCCAGGGTGCCAGCGGCTGCGAGCATGCTATCTCGAATGGCTCCGGCTTCGAGACGACGCGGGGGGAATCTCCACAGGTATCGGCTGGTGGCATCGATGCGGGCGGCCGTGGAATTGGGTTGGCTTGACCGCTGGAAGGCCTCCGAGTTTAGCAGAAGGCGCAGGGTGTGTTTCATCGACCATCCGTGTGCCATGAAGTCGGACGCCAGCCAGTCCAAGAGCCCGGGGTGGGTCGGCAGGGTTCCGTTTGTCCCAAAATCGCTGGGAGTGTCCACGATCCCGATTCCAAAAACGAACTGCCAAAGACGGTTCACCGCCACCCGTGCGGTTAGTGGATTTTCTTTGCGGGTGATCCAATCGGCGAGCGCCAGTCGACGCGCTTGTTCGGGCGTGTCCATGGCAAGATCGAGAGACCCGATCACCTTCAAGGCATCCGGTGGCACTTCCTCCCGTTTCGCCATTGGGTCACCCCGGTGCAGGCGATGGGTTGCGCCGGGTTTGGAGAAATTTGCCACCCAGGCTTTCACGCCGTTTTGGAGTTTGGCGATGCGTGATTGGGTGTTCTCGATGCTAGCGATGAGCTTGCGGGCTTGATTGGCTTCCTGTTCGCCAAGCTTGCTGAGAAAGGCGTTCGGGTTGGCTTTCTCGTCGAAGGGGGAGCGGTCCTCGGAGCTTGCCGCGAGGTCCCAGTGATCTCCATCAACCGATAATTCGATCAGGTAATCAACTGCGATCCGGTCGACGAAGCGGCCGTCCTGGTCTCTGGACCATTCGATTCGCTCGACCGGTGACACTTTGGCAAACTCGATTTGGACCCAGCCTTTGCCGGGCCGGTTGGAAATCCAGCTCGAATTGTTTCCCGTTTTGCCGTCATTAAGGTGAGCCAGTTGATGAATGGGGTAGCCTTGCAGATCGCCTGACGAGGTCGCAATGGCCCCGGATTTTGCGAGGGCGACATTCTCTCCACCGCGGGCAAAGACAGCGAGTTCATCGAGGCAGGGTTCGGAGCTGTTGGTGCGCCTGATGGTAAATCGGACAAATTTTGCGGGTGTGGCTTCGAAGGCTTCCGTGTTCATCCGGGCGTTCACCGGAGGACGTCGCTGTGGAATGTCTCCTTCTTTGTTCGCTGCGATCGCTTTCAGTTTTTTCAGTTCATTCCTCGCGGTAATCAACGACTTATGTAAAGTGGCCAGCTGTTTTTCGCTTTCCGGGGTGACCTGCTTCGTGACCGGTCTTTCACCAAATTTCACGCCCGCGAAAACCGCCTGCATTGAATAGTAGTCCTGCTGGCTGATCGGATCGAACTTATGATCGTGACAGCGTGCGCAGCCGATGGTCATTCCAAGAAAGGCGGTGCCGGTGGTGTTGATCATGTCCGCCAACTCATCTTGCCGCTGCATTAAAGTGAGGTTCGGGTCCGGGCTTTTGACGATGTCGTAGGGTCCGGCCACGAGGAACCCGGTTCCGATGTCAGCTCCCAGGGCATCTCCCGCGAGATGCTCCTTGATGAACTGATCGTAGGGTTTGTCTTGGTTGAAGGATTCGATTACGTAGTCGCGGAAGCGCCACGCGTTGGGACGTTCCCGGTTGGTCTCGAAGCCATTACTCTCGGCAAAGCGGGTGAGATCGAGCCAGTGCCGTGCCATTCGTTCTCCGTAATGGGGGCTGGCTAAAACGCGATCCACAAGTTCTTCCCATGCCTTGGGAGATTCGTCATTGATAAAACGCTCCACCTCCTCCGGTGATGGCGGGAGCCCCAACATCACCAGAAAGAGCCGACGAATAAGGGTGGCACGGTCGGCGCGATCGGACGGTCTCAAATTTTTGCCGGCCAGTGCTTCCTTCAGAAAGGCATCGATTCCGGCATGACTGTGCTCAGAGGCCAGCGGCTGGAATGACCAATGATCGGTGGTCAGTGAAATTCCCTTCTCCCTGGCACCAGCGATTCCACTGAAAAACAGTGAGGAAGAAATCAGAATCAGAAGTGGTCGTTTTAGGCGGGAAGGAGTTTTCAACGGCGAATGAGGCAGAGTAACCATGAATTTAACGTAGGCGAAACTCTAAATCTTCCCTGGTTATGGATGCCACGGTCCAAAGGCCGGCAGTCGGGATGGCGATCCTTGGCTTCCCTGAGAGATCATGATGCCTTCCCCCGTAAATTGATCCGGTATGGGAAATTTTGCTCTCTCGCTTGTTTTTGCGGTCGCTTTTTCGGCCCCGCTTGCAGCATTTGAGGAAAAGGTCCGTCCGATTTTGGAAAGCTCTTGCCTGAAGTGTCACGGTGGTGAGAAAGTGAAGGGTAAGGTCGACTTCTCCAGAATCCTGACGGAGAAGGATGCAGATGCCAATTTCGAGCTTTGGGGAACGGTGGTTGAGGTCATCGAAGCCGGAGAGATGCCTCCGGAAGATGAAACGCCACTCAGTGAGGCTGACCAAAAAACAATCATCACCTGGCACCAGGAACGTTCACTGGCGAGTATCGAGGCGGAGGCGTCTGT
>Ga0213866_10002308_pt1 | contig 13546 bp, 4 predicted proteins | sample PICome_11_FD_160079 | JGI IMG/M metagenome (GOLD analysis project Ga0213866, IMG submission 160079) | Coastal seawater microbial communities near Pivers Island, North Carolina, United States - PICO284 | ecosystem: Environmental > Aquatic > Marine > Coastal | place: USA: North Carolina...
AGGCAGGCGTTTATTGCTGAAAATTCAGATGCGGGCGGATATAATATTGGAGTTCAGGAACGAAAAGATTTTTCTCAGGCCGACGAAGCTCAGGCAGCTTTTTTAGAGAAAAAGTTAAAAGACATAGTGATTGGTCGTAGTAAAAAGCCGGGTATTGAAATTAAAACCCAACAAGGCTTAATAATTGCTCAAGAAAAGTATAATGAGCTATTAGATGAAGCTGAAGACAAATTAGTAAAAGCTAAGGGTCTTCTTGAGCAGCAGCAAGTAACTCTTAAAAGAATTAATTCTGTAGCTGCTGTAGGTGCAGGTTTTGTTGAGTCGCAAATTAAACAAGAAGAGCAAGTAAGAAAGGCAAAAATAGCTAATTTGCAGAACCAAATTGATACGAACGTCCTATTGATGAACGAAGAGCAAGCACTAGAGAAAAATGCAGGCTTACAGGCACAAATTAACGCTTTAAGAGAAGAGAGGAAAAATACCCTTCTTGATAATTATAGAATTGAAAAAGATAATATTGCTGCAGCAAAAGAATCCTTAGAGGTTGCTCAGAAAGATGTAGCAAATTTAAAAGAAGCAAATGATATTCTAAAAAAGCGTGCTGATTTAGAATTAAAGGAAGCGGCAAGAATAAGAAGTAGAAATCGTTTCTCTTTCTTAAATGAAGACGAGAACGCTCTTAAAGATCGAATTGCAGCTACAGAGCAAGAGCTTGAAAGAAAAAAGGCTTTTGCAGACGCAGAGTTTAAAGTAAAGCAGCAGTCTATTTTACTAGAGTATATGTTGCTTGATGCAAAATACGACTACTTAGCAGCAGAAGCACAAGCGTTAAAAGATGCCGCCTTAGCAGCAGATCCTTCAGCAGATGTTTCTGGTTTTCAAAAAACTCTAGAAAGAGTGGCAAATATTAGAGAGGGCTTAGGTGCCGAGAATTTAGTTTTTGGAAAAGATGGAATAGAAGGGTTTAAGAATGCTGGAGGCGCGTTGGGACAAGCACTCGCAAATCTAGCCGAGCAGGGAAAGCTTGATATAGATATCTTAGAAAAAGAACTGTTATCTTTAAAAACTGAACTAGCAGATATGGACGCTGTGGAACAAGCACTTGATGCTGCCGCGAAGTCTATGGCCTCTGGCTTTAGCACTTTCTTTACAGATGTAATAAATGGAACAAAGTCTGTAAAAGATGCTTTTTTAGATATGGCAAGCAGTATTCTTAAATCAATCCAAAAAGTATTTGCAGACAGAGTTGCAGAAAGCTTTATGGGCTTTTTAGAATCAAAACTTACTGGTGACAACGCTATGTTTGGCGGCTTTTTTACGAAGTTGTTTAAAAAAGGAAAAGCAGAAGAAAAGTCTCAGACAGCCGCAGAAGCAGCAGTCCCTGCTGCTACAGGAGGTGGTTTTATGTCTCCTACTGGAGGTGGAGGCGCTCTTGCTCAAAGTGCAAATGCAGAATCTTCAATAGGGACTATTGGAGGAGGCAGCGGGGGGCTAGACGGTCTTGGGTTAGGCGCAAGTATGGCCAATCCAGTATACGTTAAAATTGTTGAAAGTGCCAGCGCGGGAGTTGGTGGTATAAGTAACTCTAAAGAAGGAGGCACTAACCCAGGCACTGAAGCGACTACTAAAGCTACAGAAGCAACTAAAGATTCAACTAAAGCTACAGAAGGGCTGACAATGGAGACTGTAAAGAGCGGGTTCCAGACAGCTTCCGCAGTTACTGCAGGCTTGGCCACCGTGGCAGCATTAACAGGAAATGAAAAAGCAGCAAAAGCTCTTGCAGTAGTTACTGCACTTCTTCAAACAGCAGTTCTTGCCTTGACACTTATAATGGAAAAAGAAGCTATTGCGAAGTTTTTTGGTTTTGGTCGTAATGGAGGAATATTTGATGGCTCCGGGGCAAACTTGGCAGGATACTCTACTGGAGGAATCGCAAGAGGTGCTAATAGCGGATACCCTGCAATTTTACATGGAACAGAAGCAGTAGTTCCTCTTCCAAACGGAAAGTCCATTCCTGTAGAAATGGCTGGAAGCGGCAGTGGAATGCAGCAGAACAACGTGAACGTAAATGTTGTTATGAATAGTGATGGAAGTTCGAGCGAAAATAGTAAGGATGATAATCAAGATTTATCAAAACTTGGAAAGAACATATCCTTAGCAGTTCAAGAAGAGCTTAGAAAGCAGAAACGTAATGGCGGGATGTTGAGCCCGTATGGAGCATAAGAATGGCTACTTATTCAGTAACAATTAGAAGGGATGAAGTATCTGATGATACAACTTTTTACACAAATATTACAGATACTACACTTCTTGACTCTATATTTGGAGAGACACAGCTTGGAAGTGATACAGTAGAGTATAGTTTTGATAGAGGTATTGGGCGTCAAGCAGAGCACTCAGCTTATGTTGCAAAGTTTGGAGATGGATACGAGCAAAGACTTCGCTCCGGAATAAACTCAAAGAACGAAAATATTTCTGTAAACTTTAACAACAGAAACGCAGACGATATCGTAGTTTTATCGGCTTTTTTGGATAATAAAGTAGGAGCAAATTTTGATATTGTTTTAAGCGGTGAAACTATAAAAGTTGCTACAGAAAAGTATAATATTGCGTATAATCAAGATGCAATACACTCATTAACTACAACACTTAGAAGAGTATACGAGCCTTAATAATGACCGATTTAATAGATACAGTTCAGCTTCAATCAATCAACGATAGTCTAATAGAGTTTTTTGAAATAACTCTACCGGGCTCTACATCTATTGATTTACGGTTAGTTTCTGGACTCGATGACGGTTCCGCAAATATTTATTTTCCTACTGCGGATGGATCGGCTTTAAACGAGTATATTGCTATCCCGATTGAAATGACTGGCATAGAAATACAGTCTGATGGAGCCCAGAATCGCCCTATACTTAATATAGCAAATCTCGTAAGCTTGGGGCGAAGTATTACAGATAACTCTGATGGAACAGATGATGAGCAAACTTGGCAAGAAATTTTAGAAGCAAATGACATAGCTAAACCAGAAGATATTCTAGGCTCAAGAGTAAATTATAGAAGAACTTTATATAAAAATACATATAGAGTGTCAGATGTTGCGGGATGGACGACTACTTTACCCATAGAGTTTCCCAAATCAACGTTTGTGCTTGAAAGAATTAAAGCAGAGTCTGCTTTGTTAGTGTCTTATGAGCTAGTCTCTCCTATTGATTTAGAAAGAGTAAAACTACCTTCAAGAATAATTATAGGAAAATACTGCCCTTGGAAATATCAAGGAATTGCTATTGATGGAGATGAGCGCTCCGGGTGCACTTATTCTAATACCAATGATCAAACAACGTTTTTTGATATAGATGACCAAGAGATCACTGGAATTACAAATGGGTATACCGCACAGCAGTCTTACTCTGTAGGCACAAAGATTAAGTTTCCAACTACAGGATTTGTTAAAATATGGGAAGCAATTAAAAATCCAAGCGGAGTAAATGCTCCCCCAACAGAAGGAAGCAGATACTGGAAGCGCATAGATATATGCGGTAAAACATTAAATTCTTGTAAAGTTCGATACCAAGGAATTGATGAGAATGGAGATCCTTTACAGCGTCTTAACCCCTTGCCTTTTGGAGGGTTCCCAGGAACAAGAAAGTTTAAGTGATATACGAAATAGAAGAACATTTTAAAAAAGAATACCCAAGAGAAGGTTGTGGAGTAATAGCGTTAGTAAAAGGAAAAAAGACGTGGGTTCCTTGCACAAATATTGCAGAAGATGATAAAGACTTTATTATATCGCATAAAGAATATTTAGACATTAGAAAAAAGTATGATATTATTGCAATAGTGCATAGTCATGTAGATCAGAGCAATGAACCTTCGCCACACGATATAAATAGTTGTAATGCTCTTGGAATACCTTATCATATTTACTCGTATCCAGACATGGATTTAAATATTTTAGAGCCAAAGAAAAACTTTTATCCTTTGATTGGTAGAGACTACGAATTTGGCGTAAAAGACTGCTTTGAAGCAATGAGAGATTGGCTTGCACAAGAAGGTATACATATTCCTCCTCGTGAGCCCTTCGAAGAAGGTTTTTACGAAAAAGAATTAAATTATTTTTCAGAAGAATATATTAAAAATTGGAATCATAAAAAAGTAGAGGGCGCTCCTCAGAAAAATGACGTTTTAATTTTTCAACTAGAGTCAGAAGTGCCTAACCACTGTGGAGTTTATTTAGGAGATGAGATATTTTTTCATCATGCTCTTTATAGACTCTCTTGCAGGGAAAGTTTACATCCGTTTTGGATAAAGCATTTAGTAGGAATATACAGACATGAAGCGTAAAATTTATCTTGACGGCGAGCTTGGAGAAAAGTTTGGTAAAGTCTTAACTTTGGACGCGCAAAGCTTTAGGGATGTATTTAAAGCAATTGATGCTCAAAGACCTGAGTTTCGAACTTATCTCGCTGAGTGTCATGAAAATAAAATCGGTTTTATTATGCACGTAGAAGATTCCCCTCTTAGTACGGATGAAGAACTGCTTATGAATTTTGGAAAAGGAGATATGTATATCTCTCCCGCACCAGAAGGATCCAGCGGTGCTATTCGAGGAGTACTTAAAATTGTTGCTGCTGCAGTAATTGCTTTTGTAATTATTCCTGCTTTAACCCTCTCTGGTGGTTGGCTTTACGCGGCGTATTCAGTAGCAGCAGGTCTTGCTTTATCAGGAATCGCTGATTTAATGGCTCCCGATCCGGCAACTGATGTGGACAACGACTCTCGGCAAGATTCAAGTTACCTATTTCAAGGATCTGGTCAAACAATTCTAGAGGGCGATCCAGTTCCTCTACTCTACGGTAGACTACGAATTCCGGGTAGGCTAATTGATTTTGATGTAAGAAATAAAAATTCTCAGTTTACTGAGCTGGGATTTGGCCCTTCAAGTGGAGGAACAGATATAACACCTGATCCCGGTAATGACGACCAGAATCCCGGAGGCCCACAAGAAACAGCTCCAGACCCTAATCCTCAAAACCCGAACCAGCCTACTATGCCCGGACAAACAGAACAGATTAATATTGGTGTAAGCACTACTCCTGTTATAGTATTTGATCCTTCTACAGTATTTAACAATTTTTAAGGAAAAATAAATAATGGATTTTATGTCAGAAATTGATATTGATTTTCCCTATTTTACTGCTCCGAGTGCGGCGGCGGCAAGGGGCTATTCGACTTCTCAAAGAATACAAATGGTCGAAGCACTTTGCGAAGGTCCTGTTTGGGGCTTAACAGAAGGAAGTGCGTCTGTATATTTTAATAATGCTAGAGCTATTGATCCGGCGGACGCAACATTTTTTGAAAATAGAGACGTAAGCGATGGTAATGATTTTGCGGCTTTTCAGTTTCAAGGAGAAATTACTTTTAGTGGAAGCGATACTGGAACTTTAGATGCTGATGCTCCAGAAGAAGCAATTGGAGAGTATACTGAAACTAGTCGCTGCACTATAAGTTTTCAAGCCCAAGATGTAAGCGGTGTAACAATTTCTAACATTAGCTATCGAGGCTTTAATAATAATACATTTTTTGGTATTTGGGACTGTACTCTTACATCATCTGCGTTTGATGGAAGCTTTGGAACTGCAGGCCTAACTGTTAATGAATATAGTACCAATGTAGTTTATTTTATAGACTCTGCAGGCACTATGCTTTTAGGAAAAATAACTGATAATGGAAATGGAACGGCAACTGCTGAGTACTATGCTCCTCTGCAAATTTTTCAAAATAATCAAAGTCTTAATATACAAGTTCACGTAACTACCGCAGTAGAAGAAATTACTCAAACTCAAATTACTCTTTTAAACAATGTCTCACCAAATTCAGGAACTTATAAGTATACTATATTAAAGCAAAGTATTGCAAATATCGGAGGAATAAATCCAGACTTAGAAGAAGGTAAGACAGCAAACTTAAATGTGCAGTTTGTTAATGGTTCTGCCGTACAAAGTCTTATACGAACTTGGGGCGGTGCAGGCGGCGGTATTAATATTCCTGTAAGCTCTCAACCTGCAACAACTGTTTTTAAACAGCTTCAGCAATCGGTAGCCACTCAAGAAGGCCTTACCCTATTTTCTACTGCAGGATACTCTGTCGACGAAGAAAGAAGTAACGCAACCGATGGAGCAACTTCTGCGGTATTTATTACTCCCGGATTATTTCCTGCGGAGCAGCAAGATCTAGTTCGAAAGCAGGGGGATGTAATTAGTTTTGAGATAAAATACTCAAGACTACAATGTATTAACAAAGAGGATGGAGAAGAGCACACTAACACTGCAATTTATTCAGTCGATATTGCTTTTGAAGATACAGAAAATGCCGGCTTTGGTGACTACGAGCCCGTATTCGGAAATGTAGTTCATACTGCAAACTTTGGAGCACAGCTCTCTTGGCAGCATTTTGTTGATATCGGCGCTTATAGAAGACAGCGTGGGGGCTTTCATGATTTTAAAATACGAATCGCACGTCTAACTCGACACATTGATTTAGCTGTAGATGTAACAGGTGCAGATAAAGTTGGAGAAGATGCAGATTATCAGCAAGGAGACAGTACTTCTCAAATTGCTAGTATTATTGCAACTGTTCGCGATAATCTCTACTATCCATATACTTCTATTGCTGGAGTTAGTTTTGACTCTCGACAGTTTAGTAGAGTTCCCAAACTTAGCTATGATATGCGAGGTAAGCTCGTAAAAGTTCCTACATCTTATACGCCTCGAGAATATACAGCCGATGGAGTTGCGGTATATGCAGATTGGTGGGAAGGAGATTTTAAAGATCAATTGCAGTTTACTGATAATCCTGCGTGGGTATTTTATGATCTTCTTACTAATAAACGGTATGGCCTTGGAGAATACATTGATCTAGACTTAGACATTGATAAGTATGCACTTTACCGTGTTGCTCGTTACTGCGATGAGCTTGTAGATTCTGGAGATAGAGACTCTAACGGTAGCATTATTTACGAGCCGCGTTTTAGAGCAAACCTCTTCCTCACAAAAGCAGAAGAAGCATATAAAGTATTAAAAGATATGGCAACTATCTTTAGAGGTATTCTCTATTGGATGGACGGTCAACTTACACCAATTTTAGATGCTCCTGCTGATCCTGTATACACATTTACTAAAGGTAATGTAATTGACGGAATATTTTCGTATCAGACTGCAGGAAATAGAACAAAAGCAAACCAAGTTATTGTAACTTGGAATGATCCAGATTTAGATTACAGACCTGTTCCTTTAATTGTAGAAGATCGAAACGACATTGTAAAATCAGGACGAGTTAATAAACTCAATGCTGTTGCATTTGGCTGTACTTCGGAAGGGCAAGCAATTCGCTATGGTAGATGGAAGCTTTGGACTGCACAAAATCAAACAGAAGTTGTAGCATTTAAAACTGCCCTTTCTGCAATTTATTTGCGCCCTGGCGATATTATTAATGTTCAAGACGCAGATCGTTTTGGAAAAGTTTTAAGTGGAAGAACTTCGTCCTCTACAAGTAATACAATTACTCTTGATCGTGAAGTTCAGCTGGTAACGGGAGCAACGTATACTCTTAACACTCTAGTTACAGAGCCCGCCGCTTATAACATTGGCGACACTGTTACTGTAAGTGGGGTTGGTGCCTTCGCTAAGGGAGAAAAAGTAACTCAAGCATATGTAGACACAGACGAAAGCGATACTACATCAGGAAGAACTCTGCGTGACATAGACACAGTAGAACGAGCCTCTAATGCTTGGACTGCAGCTACTGGAGGTGAGTTAATCTCTCTGTCTTGGAAGCCCTACACTCATGTTGAGGAGCATACTGTATCTACTACTTCTGGGCAGTCAACAGACTCTCTTACAATTAGTGGAACTTTTACGGTTAATCCTCCTGCAAATACTGTGTGGGCGCTGAGAGAAACTCTTGATAACCTTGAAACTTATGACTCAACACGTCAATACAGAGTTTTAGGTATTGCCCAAGAAGAAGATAATGTCTTTGGTGTTAGTGCAGTAGAGTACTATCCTGAAAAATACACAGCAGTAGAAGTAGATTACGAGCTTGGACAAGTTCCCGAGAATATATTTATTGGAGAGCCTAGCGAAGCTCCCGCTTGTCAGTATATTATTAGTAGAGAGGTAGATAATACAAATGCAAGAAGTCGTAAAGTTAGTCTCTTCTGGGAGCCTCCAGAGGACTTCGAGTATATAGATTACTACGAGCTAAAGCATAATGTTCCAAATGTTCCTAGCCCCCTTACTGTGCCTCGAGGAGAGAACTCTTATGAATTTACTCCTCTGCCCGAAGGAAAATATAGATTTTCTATACGAATCGTAACGAATCGAGGAAATCGATCACCTTACGTGAGAACTTTCCATCAAACTGGCTTGGATAACGCTACAGATTCGAATAAAATTGGTGAAATATACGCTGGAGGCTCTGCGACATCTAGTTCAAGTATTGCTGATTTAACAACTGGAGGTCAACGGTTCCAGTTTGAAAAATCTGAAATTACACTAGCCCCTCCGCAGGCGTTGGGCAGAATATCTACAAATAATCCTACAAATAATTCTTCCATAAGCCAAGGCCTGCAGAAACTTGCCGGAACTGCTTATGTTACCACTTCTACAACAACCCATGCAATTAGCGCTGGAAGTAAGACATTCACTTTAAGTACTTCAAACTCTTTATATGTAGAAGGAATGGAGTTAAAAGCTACAAGTGATGCGAACAGCAATAACTATTTAGTTGGCGTTATTACAAGTATTAATGGCACTGCACTCACTATAAATGTAACTCTTGCAAATGGCTCAGGAAGTGCGAACGACTGGACAATTACTAGAAACGGGTATGGAACAGAGGCCTGGGCGTGGGAGACAACCACAGATGCTGCCCCTAAACCACTGGCCTATATTATGGTCGACTTTAATGAATTTAACGACGGAGCAGTTGATCCATTAAAACTTGTTTCGCGAAGAATTGATGACAGCACTGGTTTGTATATGTTTGAGGATACTGCGTTTGACGACCCTTGGACAAATATATCTGGCACTTGCACAATTGATGGAACTACTTCAAAAGTCACAGGAACAAATACTCTTTTCACTAGTCAACTAGAAGTAGGCTCTTTTGTAAGATTCCAGAACGGAGCAGGAGCAAGAGTAACTTTTATTCGTAATAACACAGAAATGTATATTGACTCAGTATTCCCTGATGCTACAATTACGAGTGAAACTACTCAAAAGAACCGCTTAAATCTAAAGAGATCGGAAGACTTTTTACTTGGTGCAGTATCTTACTCTTCAGATGGAGAAATTAGTTTTGACCAGTTTTATACAATTTCTGATCTAGCTCCTCAACGACAATTAGTGCTTGACTCCGATACAGCTTACTTACTGTATAATGACTTGGACGAAGCGGATCAACAACCCCCAAGCCTTAAAGTAAGGGGCTTGGCTATTGGTTATGAAGAGCCTGAATTTAAGTTCGAGTGGACAAGCACAGATCTCAATGGAACCGCAGATACAGACTTTCAGGCAGCAAATTACCCAACAGGTGCAGTATCCGGAGGGCTAAAACAAGAATACGAAAAAACAATCTTTACTGAAGTAAGTGAAGCTGCATCCGATAATATTCAGTACGGTGACGGAACCGCTATAACTATTACCGGCACAGTCCGAGAGAAAAACGATCCAGATAATGTAAATAAAATACGCACAGGTGAGTGGGTTATTGCAAAGCTGAGGAGACAAGCTTCAGGTAATCTTGCTCGAGTTGTAAAACTTACGGCAGAAGATTATTCAATCGTATATAATGCAGATGGAGAATCTCCTTCTTATCAAGGGTCCGGAGACTCAGATATTGATTTAACTGCTTCTACAGGAAGCTTTACTGAACCTTTGTATAGGTTTACGATAGATGGTACAGTTTACGAAGCGGTATCAGGAGAGGAATGGTCTGAAACAAGCACTGCTCCCTTTACCCCGCCTGCTACTGTAGATAGCTTTGGCACTGATGGTGGCGGCACAAAGCTTATGGAGGTTGAGGTTGCTGAAAAGCCTTCAGGCTGGAATCAATCTGCTCAAACTCCTGCAATTGCAAATGATGATATTCTTGCTACAGACTCTATTTCTATTCTTGGAATAAAAACCGGAGGCTCTGGTATATTTGTTTCTTTCTCGAACGAAACTCATGCCATTGGCTGTGATTCAGACGGAGAGCCTTTAGTTGGCTATGATAATGCTGTATCTGGTTCAGGCACTACTATTGAAGTGTTTGTAAATGGAAGTAACTATACTTATACCTCTGGATCAGTAGGGAGCGATCAGTTTGGCGTTGCAATTACAGACAATGCCGATATTATAGAAGGCGCTATAACTGGGAACGGAACAAATATCGCCACTGTAGCAGACCATGGGTTTGATGAGCTTTCTGAAGATCAAGAGCTTTTAGAGTACACTATAACAATTGGCGGAGTTGCTGACGGCGGAGGAAATCTTGAGCTAACAAAGTTCCAAACTTTTGCAAAATCAAAAGGTGGAACAGCGGGAACTAGTGCATCATTAGTTTATCTATATAAGGCAAGCTCCACTGACCCAAGCAGTTCTACTTCTGGACTAGATCCCACAGTTGTAGACCTTACTACAGGACAAATTGATACAACTGGAGGAGATACAAAGTTTGAAGAAGGAGACTCGGGTTGGTATACTTCTCCTAACGGGCCTACAACTACTGCTACAGAGCCTCTTTGGGTTGTTGCCGCAACTGCGAACGGTTCTGGTCTTACAGATGAGATTGCTTCAAGTGAGTGGAGTAGTGCTGCACAGTTTTCGTCAGAAGGACCTTTAAATACTGCAATTGTTGAGCTTTTCTTAACAAACAATTCTGCAACTCAACCAACCCTTCCCGATACAGATGTAACTTATACTTTTGCTACTGGAGCAATTACTGGAACTCCCGGCAATAGCTGGTCTTCAACTGCGTCAAGTCTTAGCCAAAGCACTCAGTATTTATGGAAGACAACAGCAGCAGCTATCTCCCAAGGACCCACATATACGATTGACGCCGACCCTACAGACTGGTCAACTCCAGTATTAATTGGATTCTTTGGAGAAGGCTCAGCAGGCGAAGATGCTATATCAGTAAAACTTACTTCTGATGATTACTCAATTGTATATGATGAAGAAGGCACTCCTACTCCTACCGGAACACTAACTCTTACTGCGACGGCACAAAACCTTACAACTCCATGGTTTAAGTTTACGGGCGATGGATTTACTGATGATACTGTGTTTGCATCTGGAAATACTAAAACATATACTATTCCTGCTACCGCATTTACTACCAATACTATTCGAGTAGGAGTATCCGACGGTGCTCTTGTAGGAACTCAGCAAACTGAACTTGCATTCGATACTATAAGTATTGTAGGCCTTTCTGACGGTTCCAGTGGTATTAGTATAATAAATAGTAACTCTGCACATACTATTCCTGTGGACACCGGTGATACAGATGGAAGTACTGGTGTATATACCGGATCTGGAACAACTATTGAAGTTTATAGAGGAAATACTCAGCTTACTCCTGTATCTACAACTCCGGGAACAGGAGAGTTTAGAGTAAGCCAGGTTAATGACACGGATATTACAGCAGATTCTAGTCCCACTCTTGACGCCACGAATAAGCAGTTTATTATGGGCGCCGCCTCTGCAATGTCAGCGGCAACTGCAAGTATTACCTATGTAATTCAAGCAGAGGGCACAGACGTTACTCAAACATTTACAAGCACACAAACTTTCTCAAAATCATTCGAAGGCGTAGAAGGTCCCAAAGGAGAACCGGGAGCGGGAGGCGCAGATGCTGCAGCAGTAAAACTTACGTCGCCTGACTATTCGATTGTATATACAGATGGAACTCCAGATCCTAGCGGAACATTAACACTTACGGCAACTGCACAAAATGTAGATACTCCTTTCTTTAAATTTACAGGGGATGGATTTACTGATGACACCGTATTTAGTTCTACAGCTACAAAAGCTTACACAATTCCAAGTAGTCCTTTCACAAATAATCAAATTCGCGTAGGAGTATCAGACGGAGATCAAAGTGAGCTTGCCTTTGACACAATTTCTATTATTGGTATTGATGCAAAAGCGGGTATTACAATTGTTAATACTAACTCAGCGCATACTGTGCCTACTGATGCCGATGGAAATAATCCAAACTTTACAGGATCTGGCACAACGATTGAAGTGTATAGAGGGGGCAATCCTCTTACTCCTGTAACAGGAACTCCTGGAACAGATGAATTTAGTGTAAGCACTACTACATCAAATGTTACTGCAGCAACTCCTACTATATCAGGAGACTCTCTTGTATTTGGTCCAATTACTGCCCTTACTGCAGATACTGGATTCATTGATTTTTCCATAAATGTTGAAAACATTAATACAGATATAGAGTCTTTCCAAACTTTCTCAAAATCAAAAGAGGGCGCTAAAGGATCTATCGGGGAAAAAGGCGGTCCGGGTCCTAAAGGTGATCCGGGTCCCAAGGGCGGAGACGGAGACCCCGGTCCCAAAGGGGAGCCGGGAGGTCCAGGAGACAAAGGCGAAAAAGGTCCTGACGGCGATCCAGGAGCTAAAGGTGATCCGGGAGATAAAGGTGATCCGGGAGATAAAGGCCCTAAAGGTGATCGAGGACCTAAAGGCGATCAAGGACCTAAAGGAGATCAAGGAGCTAAAGGAAGTCCAGGCGCTAAAGGCCCTAAAGGAGATGACGGCCCTAAAGGCGATCAAGGGCCTAAAGGAGATCAAGGAGCCAAAGGCACTGTAGGGGATGATGGTCCTAAAGGCGATCAAGGGCCTAAAGGAGATCAAGGAGCCAAAGGCACTGTAGGTGATGATGGTCCTAAAGGAGATCAAGGGCCTAAAGGAAGTCAAGGAGCCAAAGGCATTGTAGGTGATGATGGTCCTAAAGGCGATCAAGGGCCTAAAGGAGATCAAGGAGCCAAAGGCATTGTAGGTGATGACGGTGCTAAAGGTGATGCAGGAGATAAAGGAGGTCAAGGAGCCAAAGGCATTGTAGGTGATGACGGTGCTAAAGGTGATGCAGGAGATAAAGGAGGTTCTGGAGATAAGGGCATTGTAGGTGATGATGGTCCTAAAGGAGATGCAGGAGAGAAAGGCGACGCAGGAGCCAAAGGCATTGTAGGTGATGATGGTCCCAAAGGTGATCAAGGACCTAAGGGAGCTCAAGGGCCTAAGGGAACTCAAGGACCTAAAGGAACAGTAGGACCTAAAGGCATTGTAGGCGATGACGGCCCTAAAGGAGACCCCGGTGCTAAAGGTGATCGAGGACCTAAAGGAACAATAGGACCTAAAGGTGTTGTTGGAGACCCCGGCGCTAAAGGACAACCCGGTGCTAAAGGTGATGCAGGTGCCAAGGGTATTGTAGGAGATGACGGCCCTAAAGGAGAACAAGGAACTAAAGGAACTCAAGGACC
>Ga0213866_10002310_pt1 | contig 13543 bp, 3 predicted proteins | sample PICome_11_FD_160079 | JGI IMG/M metagenome (GOLD analysis project Ga0213866, IMG submission 160079) | Coastal seawater microbial communities near Pivers Island, North Carolina, United States - PICO284 | ecosystem: Environmental > Aquatic > Marine > Coastal | place: USA: North Carolina...
TAATGCAAAACCAAGACTAAAGACAGTTGTAAGAAATAAGAGAATTGTTGTAACTTCTGCTGGCGATAGAGTAATTCCATTCAGAGGAACTGATTATGATAGTGATGTTGTGGAAACTCTCTCATATTCTGACGCATTTAAACTGAGATATGTTTATGAAGGAACTAGTACTCAACCACCAGAAATTGATACTGCTGGCAATTTAGTTTCTGGATCTGACATTACAAATAAGTTTACATTTGATAGTGGTCAAAGAGATACTGTTTATGATGTTTCTAGAATTATTATCAAACCAGGATTTGAACCACCAGTTGGTCAAATAGTAATTGCTTTTGATTATTTTGAACAATCTCAAGGTGACTTCTGTACTATTGATAGTTATCTACACGATGCTGGTGTTTTAGAAAATGAAATTCCATCATTTAACTCGTCTGTTCTAGGAAATGTTCAACTGAAAAATGTAATTGATTTCAGACCAAAAGTAAATACAACTACAATTATTTCAGGTTTCCAAGACACATCATCCTTGGAAGTTCTAACAAGCAATTTTGCTGGTTCTGGATCTGTTTTTGCATCAACTCCAGCTCCAGATATGAATCTGGAATATACGTTTAAATTTAGTCAGGTTCAGTATCTTGATCGTATTGATGGCATCTTCCTGAATAAGAAGGGAGAGTTTATTGTTAAGGAAGGTAATTCATCTCTAAATCCATCAAAACCAGATCCAGTTAAAGATGCAATTCCGCTCTTCTATGCATACATTCCTGCTTATACAAATACTAGTAAAGATGTAAGAATTACTCCAGTGGAGCATCGTAGATATACGATGAAAGATATTGGTAAACTCGAAAAGCGTATTGAGCGTCTTGAGTACTACACAACTCTTAGCATCTTAGAGCAACAAGCTTTGAACATGCAAGTTAAAGATGAGATTGGACTTGATAGATTTAAGTCTGGTTTCTTTGTGGACAACTTTGAGTCTCATAGTGTTGGTAATTTAACTTCTGCAGATTATAAATGCTCCGTTGATACCAAACAATCTGTATTGAGACCACAATCAAAAGAAGATTGTTTAAAACTTACTGAAGTATACACAAGAGAAGATCAACGATTTGTTGCAGGATATCAAAAATCTAAAGATATTATCACACTACCATTTAGTGAATTAAAACTATTTGGTAATGATTTTGCATCAAAGACAATTAATCCAAATCCATTTGTAGTTGTTCAATATGTTGGAGATGGATCTATTTCTCCATCAATAGATCAATGGTACGATCAAAACATAGAACCTTTGATTGTTGATACCAATACAAGTTTATACAATATTTTCTTAGCAAAAGAAGATGTGAAGGAGAGTTTTTCTAGTTTATATAATTCTTTTGTTGTTAACTGGGTAGGTTCTTCCCCTGCATTCACTTCTATTAATTCTCTTGGAGAATTGAATACTGATCAATCTAATGCTTCTGTAAGAGCAGCGTCGGTTGGTAGTTCTTCAAATATCAATCCACAGAATAATGAAGTTGCAAAAGGAGTTCAAACGAAAACAGTAGGAGAAAATATTGTATCATCAGCAGTACAGTTTTTTGCTAGAAGTGTTCCAGTTAAATTTGTTATCAATAGATTAAAACCAAATACTAAAATTACTATCTTTTTAGAAGGTAGAGATATTAGTCGCTGGGTAAATCCTGATCTCAGATTTACTGGTATTGCTGGTAATTCTCTATCAGCATTTAATGGTGAAATTGTTACTGATGAAAATGGAAATGCTAGTGGATTAATTGTAATTCCTGCTGGACAACCACCAAGAGAGAATGCTATTTGGACTGGAAACGTCGATACGTTAGATTACGATTCTTCTGGACAAGAACTCAGGTTTACAACAGGTACTCTTACTTTAAGATTTACTTCTAGCTCTACTAATGAAGACAAGAATACAGTCGATACTTATGCAGAAGTTAAGTACTATGCTACTGGTGTTTTGCCAGAGAATCCTGGAACAATTGTTTCCACTAAACCATCATACTTTAAATCAAATGAAGGTGTTCAGTTTGTAGATAGTAATACGGAAAACCCAGTTAGACCAAATCCATTAGCACAGACTTTTAAAATTGAGAACTACGATGGCGGTTTGTTCTTGACAGGCGTTGATCTCTTCTTTAGTAAAAAGAGTTCTAATATTCCAATTAAGACTTATATTACTAATGTTGACTATGAAAAACCAGGGAAAAATATTGTTCCTGGATCTGAAAAAACTTTATCTCCAGAAACATATTTAAAATGTTACGCTAGTGGCAACATGTCTGTTACCAGGGGAGAATATGTGGTAGGAAAGAGTTCTGCTTCTTCTGGTCCAATTTCTAGAGTTATTGATAAGAATGGTGTAGAACTAATTCCATCTTCCACTGGAGTATATTCATTAACAAATGAACAAGTTTATACTCTTGTTCTAAGCAATAACAATGGTCGCTCTTTCATTCAAAATGAACAGTTGCAAATTCCATCAGTAACATTGGCTAATGCTACAAATGGAACGGATTTGGTACTTACTATTGCAAAAGATAGTGGAAAACTTTCTAAGATTAAAATTATCAAAACTGGTCAAAATTATGATAGTGCTGTTTTAACTATTGAAAGTCCTCAACTGCCAGGCGGATCTGTTGCTACTGCTAGAGTCAATGTTTCTGGAGGTAGAATATACAATGTTGATGTTTCTATTCCAGGATTTGGATATACAGAAGCACCTTCAGTCGTCATCAAAGGCGTCGGAAATGGCGCTGGTGGGTGCGAAGTAGAGACTTTCATAGAGATTGATGCTCCTGCAGTTAGAATGGGCGTAGCGACCGATTTCGAGGGTCTGACAAATTCAACAACTCCAACCAAATTTAAATTTGATCATCCTGTATATCTTCAGAATGATACAGAATATGCTTTAGTTGTTGAGACAGATTCAAGTGACTATGAATTGTGGGCATCAAGGTTGGGAGAAACTGACTTGGCAACAAGCACTGTTATCACTTCACAACCATCTCTTGGTTCTGTTTACAAATCACAAAATACAGAAAATTGGACAGAAGATATTTTTGAAGATCTTAAGTTCTCATTGTATAGAGCAGAATTTGATATTACAAGAACAGCTGAACTACTATTAAAAAATGAAGACCTTGGATATGAATTGTTAGGAGAAAATCCAATTGAAACAAGTGCAATTGCTGCTTCTATTGCTACATCTAAGTTGTTTAAGAATAATAATTCTGTGATTAAATTTAATCACAGAGATAATGGATTTGAAACTAGTGGAAAATCATATGTCTTCTTCCGTGGAGTAGATGATGTTGGTGGTATAAATTCAGAAGTATTCAATACCAGATTATATCAAGTTACAAATTCTGGAATTGATTCTTACAATATTAAAACCATCACAAATGCTTCTAGAAATGCATTTGGGGGAGGAAGCGAAGTATATGCTTCTTACAACAGAAAATATGAATCTCTGTATCCACAAGTACACTATATTACTACAACTGGTACGAAAATCGATTCTTTTGTAAAGACAACTAATATTGTTCCTGTAGATTCTTCAACTACAAATTATATTTCGTATTCTCAGAGTGATTTTGAAAAGACTTTCTTAAATGAAATTCATTATTTTGATAATCAGAAAGTTGTTGCTTCTCCAATCAATGAGATTATGAATAATTTACAGAGATCATTGACTTATAAAATGAATCTTTCTTCTAGTGTTTCATATCTCTCACCAGTAATTGATATTTCAAGTGCATCATTAAAAACTGCAACCAATAGAATTGAAAATTCAAATGGTCAAGAGAATCGTTATGGTAGAAGAGATCAGATCTTAGAATTTTATCCTGTATATAGATTTACTTTAGCTTCAACAGAATCAGGAATTACATTCCAACGAAATCAAAGTATTACTGGAAAAACTTCACAGGCATCTGGAACTATTGCTAAAGTAGAAGGAAATGCGGTATGGGTAAAACTTAGAACTAAGCAAGGATTTATCAATGGAGAAGAAGTTGATTTAACACAAGGATTGTCTGACATCACTGTTTCTTCTAGTTCTTCTTTGGTAACTCCTATTATCAATAGTTCTACACAATCTGCTGCTGGAGAATCAATTACAATTGTTGCCAGAAACCCACTTGAATCTAAGATTCTGGAAACCTATGACAATAAAATTACTGGAAAGTCAATTATTTGGAATAGAAATACCAGACAACTTACTCTAAGAACCGATTTACAACCAATCAATGATGATTACACATCGAGAATAATTGACAGTGCATCTTTCACAAGAAAAAATGTAACGTCTGATCAACTTTCAGATATCTTCCGCGTTGGAGATATTATCTCATATCCCAATCAACCAGATGATGAAGCTTTCTTCATGGAAGTTTCTAGAGTATCTTATACTAATGGTGTTGATTTTGTTGCTGAAGACACCTCAAAGAACAGCTCTGCTGTTGCTAAGTATGTGACTAAGGAAGTTTATATTAACAATCCAGCAACAGCAATTGATGTACATCTTTTAGCAAATGTAAAAGATATTTCAAACATTGAAGTACTTTATAAGTATAAGAGAGCATCAAGTCAAGAAAACTTTGATGATTCTGAGTGGTTCTATTTTAATGAGTCGGGACAACCAGATTCATTTGAAATTGCCACTGCTGAAACAAGTATTTCAAGTATAGTGGAAAAGCAATCTTCATATCAAGACTTGAAATATAGCGTTTCAGATCTTCCAGAATTTTCTTCCTTTGCTATAAAAATTGTTATGAAGGGTGTTGATCCTGCCTATGTTCCAAAAATTCAAGACATACGAGCAGTTGCAGCATACTAATGGACAACTATATTAAAGTAAAAGGTTATGAGGGTCTCTATAGAGACCCTTCTACAGGTGCAATTGTAAACACGCAGAAACCAGTTAAGCGTACATTTACTTCCACATTTAACACTGCAATTGAAGACATAAATAACCTAAAGGAAGAAATATCTGAAATCAAACGTCTCTTAAAAGAGTTAATAAGAAATGCCAGCAACACTTAGAGAAGTCTTAAGAAGCAATACCTTTGAAGACCAGCGATTGATAATCAATTCGCTAGGTCAGGACGTTTATGATTTCGCTTCTGGATCAATTAGTAGTTCTATTAGATTAGATGATGGAACTGTTAGTTCCCCTGCATTATTTTTTGATAGCGATTTAGATCTTGGATTATACAAAAGTTCTACTGGATCTTTAACTATTTCCAGTTCTAATACAAATGTTGCTTCTTTCAAAGCATCGGAACTATATGTATCTAAACCACTATCGGTAAATAAAGATGCTATTGGAAGTGTTCTGGGTGGTGTAGATTTAGTACTCCAGTCAGGCGGACTTGGATATCCAGAAGGAGATTATACAAATATATCTCTCATTGGTGGAACTGGAGTAGATGCTGTTGCATCATTTAGTGTTTCTGGATTTGGTGGACAAATAATCAATGCTGGAAATGGATATACTCCAGGATCTTATGCAGGAGTAACTTTATTGTCTGGAGATGGAGCTGGACTAACAGCAGATATTAACATTGATGGTATCGTAGGAACTGTAAGTTCTGGTGGTAATGGATATTTAGATAACGATTATTTTAACGTTCCCTTAATTAACGGATCTGGAACAGGTGCGGAGGCACTGATTAATATTTCTGGAGGGTCTGTTCAATCTGTAACAATAACATCAGAAGGAAATCTTGGATATCAAAATGGAGATATACTAACTGCATCAAATTCAAATCTTGGCGGGCAGGGAGCTGGATTTACATTTACAATTACTAATTCTCCATTTACAATATCTAGCAATAATTTTACACAAACTTCTTCTGGAGTTGGATATAATTCTGGAAATATTTTAGTTGTTGCTTCTGCTGATGTTGGGGGAACTGGATCTGGATTTCAGTATCAACTAAGTGGTGGTGGAGTTGTAACCTCACTATCTCTTGCCAATGGTGGTTCTGGTTATAGTATTAATGATATTTTAACATTTGATTCATCTGACTTAGAAGCTCGTATAGAGTATCAAGTAGAAGTAAGATCTTCACAATTTTTAGAGTTCAGTAGTCCATATCCAACCACAGGATTTTCTGTGGGATCATTGGCGACAATTGGAGCAGAAACAAGAACCATTTCTAGGGTTTATACATCAGGAAGTAATGTAATTGGAGTTGTAATTGATACAAGTGTAGATGGCAATTACACAAATGCTGTAGGACAAACTATTACTTCTGGTGCTGGGTCTGCAACTGTGGCATCTGAAGATTTTGCCAACATGTATTATGTTGATGATGGATCTGGATTTGTAGCTGCACCAGATTTAGTTTTGCAAACTGGCATTACATATGCTTTTACAAGCAATGATTTTGTAAATCACCCAGCAGCATTTTCAGAAACTCCAGACGGAATTCATACTAATGGTGGAGTAAAATATGAAGGATCTGAGGTTTCGTATAGTCAAACAGAAGCAACTATCAAATTAACAAGTTCAAGTCCAGAACCTCTTTATTTGTATTGTGAAGTTCACCCTAATATGAATGGATTTGATGGATATGAGGGAGAAATTACAAAAGGTTCGGCATATGTTTCTTCTGGAGCTGGAGCACAATTTAGAGTCGCATCTATTTTAGATCAAGTATATTTTTATGTTGACTTGGATGGAAATGTACAGGCAAATGATTTAGAAGTAAACAATATTACAGCAAACGATGTTACTATTGCAGGTGCTTTAGAAATTACTGGAGAAACAGTATTTTCTGGTGGAACATCAGTTGGCAATAATCTATCGGTAGAACAATCTGGTTTAATTCAAGATACGTTAACAGTCTTCAAAAATTTAATAGTATCAACAGAATTGTCAGATGGAACTGGAGAAATATTATGTAGTGAAAATGATAATATTGTTTTAGGATTCTTTAGTGCATTCCTATCTGAATTAGGAGACATAGAAGAAGGTTATGTACTCTATAGCAAAGATAATATTTTCATTGGTGTTGTTGATGTTGTAGAATCAAACACAAGACTTCTCTTAAAAGAGAATAGTAGAATTTCGATAACAACATCGGAAAGTTTTAAGTATACTAGTTCTGCTGGACTATTTTATAATCAATCTGATGGATTGTTTGGAGTATCTAATTTACTTCCAGAGTATAGTGTAGATATTGGTGGATCATTTAAAACTGACGAGAATACTATTCTATCGGAAGATATAGGATTTAAAACTGTTATCGGTGATAGATTAAATCTCGATTCGATGACAGATGATGATAAACTTTACGTTGATGGAAATATTTTAACTACTGGAAATATATTTCTTTCAAATTCTGAGAATTTATCATCCCCAAGTTTATCATTCACAGACGATAATTCTATAGGTCTCTATTATAATAATACAGACAAATTTATTTCTGTAACTGGATACACAGGAGAACTTTCTTCTTTTAAGTATGACTCTTTGCATTTTTACAGAGATTCTAATTTTACTTCAAGAAATGTTGAAGAATATCTAATTCAATCTGGAAGTGGATATACTCAAGGAACTTATTCAGAAGTAGAATTAGTTGGCGGAACTGGAAATGGTTTAACTGCTAATGTAACTGTAGCATTTTCTACTAAAACTGTTACTCCAGGTGAAGGATACACTGCAGGCGAATATACTTCTGTTCCATTATCTGGAAGCACAGGTAATGGTGCTATTGCTACTATCACAATTTCTTCTGGAAATATTGCAGATAATATTCAAATTACAAATACTGGATCTGGTTATGAATCTACACCAGTAGTTTCCTTTACTGATGCTAGCGGTGCTGATGCAATTGCTACAGCTGTATTATCTGATTCTGCTTCTTTAAAAAACATAGCACTTAATTCTGCTGGTTCTGGATATTCCTCTGCTCCATCTGTAATTATTGGAACAGAATGGTCTGCTACAAATACAGTATCGGAAGGAGAGCAATACTTTTCTGGATCAAATCTCTATACTGTAACAATTGGTGGTACTTTTGGTTCAGTACCACCAAGTCATACTTCTGGATCTGCTTTCAATGGACAAGTAGAATTGACCTATGCAGGATCTGTAGCAACGGCAACTGCGTCACTTGGTACTGATGTTGGAATTAATGATGACGAAGTTTCTTTTATAATTATTAATAATTATGGTTCTGGATATACTTCCACACCACAAGTTATTCTATCAGGTGGAGGTGGAGAAGGTGCTACTGCTGCAGCATCTCTTGGATATACTATTGATTCGGTTATTGTTAATGATGGTGGAAGTGGGTATGTTTCTCCAACATTAGTATTTACTGGTGGTAATCCAGATACGACAGCAGTAGCATCTGTTTCTGTTACCAACCAGGGAGTTTCGAAAGTAGTAATAACTGATCCTGGTACTGGATATGTTGTAGGAGAAACCTTAACATTTAGCGAATCCGATTTAGTCAATCCAGATACTGGAGATTCTTCTTCTACACCAACAATTGCAGCTTCATTGCAAATCACAGAACTTGGATCTGTTAGTGTTGTTGATATTACTAGTTTTGGTTTTGGTTATGAGCAGGGAGATAATATTGTATTTGATACTTTAACTGTTCCAGGAAATACTGGTGGAGAAAATTTTTCTTTAACTATTCTAAGCACTTTAGAAGAAAATGTAGTCACCATAGATTTAGAAAATTCATTATTAACTTCCACTGGAATTAAATCATTGGATGGTGGAATTAATGTAAATGATAATATTACCATTGGAGATTCTGGATTATCAAAAACCACATCTGGAAATTTGGTGCTTGGTGCTATTGACTTTGTTCAAATATCAGGATCTAAAGCTCTGATTCTTCCATCAGGAACAACTGGTCAAAGACCAGCACTTACATCTGGTGATGTTGGTGCAATTAGATATAACACATCCGAATCTAGATTTGAAGGATTTAATGGTTCTTTCTTTGTATCTCTTGGCGGAGTAAGAGATGTTGATGGCAATACTTATATTTCAGCAGAACTAAATCCTGGTGATGATGACAATACTCTGAGATTTGTAAATGATGATGTTCAATCTATGCAGATTGAGAAAGATAAGATTACATTAGAGACAATTGATGATATTGTTGTAATTGACCTTGAAGGTATTGAAGAGTGGCAAGCATTAGGATTAGTAACTGCTCCAGCAGATTTAATCTTAGATCCACCAGTATTAATCTATTACGAAGATAGAGTCTATAGTGTTCGTACTACTGGTGCTTTTTCCGCATCAACTCCTCCAACACATACATCGGGAACAGTAACAAATGGAACGGTAGATCTACTTTATGTTCGTTCGATTTATGGATCTGTAGTTTATACAGGTGCTGATTTAAATCTAACCCTGGAAGAAATTAATCTAAACGAAAATGGATTGAGAATATCTTCTGATAATACTGTTAGTGCAAAACTTATCACCGAAGCACCAGACTTTATTATTGGATTTACAGATGCAGATGATCCATTTGTTAAATTTTCCGATGGCGGATCTCTTTCTGTTAATACAGGATTCGGTGGTGTTGAAAACTACATTCAAGTTTTAGATTATGAACTAAAACAATTTGATCTGAAAGATACTAGAGTTGTATCAGCTGTTGGATCTATTGATACTTCTGTTGGTAACGCGGTAAATATTATTATTGCAGAATATGATGTTCAAACATCTACCTTACCGTTACATTCTGGTAAATTGATGGTTGAAATTGTTGATGATTCTGCTACACCAAAAAGACAATATTCAGAGATTTCTTATCTAACTAAGTCAGATCTCAGTGATATTCTTTACACAGAAACGAATAAAATATATAGTGATGACGAATTGTGTGATGTTTCTGTCGGCATTGATAATTCAAATAACATCACATGTGATATAGTTGATCTTACTGGATCGACTACAACTGTTTATTCAATCAAGGTAGTTTCTCAAGCAATACTAGTATAATCCCATGGCAAAATTTATAAAACCATTTCAATCAGAAGGTGGATTTTCTGTAGCAGAAGAGTCTATCATTGACGAGGAAAGAAATATCCTCAAGGCAAACAGTGTTCAGGTTGTTAATAGTTTGTTTGCTAATGCTGATAAACAAGAATTCATTTCATTTAACAGAGCAAACGATACAAATACTACAGTTAACTTAGAAGATTTTACTGATGTCGCTGCAAGCACAGTTCTTTTCAGTCACAGTAATGTGATCCTAACTTGGAAAGGATATGTTATTGCTCAATATAGTGCAAATGCTGCTTCTAGTATCGCTACAATTACATTAAACAATCATGGATTTGAGCAAGGAGATAGCATAACAATTGCATTTGATGCATCTGGATCTGGAAGTGATGGAACTTATACTGTAAGTGAAGTAGTTGATGATAGTATTTTTAGAGTTGACACTGGAATAGTTTTTGATCCTGCACAAAGTATTGTTGGCGGCACATTGGAGATAACAAGTCTAGGATTATATTGGGAATATTCAACAGAAATTTCAACAACTTGTCTCAGTGATTCTTCAAATAATTTGACTCTTGCTGGTGTTTCTAGAACTATTTTAAAAGATAATGTACCTCTCGGACAAGAATGGATTATAAGTCCAACTGTAAATAACACAGAAAAAACTTTTGGTTATCAAGTTCAGATTACATCAAACGGTACTCTAGAAAATCAAGGAAGTGGTGTAGAGTGCGTTGCATTTATCACTAATGTATCTGCTATCAGGGACTAAATACTATAGCAAGAAATAAATAGAATCAACACAGAAGGCAAGAAATGGCTTTAGAATTTAATGCTGACAAGGAGAGGATTGTATCTTCTAATCTAGAAATTAGAAACTCTACATCCTTCAATCAAATTCTTGGATCTGGGATTAATGCAAAGAGTGCAATCTTTGGTAATTTATCTGCAGATGTAGACCCCTTGATTCGCGTTGGTATTAATACTGAAGCACCAGAATATGAATTAGATGTTAATGGTCAAATTAGAACGACCACATCTATTATTTCAGATACTGCAAGAATTAACAACCTGGATATTGACACTATTGTCAATCCATTCCTAAACTTAAGAGCACCTAATCTGGTTACATATACAGATCCAGAGACTGGTGTTACTTCTTTCCCAACTTCCGCTACTCCTTCATTTAGGGATGATAGTCAGAAGATTGCGACTACAAACTTTGTTTATAATATTGCTACAAATGATGTTGGTGGTCGTATCTATGTTTCTCAGCAGATTGGAGATGATACCTTTGACGGTAGATCTGCTACAAAACCAGTAAGAAGTATTAAGAGAGCAGCACAACTTGCTTCAGAAACTCCAGATAAAGAAACCTTAATTGTTGCTGGTGGAGAATATTTAGAAGATAATCCCATTTCTTTGCCACCTAAGTGCTCTGTTGTTGGAGATAACATTCGTCTGGTTATCTGCAGACCACAAAATCCTGGTAAGCACATGTTTAAAGCTGCCAGCGAAAACTACATTTTTGGTATTACTTTTAGAGATCAGGTTGATGTCGATGGAAATGCGCTTGCAACTTGGGACTTCGCTTATGTATTTGATGATAAGCAAAGAATTTTCTATGATAAAAATTTAGGTGGAGAATTTGGAAGAAATCTTCCAATTGGATATCAGTATTTTGGCGAGCAAATATTTGAAGTTGTATTCTCTGAAATTACTCCAGTATTGGGACTAGTTGAAGGATTAGTTGTTACTGCATCTTCTGGTGGTTCTGCTACTATAACAGATGTAATTTTTGACGAGGGTAGTACCACTTCTGGTAGAATTATTTTAGAAGATGTAACTGGTGCTTTTGATGTTGATGATACACTAACTTATGATGACAACGGAACACAAAGAACAATTACTGCAGATGAATTAAATTCTCTTAGAGCAGAAGGAGAAGTAATTAAGCATGTAACAGATCATCAGCAATTTGTTGTCTTAAGCATCGAAGCATCAGATGAATATCCAGATGGATTGATATTTGAAGTTAATGACTATCACGATTATGAAGTAGGACAGTATATAGACATTTCTGATCTTCCTGATAGTGGAATTTGGGCAGATTTAAATCGCTTTAATGGAAGACAAAGAGTTTCTCATAGAATTGAAACTACTGATGGATTTAGTACAAAATTTGTTCTATACAAAGATAGTCCTACTGATATTTTATCTATCAATGGTGGTGGAAGTCCAGTATATACCCCATCAAATACTATCGCAGAATCTAGTGATAACTACGTAGTTCTATCCTTATTAAACTCACCAAACAAATTTGATTCTGCAGAACCAAATGCATTTAGATATCAAGATGCGGTTGATCTAATTCAGAGAAATAAAACTTTCATTGCAGAAGAAGCACTTGGATATGTACAAGCACAGTATCCACAAACAACTTTTGATACTGCAAAATGTAAGAGAGACATCGAACATATTATTAATCATGTTTCACATGATCTATTCTATGGAGGGAATGCTGCAACGGTAGAAGCAGGTGCAGCATACTTGGATGGTGGTCAAATTGGATTTGTAAATAATGAACTTGCAGAAACAAGGTATGGTTTTGAAAAAACTAGAGATCTCTGTATTCTTGCAGCAAGAAATTGGAATACAGGAACTGGAGCATATAGTCAACCAGATTATACTCCTCTCTATTCCAGTACAGCATTATATCAAGATCCAACAATTATTGAAGATACGACGACACCAACTTGTGCAAATGTAGTGTCTTCAATCACAACTCTTTTCCAAGTTGTAGATGATATACTAAATGGTAATGCTCTTCCCACTGTCACATATCCAACTTCATACATGTTGGACCAAGATGGTAAAGCAATTACGATTATTGATCCATGGGATGATCTTCCAATTATTGAAGTATCTCCATATATCTTCAACTCATCTGTTATTTCATTTAAAGGTGGTGGCGGTTGCGAAATTGATGGTACTAAAGTAGCAACACCAAACGTAGCAAGACCAAATATCCCTGAGCAGGGTAAGTCAATGGTTGCTGCTGCGTTCACTATCATTTCTTTTGGTGGTACTGGATATAAGATTATTGAAGATGGTTACTCCCAGTTAGTTTCGTGCTTCGTTATCTTCTGCCAAGATGGTGTTCTTGCTGATACTGGTGGTTATGCATCCATCACAAACTCTGCCACAAACTTTGGTACTTATGCACTAAGAGCAAGGGGATATCGAAGAGAACCATATAGCTTCCACAGAGGTACTATTAGGGATGGTACTAACCCAGTTGGTATTAGTTTTGATGAAGTTGGTGTTCCAACCCTAGTTGTTGAAGGACTTGGCGGAGCTCCATTGGAGCACTATGTTGTAAAAATTGGTGGAGTAACTAATGCTTCTCAAGATCAAAGTGGAACTTTAATTCCAAATCCAGATAAAGAGTATTTTATTGACGAGGTAATTTCTGTAACCACTGGTGCAGTAAAGACTGCTACTCTTAAGTTAAATGAACCTCTAGATATT
>Ga0213866_10002311_pt1 | contig 13541 bp, 12 predicted proteins | sample PICome_11_FD_160079 | JGI IMG/M metagenome (GOLD analysis project Ga0213866, IMG submission 160079) | Coastal seawater microbial communities near Pivers Island, North Carolina, United States - PICO284 | ecosystem: Environmental > Aquatic > Marine > Coastal | place: USA: North Carolina...
GGGCCGGTGTCGGGTGGGCAGGCAGGGGCAGAGAACGGGCAGCTCACAGTGATGTGTGGTTCCGACGACCGGGCGGCATACGACCTCGCAAAGCCTGCGATAGATGCCTTCGCCCGCTCCTGTGTCCTTATGGGGGAGGCTGGATCAGGGCAGCTCACGAAGATGGTCAACCAGATCTGCATTGCGGGTGTGCTGCAGGGTCTGTCAGAGGCGATCAACTTTGCGCAGCGGGCTGGGCTTGAGGTCGGGCAGGTGGTTGACGTGATCGGTAAGGGGGCGGCGCAGAGTTGGCAGATGGACAACCGTGCCGTCTCCATGGCTAACGGCGAGTTCGACTTTGGTTTCGCCGTAGATTGGATGCGCAAGGATCTCGGCATCGTCATCGACGAGGCGAGCCGGAATGGTGCTCGTCTTCCACTCACGGTGCTGATCGATCAGTTTTATGCCCAGGTGCAGGCTCGGGGTGGCGAGCGTTGGGACACGAGCAGCCTCATTCAGTTGCTCGCCAATCCCTGACCCCGGTGCTTATATGAACTGCGCTGAACGACCAGTAGGGTCGAGGTAATGCGCAAGCCCGAGATCACGATCCCCGACGAGAACCCGCCGACAGAACTGGTTATCGAGGACCTTGAGGTCGGCGACGGCAACGAGGCGGCTGCAGGCGCTTTCGTCACCGTTCATTACGTCGGCGTGTCGTGGTCGACCGGGGAACAGTTTGACGCCTCGTGGGACCGCATGGAACCGTTTCGGTTCGGTCTCGGCGAAGGCATGGTTATCCAGGGGTGGGACGAAGGTGTGCAAGGCATGAAGATCGGCGGGCGTCGTCGTCTAACGATCCCGTCCGAGATGGGCTACGGCAGCCGGGGGGCAGGTGGCGTCATCGCGCCGAACGAGACGCTGGTCTTCGTCGTCGACTTGCTTGACGTCACCTGAACTGAGTGAGCTGGCGGTGTCGGTGGCGCGGACTGCTAGTCATGGATGAGTGATGAGGGTCTCGACCTCGTCTACTACGTGGGTGATTGTGAATGACTCGCTCGCCAGGTCGGCGTCGAGGGTCGCATGTGCGGCACCATTGGTCCAGCGGAGCAGAAGGCGGTTCGGCTCGGAGTCGCCGATCTCGAGTGTTCCTGCGAAGGCGGGTGAAATGTTGCGTAGCCGTATCATCCAAAGTTGATCTAGCACTACGGGCTTTGCAAGGCCTTCCTCGACTTCGGCGATGCTGAGGTTGGCTCGGTTGATCTCCTTGTGGCCGTCTTGACCAGCAGCATCGGCGGCTGCGTCATCATTTGGTTGCGCAAACAGGTCGAGATACCAGACCTGAGGCGTTCCGGGCATGAAGAGTTGGATTGCCCGAGCAAGGAGGAGGCGCTGTTCGCTTTCGCCCAAAGCGCTGAAGAAGGTTGCGTTGACCTGGTAGTACGAGATTTTCTCGCCGTCGGGGCCGTAAAGGTTCTTCACTCGGCCACCCCGTGCGAGCAGCCGCTGGACGATCGCCTCAACCTGGCTGTCGTCAAGGAGGCCGACGCCGTCGGCTCCACCGCGTAGGTCGATTACCGGGATGCCGTCGTGGGAGCCGAGCATGTTGACTGTACTGAGCCCTTGTTCGAGGATTTCGCGAATCCACTGCACTAGGTGTCGGTTCGAGGCGGTATCGAGCGCGTCGATAACGAGTCCGGGAAAGAAGAAGTCGTAGACCGGGTAGCCCCGGTCGGATAACCGCTCATGCAATTTGGTGCCGTACTCGGAGTGAATCTCGGGCAGGAGGGTGAGATCGTTTTGTTCGGCGATCTGACGAAGTCGCTCAAGGTAGTCCCAAGTGCCCGGCTCATTGAAGAAGTTGACCTCGCCCACCTGCTTGTGGAGATAGGCAAACGCGTCGAGGCGAACGATTCGTGCGCCGTAGTTCGCGACCTTCTCAAACGTGTCTCGGTAGAAGTCCCACACCAGTTCCGACTCGGCATTGAGGTCCATTTGCCCGAGATAGGAGCGGACTCCGTCGACCTCGTTCACCTGCTGATAGAAGGTGTTCCAGTAGAAGCGGTCGTCCCCGTCGGGGAACGTGACCCGGAGAATTGGAAGTCCGGGTTTGCGGGTGAAGAGCTTCTCTGCGTGTTCTGGCGCTGGCACGATGTAGCCGTCGTCGTGGAGGGTGCCGTTGCCGTACCAGAATTCGTTCCAGTCGATGAAGAAGTCGTTGTACGCAGATGCATCGCCGTGCTTGAGCAGGTCGTGGAACTGCGGCGAGGCGACTGATAGGTGGTTGAGCACGAGGTCGAACTTGAGCTCGATGCCGAGTTCGCGGAGCGCATCGAGATCGGCGGGCGTGGCGAGATCGGTTTCGAGGTCGTAGTCGATGATCGAAAACCCGCGGTCAAGATCGCTGTGAAAGATGGTGGGCAGGGCGTAGAAAAGTGAGAACACGTCGGCGAACTCGTCCCGGCGAAGAACGTCGATGAGAGCTGTGAGGTTGCCGCCGATGCTGTCGGGATAGGCGTTGAGCATCACCCCACCGGGCAGGCGGCTCTCGCCGTCGGGTATCTTGCCGCCGGCAGGCTGGCTCATCGAGCAATGACGTCGTAGTCGCGAGTGATTACGAAGTCGGCCAGATTTCGGTGGCCAGCGATGATTTTGTGTTCGAGTTCGAGTATCTCCTCGATGAATGGGTCGCCCACCTCATTGCCGCGGTTGCGCTTCTGTCGATGCTCGAGAGTGTCGAGACGGCTACGAGCAATGAACACTCGGTGGTCGACGTGTCTGAGCAGCGTTGTGTACGTGCCTTCGGCGATGACGACGTGGATGCCGTCAAGGTCGAGCACCTGTTGTTCGACGCTGTCGGCGTCGTAGTCGATGAGCGGTTTGACGATCTGGTCATCGCCGCACTGAGCGGCCGCGAGGTGGTCGTCGAGCAGGTCGAGTCGGACCTCGACATGGGGTCCGATCCAGGCGTCGTTGGCGCGACGCTTTGCGTCGTTCGACTTCGGAGGTAGGACGAAGTAGTCGTCCTGCCCGAGTACCACTGAGTCGAAATCGTATTCGGCAAGCACCTTGGCAATCGCCGCTCCGGTCTCTGATTTGCCGCTGCCTGACTCGCCAGCGACCGCGATGGTTGTCCGTCGGCCTCGTTCCTCGATCTCACCGATTACAGCGTGCGCAATCGACGCAGCCGCTCTCCGGTGTTCCTCCTCGATCACGACGACGTCGCCCTTCACGAGGAGAGAATGTAAGCGCTTTCAGGCTTGCGCGCACAGATCATCGCACGCAATGCACCTGGCGGCATCTGACAGACTTAGATGACTGGGACCTCGACGTGTCGGCCGAACACGCCACCAAGTGTTGCCATGACCTCGCCGAGGGTGGCGTAGGTGTGGGCTGCCTCGATGAGAGTCGGCATGAGGTTGACCTCGGGGTCGGCGGCCTCTTGGGCGAGCTTGGCGAGCACCTTGTCGACGGTCTCCTGGTCGCGGTCGGCCTTGACGCTCTGCAGCCGGTTGTTTTGGCGAGCCTCGTCTTCGTTGGTGATCTGAAGGATGTCGAGGCTCTCGTCGTTGCCTTCGAAGAAGTCGGTCACGCCAACGATGTGGCGCGTGCCTTCGTTGAAGGTGCGCTCCAACTCGTAGGCGGAGTCGGCGATGCGTCCCTGAAACCAGTTCTCATCGATGCCAGTGATAACGCCCTCAAGCATCGAACCCTCCCCAAGGTCGTCGAGGTGAGCAAAGATCTCCTCGGCCCGTCGCTCCATCTCATCGGTGAGTTCCTCGACGAACCACGAGCCGCCAAGCGGGTCGGCGACGTTGGTGACGTTGGTTTCGTGGGCGATCACCTGCTGAGTTCGGAGTGCGAGACGAGCCGCCTTTTCGGTCGGGAGAGCGAGTGCTTCGTCCATCGAGTTGGTGTGAAGGCTCTGGGTGCCCCCGAGCACACCAGCGAGGGCCTCGATCGCAGTGCGAACCAAGTTCACCTCGGGCTGCTGTGCGGTGAGCGAAACGCCCGCCGTTTGGGTGTGGAAGCGTAGCTGCATCGACTTCTCGAGTTGAGAGCCGTATCGCTCCTTCATCCAACGGGCCCAGATACGCCGCGCCGCACGCAGCTTTGCGATCTCCTCGAAGAAGTCGATGTGAGCGTTGAAGAAAAAGCTCAGACGCGGAGCAAACGCATCGATCGATAGACCGGCTTGGAGCGCCAGCTCAACGTAGGCGAATCCGTTGGCGATGGTGAATGCAAGCTCTTCGGCTGCGGTCGAGCCCGCCTCGCGAATGTGGTAGCCGGAGATGGAGACCGAATTCCATTTCGGCATCTCAGCGGCTGTGAACGAGATGGTGTCGCGCACGAGTCGCATTGACTGGCGCGGCGGAAACACGTACTCCTTCTGGGCTTGGTACTCCTTCAGGATGTCGTTTTGCAGTGTGCCGCCCAGTTGAGCGCGGTTGACGGCTTGCTTCTCGGCGTTCGCGATGAACATTGCGAAGATCGGTGCCGCCGGGCTGTTAATTGTCATCGACGTGGTGATGTCGCCAAGGTTGATGTCGGCGTATAGATCCTCCATGTCGGCGAGGGTGTCGACGGCGACGCCGCATCGGCCGACTTCGCCAAGGCTCATTGCGTGGTCGGAGTCGAGGCCGAGAAGGGTCGGCATGTCGAAGGCGGTTGAGAGACCGCCGCCCCCAGCGGCCAGAATCTCCTTGAATCGGCGATTTGTATCGTCGGCGGTGCCAAACCCGGCAAACATCCGCATGGTCCATAGCCGTGACCGGTACATCGAGGCGTGGGGGCCCCGTGTGTACGGGTATTGGCCGGGGAACTCGCCGTCTTCGGGTCCGTAGACAGCGTCGAGCGGGATGCCGGACATGGTTGCCCAGGCTTCGTCGCGCAGCTCCGACTCGGCGTAGGCGGCTTCCCAGATCTCGCGGTTGGTTGACATAGCGGAAGCCTATTTCAGCGGCGGGCGGAGAGCGGGGTCGCGCTGTCGGACGCGACAGAGACCCGCGTCGGCGGCTCCTGCCCGAGAGGGCTGTCATAGGCGTTGCGGCCAGCCGAACCACCATTTCGCCTGGCGCTCGCCTCAACGCGCAGTTCTGTCGAAGCAACTCGATCGAAAGTGGTCCCAGGCCAGACCCAGCTGCTCGATCTGCTGGTAGCGCTAACTGGATCGTGCGCACTGATCTGTGTCGGGGCATCCTTCGCTCCAATGCTGGAGCCCGATGGGGTGGCTGGCACGATCGGTAGATGGCCGACGCGCCGGACTTTGACCGAATCGTGACTGTCCTCCTCCCGGAAGACGAGTACACCCACACCCCAGACGCGGCCGAAAACTACAACGAGTCGATGTACCTCAACGCCTTCGACCTGGATCTCCAGACCGGCGGGTGGTTCCGGCTCGGCAACCGTGTCAATGAGGGGTACGCCGAGATGTCGGTGTGCATCTATCTGCCCGACGGCTCAGTCGGTTTCATGTTCGACCGTCCGAAGATCGATACGAACGCCGAGATGTCGGCCGGTGGACTCACATTTGATGTCGTCGAGCCGTTTAAGCATCTGCAGGTGACATACGAGGGTCGGGTTTGTCTGCTCGCTGACCCGAGCCAGATGGTCGACCCACGAGCCGCTTTCCGTGATAACCCACTCGTCGACTGCAGGGTCGCACTCGATTACCGAGGGGTGTCACCGATGTATGGCGGTAAGCCCCAGTACGCCGATGGTCGAGAGATCGAGGTTGAGCCCGGCACAAGTTTCGCCAAGGCTCACTACGAGCAACACTGCGCAGTCTCCGGCTCCATCACAGTGGCGAGCACCGACAGCGGGCCGGGCACTAGGCTCGATGTCAACGGATTAGGGCTACGCGACAAGTCGTGGGGCCCCCGTTATTGGCAGGCACTCACCTGGTATCGCTGGCTGCCCATGGTGTTCAGCGACGACTTCGCAATGATGATCTCGGTTATTGATCGCAGCGGTGCTGGCGTCGATTGCGATGACGCACCTCATCAGAGTGGCGTGGTGCTCGTCGGCGACGAGTACCGCAAGATCCGCAAGTGCACGGTCGACGTCGAGTGGGACGAACGGGGCGAGCAGATCACCATGCGGTGTTGGGTTCTGACCGACGAGCGGGAGTACAACGTAACCGGGGAGGTCTTGTCGCTGATCCCGCTGCGCAATCGCCGAACCACCCATGACGGAGAGCAGTTTCACACACGTATCGCCGAAGCCATGACGCGCTTTGAGTGTGACGGTGTGGTCGGTCTCGGTATGAGCGAGTTTCTCGATCAAGTCATCGACGGCTGGCCAATTGGTGTTCCCCCTAGAAGTTGACATTTAACTCTGGTTGGGGCGACAGGCCACGGGCATTGCCGATGGAGCAGAGGTAAGTCGGTGTCGCACCTCCCGCACTTCCGGCAACGTCCCGGTTGTGTTCTCGATGACCGGCGGAATAATTGACGCAGGTGCCGATGCCGGCGCGGCAGTTCGCCTGTATCAACAGGAGCGCGACCGCATCGCGACGATTGTCAATGTCACCCTTGGACGTGTCAATGACGCTGACGCTGATGCAGGGAACTCGAAGCAGCTGTGTGCGCTCAGGCGGCGAAATCAGCGCATTGAACGTTTCGTCCTGCGACTCGGGCGGGTTCAGGGCAAGCGCAGGTTCTGCAACGGTCCTTCGTCGGCAAGATGAGCTCAGGTGCGCCCGTGGCTGGAGGAGCCGTCGTCGGCGCAATCGCAGTGATGTTGCAGCTAGCTCGCTGCTCTGAGGCCCTCGATAATTGACGTGGCCATTGCGTTGCCGAACCTGAAGGCACCGCTGGACCAGACCGGACATTCGTCGGTCACGCCGTTGAGAGCGTCATTCCCGTCTGGGCAAAAGTGGAGCCCGTCAGGGGCTCTCACGACGTTGACGTTCAAACCGGAGCTGGCTTGGCACGGCTCGCTTGGAAGGCACGGGAGCGTCTCTGTCCACTTGCCATTGTCGAGGACAGCTGCGCCCGCATCTGCGTAAAACACGCCCTTCCGTGCGGTAGCCAACTGCCGGTACACGTCGTTGAGGGCTGGCACGACGGCTACGTGGTGGCCTACCCGGCCGATTGGAGCACCAGCAAAAATTACTTGCGTCCCGTTGTTCACGAAAAGTGCAATTACTGACTCTGCGTCGGCGCGGTATCGATCTTCAAGCTCGCTTCCCGTAAGCCCTTCTCCAAACTCGTCAAGCGTGCAGGGGGTGAAGTTATTGCCGCTGAACTGGACGACCACGGCACCCGGCTGCTTCCCGGCAAGGTCGGCTGCCATGGTTTCAATCCAGTCGCATATCGCCGTGCCGCCGAAGGTTCGACTAGTGAACTCGGCTTGACCTTCGATGGCCGCCGCGAAGTGGCTGCTGGATTCCCAGGACAGTGAATCGCCGTAGAGGATGACGCTAGGTGGTTCGATAGGCGCAACTTTTTCGACAGGTGTGGTCGTGGTCGTGGTCGTGGTCGCTGCTACGGATGGTTGAGAGGGTGTCGCAACCTCAGAGAAGCCGTAGCTTGAGTTGTCGTCGACCCCGCACGCCGCAAACAGCGATACGACTGCGAGAGCTACGGTTGCGATGCGCTGAAATGGCGACCATTCAGGCTTAATGGGCTTCGCATCGCGATGAAGCCCCACCCAGACTCGTCGGCGCTTGTTTCTTCTGGATCGGCGCTTCATGAGCTTTTTGAACCTCGTTTTCTTGAGCTAGCAGCTACGTATCTCGTGCGGATGAAGCACGCCGATCGGTTTGGGTGAAGCCCGGGGGTTTCGTCGATGCCCCAGCGTTACATCGTAAGCAATACATGTCCAAGTATTGACGTAAGGGTCGTTGGTTACGCATTTTTGGCGGGGGCTCACCGGCTGATGCAGGGTCTGGCTCGCAAGGCTCGGCAGATAAATCGATCGTTTGACCTTTAAGATTGCGACCGGGGCCTCGTGTAGGCGAAGTCTAAATCCTGTGCTGGGTTTCGCTGCGGGCGAGCGAGGCTGGTTTATTGATCCGTCTCCGAAGATGGGTCACAAGGACTGGTCGAGTCTCGAATTGCGCGTCCATCGCCTACGTCGACATTCACGTAGAGCTGGTTGAAATGGTCGACCTTCTGCTGGAACAGACGGTCCGTGTGTTCGATGCGCCAGAGACCGTCGTGACTTGAGGTGCGAATGGCGAACTCTCGTCGACAGTTTCGTGAATCGCATCGCTGGCGCCGTTCGCCTAGGCATTACGCTTTCGTGCCCTGTTTGGTGTTGAGTCCGAGAGCGCTGTTCAACCACGGTGTTCAGTGACGTGGCAACTAGGGTCGCCGCCATGTCGCACAACGCCTATCACGACCATCTGCGCTCGGTGCCGCTGTTTGCCGACCTCGACGACCATGACCTTGACGTCGTGGGCAGAGGCGCCACCGAACTCACCCTGCCGGCTGGACAGCATCTAATGCGGGCGGGCTCGACGGCGCGCGAAATGGTCGTGGTGCTGGATGGAGAACTGACTATTCAGTCCGAAGGCCAGGAACTCGCCAGCGTCGGTCCCGGCGGCTTCGCCGGCGAGATGGGGCTGCTCGCTGACGAGCCCCGCTCCGCTGACGTGTTCGCTAAGACCGATGTCACCGTGGTGCACATCGACAGCCGTTCGTTTGATGCGATTCTCGAAGAAGCCCCGCAGATTGCGGTGAAGATGCTGCCGATCGTCGCCAAGCGGGCTATCGCCGGCGGCGCAATCCACCACACCGACTGAGAACTCGCCCCTCGGGTTCGCTCGCGGGCGGGCCCGCATACTCCGCTATGCCATCGGGAGCCGACTCTCGCCGGTGAGCCGCTGCCGGGAGCGCTCGGCTGCCACGAGTCCCAAGCCACCCGAGCGGGTCGGGTTCCCACTTCCATAACGCAGTGCCAATTCACGCGAGCCGCTAGAATAATTGTGCGGATCAGTGATCAATTGGCCCACGCCAGGCCGGGTCTCAGGTGCCAGTCCACTCCGGGGAGCGCTTTTCGGCGAAGGCCTTCGGCCCCTCTTTCGCGTCGTTCGATGTGAAAACAGTCCCCATGAGCGGACCCTGAACCTCGTAGAACTCGTCGGGCGTCGACCCGGCTGCAGCCTTGATGAGCTGCTTTGATGCTGCAACGGCGAGCGGAGCGTTGGCAGCGATTCTTTCGGCCCAGGCGAGGGCGCTATCGACAGCGCCACCCGCCGGCGCCACCCCCGACACCAGCCCGGCCGCAAGTGCTTCATCGGCGAGGATCGCATCCCCGGTGAGTGCCATCTCCATCGCCTTAGTGATGCCGACCCGGATCGGCAAGTTGAGAAGCCCACCGCCAGCAGCGAAGAGCCCTACCTTCACCTCGCGGATGCCAAACTTCGCTCCGTCGCCTGCTACGAGTAGATCGCAGGCCAATGCGAGTTCGAGGCCGCCTGCCAGAGCGAATCCCTCAACCGCACCAATCAGCGGCTTCTTCGAACCTTCCTTAATGAAGGTCATCATGGGGCCAATGTCTTCGCCGCGAGCGAAAGCCTTGAGGTCCATGCCTGAACAGAAGCCACGGCCACTACCGGTAAGCACACCGGCGGTGAGGCTGTCGTCGGAGTCGAGTTCCTCGACGGCGGCGACGAGGCCGCTTGACAGGGCGCCGTTGATGGCGTTCATTGCGTCGGGCCTGTTGAGGGTGATCAGCAGCACTCGCCCGCGGCGCTCGGTCAGAACAGCGTTGGCATCGGTATCGGTCGTGTCGGTCATGGCCGCGATATTGGTGGATCGGTGGCGTAAAGATGAAACTGGCCGAAGTCAGATCAGCAGGGAAATGGGTCGAGCTCGGCATCGGTTGTGTCGGTGCTGCCTACCTACACTTCTCACCAGCACTCCGACCCAGGTCGCCGTAGCCAGCGCGCCGGCCGGAAAGCAGACGACCATGACCGACCAGATCCTCATCTCCGGCATTCGTGCCGTCACGATCGTTGGCGCCCTGCCCCACGAACGTGAAATCGCACAGCCCCTGCAGATCGATTTGACACTCGAGGTTGACTTGCACGATGCGGGCCAATCAGACGAGTTGGGTGACACCGTTCATTACGGGCTAGTCACCGAGCGGGTCGTCAGTGCAGTCGAAGAAGCGAAGGATGTTTTGCTCGAACGGCTGGCAGCCCGCGTCGCGGACGAAGTGCTTGTGTTTTCTCGGGTTGAGGCGGTCGACGTGACGCTCACCAAGCTGCGCCCTCCTTTGGCTAGCGACGTGGCGTCGACGGCGGTGCGGGTTCGGCGAACCCGAGCCGAGGGTAACGCCGAACCGCCATCAACGCATCGCGCCTTTATCGCTCTCGGATCAAACCTGGGTGATCGTGCGGCGTTTCTCCGGTTGGGCGTCCTCGGTCTCGACCGGGTCACCTCGATGTCGCAGGTCTACGAGACCGATCCGGTCGGTGGTCCCGACGGTCAGGGTTCGTATCTGAATATGGTCGTCGAGGTCGAGACGTCACTCGACCCGTTTGCGCTGCTGCGACGCTGTCAGCGGATCGAAGCCGAGGCGATGCGTCAACGCACCGTTCGCTGGGGTCCCCGAACGCTCGATGTTGACATCATCAAGTTCGATGACATCGAGATGTCATCCAACGAGCTTGAGATACCCCACCCCCGGTATGGCGAGCGTCGCTTCGTCCTCGAACCGTTGGCGGAGATTGCTCCCGACGCCTGCCCAAGTGGGTGGAACGAATCGCTTCCGTCAGAAGGTATCAGCGCGGTCGGTCCGCTCGACCTCGACCCAACGGCACCAGCGCTCGCATGAATCGCCCCCGGCTCGGGGTTCGTACCGCCGAGGTCCCCGAGGGGTTAGATACTGCTGCGCTCGAGGCGTTGGTCGCTGCCAAAGGCAACACAACCGTGTCAACGTGTATCCCTTGTCGCAACGAGGCGGCCACTATCGGGCCGCTCGTGCGCGCCGTGAAGGCTTCGCTGGTCGATCAGATCGGCCTCGTCGACGAACTCGTCGTGCTCAACGATCGCAGCACCGATGACACGGCACGGGTCGCTGCCCACGCCGGTGCGACGGTGGTGTCGATCGATGACGTCCACGATGAGCACGGCATCGGTAACGGCAAGGGGAATGCCCTTTGGTCGACGCTTTTGGCGTCGTCGGGCGACCTTGTGGTCTGGTGCGACGGCGATGTGACGAGCTTCGAGCCCGACTGGGTAGCCAAATTGGTGCAGCCGATGCTTCTCGATGATTCTGTGGCGATGGTGAAGGCTTCGTACCGCCGGCCAACTAAAACTGGAGGGGGTGGTCGGACGACCGAGTTGGTCGCTCGTCCGCTTATATCGCGCTTCTTCCCCGAGCTCGCAGGGCTCGCACAGCCGTTGTCGGGCGAGTACGCGGGTAGGCGATCGGTCCTCGAGCAGCTCGAATTCATGCAGGGATGGGGTGTCGAGATGGCTCTGCTCATCGACGTCGCCGAGCAGTTCGGTAGCTCGTCGATAGCTCAGGTAGACCTCGGGCAGCGGCTGCACCGGCATCAGAACCTTCATACGCTGTCGGTCCAGGCGGCCGAGGTCATGTCGACGGTGCTTGATCGAGCTGGTGTGGGGGTCGGTCAGGCCGATGAACCCGTCTTTCATCGTGCGGACGGCGCCGAGGTACCCCTCAATCTTCATTCACGGCCACCTGTTGCCACGCTTGAGACCGGAGTGCGTCAAGCGTCGTGATCTGCGATCTATTGCTTGTCCGTCACGGTGAGTCCGAGTGGAATGCGGTTCGACGTTGGCAAGGCCAGGCTGATCCACCCTTGACCGCACGAGGTGAAAATCAAGCCCGCGAGTCGGTCGAAGCGCTACGTAAGCTAGGCCCGTTCGCGCAGATCGTCACCTCGACCCTTACTAGAGCAGCGCACACGGGCGACCTCATCGCCGAGGTGCTCGGAGTCGACGCCGTCCGGCGTGAGCAGCGAATTGTCGAGCGTCACGCAGGCCCGTGGCAGGGCCTGACACGATTCGAGATCGACGAGCAGTGGCCGGGTTATCTCGACGGCGATCAACGGCCCGATGGCTATGAACTCGACCCGTCGGTTGTTGAACGTTCCTCGGCTGCACTGCTCTCGATCGCTGGCGAGCATCTTGGTGAGACCCTGCTCGTGGTGAGCCACGGCGGTGTCGTCAATGCGCTCGAGAAGCACCAGGGCGAACCTTGGAAGCGCCTCGACAATCTCGAGGGGCGTTGGTTTCAGTCAGATGGCAAAGACCTCGTCCCGGTTGGCGACCGCGTTCGGCTCGGTAGCTGGGATCAGCCCAGCGCCGGCCGCGCTCATAACTGACGTCGAGCCGAACGCAATGCAGATGATCAAGGTCGTCGATTTTTAGCGGTGCGAAACGATGGCGAGTCGAGCTTCTGAGTGTTGCTTCTGTCGACAAACGCATCGCTAAAGGGCAGAAGATACAGCGCCACCCGCAGTGTCGGGCCAGGTCGCTATCAGTTTCGGCTCGTGTCCGTTTGGTGATGTCGCCGGTGGGATCGAAACTCCTGCACGAGTTGACTAGGACAGCGGTTAGGGAGATGTCGCTGTCGTGCCACCGCATTGGGACTCGTCCTGGCAGACGCACCGCTGGCTCCGCTGAGCGTAAGTCTTGCCGGTGCCCGCGCGAGTCCGCCGCCAGGACGTGGGCCGCGACCCAACCCGTCTGCCTGATGCTTCGATGCGTGCACTTTGGCTCGATTACCGCGCGGTAAGTAGCCTCGTCCATATGACCGAAGCAGTGATTGTTGCAACCGCTCGCAGCCCGATCGGGCGTGCCGTCAAGGGCTCGCTTGCTGATCTCCGTCCCGATGACATGTCGGCGCAGATCGTTCGCGCGCTCATGGACAAGGTGCCAGAGGTGCAATCGGCCGACGTTGAAGACCTCATCGTGGGCTGTGGCCAGCCCGCCGGTGAAGCCGGCTTCAACATCGGTCGCATGGTGGCTGGGCTCGCCGGCCTCGATGATGTCCCCGGCGTCACCGTTAACCGTTACTGCTCGTCAAGCCTCCAGACGATCCGGATGGCCGCCCACGCCATTAAGGCAGGCGAAGGCGACTGCTTCATAGCAGCAGGCGTTGAGGCCGTTAGCCGCTACGGCTCAGGCGCCTCCGATACTGCGCCGAACCCGCTGTTCAAGGATGCGGGTGCTCGTACCGCCCAGCGTGCTGAGGGCACCGCCCCCACGTGGAAAGCGCCTGAAGGTCTGCCCGACTTCTACATCGCGATGGGTCAGACCGCCGAGAACGTCGCGCAGTACGAGAACGTCTCGCGTGAAGACCAAGACGAGTGGGGCGTTCGCAGTCAGCAGCGCGCCGTTGCCGCCGTGGAGCGTGGCCACTTCGAGAACGAGATCACGCCGCTCACGCTGCCAGACGGCACCGTTGTGTCGACTGATGACGGCCCCCGGCCCGGCACCACACTTGAGAAGGTGAGTCAGCTCAACCCCGTGTTTCGCCCCGACGGCACCGTTACCGCTGGCAACGCCTGCCCCCTCAACGATGGCGCCGCTGCTGTCATGGTTATGAGCGACACCAAGGCTGCAAAGTTGGGCCTCACG
>Ga0213866_10002315_pt1 | contig 13535 bp, 26 predicted proteins | sample PICome_11_FD_160079 | JGI IMG/M metagenome (GOLD analysis project Ga0213866, IMG submission 160079) | Coastal seawater microbial communities near Pivers Island, North Carolina, United States - PICO284 | ecosystem: Environmental > Aquatic > Marine > Coastal | place: USA: North Carolina...
GCCCCTCGAGTTGGCTCTCGAGTTGGCTCTCGAGTTGGCTCTCGAGTTGTCTCCTGAGTTGCCCCCCGAGTTGGCTCCAGAGTTGTCTCCTGAGTTGCCCCCCGAGTTGGCTCCAGAGTTGGATATCTTTACCTTCTTCAGTATCCCAAATTTTATTAAGTGTGTTGATATATGACTCCGCAGCAAATGGCGAAGAAAGACGAACAAAATGCGGCTTCTCTATTCCGATTGATTTGTAAAGTTCAGTAATGGCGTGTTCGGCAGTTTCGAAGTCCGCTGGTTCAGTGGAGAGGCCAGCGGTTCGCCAGTATTCGGTTTCTTCTGCGATGATCTGCCTGTTCTCGGGAGTGAGATCGCTTGGTTTCGTTTTCATAGTGTTAATATCTCCAAGCCGTCAGATTTCTTTTCTATATTGATTACGTTCAAGAACTGCTTCTGGTGTATCTTGTTCTAGACCTGATGCATCATCCATTAATCTATTTGTGGGTGTTGCAACTCCATAGACCTCTCCATTACCTTTAGTACCCACAGTGAACATAAAGTCTTTAGTTCTCAATGGATCAAAATGGTTTGTAAGAGCTTCAAGTATACTCTTCTCATCAAAATATATCGAGCCGTTTTTAACTTTTTTTAACATTATCTAATCCCATCTATAAAAAATATGGTCGCCTATTGTTGCTATTTGAATCTTTTCTGATTTCCATTTAGGAGATACTCTATGTGTATGATAATGAGTAGACCCTTCTGTATAATCATCCCATGAGCTATGGTAATATACTTTTGGTAGAAGGTCAAGGATTTTTTTATAGATTTTCTTATTGACTATATCATCAGATTTTCCGTCACAATACCAACTGAATTGGCATCGGTGTTTTCTGAAATAGTTTCCTTTATACGTTCCTTGGTGCACAACGTCACATACATTATCTGGGAATCGATCATCTTTTACTCTATTAAGAGTAACAAGGCCGACTGCGATTTGTCCAAGTTCATCCTGATTTCGTGCTTCAAAGTAAATGTTTTTTGCGAGACATTCAACTGAAGGATGTATGTACATTTCCTCAGCTGATAGTGAAGTTCCAAATAGTACTACCATTAGAACCGCAGTTAACGTTTCTTTGACGAACATCTAGGTCTCCGTAACTGTTAAAGAGAGTGGGCCCATTCTGTTTCTAGGTGGAACCCATACCCAAGAAGATTACGCTGCTAGAGCGAATTCCTCAATAGATGCATTATCGTTAGCATTTATTTAGTTTGTTGCGTTAACCTAGCTTCCGCAGGACTCCTAGATTTTGTTGTTGCAACCAATCGACCCCATTTCATCCCCATAGTGAATTTGGTGGAGATGGGGAGTATCGAACTCCCGTGTTGTATTGTTAAACAAAATCTTAATAAGATATCAAACAGAGTTTTTCTGATATCTTTTCAAAACTCCTAGTCTTATTTTCTCTTTATGTTCTTCTGACAAACCATATTATTTATACTAACAAGTTTCCTTTATTCTGTCAACCATTAATCTTCTTGTATTAGAGGAATTTTAACAAAGGTCGTTGGATGCTCTGTATAAGTACTAGTCCAATTTCTGTGACCGGTCCATTCAACCTTAACTTTTTGAGGAGTAAATTTAATAATTTTTCCCTTAGTAAAGTTTCTATATCCAGGTTCAAAGAAGATAACTGTATCTCCTATCTCTAATCTTTCTCCAAGAAAGTCTTCCATTTCGGATCTTTTATTACATTTTTTGGATTACGGATTGCAACCTTTAATCTAAGAGCTCGTTGGTTGGGTGTTTCTTTTTTCTTCTTAGATTTCTTTTTAGGTTTAACGTTTTTCAACGCAGAATGCTCCGGCAACATGTTTTCTCACAAGGGGAGCATAGTGTTCTTCAATAACTTTCTCAGTACTAAGACAGGCGCTCATAGAACCAAATTCAATTTCTTTAACAACAGATGAATCACTGTAAAGTATTATCAAAATCATTACAACAGAAGCCATGATCAATTATCCTTTTTGTTTTCAGTATACATATAGCGGCAAGCCTTGCAGTCTGCAGTAGGTTTGTGGATTGCTTTATAGGTTGGGTGCTTCTTACATTTCATTATCCGAATACCTCCGCCGCTCTCATTTGCCAAACTTCCAATAAGATATCATGGACAGGATTGTGTTTAGTGAAACCTGGTAGAATGGTTTTAATATTATCCTTGAAGCCTTTAATGTAACCATCAAGTTTAGTATCACCAAGAAGATCAAGTGCTGTTCGAATCTCACGAACTTTATACCAAAGGATTGGATGATTGTGTTCATATAGACCAACCATCCGAGCCATATCATCAATGATCATAATATCAATAGTGCCACGTTGCCAAGCAAAGTCTTTCTTCTTATTGTAACCTTCCTCTTTAAGATAAGCTTCAAGTTGATTGAAGAACTCTCTCATTGTCAGATCATCTGGACTTTGAGCAAGCATCTTGGCTAAATCTGGAGCAATCTTAAGCTGACCTTTCCACCAATCCATTGTCGATTTAGTTGACTTCCTACCAGCGTCATACTGTTCACCAATACTTAATTTAAAAGTCTTAACTTTTGGTTCAAGTTCTTCAAGAGTTAAATCTTTATCTTTAACAATATCGTAGACTAAGAACGATGCAAGAAAACAGACACTATCTGACTTCTGTCCAAGAGTTTCAATATCAAAAAATAGTTGTTTCATTAGTTTACCCTCACATCAAATGCTTCATAATCAAAATCTTTTAAATCTTTTGCATTGGCGAGTCTCCATAGACCATCAATACCATAGTCATCAACAACACCAGTTTCCCAATCTCGACTTTCCCAAACTTTACCACCACTGAATACATAAACGCCAGGATCGCGTTCAACAGTGCTTATGTTAAGTTCATCTTCCTGCAGGCCAGCATCAATAAAATGTGAATGAAAGAACCTACCTGTGTGAGCGACAACGGTGAATGCCTCTTCATCAAGCCACACAATCAAAGCAGTTTCTTCTGTACCCTTTGGGGGATAGTTATTTTCTTCACTTCGATCTTCTTCTATCGCAGTCAATTCAGTTATTAAATCGTCTAGTTTAATCTCATTCATTAGTCGCAACCTCAAAAGTCTTTACTGAAAATCCATTACGTCTGGCTAAATCCCAAAAATGCATAATATAATTTCCTATCGGAGTTGAATTGGACCTTCTTCATATCCACGCTCAATAACTTCACGTGCAGCAGATGTGCTAATTGGAACATATTGCGTGTCCATGTCGAATGTTGGAAATCCAAATACAGTACGTCGAACCATCCCACCCGGAAAGCTACGCAAAGATGTCTTATAAGTTCTCCGCAAATCAATCAACTGTTGGTTTTCTCGTTGAAAATCATTTCGGCCGGATTCAATGACAGATTGAATTCGTGTGTAAACTTCAGAATTAAGATTTGGATTTTGTTCCTGAATCCATTGGAACATAGCACCACTTCCATCTGAACCGTATCGACCTTCCATAGCTTCGCGGAAAACTTTACCAACATCATCTGCTTGCATTGAAGGAACCTGAGCAACTTCTTTGACCTTCTGTCCAAATTGTGCAAAAACTTGTTCTACAGAATCAGCCTTAGCAATAATTGTTTCTTCCACTTTAACAGAAGAGTTATAGACACCAATCATTCCAAAAGCAACAACTGCGACTACAATTCCAGCAATTGCCAATTTAATTAAATTCTTATTCATCTTTCATACTCCCAATTTGTGTGCATTCTATAAGTTGTGTAAATGGACGCTGACAATCCGAGAAATAATGACAGCAGGATAGACCAGAGAGGAGGATCGATTTCGTCTTTAAGGTATTCAAATTCTTCCATTGGTCGTCGTACGTATTCGTCTTGAACTACTGTGTATATTGTAGATAATACATCATTTGGCCTATTAATGTCAATGGTCTTTAGAGATTCAATTTCTGTTCTAAGAGAGACATTAAAGATGTCAAACTTTGCCCAGCTAAAAACTTCAGTCCATGTAATGTTCCAAGAATTATCTACTCCTATCATAAGAATAATATCATTCTTATTTCCTCCGACCCATTTTGATAGGACATAATTTTCAAAGCTTCGATCACGGCCATTCACAAACATGAGAATAACATTGGACTGTTTAGTCGGTCCCAATTCTCCATTGATCATTTGTAAACCTTTGTTCCACGCTTTAGCAGCTTCTGAAGGAGCAGGCTGTCCTACAAATAAGACTCTATCAACTTTATAATAGTCATAGATTTGATCTGGATAATCTGGAACAGATTGTAAAGTCTCTTCATCAAGATTGGTTTTAAGATTGAAGACACTCTCGGGAACGGCTTTGATATAATTATCGTATCTATTCGCAAGTGAAACTGGATCTTCAGGTTTAATTAATTCCCAGCGAGGAGGACGTTTTGCGCCCTGTCTGTCTATGCGCGAGATCTCAAAATCGGCAATATTAGAGACAGCGAAATAACTGCGTTCCCAGGGATATCTATAACATGTATCACAGCTAGTCGTTGTGCAAGTCCTAGGACTGTCTGAAGTTCCGCAACTATAAGAAGTAGTGACACAGTTACAGGAATAGGAATTGCGACAATATCTTCCACCATTATTTGTTCTACATTTTGATTCGCGAACTTCTGTTTTTAAAACCTGGCCATTCAATATTTCAATAGCCGAAGACTGCATTTTCGAGCCAAGAAAATAAACACCCGCAACAGAAGAAACTGAAATCAGAGAAACAATTGCTATTTCTTTAAGTGTAATTGTATGGCCGTAGTGCATTTTAGCGGCCCAAGGAACAATCAGCGGTAACAAACAAATCAACCAAAAACCAAAATCTAAAAACATAATATACTTCCTTTATTGGGGTAATTGAGGAGTATCGAACTCCCGTCTCCGCGACCACAGCGCGGCGTTCTACCATTGAACTACAATTACCGTGGTGCTCCCGTACGGATTCGAACCGCAAACCTTAAGTTTCAAAAAGTTTATTTCCTTTACGGATTCTTTCTGATGTCTTTTTGTTTCCACGATTGCCCCAATTTCTAAATGTTGGGGTTAATGCGTGACAGTTCGGACATAATACCCTCAAATTATCTTTGCTGTTATTGGTAGAATCTCCATTAATGTGATCAACTTCTAAAATAGTCTTTCCATTATCTCTTGTTTTATTATAACCACATTGACTGCATTTATAATTAGCTTCTTCTAGAAGACGTTCTCTTCTTTTTGCAGGAGAAAGTTCATCAAACAAAACTTTAGACCAATCATAATTTTTGTATTGATTAGATCCTTTTTTTCCATACATTCCATTGTTTTTTCCAGAAGTATCCTTTCTATTAGGATTGCTTTTACACCTCCATTGATGTGAGCCTTTATGGAAAGCCGTTGGAAATATATCTTTACAGAATGGGCATTGTTCTTTTATCATATATTATTTATACTAAGAGCAGTCTTAGGAAAGAGAGTGCTCTTACAATGGAGCTAAGTCCAAAGACAGTGATAATACTTTGCAAACAAACGACGGCCGTTATTAGTTCTTAGAAGATGTTCTGAATAGCCATCTGGATTACCTATGAAAATATTTTCCTCGTCGTCATCTACTGCCGATTCAAACGCATAGATCATTTCATCAAGAACCCATTGCCATTTTTCTTCATCTTCAGCATTTTTCATATCCTCTGGAATATCTTCATTTTCCACATAGGTGAAACTATGACATTTTTCAGAAAAGGCTTTAAGAGCAGGAAGAATGATAACTGATAATGTGTAATCAAGACTCCACAGATCATATCTGTCTATATGTATATCAACCATTCTCCTTTTCTTAGAGTATATCCATTGACAGATATCGTCAAGCCACGTTTCAGCTAACCAATCTCCAAACTTATCGGCTCTATCTTTTCCAATAAGCCACGTAAATTTATCAGCAATTTGATAAGGCCCAATCCAGTTTATATAAGGTCCAATATTAACTTTCATTTTTTCTTTTCCACCAAGTAAACCAATGAGCCTTTTTAAATTCCTTGACTCCCATTTGCTGAATTGATTTCAGACACGCCATATAAATTTCGTTATACATTTTATTTTTCCGGTTTGCTTTCGACGTGGTGTTTATAATGGTTGCGCGGGAGGGATTTGAACCCTCGATCTTCAGTTTATGAGACTGACGAGATGGACCAGACTTCTCTACCGCGCTTTAATTATTTTATAGTTTATTCTAACAAAGTTTCTTTAATCTGTCAACCTTTAATTTGGTATATTATAATTATTCTTATGAAAGAAAATTGGAGCGTCCGGAGAGATTCGAACTCTCGTCCTCTGGGTGGAAACCAGGAATACTTGCCTCTGTACTACGAACGCGTTGTTTCTGTGCTTGCCCGCAAAATTGGCCAAGCATCACTTGATTTTTCTGCTTCTGTTCTTTCAGTAATATAGAACAAGTCATAACCATCCTCAGGTTTGCTTTGTCCATAGTCTCTAAGAAAATTACCAGATAGACGAACCCTTCGATCGGTCTTCTTTATATATTTCTCTGGGATATAGATATCCATATTTGCTCTTATTAACATCATTTATTTATAACGAGAAAGAAAATTCGCTCTCAAAATCCTTATTTCTTTCGCCATAATCATATTTGCTTTCCATAACATAGCCACGAGGATTACTGATAACACGACAGTCACCGACCATATAGTCGTTTGTAGCATGAATGTGACCATGTAACCAATACTTAATCCTAGGACGATCAAGAATAAAATCAGATAGATCCGACGCGTAAGCACCATTGATAAGACTATCGTTTTTATATTTTGGATCAATGCTCTTAAATGTAGGAGCATGATGTGTCATAATAACTAGATCGCGATCACGCTCTTCAGCTTCTTTATATCGATCAGCAAGCTGACTTAAGAAGACTTTATGTTTATTCAAAACACCGATTGGGTGAATAGGAACTTTTCTCTTTTCATCTGTGTAGATACACCTATAGTCATTCAACGCGCTACGAATAGCATCCATTGATAACGGATCTTCTTTATTCATATTAGTCCAAAGTGTGCATCCAGCAAGAGACCATTTCTCATTCAAGTCAAAAATTTGATTTCCATCTAGAACGAATAGAACACCATCAAGTTCTGGAACAAGGTTAATGAGCCACTGAGCTAAATTTTGTTCTATAGTAGATATGTGACCGTGGTAAAACTCATGATTTCCAGGTACGATAAAAATGAATTTAGCTGAATCAAGACATTTATGAAAGAAGTCTTTAACGACACTACAATGTCTTCGAGCGTCTTTATCAGTCCTTTTAGGTTTTAAATAATTAGCGACAAGTACATCACCAGGAAGAAACAAATTATCTACCTGAGGAATCGTATCTTTCATCTGAGAAAACTCAAGATGAATGTCACTTATGACAGCATTCTTCACAATTAAATACCTGTGATGTACGAAAGAAGCTTACAGTTGATTTCCAAATCCAAATCTTCCATCAGATTAGCAATGTCTGAAGTTGATCGACTGCTAACTACAGACCGACCTGCAGCTAAAGCACGTTCCTGAAGCCGTGAAACGATTTCATCGCTAACAGGAGTTTCTGAATCTTCAGCTTCCGCTAATTCCATAACAACTCTATTTCTAAGAATAGCTTCAGCTCTGAAAAGCCGCATGCTATTATCCCAGCTCATAGACACATTCTTATTAAGAGCGTCTGTAAGAACATGTTCACGCTCTTCTTTAGCATCATTAATCCAATTAGAAGCAAAACGTTGAGCGCGACGATAAGATTGATTTTCAGAATTTCTCATTTATTTGTCTCCCATTACGCCAATGACTTTAAAGCCATTTTGAGCATAGAAAGGCATATTTGATTCAAAGGCACGAATAACAACTGCATAGAATCGACCGTTTTGTCCTTGGACAATTGCAAACTGTTCCTCCTCAGAAATCAGGATATCGGAAATTTTCTTCCGAGCGGTCTTCTCTGATTTGAAGCTTTTTAATAGTGGGTGAGTTAGTTGTATTTCCATGATCAATTATCCTCTGTTTCCATTGTATAATATATTATACCACAGGATCCTTAATACGTCAACCATTAATCTCTTAAAAAGAGTAATGGAATCAATAGGTTAGAGATTAATTTTATAGTGTAGAATCAACGGCTTATTGATAAGTGCCTGTTATTCAAAGGCCTTCTATAGACCGTCTAGAAACCTCATCCTTAGATCAAGGTAGTTCTATACGATTGGGTCGTCCCATGGGTCTAGTCGGCCGTCTGGCATAGGTTCTCCAATAATGAACGCAATCACGGAATCTGGATTGAATGATCTCCATCCTTTGTTTTCAAGGTCCCAAACTGAGAGAGGCCCTGTCGCCACTTCAGGTGTAACCTTTTTCAGAGGACGATCTGGAAGCTCCATCAAATCTTCTTTAAGAGTACAGTACATCTCTCTAAGAGAACCATCTTTTTTTGTAAACTCGACGAAACAAACTGTTTCCTTTAGAGCTTTAAGATATTTATCCCTCATTGGTTTCTTCCTTTTTTCTATTACGAGTGTTCCAAACCTGTTTTGCTGGAACACGAACAAACCGCTTGTTAGTTTCAAGTTTGTTTGGATTCTCAATTGTAAGCATTACGTTCTTACCTTTCTTGAAAGCAGAATATTTATTATCAGCCTTTTCAATTTCAGAGGTTTCCCGACGCATAGCTTTCAATGTTTTTTTACTTACGTTACTATGAACTCCAGCAGAAATATATTTAGTAGAGCTTGACTGTGGTTTCGGCATAATATTTATTCCTATGTGTTGCGTGTTCCGTCTGTGTAGAACACAATTAAGTTCTTTTTAGTCTTTGTAGCATATCGAATAGTTGACCAAGTTCCGCTCCGGTGTATCTCGTTCTTGCTTCCAGGAGCAGCTAATAGTATATCACATTCATCTACAATATCGCGGTTTCTTTCAAGAGGTGCTTTAGGTTCTTCGATAAATTCAGCTTCACAGAAAGCACGTTGATCTTTCAAATTGCAAGGTTTAATTTTGCGGCGGATTTCTAGATCTTTAGCAATACAATCAAAGTCATAATCTGCACCAATACAGTCTCCATGAATAACCAGATGGGGATTAATTTTTCTGACCTCAAGAGCAATTTGAGTTTTCTGTTGTGGTGTTAATCCTAAACGTGACCCAGTAAAGCCGACCTTTATATTTCCAAATAACATTAAAACTCCTAGTGCTACAATAGTGATAGTAGTGATGGTATAGTTATTAATCCAAATATAATTGCCGTTACTCTAATAATACACAATATAACAGCCAACATTTCTGGATTAGTATCAAATACATATCTACGATATGCATCCTCTGGAACAGCCGTTTCCACTAAAACGTATTTTTCGCTTTCATAAATATCAGACCTATACAGCCACGGTGATGCAATCATTAAAGGATCTCCGGGGTCTTCAAACGCTCGATATTTGCATTGTCTAAAGACGGGTTCAAGCCATGCGCATTTACCTTCCGACGTACGAACTGGCCAGAGCACCGGATAGAAAAAATAACCACCGCCCTGATTGACTTTATTAACTATTTTTTCAAACTTAAGTAACCTTTTAGTCATCCGTTCTTTAAAGAATTCTTTAAAGGAGAAACTAAAAAATTTTCCACATTTAAATCGCATTTAAAATCCTCCACCTATTTCATATATTAAACTGCTGCTCTAGCATGAACCAAAATCATCATACCTTTTTTGTCCTAACACTTCTTCAACAAAATAAGAATGTTGTTTAAGTGGGTGTTTGTCATTCCACCAATATTCAAACTCAGACTCAGCACCTTGAACCCAAGCTAAAGCTTCATCAAAAGATTTATTGACATTTAAATGCCAATGATCATTTGTAGAGAAACTCCAACTAAAACCAAAGTCACAAAGCCCAGGTCCTACATGTGCCATCCGTTCACCTTTAATTAAGACTCCTGGAGGATGGTCAATAGTAGAGTTGTGATAAACCTCATGCTCCTGGGACCATTTGAATTTTTCAGAATTGTATTTCATTTTATAATCCTATACTAATTTCTCAAATCTGTCAATAGATTTGTCCACTCCATTTCACGAACATTCCAGTTATAAAATGCATCAGCATAATCTTTCTGAAAGGCAACTCTCGATTGAATCTGTTCTGACCAAAGTTTATCAATCACTTGTTTGAGAACACCAGAGAATATATTAGCATGCTCCTGTCGATCTTCGTGCATTGAATACATCAGAGGAAAGTTTGCACCAGTTTCTGGAAGAGCTCCATAATTAGGACAAACAACAGCACACCCAGCACTCATTGCTTCCATAAGAGAAATACAAGATGTCTCTGGCCAGATGTTTGGATAAGCAAAGATATGGGCTTTACTCAGTGCTTGTCGCACAACACCATTCGGTTGATATCCATGATAGTTAATTCCAGGATGTTCTTTACAAGTATCAAGAAGATCTTTATACTCAAGATCTCTATCATCCCAACCATAAGCCTTAAAGCTTGAGAATACATCAAGAACAATCTTGTCTCCATAAGTTTTATATAGATACTCAAAGACAGGAACAAGAATTTCCAATCCACGATGTGGGGTTGTGTGATAAATTAAACGAATTGGTCCATCACCTTCGGGCGTTTTATTCAATTTCTCAATAGGAACAATAGCATTCTTTAGAACAATCGATTCAGAATGTGGAACACCAAGTCCATAATGGTATGTCATAAACTGATGATTAGACACAAAAACAATCTTACGAAATCTTGCTCGTAAAGCAGGATCTTTTAGATGCTGTGACTCTGGGTCGTTGAATGTATCATGGCACCACAGAATGGGTATCTTATCTGGATTGATATCCCTAACACGGGATGGAATAATTTGAAAAGAACTTAGTAGCTCTGCTGGCAATCGTTCAGCAAGTCCGCGTTGCATCATTTCTGTGCCGCCATTGGCAACAATATTTAATTCGTTTTTCTCGACTGAATCATCCTTAATCACAAGACTCATTTAATTCTCCTAAATGGTTTAGAGTTGTTGTTCATTTATTTATGTCTATTACCAAAAGCCGCCAGCAAATAGTGCATGCTGATAAAGTATAGCAAGCAGAATCCAGATAACTATTGATAGAGGGTTTGTGTCTGGATCACTTGCGGATTGCCAGAGAGTAAAGGAATAAGCAAATATACTAACAGCGAGAATAAACCAATGTGCCCAAATCCAATATTCCATTACTCAACTCCTACTTCAGGCCAAAGCATATTGGTTGAATGAGATACCATTTTCAATATTGTATGTATAACCTGTTGGCATAATTAATGTCTTTTAAAGATAAGGAAGTGGGGAGAGCATTGCACCCTCCCCGGACCCTAGGCGGCCATCGCATATTCGTGTGCGAGGTCAAGAGCTTTGATCTTCTTGTTGCGGTTTCCACCGAACCATGAAGATTGCAAGCGGGTCTCTTGGCTGTTTCCAAGTTCATGGTCAGCCAAGTAGGTGACAGCGTTTGCAGCCTGCCACCAAGTGCCTGGATTCAGATCTCCACCCGGTTGGGTTTCCAAAATATCCAGGGCTGTTTGAGCGTTGCGTGAAAGATCAGCGCCTCGCTTGTTAGAGGTTGAAGGGAATACACGGCTGAAGAATTCTTCAACAGTAGTTCTCTTATAACGCTTTGAAGACAGGACAGTAGCCAATTCTTTATAGTCCTGCATCATTTCGCTAGCAATACCAAGTGTTTCCTTGACGAGGCTAGCATCGAACTTACTGCGGTGACCAACACGAGCCATCTGTTCAGATTGCTTGCTGAGTGCGTATGTCAGTGTGTTATTACAGACAACGCGGATCGGTGTGAAGCGTGCTTCAATGGACTTTCCGTAGCGGTGTGGATTAGTCAAAAGAAGATAGCTTTCAACTGTATCGGATTTGCCGATTGTGAACGAGTCCTTAACTTTAGCAAGAGCCCAAACCATCCGACCATCGTCGAGACTCCCGGCCGTATGCATTTCCATATCGCCAGCCATAACAAATTCTTGGAAGAATTCAAAGGCTTCAGAGTTTTGCAGAGGATGCCAATTCTCACCGACATTAGTCAATACGCGCTTATCAGAAGAACGAACAAGAGCTTTCTTACCAGTCGGAAGGCGGTCACCTTCATATTCGACAAAGGAATCAACTTCAACAACAGTCCAATCAAGACCAGCTTCAACAAGCATTTGGTCAGGAGTTAGATCATTGTGAACGCGTTTTCCGAGACCGTGCCAGGGAACTTCTCCAGAGTAGGCCATAGTTTCAACCATATGAGACATAATGTATTTCCTTTTTCAATTTAACGGTTGTTTCGATTTAACAAGTTTATTATAACAAGTTTCTTAATTAAAGTCAATAGTTAATCTTAACCCCAATCCTTTTTATCACCATTAGCTTCACCTTCGGCATATCCAGCCATGTAGGCTTCGATCTCCTCTGGAGTCATAGCGCTTTCTTCAACAAGAGCAGAAGCTTTAGTGGCTCCAACGTAGTAATGAGGATTAACACCTCGGCTATAGTAATAGTCAGCGTTTCCGCGATCAAAAGGTCCGCCATGGCGGTTGTCAAAAGTAGTCATAATCAATTTCCTAAGCAGGTGTAAGAATGTCAGCAACTTTAACGCCCGCAGCGGTGGTTGTTGCAAACGTGTATTGCTTATTGTCGCCGAGTGAACGGACAAGAAGAGGACGCCTTGAAGCCCGAGTACGGAAACCTTCTAGAAGAAAGGTGCCTTGACCTGGAATAACGAACTTTTTACCAAAATCCTTTCCAGAGAATCCAGCAGCTTGAGCTTTCCAGCCGGAGAGAGCAACGCGTTCTTTCGTCATAACATCGCCGGTCTTAGAAATAGTAGCAAAACTGATACGCGGACGGAATCCATTTTCGTCAAATTTTCCGCCTTTAGTTTCAAGAGAAACTCCGTGCTTTTTTGCAACAGCTTCAAGAGCAGCAATCATATCGTCATTCAGTTTAGTAACTGTAGATTTTGTCAAAACGGTCATAGTCAATTTATCCTCTGTTTCCATTGTATAATATATTCTATCAGGAAAAGTTTATTTTGTCAACAATTAATCTCTTTAAAAAAGTAATAGAATCAAGGCCTTAGAGATTAATACGAATGTGTATCAACGATTTCGTCGATTTCCATGCCTTGAAGTGCATCTCTAACGTCATAAACCGTCTGATAGACGGACAAGGCATGAGGCGGAGATACCATAACAACCGCATCACCCCGATTCTCTATAAAGGTTCTAGCCATGTCCTGAGGGTTCTCATCTGGATTCGCTGAAACCTGAACAAGGATTGCTCTTTCGTCCTCGGTTATAACAAGTGATACGTAGGGGAATGATGCAGACATGTATTGTTTCCTTGTTTCCATTTTATAGTTTATTATACCAGGAAAAGGATAATTCGTCAACCACTAATCTCTTTAAAAAAGTAATAGAATCAAGGCCTTAGAGATTAATTGAAATT
>Ga0213866_10002318_pt1 | contig 13527 bp, 13 predicted proteins | sample PICome_11_FD_160079 | JGI IMG/M metagenome (GOLD analysis project Ga0213866, IMG submission 160079) | Coastal seawater microbial communities near Pivers Island, North Carolina, United States - PICO284 | ecosystem: Environmental > Aquatic > Marine > Coastal | place: USA: North Carolina...
CTTCACATAATAATCTTTCACCGTCAGCAAAATAGTTTGAAATAGGATTTGCTCGAGTATATTGTGGGAAATAACCTAATGTATACTCATCACAATAGTCATGCTTATATTTCAAAATCTCTGTCAAGCGATGTGTGAGTTGACGGTCAATATCATTCGAATGAACGAAAGGTGAAAATGTTTTATACTTATATTTGTGAAAAGCCTTTTGAGCCTCCTCTTCTGTTCCTCTTGAACTTGGTAAAGGAAGCTTCTTTGTTAGAATATAATTCATCAACGTTGAATAGACTTCGACTTCATTCTTTCCCTGAGTGAAGTCAAGCCAATTCAGTATGTTTGGATAGCCTTTTTGATCTGCTGTATCTTCGATGTGCCGAAGAATTGCTTGATTCGGACTTCTCCAGTTCTCTTCTACCAGTTTGCGAAATGTTTTTTTCTTTACTGGGAGGAGGGGTTTGAGTAGTTGTGCTGCCATAATGAATTCTCAATTGCCTTTCGTTGTTGAAAGAAATGCCGAAAGTTTGAACCGTAATCAAATTTTTCTTGTTCGTTCATGAAGGGTCTTGCTTGATGCTCAAATGGTGATAAGTGCATTGGTTCGGAACCAATCAAACGTTCAGCAAGTTTTGTATCATTCTCATATGTAGTTGTTGAATTATCATGATTTGCGTAAGAACTTCTGGCACATCTAGCCGCTGAACAAATGATTGCTTCGTCAAGCGTCAGAGTTTTACCATCGTTATCTTTGTAAACCATACTACCATTGATTTGTCGTACCACATAAGGTACATGCCATTGATTTTCTTCAAGAACAATGGTGGAGCTTTTTTCTAATTCATATATCATTTCTTCAAGTACCGCACGAATATCTTCTTGTGCATCATTATGAATACGAAGTTTAGCAATTTCCCTTAGAGCATCTTCTTCAACTGTTAAAGTTTCTTCAACCCAAACATAAGGCTCTAAAATACGATTTGAAACTTCTTTATGAACATTCACCAGTTCCATTAGTGAATGAGCCAGACAGGCAAACTTAGCAGAAAGTTTCCATATTCGAGTACCGTAAGCTACACTGGCTGCTGTTTGTTTACCAGCTTGCATACCTTTTTGATTTGTTCCAAATTTGACCGGAATGTAAGGATCTTTTTCAACTTCTTTACGATACTTTTTGGTAGGAATTGCTCTTGAACTTTTGACTGAATGGGATGCTGCTCGATGCCGCAAAAGTTCACTATGAATAAGTCTACCATATCGGAGATTATATGTCAATAATCTTTCTCCTGTTGGTAGACTACTATCTTGAACTATATTAGCTTTGATCATATGAAACCGTGAATGAGTTAGCAATAAAAAAAGCGTCTACAATATCGGTCAACGGAGATTGTAAACGCTTTTCCGTAATAAGATTTTTTACCCATTGTGATTCGAGTAAACTACTATTTATTTCTAAAAATTTTTCAAGCATTTGATATTTATTCGCATTACCTTTTCCTGTAGCATTCTTTTTAATTACAGAAGGTGCTATAATAATTGGGTTAATTTTTTCTTGCGAAAGAAAATACTTGAAAATTCCTGTGGCTTCACCGATGTCAAAGAGTCTACCTTTTGCTCCCATTGAATAGCCTTCCATCATTATAGCATAATGACGTGAAGAGTCAAGTCTTTTTTTAATTTCAGTCCTAAGAACCTGAGCATTTTCAGAAAAACGAATTGAGTTGTCTTTCGAAAATGAGGAATCTGCGAATGAAATATTTGATGGGTAATCGTTTTGTTTGCTGTGAGACTTTAGAAAAAAGAAGTCACAGTTTTCAAAGAGATGTTCTTTGTTTGTATTCCAAAAACAAACGCAAGGACTTGTGATGGAAAAATCAACGCCAATGTGTAACATGTTGCTCCTAAATACTGAAGATTATTGACCTTAATATTTAGGAGCAAATAAATCACTGTTTTGATTTATTATCCACAAAATTTTGCATCTCACGTGCTGCTTCAACAACAGCATCAACACCAGGATAACCTTTACAGTATTTCTCTAAGTTATCTGTTGTTGCTTTGAACAAGGCCACTCCTGCCGATTCATTTGTTTTCATCATCATTTCAGCAAGTTGAAAGTTTCGTTCAATGACAGATTGTTGCATTTGATACGCATTCTCAACAAATGATTGTGCTTGATTCAGAAGTTCTTGACGAATTTGATATGGATTTTTACCATCAGCCATAATTACCTTTTTGTGTGTGATGTGTTAGTACATGGTGCCGTTATTTGCATGCCTTGAAGACCGCTGATCCCAAAGTTTCATGCGAGTCTCAAGGTCAACTAAGTCTTTCGATTCAGAAAGAAACCGATCTCTCAGTTCGATTTCCGAAGGAAAGGCAAGACGCCAAAGATTGACGCAATACTGGAAAAAACTTTTTTTTTACTTTCTGATACTCGAGATTCGAGCCAGTTGTTGAATGCCCACTCAGCATCATTTTTGTATTCACTACGAAAGTAGCTTTGCATTTCTAAATATCGTGCGGACCTAAAAGCAGAGGGAAAGTCGAAGTAAGTCATATAACCTTGTATGTGTGTGTTGTGTTTTTATACTTTATTTATTCGGGTGACCCGAAGGCCACCCTTTTCATATTATGCTGCCAATTTCTTGACACTCGAAACAATATTTGACAATATACTTTGATCTGATCCGATTTCAATTGTCTGAGGTTTATCCTTTTCAGGAATTTCTCTTTCAAGACCAATAAACAACAATCCATCTTTCACATCAGCAGCCAAAACTTTCATGTTTTTACCTAACACAAAAGATTTTTTGAAAGAACGAGAAGCGATACCACGATAAGTTAGATACTCATCATTTTTATCCTCATCGGCTTTCTTTCCTTCCACATGTAAATAATCTTTTTCTTTTGTGATTGTGATTTCATCTTTCGAGAAACCAGCAACGGCCATTTCAATCAGATACGAATTATCTTTTTGGCGAATATTATGAGGGGGGAATGTTGAAGTCACGCTGCTCGAGAAACGAGATTCTCGAAACACTTCATCTAAGTGGTCAAAAACATTAATTGAATGACGTAGAAAACGGTCAAATTCATTGGTAGATATATTTGTAATAAACATATTGCCTCCTAAATAAGCAAGGTTTGTCAGACGCAATCCTCAATTGAGCGATTGCTGATGCAGTGCGAACCATTCACACTGCATTAATATATAGCATACTTCGAGTAAATTGTCAAGAATTTTTTTTCTTGTGCCGATCTTTATTTTTATGAGCCTCAGCAACGAGGCGAAAAAGTTCTTTCAAGTCCCTTGGATCTAATTCGTCTGGGACTTCTTCCACTTTTTATCTTCTGAAAAAGATTCTTCAATTGCCTGTTGAATCATTTTTCGTTCTTGTTGTTTTTTAATTTCATCTTGTAATTCTCGCATTGCCATAGTGAACTCAAGTTTAAGTGATTCTGGTACTTCTTTCATTCTGAAGGTTGTTCTTCTATATGAGTATGTGTGATTAGCGCACCGTTATTTACTAATAAATCAATTTCAAAAGGATTTTGTGCTAAGGATGTTCCTAATTCAAATGGCCATAAATCGGGAAACATCTTTAAATAATCGTATTGATATTCTATCTCGAAATGTGCGATATTTTCTGAAGCAACTTCAGGATTTTCAATTATATCGTCTAAATTTTCTTCTTCAGAATATTCAATTTCTCTGGGAATAACATTTAGGTCAGGCGGAGTCAGTTCAATTTCAACTAAAAATATATCTTCTTCAGTGAATTCTTTATTCTTAGACTTTTCTAAATATTTTTCCAAAATTGATTTGTACTCACGATAAAAATCAGGAATATCATACTTTTCATAATAAAACATGATTGTTTGTTTTAACTGTTCCAATCTTATTTCAAATCTTTCTTCTAAATTTTCATTTACTTTTGAAATAGCATTTTTTCGAGCTTCTAATACAGGCCGTCTTGATTCTTCAGCTAAGTTTTTTACAGCAACAGATTTTGCGGAAATGGATGAAACCTGATTAGTAGTAATCTGATTAAGTAATTCATTATTACGCCTTATATCCCATCCGGGATCCATCCAATATGCTTCAGTATATTCCAAAATTCGTGGAGGAACAGTATATACTGTTTCAACATTTGGTGTATCAGCATCAAGCACTCTAACAAATTTTTTATTTTGATCTATAACGCAATGTTTTCTAAATTCCATGTGTGATTTTCTCGGGAGTTTTAGGCCAATCTTTAAAAATAATTAATTCTGAAGCTGGTGTTTTTCGAATTCTTTCTTCATTTTCTAAAAACTTTTCAGACATTACAGGTTTTTCAAAAACACCATCACGAATTTGATTTGGTAGTTTACGAAGTTGATCTCTGTAATTTCGAATATCTTCTTCAACAGGCTCATTTGCCTCAAATGCTCTTAATACATATACATCAGTATCTTTTAATCTCTCGTTTCTCACAAAAGTTAAAATTCTTAGCGCCTCTGTTTCCTTTTCTAAATCGGTCATATTTTGATAAAGTTCTGCTGTAGTATAATCCGTTTCTTCAGATTTTTCATCTTTATCAATGTATTCCCACTTTTCATTTATATGATCCCATTTAGCAAAATAATTTCGAAGTTTTTTATGGTCGGGAGGATCTGTATCAATAGCATTTGGTTTTAGCAAAAATGTAGAAGGATCTCTTGGGTTTCGATAGGCTCTTTGAACAGTCCTAAAGAATCCATTTTCATCTACAACACATACACTTTTGTATTTTTTCTGCTCATCCATAAAATAATCTCCTTCAATATTTAATAAAAAGTCTTAACGCTATATTATGAGGTCTTGTTTCTTCTTGTCCCTGATAATATACACTATCAACTCCTCCATGAAATGCGTGAGAATGATCTCCAGCTTCTTCTGTAAAGGAACCATTATCACCACTATTTAGTAGTGCTTCTTCTGCGGTTCCGCTTGTTCCACCTGTATCTGGTTTTGTAATGTAACAAAATGAACTCCATGTATCATTTGAATGATATATATTTAATTCACTACTTGCTATATACCTTCTTCTTGGTATACCATAATACCCAGCACCACTATAGGGCGACCTTGATTTATCTTGATGTTTACCAGAAATCATATTACAACCACCCTCTTGCGTAGAACCTGGATATAGATTATGTGTATCATATCGGTTCTTTTTCAATTCAGTATAATGAATTGCATTTCTTAATTGAAGTGTATTAATATTACATCTTTCATGATAATCTTCAGAAGAATTAAATTTATGACTAAATGCGTTATACTCCTTATTTTGATTAATTCTCCAGCCATAATAATCAAAAGAAGACCGGTAAGCATTTGATACGGCATCTTTAAGGCCGTTGTGTGTATTGCTCCAGCCTCTTTCTGTAAGTTCAATCTGTTTGTGTTTATCAGGATTTGGAAAGGTTGTACTCCGATAATAGGTAAACAAGTTTTGATGCATATGTCGATCCCAACCTAAAAACCATGGATTGCGTTTCCAACTGTTGCGATATTCCTCATTAGTAAAACTCCATCTACCAGTACTACTTCCTGACCATAAATTTTGATAAAGAGTCCACCATGGTGGGTGCCAGGAACTAGCATTATGACCACCATTATAATCATTACTACTGTGAGAAACTGGATAATCGTCACTATCATAGTGCAAGTCCCATCGTCTACACCGCCATCCCATATAATATATCTTAGTGTGGTTAGCATATGCTCCATTTGGAACACCATATATTCTATGTTCATCACCATGTTTTGTTCCCTGATATACTCCAACTGTGTTTTCCCAACTAAATTCAGATGCTTTTTGAGCATAATAACCAACACCTGTCGCAAAACTATTTTGCGTAAACCTACCATAATCCGAATTGTAGGAAAAGGGCTGAAAATAATCGTGTTTGTCACTCCAAGCCCCATGAAAATCCCCATTTTTAGAACCGGTAGAATTTTCCCAATGTTTACGATGAGTATTGTCTATGTAATATGACCTACTTTCATTGTCATACCAAGGATTTATATAAGTTTTCTGAAGACCGGGAGGTGCTCCTCTCAAATATCGCCAATCAATATCAACATAAGTTTCACACCAGAGTTCACGATTTCCCCATTGTTCTGAACCCCAGTTTGTTTCACCATCGACTGAATATTTACCTCCCCCAAAACCCCAGTACATATTTTCATATCCTGTAGATTCAGCAGGATACCAATTTTTCGTAGTCCATTCACCAAACTCTCCAGAACGGTGTGAGAGTTTATTAGGTCTTCGAAACCATACTGTAGAAACTCTTTCTACACGATTATACATATTATGACCATGATGACCATGATCAATTACATCCATTTTTTTCGATTTATCAGTCGGTATTACATCTAAATTTGCGTCAAGACCTTGATCTGTAATATTCATACATCTTACAAAATAACCTGTAAGATCCGGCATTACAAAAACTTTACCGGCTCCTGCGCCAGGAATAATTGATTGAATATCAGTAAAAATTCCCCAAGAGTCAAGTGTATTATATAATTCAGTGTATTCTGTATCTACATAACTTGTACCTACTTTTCGAGAATATAGGACTGCTTGTCCGGCACATTCTAACCAACCATCAGGTGTTTCATTATCATAAGCAAAATATCCAAGAGTTCCTGATGGTGGAAATGTAATACCAGCATAAGATAAATCACCATTTGTAATTCGTATATCACCTGTAATTTTTCCTTTAGTATAAGCATCTTCAATCATGACAATTTGACCTTTTGACGGTTTATCAGGACCGCTATAAGTAACATAAGGTTCATCTGTGGTATCAGTGATGTCTAAAGGATTGTAGTATGTTATTGTTTCTGTTATTGGAGCTAAAGTATTTTTGTTAAAACTGTTGTACCCCAATTTTGATACATCATAAATGTCTTTAAAAGCACAAAATTCACGTTTGTTAATTTTTTTAATAGCTGAATTTCCTAATCGTTGGATTCCTGGAATTTGTAATTTTGCTTTTTCCGGGTCAGTAGTTGTTAGAATACCTAAGTTTTCTTTAATCTTAGTGATTTGTATTCGATTAGAAAAATAATTACTTAATGCCATTTTAGTACTTGATAAAAGTTGGAAGTTTTATATTTGTGATATCTATTTCCGAAGAGCTAGTTGTTGGTCTACCTGATACACGATAAGCACCAGGAACCTTAGGGTTTGTATCACTTGTTTCATTACCATAAAGTGTGTTTCCAGGAATATATTCATAACCTAAAGCATTTGTGCTTCGTCCTCGGAGTTCTCCCGGATCAATAAAAGTATTATGAAACTCAATGTAGTGTTTATGTTTCCAGTTATATACTGTATTTTCTGTCCTTGACGGACCGAAATCAGCCATGTTTGTTGGCCCTGAACCTAAAATATAAGTAGTATGATCTTTTGATAAATTAGCGGATGCTGATAGAGCAGTTTCAAAATGACCGTCGAAGTCATCATTATAAGTTCGATTAAACATATTTGTTTCAACATAACTCCAATGAACATGCCCTGTTTGTCGTACTCTTGTTAATCTAGCTCTAGGGTTATTGGTTTCAATATCCCCACCAGGACCGTCTGTTGCCCACCATATCCATTTTCCATAAAATTCTTCATTATCTAAACCATCTGTAGGAGCGTTCGTTGAATCGTCACCCCAATTATTTGTATCCAATGGCATTCCAGCCCAAACTGTACGTGCAAATGGTTCTACATTACCAAATTCCCATGGCTGATATTCATGTGAATGACCTCCACTCTGGGCCATTGACATAAAATGAGAGTGTTTTTGAATAGAATACATCTTTTTTGAATTTATACCCATAGGTGTATTATATCGCAAAACACCATTCACTAGACTTTGATTTGAATTCCATGCTCTTAGATAAAATCCTCTAAAATCAGGAATTTGAAATTCATCTGATTCTGGAGTACCTATAATAACTATTTTTTCACCAGCTTTAGGTATTGAAGCATCTGGGAATTGTATATATGATTGTCCTGAACCATCTACACCCTTTGAATAATCTGTGGATGCTATTTCTACAACATCAGTGAATGTTCCATCTGAATTTTTTGTATTTTTATAAACTCGTACATCACCATTACTATAATCTACTTCAAATCTTTTATTATATCCAAGAGCATAATATCCACGAAAATCTTGAAAAGTATATATTTCTGAAACTTCATCCATAATTTCAACTAGACTTTTTGAAGTGTCATTAGCTATTTCAAGTTGCTCTGCATCCGTTGGGCGATTATTCCAAATATCACCTATTTCATTAAATAAAGCAGAATAATATTGTTTACTTAGTCTTCTACCATCGCAATAAAACCAACCATCAGGATCTTGAAAACCCGTTTGACCATCAACGTAAGATAAAAGAACTTCATCTCCTGTACTTATGGGATACATATAATTATTCACTGATATTGATAATGTATTTGCTTCAGCATCAAAATTATAATACAATTCATCTTTACCTGCAAAATTCTCTACTCTATTGTAAATACAATTTGGTCTTGAGGTTACTGTATTCGCAGAAACTTCACTTACAAAAGGATACTGATAACCTGTTGCTGCAAAACGATTTAGATTTGGTAGGTCAAAATTTCTATATCCTTTATTACGAGTTGAAGATAATCCATTTCCGAAATCTGGATTTTTTGTGTTTACTGTAATACGAAAAAGTTTATAAGGACCATTTATAAAATCACCATTTCCTGGATAATTTGTGCTAAAACTTATAGTATTAGCGGAACTTATAAATGAAGGGTCTGTATTTGCTGTAAATTTTTCAACAATCATTTTTCTTGGAGTGATAATATATGAAATTGTTCCCGGAGGTGGAGCTGAAATACCTCCTGGAGTAGCTCCATCATGAACACGAATATCGCCTGTTAAATTTGTATCATCATCCACCGAAATGATAATTGAACCTGGTGTTGAAACCTTATCAAGATTTTCAATTGTTTTTGAAAATTTAAAAGCACCTGATTTAATTGATTGTAACGCCATTTATAAATCCTTAGTATTTTACACAAAATTGAACAGAGTATGACCAAGGTCTTGTTTCTGATTGATTTACAGTTCTTGGATCATTTAGATCAATATAAGTTTTATGATCATCATGTTCAACACTTCTACCAAAACCTACAAAACCCATATGCATATGATATCCTGATTCTTTAGTTTTTATACCTATAGAAGACGGTCTTCTACCAAAGGTATCCGAACGATTAGCAATACCGCCCGATTTCTTACCTAAAGGATCTCCATTAGTTGAACCTTGCGATCCATGAAATGCATGTCTATGTTTACCAGATACAGAAGAATTAGTTGATGTGGTTTGATGTCGGTGTCTTCGTATTTCGTTTTCTTGAAGAGAACTATAAGTTCTATTTACTAAATGAAATTCTGTTAGAATACCCGGTTTCCAGCCACTACTTTCGTAAGCCCATTTCCATAATCCTCGGTCATCATATTCAGTTTTATAATAATCTGGATTTGCTTCATTAAAAGATTCGTTCAAGTTACGAACAAAATAACCTTGAAGGTCATCTCTTACTGTTTGGTCTGCTGTAAATAATGTTGAAAAATCGGGCAGAGGAAAAAGAGGCTCTCGATTTATAGTTGAAGAACCATTAAAATTATAAGTATTAACACCACTAACTGTATCTAGATAAGGATTTTTTTGCGCCGAGGTTTGGTACGGTAGCCACTCAGTATAATTCAACTTGTTATAATAAAATTCTCTTGGATTATTTTGATCTAGTTCTCGAAAAATTTCACCAGCAACATTATATTGAGATCCTGCTGGATGGTCTTGATTATCTACAATTAGAATTTTCCATCTATTCTTAAGTCGATTTTTTACCCCAGTATTACAAAAACTACCATTACCCATAAAATAAACTTCAACATAATTATTTAAATTCTCAGCACCAGTTAAAGCCATTATGTTGTCTGGTTGAAATGGTCTTTTCCACCAATAATTTTTAATTTTATCAAATAATTCTGGGTATAATTTCTGAGAAATAAAAGAACCATCGCAAGGTAAGTAGCCATCAGGTACCGTATTTCCCGCATAATAAATAATTGAACCAACTTGAACAAAGGGAGTTGTATGATATGGTCTACCAGAAGTAAAACGAATATCACCCTGAACAAAACCAGTATCATCGGTGATCAACATGATTTGTCCACCCTGAGTAGTTGCAGTTTCTGTTGCGAGTTCCTTTGATTTCTTTAGTGTAAGAAGAGTTGTAGGTTTTTGAATTGAATCTACTCTAGCCATTAATAAACCTTTATAATTTTGTGATAAATAATTTAATCTTATATTATTTATATCGTAAGGAGAATCATGATTTTAGTTGAAGCTGATAATTTTTTATTTAATTTTTCAAATGCAAATGTGATTGAATATGAAGATAACAATATTACTATTCATTACAATAATAAAACAATATTGGTTGTCCCTGGCTATGAATCCATCGACACATCGGAATTTTCTGAGTATTTTTTTACATGTGAAGTTAATTCAAAAAAAGTTTTTCTAAACAAATTTCAACTCTTATATTTAGAGCGTCTTGAAGATGACTTGATCAAATTTCATTTCTACGAGAACTACACTTATGAAATTAAAGTCGATTACGACCGCTTGATATCTGAGTCAAATTAAGGTTTCAAATAAAATTTTTGTTCAATCACTGATGAATTTATTTTAGCTTTATTGGATAAACTTACATTCCGAAAAGAAACCTCTGTGATTATTTTTTGGTCATAAATGATATCTTGTTGAAAAGATAGTTCTTTGACTATACTTTCATTCAAATCTTCTTCATTTACAGTAGCAGAAAAACATAATTGTTTTTCATAAATTTCTTGTCCTATGAAATGAAAGGAGCCAACATCAGGTTCATCAATTTCAACGAATGTTTCAATTTTAGGTTCTGTATATGATATAGTCAAAGAATTTTCAGAGTCAACCTGTGTAAACTTGACTTCAATTTCATTAAGGTTTTCATTTTGAAAAAATCCTATATTCGTATAAACATCATTTACATCTGACCAATCATCAAGAATAAAATCATAATTTTGTTTGACTTGATATTCATTATATTTTCCTAAACAATATTCTTGGAAAGAAAGAAATTCACCTTCAGCTCCGTACAAAAGGTCATGTTCTCTTTCTTTCCAAAATTCATATTGTTCTTCATTGATTTCCCCAACAACAATTTCTTTTGGTGTTCCATAAATTTCAATCAACACATCCATAGTACCTATTTCTTTATAAACTTAGACCATTTATCAATTTGTTTAAGTGTAACTTCGTGTACAATTTTGGCTAACTTGCCATAGTTTTTACTTTTTAATGCTTCTTCTGCCTGAGTCGCAGAAACTTCTCCTCGTTTACCACCATCGTAAGTATCAACAATCGCATCACTGTTTGCTGACTTGAGTTGATTTTCATAATCTAATTCACGATCTGGTCCACATATATAGGCTACAATTGGATTACGAGTTTTTCTTTCAAGAGAAACAATGTTACCTGTTTTTGCGATCACAAATTCAATTGGCTTTCCTTTGAAGATTTCTTGAAGAATTTCCTTACTCGCATTTGCTAATCCAGGATCTCTTGAACCTGCAACAATCATTACAGTTACACCTTTATAACCTTTGTCAAAGGCTGATTCAATCATCTTGACATGCTCATTTGTAACAATACGGAACTTGCCTACAACACCAGCCCAACCTTCTTTCAGCTTTTCAAACTTCATCTTCGTGGTCAAATGTAAATCTTCACGAACTTGATGAAGACTTTTCTTTGAATGAAACTTGTTTGGTATTTTATATCGATGAACTTTATCTGAAATTTCTTTCATCACTTCACTGAAAGATTGTGAAAGATCAATATCATTCAAAATTTGAGCAGCAAATTCTCGAAGTTGATTATAATAATTATTTTCTTCTTCATCATCCATTTTATAATTTGATTTGACATTTGCTCGAACATCTTTATCATGTTGATCATCTTGTAAAAATTTGAATGTCTTTTTTGTCAAATGATCTTTGATTACAACACCTTCTGTCTTACCACCATAGACACTTTTCACTTCAAGAAATATTTCTTTGACCAGAGTATAGAGTTCATCCCAATTACGGTCCTTATATAATTTCTGTAGAAACTTTTTATTCTTTGAAATAGCTGATTTCAAAGATTTATTTTTAGCACCTGAATGTAAGTCATTGTAAGAATCAATTGTTCCTTCGAAAACTACCGCACCACTTTCAATTCCAAGCATCTCAGCATAGTGAGCATTTTGTTTATTCTCTAAGTTGGCTTCTTTGGTATAGATACGAAAATCAGATTGCTTATCAATTTTCATATTATGAGCATAACCAATCAGAACCATTGAATGATTTGTTTCATACTCCCGAGTGAGAGTCGGCTTCTTCATCATGTATTCAATAAAGAATTCAGTGTTCTTTGGTATATTCTTTGTGTGACGATGATGCTTTCTTAAATGATCAAACACTAAACGATACTGAGTGATACCAATTCCCTGCTCTTTTGATTTTTTAGCAGAAACTGATTTGAATTCATCAGGATGCATAATATTGTTCTTATAAGAAACAATCCAATTCTTTGAAAAATCTTTTGGATCAAAATCTTGATTATTGCGAAAGAGATTTAACTTGACACCATCAAACTTTTCTTCAATTGTATATTCTCTAGGATTGAGAGTATTACCAGACTTATCCAATACAAAGAAGAATTCAACTTTCTTTTTGAAAGCTTTGTCAGCATTTGTAATACTTGTGTCGAGTCTGCCTGAAGCAGCCTCTGTTATATAATTTTTTCTGACTACGAAAGTGCGAAAAGTCATCATGAATCTACCTTTACTTCTTTATAGTTTTGATAATACTTTTCAATCATTGGTTCAGCTTTATCAAGAATTGGTTTGAGATAATCAAATTCTGATACCATTTTATTCAGAATGACCATTTTTGTTTGACGGTCACCATCTGGATTATTTACTTCTGTTCCTTGACAATGTTTACAGAACATACTCTTTGTAATAATGTTTTCAAAGATACTGATAACTACTTGTTTTTTTATTTTCTTTTCTTTGAGCAATGAAAGAATACCTACAAAACTTCGAAACTTAATCAGATCCGTTTCTGATGGTTTCTTTGAAAACATCATATAAAAAATTTCTTTTAGATTTGTTGTGTATTTACTATTCTTTGTCGGAAGTTTCTTGTAAGCCTTTTTACCATTGATCTCTAATTGTGTTTCACCTTTCATTACAGGAACGTATTTAAAACGAGCGCCACTATCAACAGAGAATGCTAAGTTCGTGGGAAACTTTTCTACTTCTGAATCCGAAACTTTAGGATTTTCAGCAGTTGAGGAAGGTGTCAGCACAACTACATTATGCATTGCGGATAAGGCTCTTGCCATGTTCATCAGTA
>Ga0213866_10002319_pt1 | contig 13526 bp, 9 predicted proteins | sample PICome_11_FD_160079 | JGI IMG/M metagenome (GOLD analysis project Ga0213866, IMG submission 160079) | Coastal seawater microbial communities near Pivers Island, North Carolina, United States - PICO284 | ecosystem: Environmental > Aquatic > Marine > Coastal | place: USA: North Carolina...
TTGGTCGTTTTGGAATTGATGGGTTTGAAAGAAGGTGAGGGGCTTTGCTGCGTTTTTTTAAAAGGTGCTTCCGTCTCCCCTTCGTTTCTGAAAGGGAACGCTTTCGATGACAGCATAAATGAGATCTTTCATTCCGCCACCGTCTTTTAGGAGCTGGGTCATGATGTCATCCACGGTAGGGGCATCGTAGTACTCGACGCCTCGGCCGAGAGCGTAGGTCAGCATTTTTTCGGTGAGGCAGCGATAGAAATCTTGTTTGCGGGAACCTGCCAGGATGGTCTTGAGTTCCATGACATTGGAGAAGTTCTCACCGGTAACGAGCTTGCCGGCGCTGTCGATTTCCTTGCCATCTTCCTGGTCCCGCCACTGGCCGAGGGCGTTGAAGTTCTCGAGGGCAAGCCCGATTGGGTCCATGCGTTCGTGACACGAGGCACACAGTGGTTTCTCGCGGTGGACTTCCATGAGATCCCGCATGGTTGCACCTTTTTCCAGTTTTTGCTGGACTTCCTCCAACTCCGGAACATCGGGGGGGGCAGGGGGAGCGGGGATTCCTAGTATGTTATCGAGGACGAAAAGTCCCCGCTTGACCGGAGAGGTGCGGGTGGACTGCGAGGTCACAATCAGGAAGGTGCCCTGGCCGAGAAGCCCGCCGCGACCCTTGGCATTCTCGTCAAACTCGACCTTGCGGAACTCTCTGCCGCTCACGCCGCGCACCCCGTAAAAATTGGCAAGGTTTTCGTTGAGGAAAGAATAATTTCCGTTGAGAAGTTCTAAAATGGGGCGGTTTTGAACGAGAACGTGACGAAAGAATTCTTCCGTCTCTATTTTCATATCCCGGCGCGTTCCCTGATTGAAAACCCGATTGGCTTTCCGGCTGTCCCGTTCCCGCAGAATGCGCCGGGTGTCAATGCTCAGTCCCTGCAAATCTCGCGCCTGAAGCCACTGCCCGATAAAATTTTCGACCATTCGGTCTGATTTTTTGTCAGCGAGCATGCGGTCCACTTGTCCGCGGAGGTTTTTCCGGAGTTGTTTTTTCGCGGCAAGATTCAGAAGCGTTTTGTCCGGAGCAGAGCTCCACAGGAAGTAGGAAAGCCGGGAAGCGAGCGCATATTCATCGAGCAAGACGACTTTGCCGGGATTGTCCGGTTCCGCCTGGGTTTCACTGCGGAAGAGGAAGCTGGGAGAGGTTAGGGTTGCGGTGACGGCAAGGCTAACGCCATCGACGAACTTGCTCTCTTTGCTCTTGGCCACGGCAAGATTTGTGATTTGGTCGATGAGCTTCTTCCGCGGGGGGCGTCGGAAGGCGCGAAAGGCGAAGTTCTCGACGATTTTTCGCATGTAGGTTGCCTTTTCCTTTTCTCCGGCCGGAGGCAGGCCATCGACAAAAATCCGTTGATAGCTTTCGGGGTAAAGATCCCAGCTGTCATCCAATCCGAGACGCGTCAATTTAAAGCGATCGACCTGAATTCCGACGGTGCCATTCCCTTCTCCGTTGTTTTCGGGAATGATGACAAACTCGAAACGATGCTCGCCTCTCGCCAGGTCGAATTCGTGAACTAAGCGGCTTCCACGTGACTTGTCGGAATTGAAATCAAGTTCCCGGAGTTTCTCACCATCGACGAGCATTTGCCATTTGGCGGATTGTCCTTTCGGGCTCCCGCCTTCGCTTTTCACAGTGTAGGCAACTTCCAGTGAGTATTTACCTCCTGCGTCGATGCTTCGTTTTGCGGAAACAGTTTGAGCGACGTTCGCCTCCATAAAACGAGCGGTTTGGCTGCCTCCGCGATCGCGAAAACTTCCGGCATCGATTGCGATCGGCTTCGGTTTCCCGGCATCAGCGGGCAGAGCCAATTCTGCAATCTCTGCGGCCGCGTTGAGATACTTCTCCATCAGGAGCGGTGAGATGGTCAGGACGTCGCCGATGGTGTCGAAACCAAAGCCGGTGTCGTCGGGGGGGAAGTTATCAGTCGTGTTGAAATCCACTCCAACGACGTCTGCGATGGTATTCCGATATTCCTCGCGGTTCATCCTCCGGATCGTGACGCGGCCCGGATCGGGGTTTTCGGGGTCGATGGCGAAGACTTTTTTCTCAATCCAGGCGACCAACTCCTTCCGTTCCTTCGGGGACGGCTGGAATTCCTCCTTCGCCGGAGGCATCATCTCGGTGCGGAGATTCTCCCAAATACGAAGCCAAACGTGTTGGTTTTGAAGAAGGGCGGTGGTGTTCTCAAAACCATCGAGAACGAAATCACCCTTGTCCGCCCCGTCGCCGTGGCAGTCGTAACAAAAGTCCTGCAGCAGGGGCTCGATCTTTTTCTGGAATTCGATTTCGACCTCTTTTTCTGCTTCCTTGTCCGCAAAGCAGATTCCGACCGCCAGTGAGAGGGTAGCAAGTATCGTTCGGAGGCGTAAAACGGTCATCATCAGGAGTCTGCAATTAGTCAACGGTCGGATAAGCCGCCTCTTTTCACCTGAGGCCCAACTTCTTTGAGGGCATTTTGATTATCATAATAATGATTTTCCTTCATCCTTGCCGTATTATGGATGGTCGGCGTCCTGCCAAAGCGGTGGATCCGCTTCCGCGCCGTGCCATGGAGCGTCCTGAAATTGCCAGCGGCGTTTTTAAAAGATAGCCAGCCCGTACCCTGGTGAATCCCCCTCTTATTTTGTTTCCGGTGACGCTCTGACGCGAGTTGCTAATTCCGGCAATGAACAGCGGGTGATTTTCTGCGGATGGACGGTTCCGGGCGATGTTTATGCACTTGTCGAGACAGGCAGTGATATTCGGGGGCTTCCGATCATCGAGGAGACACGCTTCTTTTTTTGGAAGGGTAAGGTGGGGGGGGCGGGAGCATTTTCGCCCACTTCCAGGATGATCGAGCTTCCGGTTGATGAGGATGATAAGTCGCGAGAGAGCACGGGGACGACCCCGTAATCGATTCCACCCTCCAGAGTTTTCTTTAGCCCGGGGAGACGGTCACGATGGTGGCTTTGTCTTTGTTGAAGAGCTCTTTGGCAAGTTGGTGAATCTCCTCTGCAGTGACAGCGTTGAGGAGTTTGCTCTGTGAGAGGTGGTGGTCGGCGGGGTAGCCGAGGAGAACATCAAGTGCGGCCATTCTGGCGCGGGCGGAGGGGCTTTGATTACGGAGCGCCTCCCGGGCCTCCACATTCGCTTTGACTCGCTCGATGGCATCGGCAGGGATTCCGTCTTCGATGATTTTGGTGATTTCGCCTTGTAACTCTCGACGGGCGAAGTCGAGTTGATCGGGCGCGGTGCCGAGATAGAAGGTGAAGAGACCGGTGTTGATGCCGAGGAATTGCGAGGTGCTCACATAGTAGGCGAGCCCGAGTTCCTCGCGAATCCGGGTAAAGAGCGGTCCCGCCATATCGGAGCAATAGGCATCGATCAGTTCAAGCGCAAAGCGGCGGTGGTCGTCTTGCGCGAGTCCGGGGAAGCCGATGGCAAGGACGGCCTGTTGTTTCTCAAGTTTGAGGGCGTGCTCGCCTGCTTGGGCGGCGATTGCCTCCCCGAAGGAAGGTGGATCACCGGCGGGGAGCGTACCGAGTGATTTTTCCAGTGCCTCGAGAGTCGCTTCGGGGTCAAGATCTCCAAAGAAGGCACAGACCATGTTCCTGGCGGTGAAGTAGCGCGAGTGCTGTGCGGAAATCGTGAGACGGTCGAGCGATTGGAGCGATTCGACAGTTCCCGAAGAGGGTACACCGTAGCCGTGACCATTCCAGAGTTGGTAGCGCATTTCGCGGAAAGCCCGGCTGGCGGGATCCTCGAGGAGTTCTTCGAGGCCGGCGATGAGGGCTGCTTTTTCGCGCTCGATGGCATCTCCGGGAAAGCTGGGCTCACGAATGATTTCGCCCAGCAAACTGATTACGGTCGGGAGGTCGGCGCGCAGGCAGTAGGAGGAAACCATGAGGGTGTTGTTACCGGCTGCGGCTCCGATACTTGCGCCAAGATCCTCTAGGGTTTCGGCGATATTTTGGGCATCGCGGGTATTCGTGCCTTTGGTAAGAAGGCGGGAGGTCAAGGAGTTCAAACCTGCTGATTCGGGGGATTCCGATAGTGACCCCGCAAGCAGGGAAGTCTGGCTGTAAACAGCGGGGACAGTGGGGTCACGTTGAAGGATAACTCTCAGTCCGTTTGACAAGGTGTGCTCGCTAATTTTGTCAGGACCAGACGGGGAGGCATGCGCCGAGAATTCTGTTTCCTGGCTCTCGGGAATCAGGGTGGTGACAGTGAGATTTTCCTCATTGAGATAGGTCTGGATTGCGCGGCGAAGATGGCCCTCGGTCACCCGGGAAAGTTTTTGGATCGCAGACCGGGTGTAATTGAGATCGCGTGCATTGTGCCAATTGGAGGCAAGGTCCGAGGCCCGACCTGAGGCGGTGGTGAGCGTTTTGAATTGCTGCGACGCGATCTGACGAAATGCCCGGGCGATGGGGCGGGTAAGGTCGGCGCCCCCAAGTTTCTGAATTTGATAGAGTATTTCCTTTTCGACGGTTTCCGTGTTTTTGGGTTCAACCTCGGCATAGGCGCTAAAAATTCCGGGTCCGTCGGCGGGCATCCAGGAATAGGCTCCGATGGAATGTGCGAGCGATTTTTCCTCGCGGATGACGCGGTAGAGCGGGGAGGTCCGGCCCCCGCCGAGGATGACGGAAAGAAGGTCAAGTGCGGGAGCGTCCTCGTGGGTGAGACCGGGGATTTGCCATGTGAGGGCAAGGTGGGTGTTGGGAATGGCAAATGAACGGGAGGCACGGCGTGGTCCCATTTGGCGTGGTTCGACGGGAGCGACGATGGGAAAGGAGGCCGGTGGGCGGAGGCCTTTGGCGAGTTCGCGTTTGATGATGGATTTGGCCTCGGCCGGATCGAAGCCGCCGGAGAGGACGAGGAAGGAATTGTGGGGACGATATTTGGCGGCGTGGTAGGTCTTCATCTCATCGTAAGTGATGGCGTCGAAGAGATCGCGGTGGCCAATAACCGGGTGGCGTCGGTTGTCGCGCTGGTAGCAGGTTCGAAAGAGGAGTTGCGAGGAGACGGAATCCGGATCGTCGAGCCCCATCGCAATTTCGCGCCGAATGACATCTTTTTCCTTTTCGTATTCATCTTCGGGGAAAGTGGGGCGAAAGACCATTTCGATGAGAGCGGAAAGAAAGAGGTCGAGCGATCTGGCGGGGCCGTCGATGTAGTAGACCGTGCGATCAAAGGACGTGTAGGCGTTCCACTGGCCTCCGGCCGCCTGCACTTCTTGCGAGAGGGCCTCGCCTGAGAAGCGGTCGGTTCCTTTGAAGACCATGTGCTCGAGGAGGTGCGAGATGCCGGAACCGGCGAGGGCGGATTCGTGCTGGGACCCGGTTTCGACCCAGATTTGGGCTGAAATGACCGGAGACTCTTTGTTGGGGTCCAGGAGTGTATCGAATTCGGGATCAAGCGTGACGAGTCTTGCCGTGCTGGCGGGAAATTCCATGCCGGAGAATGGCGTTATCGGATCGCAACGTCCAATATCGAATTCAAGAATGAGTGGGAGAAAAGAGGGTATGGGATTTTTGTGTGAAAGTTCCTGACCGCGGCTTTTAAAAGTGTTAATCAATTTGCATGAACAAGAAGACGTTCCTTGTCACCGCGATCCTCGGGTTGATTCTCGTGGGGGGATCGGGCTTTGGCTTCTACACATGGAAGATGAATGCAAATTCTTTCAGAGGGATTGCGATTCCGCTCAAAGGGCTGAGCGAAGAGCTGAAAGATAAGCTGGGCGACACGTGGGAATCGGCCTTTCAGAAAGTTTTGAGCGACGAGGAGGTTTTGAAAGAGATTGCCGAGGAGACGGAGTATGCAGCCAAGCTGGGAGTGCCGTCCGACGAAGCGGTTTCACATCTCAAGGAGGCAATCAAAGTCAGATTTGTGAAGCGCAAGGATTCGATCGAAATCGGCCTGGTGGGCAAGCGGAAACAGAATGAGGATCTGACAAAGATCGCCGAATTTATTTACATGAGGGCGGTGAAAGATGTCGTGGAGGATGAACCTTCTTTTCGGCAGTATCTTAATCTTGCTGAGAAGGCGCAGTCCGACTCTCGATCACCGGACCCGACATCAGAGTAGCGTCAGGACATCGCTTTCCTCAAAGCGGACTTTTGGTGTGGTCGCGTATTTATCCTCGGAGGAACGGTAACCGAGTGCGCAGGCGACCGAAGTTGTGAGGCCTTTTTCCTCAAGTCCCAGAATGCGATCGTATTCAGCAGGGGCTATTCCTTCCATGGGGCAGGCATCGACTCCCAGCACTGCGGCACTCGTCATCAATTGACCGAGGGCAATGTAGGTTTGGAGCTTGGCCCACTGAAGTTTGGCGGTGTCATCCATGTTTTTGGTGAAGCCGACCATCATATCGCGGTAAGGATTGAGTTGGTCGATTTTGCCTCCCCGAATCTCGATGGTGCGTGCCAGAAAGGAGTCAATCTCAGCCTCTGTCATCGAAATCCTGGCGGTAAGAACGACGAAGTGGGAGCAGTCGGTCACCTGTGCTTGTCCCCAGGAGTGGGGGAGAAGTTCTTCTTTGATCTTCTGGTCACGGATGGTGATGAAGTGCCAGGGTTGAAGACCGAAGGATGAAGGAGTGAGAACCAAGGAGCTTGCGATGGCCGACCAGACCTCACCGGGGATGGTCTTGGTAGCATCAAATTTCTTGGTGGCGTAGCGCCACTGAAGCTGATCGATAAGGTCCTGGGGAGAAAGCTGGCTCATGCGCGAAATCATTGCGCTCCAATCTGGATTGGCAAGGAAAGGCTTGGAATTTCCTTAATGCCAAAGCTGAACATGATTCCGTATTCATCCTGTTCCCGGTTGTTTCGAATGAAGAATCCGGCAGAGCCGACGAAGGAATTAAAGTCGTAGTGAACGTTGTATTGCTGCAGCTCCAGAGTGCTGTCGACGAGTTCGAAGCGGTGGTAGGTTCCAATTCCCCAGTAGTCGTTGAGACGGGCGAAGCTCTCGAGCACAAGGCGGTCCGAGTCGCGGAGGGTGGGGTGGTTGTTCAGGTGGCGGTAGCCGATGTTAAATTCAAGGTCATCGTTCGGCATGAAGCTTAGGGAAGAGGCGACCTCGGTAAAGTTATCGGTGGTGGAAACTGGGAATTGGGTTTCAAGATTCAGTTCTAACCAAGGGACCGGGTTCCAATGAATGTCATTGTAAAGATTTGAGAAATCGCGATCGAGTTCCGGGTCCTCAATGAAGGCATCGAGGTAGGTATCCATCATGAGCCAGTCGTGGGTTCCTCCGTCGCGGCGGGTGACGAGGCGGTTTCTCATGCCCAGTCGCAGAATGCTCCAGTTCTGCAGGTCATCGATGGCGGTAAAGCGCCCGACTTGTCGTGGTCTGGGCCGACTGGTGGGAGTCAGGCGATCGACGCGGCCGAAGGATGAATCGAGTTCGTTGGTGGAGAGCCAGCTGAGTGAAGCGTAGGGCTCTATGACGTGGCGTGTGCCATCAATTCCCCATTTTTCACTCGTGAAATCGGGGAGGAGTTTGGTGAGCTTGGTTGAGACATCGACGGTGGCGGAAACGTGGGTGCGATTGGTGGAGTCATCCGGCCCCTCGACCGCTTGATAGTTGGTGTGACCGGCACCGAAGCGCGGCACGACATTTAAATGGCCTGCTTTGACCGGGAGCGAAAACTCGTGATAGGTGTGGAAACGGGCAAAACCTCGCTCATCGAGAAGGCGGTTAATTTCGTCGAGCCGGGGATCTCCGGGGAGGAGGTCCCCGGCCTGGCTCTTGAGGCTGTCTCGTTGAAATTCGGCGAGCCTTTCCTTGTAAATGCCAAGCGAGGTTTGGCTCTCGTAGAGGACTGGTGAATCGAGGAAGGGCTGTCGGATCCAATCGTGGGTGAACTCGGGAAGCCGGGTGTCGCTTTGATAAAAGTCATTGAGCCTCAGTCGTGCTCCAAGCTGGGTCAGGCTGTTCTCGGAGCGTCTTGCAAATCCGAGGTAGTTGTCGGGTGCCCGGTTGATGCGGAAGAGAGTCGGGTCGAAATCTTCGAGATAGTATGCGTCGCTGAGCAGGGTGAGGTTGGCATCGAAAGAGTATTTTGAGACGGGGGTCTCGCGGAACGGAATTCGGTGGACGAATTCTGCACGGTACCGGTTTGGGTTGAGGTTGCCCCGGTCGACTCCGGCACGTTCGTCCTCGGGATTGAGATCGTGAATGTAGTAAAGTTTCAGCAAGCCAAATTCATCTTTCGAATCGATGCGGGTGTCGAATAGGTCCACGCCCATTCCGAGCCCTTTGTTGGAATATAAATCGGCGTGCCATTGCGAGAGGAGCCAGGCTCCCCTCTTCTCACCAGTCTCGGGATCGCGCTCGCCGCCGAGCATCACTCCGTAGCGGTTCTTCACAAAGCCTCCCAGGTTGGTCTGACCACCGGGAGCAACGAGGTAGCCCAGATTCGCGTCCAGGGGTTGGGCCAAATAGGGAAGCCAAAGGAGGTTCCGGTTTCCGGCACGAAGGTTGAAGTCCTGGAAGATCAACTTGTCGTCTGGAAAGATGGTAGCGCGCTTGGCTTGCAGCCAGAAGTCCGGGTTTTCAACATCGTGGGTCGTGATGCCTGCATCTTCCGCCACAAATGCCTTCCGCCCATCGCTGGTGATTTGGCGAATGCTCCTGGCCTTCAGCATAATCGGGGAGAAACCGAGCCTGAGGTCGCGGGTCTCGAAGGATTTGGTTTCGAGGTTAAAGACGGAGGATTGACCGCGATAGACAAGTCCATCCTGATAAAGGCTGACATTTCCGGTGAGATGGACCGTCTTCTTTGAAAAATTGGCGACAGCATTGTCGGCATAGGCTTCGAGCCCGTTGTTGGCTTTCAGACGGATGTCTCCAACATAGCGAATAATGGCATCAGTGACGTTACTGCGGTCCGAGCTTAGCGAGCCATCAAGGCGAACTGTTTTGCTGTAGATTTCGACTCCTGTCGGGAGTGTGGCGAAGGGCTTTTTAACCGGGTTGTTGAGGAGGTCGGAAATAGGATCTTCGTCAGGCTCCGTGAGAGCCTCCGGGTCCGAGGGAGGAAGGGGCGTGGGCAGCTCGTCCTGGCTCGCAGCGAGAAGGGAGGTCAGAAAGAAGAGAGCGAACAGCCGACGCATAAAACCAGCGACAGGCTAGGGAGGAGTGAAAAAGCTGTCGATAGGATTTGCTGGAATTGTTCGGGATCAAGTCTAACCTGAAACGTTCGATGAAAAAAAAATCAGTAGGAGTGGTCGGTGCGTCAGGTTGGATTGGAGGCCACTTATGCAGGGCCCTTCTTGAGAAAGGTTGGAAGGTTACCGGGTTTTCCCGATCCGATCGTGAGGACGATGAGGTAGCTTGGCGAAGGTGGTCGGGAGAAGGAGAAATTGATTTGGAGGGGTTGGGGGCGGTCATCAATCTGGCAGGAGAGGCCATCGATCAGCGATGGACCGAAAAGCACAAAGTGGACTTTCGGAAGAGCCGGGTCAATTTGACCAATGAGCTCTCGAGGTCGATTTCAAATTCCGGGGTGGAAGTTTTGCTCAATGCTTCGGCGATCGGTATCTATGGTGACCGGGGAGATGAGAGTCTTACGGAGACCACTTTGCCCGGAGAGGGGTATTTGGCTGGGCTTTGTCGGGACTGGGAGGGAGCGGTTGAAGTCCCACATCGTGTCCGAACGGTCTTTTTGAGGACCGGGGTTGTCCTCGGGAAAGGAGGGCGGGCCTGGGATAAGATGAACGGGATCTTTAAATGGGGAATTGGCGGCAAACTTGGCGATGGGAAACAATGGATGCCATGGATCCACCTGAAAGATGAAATCGACGGAATGATTTTCGCTATGGAAAAAAAGATTTCGGGACCTGTGAATCTGGTGGCGCCGGAGTCGGTGCGGAATGCTGATTTTACCAGAGCGGTGGGTAAGGCGATGAGACGCCCCACGCCCTTTCCGGCGCCAGCTTTTGCCTTGAAATTGCTTCTGGGAGACTTTGCCAAGGAGGGGCTTTTGGCGAGCACCAAGGTCGTGCCACAAGTGCTGCTCGATGCCGGATACAAATTCCATTACCCGACGATCGATGAGGCGATGGAAGAATTAGTTCGTGATTAGTCGGAAGTAGCGCGTCTTTTTAACGGGGGAATACGACCGATATCTGACCCGGGCGATCTCCGATCCATCCGGGGCGACCGATCCTTCAAAGTTGAAGTCACTAAGATCGCTCCAGGCGGAGTCATCGTAGTCGATGGATTGCCATCCCTCTCCGGGCTTGGCCGGGGCTTGTTTCCAGGTTGTATCGGAAGCGATCAAATTGAGATTCGGTGGGGTGAATCGGACGGGCGCGGAGACCGCTGTCGCCGGAATGATAAAGCTTCTCTCGACCTGCCACTTGGTGAGATCGTTTTGGTCGTCGGTCAGGTAAGCTTCCTGAAGATCGATATCCACGACGCCATTGTTGTGGAGTTCGATCTAATCGTAGTTGTTCCCGTCTGCGGAGGCCAGGCCATAAGGGCTATTTTGGCTGACGATCTCGTTGATTACGATATCACCCCAGGCTGACATGCCCGCCAGCAAGGTTCCCGCCAATAAAAAAGCAAGATTGGTCATCCGGCGAGGATTTTAAATTAGAGCGTCGAAAGCAAGCTGGCGTCTCGTTTCCGGTTATTCGGCATGCTTTTCATGCCACTCGCGGTAAATCTTCGGGGAAATTTCCGAGGGTTTTATTTCCGAGCGACCTCCCCAAAAAACGTTGGTGTAGCTGACAGGGATTCCGACTGCTTCGAGGTGTTTGTCGATGGCGGCCTTGTGCTCAAGCACCTTGTCTTTCTCGGTTCCGTGAACCACGCCCATGATGTTGACATTACCAAACCTGGGCCCCCCTTCGCGCCAGTAAGCGTGGGTCATACAGTGATGGCGGCCGACTTCACCGCCAGCCTCCATTTCACGACCCTTGGGAACGGCCCAGTGGAAGAGACCATTGAAACGTGTCACGCGTTTTCCGGTGTCGGAGGGCTTGACGTGTTCAAGGAAGGTTGAGAAGCGACCAATGACTTTCTTGCTGTCGAGGATTCGGGCAACTTCATAGAAGCGCTCCAGCGAAACGCCTGCCATTTCGGCGCGGCGATCCCAGCAATTGACGATGACTTCATCCGGTGCGAGTTCTTCTTTGAGGGCGAGGAGGACCTCCCATTCTTCCTGGGTGAGATCGACGACTGTGGTGGTCATCATTTCTGCCGGGATATCCAGCTTTGCCCCGGGTTCAAGGCCCTTGCGTCGAACGTGGCCCACGCCAAGCGCGAAAACTCCGTTGGCCGGCATGAGGATAAATTCCTCGGCCCCAACAAGACGTTTGAGGACGTTGCCATGCTCCTCCAGAGACTCGCCCTGGGGGACCTTGAGAGTGGTCCAGAGGCGGTAGCCGGATCCGGAGATTTGGCCATCGGTCGAGCGAATGACAACGTGGCCGGAGAAGGGATCCTCCTTGGCCATGAAGTCGAAGGCGTCGTTGAGTTTCTCCTCGGGAACGCGCCAGGCGACAAGTGCTCCGTGTGCCAGCTTGGTGGCGAGCATAGTCTGGCGAACACGGCGAATGACTCCGGATTCGAGCATGGCGCGGATGCGTTCTAGAACGACATTGAGTTCGACTCCGGACTCTTCCGCGATGATGGAAAACGGGTCTTGCTGGAAGCCGGAGACCAGGTCTTCGGAGACGCTGAGAATCTTGGCGTTGATGGGATCGTCGTGTTCTGTCGGGATGTTGCTCATTGTGAAAGTGTTTCTTTTACGAATTGGTAGGCGGCTTCTTTATCAGAAAGTCTTCCCTCCAGTTGTTCGGTTTGAACGTCGCGGAGGATTGTGCCGATTTCCGGGCCAGGGGCGATCTTGAAATCGCGGATGAGATCGTGCCCGGTCAGGAGTGGTTTTGGGATGAGGGGTTCCCGGGCGAACTCCTCTTTTTTAGTACGAATAAAATCGTAGTTATCTCTGAAACCGTTTGAACTGTCACAGTCAACCCGATGAAGTTCGGTCTCAAGCTCAAAGGTCTCCGCCGACATGAAGCGTTTCAACTTAGCGGTGCGCATGTCGTTCACGTGCATGAACTGCATGTGACGTGAGACCATGAAGGTGACGTCTTCGACCGTTTGGTTTGAATAACGAAGGCGGCGCAGGATTTTTTCGGCTATTGATGCTCCAACCTTGTCGTGGCCGTTAAATCGAAAGCGCTCTGCTTCCGCGTCCCAGGCTTGGGTGGCCGGCTTTCCGATGTCGTGCAGGAGTACGGCGAGAGCCAAGTGGAGAGGCGGCGAATTAAGAAGAGAGAGAGCGATGCGGGTGTGTACGTAAACGTCTCCCTCGGGGTGCCATTGCGGTGGTTGTTCGCAGCCCTGCAGGTCCAGAACCTCGGGTAGAAACTCTTTGATGAGTCCGGAGTCGACGAGGAGGTCAATGCCGCGAGCGCGGTCAGCTGCCATTAGGATGCGGGAGAATTCGTCGCGAATACGCTCGGGGGAAATTTGTGAGAGAAGGGGGGCGCATTCCTGAATCGCGGCCCAGGTTTTCGCTTCGATCTCAAATCCGGTGGTGGTGGAGAAGCGGATGGCGCGCAGGAGCCGGAGGGCGTCTTCTTCGAAACGCTTCCGGGGGTCACCGATGGCCCGTAGGACTTTCGCTTCAAGATCAGCGCGTCCACCCACGTGGTCGATGATTTCTCCGGTTAGCGGATCTTGAAAGAGACCGTTGATGGTGAAGTCGCGGCGTTGCGCGTCCTGTTTGGGCGAGGAAAATTCGACCGACTCGGGTCGGCGACCGTCCTTATAGGATCCGTCGGTGCGGAAGGTTGCGACCTCGATCATTTTGCCCGAGCCCTTAATAATGATGACGCCGAAGTGCTCGCCCACGGTATCGGATTTTTTGAAGAGAGTCTGCACTTCATCGGGCCAGGCCGAGGTGGCAAGATCGTAGTCCTTCGGAGTCTGTCCGAGAAGTTGGTCGCGAACGGCACCGCCGGCGAAATAGACGACATGACCAGCCTCACGTAAAACGCGGGCTGATTCGATGGCGAGTTCCTTCTGGGTGCTCATGTCAGTTCGGGGAAGCTGCGCCCGGAATGTGAAAGTGGCAATATCGAAGGCTGGAAGGGCGTGTTTTTTTGAGTTGAGTCCGGTCGTGTATGCGGAAGCGGGCAAGATTGCGCTGGATTATGCCGAAACCATTTTTAGCTCGGGCGAGGAGTTGATGAGTGTTTTGCAGAATCTTCCTACGAGTAAGCGGAAGGTTCTTCGGGTTGGTTCGGCGGCGACGCTTTCGCGAAATTTTCAATTGTCTTGTTCGCAGCCCTTCATCGGGCTGCGATAATGTGGAATTGGTGCTTCGGTCGGGAAGCTTGCGTGAGTTGTTGAGCCAACTCCAGTCGCATACGCTGGACGTGTTGCTTTCGCATTTGCCGGTGAGGCGGGAGGCGGAAAACTCGTGGCACAGTCATCGATTGGAAGAGCAACCGGTCGCTCTGGTGGACAGGAAGAA
>Ga0213866_10002320_pt1 | contig 13523 bp, 17 predicted proteins | sample PICome_11_FD_160079 | JGI IMG/M metagenome (GOLD analysis project Ga0213866, IMG submission 160079) | Coastal seawater microbial communities near Pivers Island, North Carolina, United States - PICO284 | ecosystem: Environmental > Aquatic > Marine > Coastal | place: USA: North Carolina...
GCATCATGCAGCCATCGGGTGATTTAGAGGCTGATTTGGCTGAGATTTACGCGTTTTTTGACAATTATAACGGTGTCAAGCCGGATAATTATGCTTCCCCCAATCGACCGGCCCCCGAAGATGGCTAGCGCGCGCCGCCGGGCAAATCATTTGCCTTTCGCGCCCAGTTGCGGCACAATTTTACAGAGATAAGGGAGTTTCGCATGCTTGAAGATAAAGACCGCGCACAGTTTTCAGCTATGATTGACGGCACGGAAGAAGATTATCAAAAAATCTCTGCCGCCTTTGGTGACTTCTCCAAAACCCTGCCTGACCGTGTGATGGACCATTTGAAAATGTTGCAGGGTGATTTTGGCGGCTTCGCTGTTGATCGTTATGAGCACAGCCTGCAAACCGCAACCCGCGCTCATAAGGATGGCCGCGATGAAGAATATGTCGTCTGCGCGCTTTTGCACGATATTGGTGATCTTTTGGGCACGTTCAATCATGCCGAATTGGGCGCAACGATTTTGAAGCCTTTTATTTCCGAACAAAATTATTTCATGCTGCAAAATCACGGCGTGTTTCAGGGCTATTATTTTTTCCACCATATCGGGCTGGATCGCGATGCGCGCGAGGCGTTCCGCGATAGCGAGCATTTTGAATATACCGCTCAGTTCTGTCATCTTTATGACCAGTCGAGCTTTGATCCGGAATATGAATCCTATCCGTTGGAATTTTTCGAGCCCATGGTGCGCCGCGTTATGGCACGTCCGCGCGACTCGATTTATATGAAAGAAGATGGCGAGACCGTGGTCTAAAGGTTTCGCCTAGCGACCTTAAAAAGGTAAGAGGGTTTTATGGGCGCCTTGCTGACGCTGATTTCGCAGCTGATTGAATTTTATATTTGGATTGTCATTGCTTCGGCCGTGCTTAGCTGGCTGGTCGCATTTGACGTGGTCAATATGCGCAATCGCTTTGTCTTTATGATCGGCGATGCGCTTAATCGCCTGACCGAGCCGGTCTATGCCCGTATTCGCCGTTTTTTGCCCGATATGGGCGGACTTGACCTGTCCCCGCTTATTGTCATTTTCGGCCTGATTTTTCTGCGCAATTTAATGTGGGAAATGTTTGGCCCTTCAATTTATGGCGGATAAATGACGGCACATAATATTGACGGTAAAGAAATCGCCGCCGCTTTGCGCGGGCGCATTGGGGCGGCCGTATCGCATTTGCAAGAACAGCACGGCAAGACGCCGGGGCTGGCCGTGGTGTTGGTCGGCGAAGATGCCGCCAGCCAAGTCTATGTAAAAAATAAGGGCATTGCGACCAAGGAAGCGGGCATGAACTCATCGGAGTTTCGCCTGCCCGAAGATACGCCGGAAGAGGTGCTGCTCGACCAAGTGCGCGCATTAAATGCCGAGCCTGATGTGAACGGCATTTTGGTGCAATTTCCCGTGCCGGCGCAAATTTCGCAGCAAAATGTCATCGACACGATTGATGCGGCCAAAGATGTCGATGGTCTTAATCCGGCCAATGCCGGGCGTCTAGTTTCGGGCCTCGCAGCGCTGACCCCGTGCACGCCTTTGGGCAGTGTCATTTTGGCCAAAGAGACGCTTGGCGATTTGAGCGGCAAGCATGCCGTGGTAATTGGCCGCTCCAATTTGGTCGGCAAACCGGTGGCGCAGCTTTTGTTGAATGAAAACTGCACCGTCACCATGGCGCATTCGCGCACGGCCGATTTGCCGTCCCTATGCCGCCAAGCCGATATTTTGGTTGCCGCGGTCGGCATTCCCGAAATGGTCAAAGGCGATTGGGTCAAGCCCGGCGCGACGGTTATTGATGTCGGCATTAACCGCATTGATGTGCCTGAACGCGGCGCAGGCAAAACCCGTCTGGTCGGCGATGTGGCCTATGGGGAAGCGGCAGAAGTGGCGGCGCATATCACGCCGGTGCCCGGCGGGGTCGGCCCGATGACGATAGCCTGCCTTTTACGCAACACGCTGACCGCCTTTTGTCGGCAAAACGGCTTTGAGGAAATTGAGGTTTAGGCTTGCCTATTTCTGCCGACCCAGCAATTTCAGCCGCAATGCGTTCAATTTGATAAAGCCTTCCGCATCATGCTGGTCATAAACCGCATCTTCTTCAAATGTCACATGGGCTTCTGAATAGAGCGAATGGGGGCTTTGGCGCGACACCACGGAAACGCTGCCCTTATAAAGCTTGAGCACCACTTCGCCGGTCACGTGAGACTGGCTGGCATCAATCGCCGCCTGCAGCATGAGGCGCTCGGGGGCAAACCAAAAGCCGTTATAAATCAGCTCGGCATAGCGCGGCATCAACTCATCTTTCAAATGCATGGCACCGCGATCGAGCGTAATCGATTCAATGCCGCGATGGGCGGCCAGCAATACTGTGCCGCCGGGTGTTTCATAAACGCCGCGCGATTTCATGCCGACAAACCGGTTTTCCACCAAATCAAGCCGCCCAATGCCATTGGCCCCGCCCAGTTCATTGAGCTTGGTCAAAAGCGCGGCGGGTGACAGCTTCTCGCCGTCAATCGACGCTGCATCACCGGCCTCAAAGCCGATGGTGATTTCCGTCGCTTTGTCTGGCGCGTCTTCGGGCGACACAGTGCGCTGATAGACAAATTCAGGGCATGGCTCGGCCGGGTCTTCCAGCACTTTGCCTTCGCTCGATGTGTGCAGCAAATTGGCATCGACCGAAAACGGCGCTTCGCCGCGCTTGTCTTTCGGCACCGGAATTTGGTTTTGCTCGGCATAGGCGATGAGCTTTTCGCGGCTTTGCAAATCCCATTCGCGCCAGGGCGCAATCACCTTAATGTCGGGATTACAGGCATAATAGCCAAGCTCAAAGCGCACTTGGTCATTGCCCTTGCCGGTTGCGCCATGGCACACCGCATCGGCGCCCGTGGCGGCGGCAATTTCAACCTGCCTTTTGGCAATCAGCGGCCGCGCAATGGAGGTGCCCAAAAGATACACGCCCTCATAAAGCGCATTGGCGCGAAACATTGGGAAGACATAATCGCGGACAAATTCTTCGCGCAAATCTTCAATATAAATTTCTTTAATGCCCAGCATTTCGGCTTTGGCCCGCGCCGGCTCCAATTCTTCGCCTTGGCCCAGATCGGCGGTAAAAGTCACCACCTCGCATGCATAGGTTTCCTGCAACCATTTCAAAATGATTGAGGTATCCAAGCCGCCCGAATAGGCCAGCACCACTTTATTGATGTCGCTTTTCTCGCTCATCAGCTTTCTCCACTGTCTGGCGCTGTTATAAGCCGAATGGCGAAAAAGAAAAGAGCAGACTGTGGCGCGGCGGCAAGCCTCTTAAGAACAACGCGCAGCGATTTCTTTTTTCAGCGCCTCCATATGCATTTTATGGCCGTCCGCCGCCACTTTTTCAGCCGCTTCGCGGTCGCCGCTGTGCTAAATCAACATGCGCATGAAAAACCGCCCCATCAGGCTGTCAGCCGTGTCTTCCTCAATAAAGGTCAAGAAGCTTTTGCCGCTTTCGTCAATCAATCGCGTCAATTCTTGCCCCTCAGCATATTCAAGCTTCAGCCGGTCGCAAGACATGTCGCCAACATGACCGGGCTCGGTGCCGATATCAATCGTGCAATTGGCCATGAGCAGCGCCACCAAGAGCGGCACTATGCCGGCGATCACAGGCGTTTTGAATTTTTCCAACCAAACCATGGTTTGTCCTTTCTTATTATTGTTGCAAATATGGTGCAGGGCCGGCGCGGCGAAGTCAATATGGGGCCAAGCGCCGGTAAAAAATAAATGAAATTTCAACCTATGCGTGTGGTGATATTGGACAAACACGCATAACTATGTGTTTGAGAGGCATGCCTGCCTTTCGGTGGCAATCGGGACGCGAGGCCAAATGTTGTGTCCTTGAGGTCGTAAATTGGCCGTAGTTGTTGTTTGGAATATTTGTTGCCCGATTGTCACTATTCTTTTCAGCGTCCCAAATTGCGGGTCGCCAGTTCTGCCTTTTTCCGTTCTGCTGCCGATTGCTTGACGCTGGCCGACTTTAATTGGCCACACGCCGCCATAATATCGCGGCCGCGCGGACGGCGCACCGGACTGGCATAGCCGGCGCGATTGACGATATCGGCAAAGGCTTGCATGCGTTTGTCATCGGAGCATTGATAGGGCGCGCCGGGCCATGGATTAAACGGAATGAGATTGATTTTGGCGGGAATGCCGGCAAGTAATTTGACCAGTGCGCGCGCGTCATCATCGCTGTCATTGACGTCTTTCAGCATGACATATTCAAAGGTAATACGCTTGGCATTGGACAGGCCGGGCCAATTGCGGCATGCCTCGAGCAGCTCGGCAATCGGGTATTTTTTATTGAGCGGCACAAGTTCATCGCGCAGCTCATCGCTCACCGCATGCAGCGAAATGGCCAGCATGACGCCGGTTTTTTCGCCCATGGGCGGGATTTCCGGCACCACGCCCGAGGTTGACAGGGTGATGCGCCGCTTGGACAGGCTAAGCCCGTCACCATCGCTCATCACATTCAGCGCCTCGGCAACATGGTCGCTATTATAAAGCGGCTCGCCCATCCCCATCATCACCACATTGGTCACTTTGCGATGGCCGCTATTGGTTTGTGGCCCGCCCCCCCAATCTTGCAAATCATCGCGCGCCGCCACCATTTGGCCGGTAATTTCCGCCGCCGTTAAATTGCGCACTAATTTTTGTGTGCCGGTATGGCAAAAGCGGCAGGTCAGCGTGCAGCCGACCTGGCTGGAAATGCATAAAGTGCCGCGGTCAAGCTCGGGTATATAGACCGTCTCGACCAATTGCCCGTCATCAAGCCGGAATAAATATTTGCGCGTGCCATCATTGGAATGCTGGGCATCGGCCAGTTCGAGCCGAGCCAATGAATAATGCGCCGCCAGATTTTCGCGCAAATCCTTAGCGACATTGCTCATTTGGTCGAACTCGCGCACCCCATGCGCATAAAGCCAACCCCAAATTTGATTGACCCGCATGCGCAATTGCTTGTCGGAGACGCCAAGCGTGCTCAAGGCGGCGCTCAATTCAGCGCGTGTCATGCCGATCAGGCTGGGTTTGCGTATCTCGCTCGAATTTTCCATCTAGAGGGTTTTACGGGGCGGGGCAGGCCGCGTCCAGCGCCTTCATGGCGGCGGTGACGCCTTTTAGACTATAGCTGTCCGTGGTCAGCGTGCCGCGCGCCGATGTGCCTTTGAAAACCAGCTCATTACCGCGCTTCATAGCGGTGACAAGACGGTTTTGGTCGTCCAGCGTTTCCAGCCAGGCCCATTCATCAGCCCCGTTTTCCACCTGCACGCCAGTGAAAAAGCCATATTGATCGCTGCCGACACGGGCAAAAGGTTCTGATGTCGCCGAAAATGGATAGCCGATGCGCACTGAAACCTCATTGCGCACGCCTTGCCCGGGGCGATGGGCGACAATCAGGAAAATATCGCCGCGCCGTGCCCCTTTGGGCGTCGATTGCTTCGGTTCGCCGGCAATATAACAATTTTTGCTTTGTCCGCTGCCGCTGACAAACATCCGCCAATCGCCATATTCGGCAATCGGTGAATTGGCGGCAAAACCGGGCACTATCAGTGAAATTCCCAGAAATCCGCCGATAATGGCGATTTTCAACATGAATCGCAATTTATGGTGATTTGGTGCGCCTGACCAGACCGCTTTTACTTGCATTTACCGGCTGCATGGCCTCTACTGAATGGGCGTACGGAATTTGTGCGTGTTAGAGAGGTCTTGAGACCATGTCAGCGAGTGGCCAGAACACCGGCTCCGCGCGAAACGAAGTAGAAGTAGATCAAATCGGCAAGCCACAGAGCGCCGATGCAGCAAAAACCGGCAGTAAAACCGATTTTGCAGGTCTTATCGAAAAGATCGCCGAAACCAAAGATCGCGACGCCTTTGCCGCGTTGTTCGCGCATTTTGCGCCGCGCCTAAAGGGCTATTTATTGCGTCTCGGCGCGTCAGACGGGCAGGCCGAAGAGGTTTTGCAGGAAGCATTATTGACGGTATGGCGCAAAGCCCATTTGTTTGACCGCAAAAAAGCCGCTGCCTCGACATGGATTTTCACCATTGCCCGCAATCGCCGTATCGATATTTTGCGCAAGCGCAAATTCCCTGAAATTGACGCGGAAGATCCGAGCCTTGTCCCCGATGCGCCGCGCGCGCCGGATGAGGAAGTCATTGGGGCGCGGGAGGGCGAAGCGGTGCGTTTGGCGCTTGAAAAACTGCCCGATGAACAACGCGAATTGGTCCGTTTGGCGTTTTACAATGGCTGGTCACATTCAAAAATTGCCGAAGACACTAATTTGCCTCTGGGCACGGTCAAATCGCGTTTGCGGCTGGCCTTTTCGCGCCTGCGTAATGAATTGGAAGGGCGTCTTTAACTCTAGGGGGTGAATTGCACGCCTTTTTCACCGCCCGGCATAACCGGTCGGTCGGCAAATTGGCCGAGACTTTGCAAGCGATCATACATGACAATGGCGCCCGCAATTTGCACATTGACACAAAAGCGTGTCGGGATGCGGATGATATGCGCGCATTTCTCGCGCATGGCGGTTGATAAATCGCCGCGTTCGGGGCCCATCACATAGGCGGCGCAGCGCGGATGGGTAAAGCTCGGCAAATCAACCGCCGCATCGGTCAATTCGACCCCGACCAATTGGCATTTTTGGGGCAATTCCATATCGGCAATGCTGGGCCAATCATACCATGGCACGGAGGCTTGCGTTTTTGACGTATCGGACCGCGCCTCGCGCACTTTCAAATGGGCGTCGACGGTAAAGATAAAGGCCGCGCCAAAAGCATGGGCCGAGCGTATGAGATTACCGGTATTCATCGGCTTGGATGCGCCTTCAATGCCAATGGCAAAATAGCCTTTCATTTTCCTCCCCTTTTTCCTCCCCTTTTTCCTGCCCTTTTCCTGCCTTAAGCTTCATTTTCCGCTTCTCATTAGGCCTGTCTGGCTTATGATGCTTGCCTATTCAGCCGTATGGTAAAAGCTGCGGCGCAGAAAGAAAACCCCGCAGCTGGCGGGTCGATAAAGGGAGATAAAAATGAAAGCCGTTTTATGCAAAGAGTTTGGGCCGCCGGAAAGCTTGGTGGTGGAAGATATTGCCTCACCCGAGCCCGGGCCGGGCGAAGTGGTGCTGGATGTGCATGCGGCGGCGGTCAATTTTCCTGATGTGTTGATCATTCAAAACAAATATCAATTCAAACCGCCATTGCCGTTTTCACCGGGTGGTGAAGTGGCCGGTGTGGTGTCCAAATTGGGCGATGGCGTGACGAATCTGAAAATCGGTGACCGGGTCATCGGCTCATGCGGCAATGGTGGCTTTGTCGAGGAATTGGCGATTGCCGAAGCGGCCTGCATCCCGATTCCCGATGAAATGGATTTGCAAACCGCATCCGCTTTGGTGCTGACCTATGGCACTTCGCATTATGGGCTGAAAGACCGCGCCCAATTGAAAGCCGGCGAAACCTTGCTGGTGATGGGTGCGGCCGGCGGTGTCGGCTTGGCGGCGGTCGAGCTCGGCAAAGCCATGGGGGCGCGCGTCATTGCCGCCGCCTCGACACAAGACAAGCTCGATGTCTGTGTCGCGCATGGCGCCGATGATACGATTCTTTATCCCTCCGGCGCATTGGACCGCGAGCAACAAAAAGCTTTTTCAGAAGCGATTAAGGAAAAAACCGGCGGTCTTGGCGCGGATGTGATTTACGACCCGGTGGGTGACGCATATGCAGAACCCGCTTTGCGCGCCATTAATTGGGAAGGGCGCTATTTGGTTATCGGTTTTGCGGCCGGTGAGATACCGAAAATTCCGCTCAATTTGGCGCTGTTGAAAAGCTGTCAAATTGTCGGCGTGTTTTGGGGCGCCTTTACGGCGCGTGACCCGAAAGCCAATCAGGCCAATTTGATGGAGCTGATGGAGATGTATAAGGCCGGCACCATTAAGCCGCATATTTCCGACCGTTTCCCCTTGGAGCAAGCGGCCGAGGCGCTCAATAAAATGGCCAATCGTCAGGTCAAGGGTAAGGTGATTTTGACCACCGGACGCAGCGAAGGCTAGCCCTTGTCCGAACCCGTTCCGCCGCCGACGCGCCAGCCGGTCAATAATCGACGCGCCGCATTATGGCTGCTGGCCTCGGCCGTCATGTTCACTTTTACCGGTGTGCTGGTTAAGACATTGGGCGAGACCTTGCACTCGTTTGAAATTTCCCTGTTTCGCGGGCTTGTGGCGCTGGCGGTAATCTTGCCGATTTTTTCCCGCACGGGCGGTATTCGCGCCGGCATGAAAACGCAAATTCCGCTTTTGCAAATGACCCGTGGCGTGGTCGGCTCGCTGGCCATGTTTTTGGGTTTTTATGCGATTGTCGCTTTGCCTTTGGCCGATGCGCAAGCCATCAGCTTTTCGCGCAATCTTTTTCTGGTGCCGCTGGCCGCTTTTATCCTCGCCGAAGCGGTCGGGCCGCGGCGCGCCATTGCCGCTGCAATCGGGTTTATCGGTGTGCTCATTATGCTGCGTCCCGGTATGGGATCGGGCATGGGATCGGGTGGCGATGACGCGGCGATGATTTTAAGCCTTGGGGCGGCCGCCGCTTTGGGGCATGCCTTTTTGGTCGCCCTGGCGACCGTGCTGGTCAATATTGCGTCGCGCTATGACGGTTCGGTGACGCTGATGTTCTATACCAATATTGTTTCGGTCACGCTGATTGCCATTCCGACATTATTTGTCTGGCAAACCCCGAATATGAATGAGCTGATAATGTTGGTGGCGATGGGGGTGCTGGCCACGGCCTCGCATAATTGTTTCATCCGCGCTTTCGCCATGGGCGAGGCCAGTGTCATTGCGCCGCTTGACTATTCACGACTGATTTTCGCCGCTTTGGCGGGGTGGCTGGTTTTTGCCAGCGTGCCCGATATATATACCATTATCGGCGCGTCGATTATTGTCGCCTCGAGCTTTTATATTGTCCGGCGCGAGGCCGGTTTGCAGGCCGGCGAAAGTAAAAAAGCGCCGCCTGCCGCTTAAGTTTTACAAGCCGAAATGGGGCTTGCACGCAGTCGTTTGACTGAATAAGGTTTGCCCCTATGCGAGGCCATTTTGTGGGAGAGAAATTATGAAATTGGATTCAAACATTACCGCCATTGTAACCGGCGGTGCGTCAGGTCTGGGCGAGGCAACGGTGCGCTTGCTGGCCGAAAAAGGCGTGAAATGCGGCATTTTTGACTTGAATGAGGAAAGAGGCGAAGCGGTTGCCAAAGAAGTCGGCGGCGCCTTTGCCAAAGTCAATGTGACGTCAGATGATGAGGTTGATGCCGGTTTTGCCAAAATCCGCGAAGCCCTTGGCCAAGAGCGCATTCTGGTTAATTGCGCCGGCACGGGCAATGCGGTGAAGACCGCCTCGCGCGATAAGGAAAGCGGTGACATTAATCACTTCCCGCTCGATGCTTTTAATCTGATCATCCAAATCAATCTGGTCGGCACATTTCGCTGCATTGCCAAATCGGCGGCCGGCATGATGAGCCTTGACCCGCTGCCTTGCGGCGATCGCGGTTCCATTGTCAATACGGCTTCCGTGGCGGCAGAAGACGGGCAAATCGGTCAGGCTTCTTATTCAGCTTCCAAAGCCGGCGTGGTCGGCATGACTTTGCCGATTGCGCGCGATTTGTCGCGTGAGGGCATTCGTGTCAACACCATCTTGCCGGGTATTTTCGACACGCCGCTTTTGGCCGGTGCGCCGGAAAATGTACGCCAAGCTTTGGGCGCCATGGTGCCTTATCCGTCACGTCTCGGCCTGCCGGATGAATATGCCAAATTGGCCGCCACCATGTGTGAAGTGAATTATTTCAATGGCGAAGATGTGCGTCTTGACGGGGCCATTCGCATGGCCCCCCGCTAGGGGCATAAAGCCCGCCACGCGGCGGGGTCGGTCTCAAATATCCATTTGGTTTGAGGCGAGCAATTGACAGCCGGCGATCTTCCATGATCCGTCCGGCTGTTTTTGCATCATATAGCGCGCCTTATGGCTGATGCCGCGCTCATCGACCAAATAAACATCTTGCAATCTTATCAGCGGCGTTTCCGATATGGCCCGCGCCCGGCCGGTAAAGCTGAATTGTTGCGCCGTGACGACCGGTCGATAATGTGCCCGCACCATGGCCATAAAGCGATTGGGGGCAACAAATTGTGCGCGCAAATCGGGCGAGGCATAGGCGAAAGCGCTGACATCATCTTGCGTGCGAAGGGCTTCTATTTGCGCCCCAATCGTGGCACGAATATTCTGGTCATAAAGCGCCAAGGGCTGATGGCGGTTTTGCAAAAACGCCGTGCCGACGGCCAACGCAATGAGCAATGCGAGAACGCCAATATCAGCCAAGCCGATACGCGCGCGGCTCATTTATTTTTTCCGCCCCTTGGCTTTTGCCGCCGCCTTGCCGGCCGGTCCCGCCGTCTTGTCCATAAAGCGCGCCAGCTTGATATCGAGCGGCGACAAGCCGCCCGCATCATGTGTGGTCAATACCACATTGACGGTTTTATAGACATTGTCCCATTCGGGGTGATGGTCCATTTTTTCGGCCTGCATGGCAATACGGCTCATCCACGCAAAAGCGGCATTGAAATCGGCAAAGATAAAGGTCTTTTTAATGGCCTCGCGGCCATTGACTTTTTTCCAGCCGGATAGCTGGCTCATCGCTTTTTTCTTTTCAGCAGCAGTCAGTTTCTCAACCATATTTTCCTCTTACAGGCACGGTTTACGGGCACAGATTGGGGGCGCGCAAATGCACTTTGTCAATATCGGCCAATATGTCATCGGTCAAATCAACATCTATGCTGGTCACCGCCAATTTCAACTGCTCCATGCTGGTTGCCCCGATAATGTTTGAGGTCACGAAATCGCGCGTGGTGACGAATTGATTGGCCAATTGCGACGCATCGAGGCCGTATTTTTTGGCAATGTCGAGATAGCTGTCAATCACCTCTTCCGCCCCGTCCACTTCATAGCGCTGCAAGCGGTCAAATAATTGTTTGCGCGAGCCTTGCGGTGTCGCCCCACCTTGATATTTGCCGGTCAAATAGCCTTGCGCCAAGGGCGAATAAGCCAATAGGCCGACGCCCTCGCGGTGGAAAATTTCCGATGCGCCAAGCTCATAAATGCGGTTCAGCAAATTATAGGCATTTTGCACCGATACCACACGCGGTAGGCTTTCATCCATTTGCGCATGATGGAGAAATTTCATAATGCCCCAAGGTGTCTCATTGGACAGGCCGAAATGGCGCACTTTACCGGCTTTTTGAATATCGGCCAGCGCGCCCAAAATATCCTCAATCTTATTGATTTCTCCGCCCATTTCCTTATGCCCCAAGCCGCCAAAAATGCGGATCGGGCGGTCGGGCCAGTGCAATTGATAAAGGTCAATATAATCGGTCTGCAAGCGCTTCAGGCTTTTATCGACCGCTTCATGAATTTGCGCTGCCGTTTGCTCTGTGCCGCTGCCGTCATCGCGCAGCCAATTCATGGGTGAGCGTCCCGCCACTTTGGTGGCGAGAATAATATCCTGCCGATTGCCCTTTTTTTGAAACCATGTGCCGATAATTTCTTCAGTCTTGCCTTGCGTTTCAGCCATTGGCGGCACCGCATACATTTCTGCCGTGTCGAAGAAATTAATCCCCATCTCGACGGCATAATCCATTTGTTCATGCCCTTCAGCTTCGGTGTTTTGCTGGCCCCATGTCATGGTGCCCAAGCAAATGGCACTGACTTCAATGTCGGTATGTCCAAGACGACGATATTCCATAAAAACTCCCTATTTGTTTTATGATGCGATGCGCGCCAACAGCTTCTCGACCGTCGGCAAAATATTTTCGACAATGACGGCAATGCCGTCACGATTGGGGTGGATGCGGTCGCCCAGATTGAGGCGCGGGTCTCCTGCCACACCATCCAAGAAAAACGGATAAAATACCAGCCCATATTGTGCGGCAAGGCGCGGATAAAGGCCGTTAAAAGCCTCGCCATAGCTCGGCCCCAAATTGGGCGCGGCCAACATGCCGGCCAGCATAACCTCTAAACCGCGCGCTTGTAGATTTTCAATAATGCGCCGAAGGTTTTCCTCCGTCACCTTTGGCGGCAGGCCACGCAACATATCATTGGCCCCCAGCTCGACAATCACCGCTTGCGCCTGAGGCCCGACCGCCCAATCGAGCCGCGCCAGCCCGCCAGCGCTGGTATCGCCCGATACGCCGCCATTATGGACCCGCACGCGGAGCCCTTTGGCCGCCAATGCGGCCTCTAATTGCGCCGTAAAGCCGTCGCGCGGGGCCAGCCCGTAACCGGCGGTCAGACTGTCGCCCAAGGCGACCAAATGAACGGTTTTGGCGGCGCTTTGCGCCCATGCCATTGAGCTTGCGCTCATCCATAAGGCGATAATCAGCGTAAAGAAACAGACAATATGGCGGCGCATAAATGCGCCGTGCGGCAACGGATTTGACGCAGCCTTGCGTTCTATATAGGACAAATCGGGCGGTGATTTGAAAACCATGAGAAAGACCCAATGCAATGATTGAAACCGAAAATTTGACCGTTACCCTGCCCAGTCGCGCCGGTGACGTCAATATACTTCGCGGTATTGATTTATCGATTGCTGCCGGTGAGACGGTCGGGCTCATTGGTCCGTCAGGTTCGGGCAAGACCACATTGCTTATGGTTTTGGCCGGTCTCGAGCCGCCGACCGGCGGTTCCGTCGCCGTCGCAGGCAGCAATTATGGCGCGATGAGCGAAGATGATTTGGCCCGTTTTCGGCGCACCCATATCGGCATTGTCTTTCAAAGCTTCCACCTCGTGCCGACCATGACGGCATTGGAAAACACCGCTCTGCCTCTGGAATTGGCCGGTGAAAAAGATTGCCGCGCACGGGCTGCCGCCATATTGGCGGAAGTCGGCCTGGCTGACCGGCACGATCATTATCCGGCGCAAATGTCTGGCGGTGAACAACAGCGTGTCGCTTTGGCGCGCGCCATGGTGGCTGATCCGCCGGTCTTATTTGCCGATGAGCCGACCGGCAATCTTGACCAGGCGACCGGCGAGAGCATTATGCAACTGATTTTGAACCTCGCCAAAAACCGTCAATCGACACTGTTTCTCATCACTCATGACCGCGCTTTGGCGGAAAAATGCGACCGCACATTGACCATGCGCGACGGGTTGCTGGCCTAATGCCCGATATGCCAAACACCCCGCATGCGCCGAAACGATTGGGCTGGCGCCTTGCTGCCAGACTGGCGCAACGCGAAATGCGCGGCGATGGCGGGCGTGGCAGAAAATGGGGGTTTCTCCCCGGCTTTAGGATTTTTCTGCTCTGTCTGATATTGGGCATTTTCACCATTTCCGGCGTCGGCTCTTTATCGGCCGCTTTGGTTGCCGGCATGGTGGCGCAAGGGCAGAGCATTTTGGGCGGTGATATTGATGCCCGCCTCATTCATCGGCCGGCCA